>Ga0182030_10004082_pt1 | contig 31114 bp, 32 predicted proteins | sample 812S3MmetaG_FD_121299 | JGI IMG/M metagenome (GOLD analysis project Ga0182030, IMG submission 121299) | Permafrost microbial communities from Stordalen Mire, Sweden - 812S3M metaG (Illumina Assembly) | ecosystem: Environmental > Terrestrial > Soil > Wetlands > Permafrost | place: Sweden...
GCATGGAACATGCGCGTCGTACTCGGCGTTTCCACGGTACTCGGTGTCATTGGGACGGTCGCCGCCTTCGGCTTATTTTATCTCGGCCTGAACGTCTTCCATCTCGATCATGCGCATGTTCAGACCCTCATGTATTTGAAGCTCTCGGTAGCGGGGCACCTGACAATTTTTCTGACCCGCACGCGAGGCCCCTTCTGGTCAATTCGCCCGGCGAAGATCCTGTTGATTGCCGTGCTCGGTACGCAGGCGATAGCGACGCTGATTGCGGTGTATGGATTTTTCATGGCGCCCCTGGGATGGCGGTATGCGGGAATCGTATGGGGTTATGCGCTCGTCTGGTTCCTGCTCAATGACCGAATCAAGCTTTTGACCTATCGGATCCTTGATCACGAGTGCGCCAACGCACAGACCGAATAGAGTCTTCATGCTCCACTGCAGACCGTCGAAGCCGTAGGAGAGACCGATGGATGTGCTGATTCTTCTGATATTGCTTTTGCTGTTGTTTGGCGGGGGCGGAGGTCTGTATTGGGGCATGGGTGTGGGTTGGGGAATCGGCCCGATCGGACTGATCACCGCTGCATTTGTCATCGCCTTCATGGTCTATCTATATCGCAGTAGCAGGAGCTCACGGCGTAGGGTAAGCGACTAAGGCGGCGCGAAAAGAAACACCGTAGGCGCTCCAGGGGAAACCTGCGCTTCACTGCGCATCTGCATTATCGATGTCAATGATCGCCTTCCACTCACCTGAGGCCTGCTTTTTCCAGACGACCAGAAACTTGCCGGTCGACGTGGCCAATTCGCCTTTTTCATTGGCCGCCCGGCCCACGTAGGTGCCGCTCTGATAGGCCAGTTCGCCGGATCGGGCGACTTCGATTTTTGAAGTTGCTTCCTGAGAGGCGAACCCGGGCGTCGCATAATCCGCGGCCCAAAGCGTGCGACGCTCATCTGGCGTGACCGCCGCGGGGCGGCCCGCCGATAGATATTGCGCTTCGGGAGCATAGAACGAGAGCGTCTTCTCGAGGTCTTTCGCATCAATTGCCTTGAACCAATCGTTCGCAAGCGATTGGATGGCATGCACCTCCGACGCGGCATCGGAATTGGCGCTCCCTGGACCGCAAGTTGGCTTGCATGCGCCAGTGCCAGCCATCGCAAGAACCGCGATGCCCCAGGATAAATGCCATCTGATTATTTGCAGTGCGCTCCGGGACATAATTGTCAGGCTGGTTGCTGCTGGGTAATGCAGTGGATCCCACCGCCGCCGCTCGCGAGGTGTGTGACGTCGACTTGCACCACTTCGCGCTCCGGAAAGCAGGCCTTCACCACGGCGAGCGCCCGGGAGTCGCCGGGAGTGCCGTAGGAGGGCATTACGATGCCGCCATTGGCCATGTAAAAGTTGACGTAGGAGCGGCAAAACATGGCATGTGGCGTCTCCGCCTCGTAGGCGTCATCAATCGAGATTATCTGCAGCCGACGCCCTGCCGCATCGACGGCGGTTTCGAGCGCACGCCTGTTGTCAGCAGCAAGCTGCCGCGCGGTGCCGGATGCGGTCGGGTCACTCTCATACAGCACGACCCCGGCCTTCACGAAGCTCAGCAACCCGTCGATGTGGCCATCGGTGATATCGTGATGGATTCCGTCAGGGTCGCCTGGCAGCCAAATCACCTTGCTTGCACCAAGCGCTTCGCACAGCTCGCGTTCCGCTGCGCGCTTGTCGATTCCGGGATTGCGGTTGGGATTCAAAACGACCGATTCCGTCGTGATAACGGTTCCTTCGCCATCAGTGTGAATTGCGCCGCCTTCCAGGCAAAGGCTCGATTGATAGGAGGGGGCCCCGGCCAGATTCAGCACGCGTCTGGCCAATCGGGCATTGTCCGCGTACTCGGGCACTTTCCCACCCCAGGCGTTGAAGCGCCATGCGGTCCCGGCCTTCCGGCCCCCCGTGCCCGTCAGGAAAGTCGGACCGCTGTCGCGCATCCAGGGGTCATCAATGGGCAGTGGGACGACGTCGATATCCGCGCCGCATTGAGACCGCGCGTCCCTAACGCAATGCGGCTCGGCTACCATGCGTACGGGCTCGAAACGTCGGATAGCCTGCGCGACCGCCGCATAAGTTCGTTGGGCCGCTTCGACACCGTCAACCCACTGATCATTTCGACTGGGCCAAGCCATCCAGCAGCATTCATGTCGTGCCCACTCGGCGGGCATTCGCAATCCGGCGGTCAGCGGTGTTTCGAGCAAATGGGCACCAAGGCCCTCAAACCCGTGTTGGAACTGTTCCTGAGAAGCCGACATAAATGCAACCTCGGTGCCGGATGAAGTCTCGATTCGGCAGCATAATGAGACGCCGCGAATGACTCAAAAGAGGAAAATTCACCAAACCGATGAGGGATTTTAGATTCCGGCTATCGCCGCGGCGGGCCCAAGCCGTTCGGCTTCGTGGATGAACCACTCATATACGCGGCGTACCTGGTCATCATCATAGGACCGCAAGTCGCAATAGATGCGGTAAGCGGGCTGGGCCACGATGGGTCCGTCCAGCACGACCAGCGTTCCCGCGCGCACGTAGGGATCGGCGCAGACCGCACTCGCAAGCGCCACTCCATGTCCATCCCCCGCAGCATCGATCATCAGGGCGTGATCGGAGAAATTGGAGCCACTCACCGCATCGACGTCGGAGCGGCCGATCTGCGAAAACCACTGGCGCCAGCTGACTTCGCTTTCGTCATGCAGCAAGGGCCAGCCCGCGATCGAGCCTGCACCACTGGGTGGACCACCCATTTTAGCCACCAGGGCGGGTGCCGCGACCGGCACTCGCTGGTCCTCCATCAGATGGGCGTCGATAGTGCCGTGCGCGGCAACGCCGCCGGCGCCGGTGATGAGAATATCGACCTCGTCGGTTGCGAAGTCGACCGTGCGCTCGCTGGTGTCCAGCCATAGATCCACGTCCCGGAGTTCCTCCCTGAATCGCCCCATTCTTGGGCGCAGAAACCCCCGCGCAAACGACATGGTGGTGTAGAGGATGACCCCACTCGGCTTCTGATAGGGAGCCAGCCGGGCAACGCCATCCTCCAATCGCCGGAGAATTTCCCTGACGGTGCGGGCGAAATCCTTTCCGGCATCGGTAAGCACCACGGATCTACCCACCCGGCGGAACAACGGCTGGCCCAATTCCTGTTCGAGCAGCTTGATCTGATGGCTGACTGCGGAGTGAGAGAGGTGAAGCTCATCAGCCGCCAACGCAAAGCTCGCGGTTCGCGCCGCAGCCTCGAACCCGCGCAGCGTGCTCAAGGTTACGGAGGGTCTCGCCACGCTCAATTGATGAATTAAATTTGACCAATTGTCAAGAAATGCTCGTTTGTGTCCTCGATCGTCCGGTGTTTTCCTAGTTCGACAATCAAACCCCCGCCCGATGGCCAGCGATCAGCGCGTCGGAGGGGAAGTCGGGAGCGGGAAACGTCATGTCAACAACTGGGGACGGATGGAGGGGATCGCCGCGGCAACCGGCAATCGCACTCATTACCTTTGCGTGCGCGTTCGCGCTTCTCGGTGAGGCCAGGGCGACCGAGGGCGACACGCCGTCGGGAGGCGCCAGCCTCGAAGAAATTGTGGTGACTGCGACTCGTCGCGCCGAGCGGCTTCAAGATGTCGCCGTTAGCGCAACGGCCTTTACCCAGGAGAAACTCGATGTCCAAGGACTGCGCACCATCGACGATCTGACCCGTCTCACGCCAGGCGTTACTTTCCAGCGCGACGCAACCACGTCGGCCGGTAACTTCAACGATGAGGATTCCGACATCAATATCCGCGGGGTCGATTCGACCGCCGGCACCTCGACCGTCGGCATCTATATCGATGACACCCCGATTCAAGGGCGCCACATTTCATTCACCTCTTTCAATGCATTCCCCGCGCTCTTCGATCTCGAGCGCGTCGAGGTGTTGCGTGGACCGCAGGGCACGCTTTTCGGAGCGGGTTCCGAAGGGGGCACGGTCCGATTCATTCAACCATCCCCGGACTTGCATACGGATTCCGTGTATCTGCGGTCGGGGATCGCGACGACGCAAGGGGGCGCCGCTACGTACGAGATCGGTGGTGCGGTTGGCGGTCCGATCGTGGACAACACGCTTGGATTCCGCGTCAGCGCTTCGTTTCGCGAAGACGGGGGATGGGTTGACCATGTCAATTACGCCACTCGGGCGATCACCGACTCCAATTCCAATTACCAAGATACGGTGGTCGTGCGCGGTGCCCTGAAATGGGCGATCTCGGACCGACTGTCGATCACTCCATCGGTGTATTACCAGGAACTGAGGCTGGGGGATACTTCGGCCTATTGGCCATCGCTTTCAGATCCGAGCGCGAACAGCTTTGAGAACGGCAATGCCCAGAGAAATCCGAGCACGGATCCCTTCTATCTGGCGGCGGTGAAACTCGATTGGGATGCCGGGTTCGCGCAGCTTACGTCGAACACCTCTTATTTTTCCCGCAACCAGCATTCGATATCGGACTACACGCAATTCGATCGGGCACTCTTCGGGTTGACGTTGCCGCCGCCGGCCGGAGATCTCGGAACCTCGCACGATGCGGACAAGCAAAACAACTTTTACCAGGAGATCCGCCTCCAATCGCCGGACCCGAATGCGTCGCTGAGTTGGACCACCGGTCTTTTCTATTCGCATCTGGACGAGAACACGACCGAACACGTGTTCGATCCGAATCTCAACAGCGAGTACAACGCGGCCTACTTTGCCCCCCTATGTACACCGCAAGCTCCTTGTCCGAACGGTGAGATTTTAACGCAGCCCATTTCCCAGATAATCGACAGACAATACGCGCTCTTCGGGGATGCCACAGTCAAGTTATTCGATTCGTGGAAATTCACCGCCGGGGTTCGCGCCTCGCACATCGCGTACAGCGGTGATCTCGTCTACTACGGACCTTTTCTATCGCCCACGTCGGGGCTGATGACGCCGCTGGTAGGGGTGGGCTCGAATAATGAAAACCCCGTTACGCCGAAAGCGGTGATCGCTTACCAACCGGACTCCGCCAATCTCTGGTACGCGAGCGCCGCGAAGGGTTATCGGCCTGGTGGAATCAACGGTCCATTGTCTTCCATTTGCGGATCGGATCTCGCATCGATTGGTCTGTCAGCCGGACCGGAGCTCTATGCCGCCGATTCCCTGTGGAGCTACGAGTTGGGCGCGAAGAACTCAGTGTGGGGCGGCCGCATGCAGATCAACGCCAGCGTATTTGTGATCGACTGGAGTAACATCCAGCAGGCGGTGTACTTGCCGGTGTGCGGCCAGAATTTCGTCGAGAATCTCGGCAAGGTGCGGAGTGTCGGCGGTGAAGTCGAGGTGCAGACCCGTCCGGTCGATGCGCTGCTTCTCGACGTGTCCGCTGCACACGTCGATGCAAAATACACGCACACCGTGTGTGCGGGCCCGAGCGCCTGCACTGGGATGGGTGCGCCAGCGCAGCCGGTGGTGACGGCGGGGGACCGTTTGCCGGGCGCGCCGTGGACGTTTCTGGCCTCCGCCGAATACGACTTTCCCGCGGTGGCGAATCGAAAGCCCTATCTGCGGGCTGATTTCCAGTACACGACGGCGCAAACGGCGCTGCAGCCCATTCAAGATTCCAATAACGGGGTCTCCGATCCGACGTATACCGGTCTCCCCGAGACCAAGAACCTATCGCTTCGAGCAGGCCTGCGCTTCGGGGGAGTCGATTTGTCCCTGTTTGGGCAAAATCTGACGGACTCGCATCCTGTGCTTTCTCATACACGCGACACCACGACCTCGGAGTTGTTCTACGACCATACGTATCGCCCCCGGACCATCGGGATCACGGCGACTTATCGCCATTAGACATTTAACAGGGACCAGCGCAATGGAAGTTGAGATGAGGCCAGCCGACCTTGGATACACGATGCCCGCCGAGTGGGCGCCGCACGCGCGGTGCTGGATGGCATGGCCCAAGCGCACCGAACTGTGGCGGGAGCATCTCGAGGGCGCACGGGCGGACTACGTCCGTGTTGCCCAGGCCGTTGCCGCCCATGAACCGCTGACGATGATCGCGGACCCCGCGGATGCGAGCGATGCCCGCAGACGCTGCGGTCCGAGTATCAGCGTCCTGGCGCTGCCGATCGATGACTCGTGGTTGCGGGATTCCGCGCCCACGTTCCTGGTTGATCGAGCCGGCCGCCGCGCGGCTGCTGCCTTCACGTTCAACGCCTGGGGGAACAAGTACCACCCCCATGACCAAGATGCGACTTTGGGCGAGCGCATCGCTCGATGCGCAGACGTCCCCGTCTACCACTCCAGGCTCGTCGTAGAGGGGGGCGGTTTTCTGTCCGACGGCGAGGGGACGCTGATTACTGCCGAGACCTGCGTGCTCAACCCCAACCGCAACCCCGGTTGGACCAAGGCGGAAGCCGAGGCCGAGCTTCGTGCCATGCTGGGCGTACAGAAGGTCATTTGGCTGCCCGGGGACGTGACGGATACCGAAACGGACGGACACGTCGACGGCTTCGTCGCGTTCGTCAGGCCTGCCACGGTTCTCTGCGAGGTCGTGGCTGATCCCGCGGACCCTCGTTATCCGATCATGGCCGAGAACCGGAGAGTCCTCGAAAGCGAAACAGACGCGCGCGGGCGCCGGTTCGAATTGCTGCCGATTGGCGAAGCGCCGCGCTCGGTCGGACCCGACGGCATCTGCCGCTCCTACGTCAACTTCTACATCGCCAATGGCGCGGTCATCGCGCCCGCCTACGGCATCGCGGAGGATGAGGTGGTGGTCGAAACACTGCGCCGCGCCTATCCGGACCGGACGATCGTGCCGGTCGCCCTCAAGGATCTGTTCCGCGGTGGCGGCGGCATCCACTGCATTACACAGCAAGAGCCCGCCATATCGCCCCACGGCTGATCGCGAACCGAAGGAGTCTCTGCCATGTCCACCGTGTCGCTCGCCGCGCTTCAGTTCGGCTGCACCTGGGATCGCGATCAGAATATCGCCACCGCCGAGCGGCTGACCCGGCAGGCGGCAGCGCGAGGGGCCCAGGTCGTGCTGATTCCAGAGCTGTTTGAAACACCCTATTTCTGCGCCGTGCAGAGAAGCCGCTTCCTCGATTTGGCTCAACCGTTACACGGCCATCCCGCCGTGACGCATTTCCGCCGTGTCGCGGCGGAGCTCGGCGTGGTCATCCCAGTGTCCGTCTACGAGCGCTCGGGCATGGCCTTGTTCAATTCGGTCGTGGTGGTCGACGCAGACGGGAGCGTGGCCGGTCACTACCGCAAGAGTCACATCCCGCAAGCCCCTGGATACGAAGAGAAATACTATTTCTCACCCGGCGATACGGGCTTCAAGCCGATTGAGACGGCGTACGGCAACCTGGGCATCGCCATCTGCTGGGATCAATGGTTTCCGGAAACCGCACGCGCGCTGGTGTTGCAGGGTGCGGATTTTCTCATGTATCCCACGGCGATCGGCACGGAGCCCAATGAGCCGGAAGTCGATTCCATGGAGCATTGGCGGATGGTGATGCGTGGACATGCCGCCGCGAATATGGTGCCGGTGGTAGCAGCCAATCGCATCGGCCTGGAGATTACCGAAGGAGTTTCCATGACATTCTATGGCTCCTCATTCATCGCCGATCACTTGGGTGCGCTGAGTACTGCCGCGGATCGCACCTCCGAGCAGGTACTGGTGCAAAGTTTTGACTTGGATCGGTGCCGCGCATACCGGCAAAGTTGGGGCTGTTTCCGGGATCGGAGGCCGGACCTCTACCGAACCCTGACGACTCTCGATGGAGTAGTCGAGGCTCGGCCGGAGATGGGTTGAGGTGGCGCCCCGCACGTCGCGGGCTCGACGCAGGCCGTTGATCGGATGGTCGTTGGGCTTGGCGGCAGTGTGCGCGCTGACGGCATGCGGCGAAGCGACCCCGGACGCGACTGAGGATGGAAAGGTACTGAACCTCTACACCTGGGCCGAGTACTTTCCGAGCTCGGTGATCGACGAGTTCGAGGCCGAAACCGGTATCAAGGTCAACTACTCTACCCTCGATTCCAACGACGTAGCCGAGACCACCCTCTCGGCAGGACATTCCGGCTTCGATCTCGTGACGGTCAACGCATCGCCGCATCTGGGGCGGCAGATTCCCAAAGGCCTATGGCTGCCGCTGGATCTGGCCAAAATACCGAACCGGAGTCACGTTGACCCCAAGCTCTTGGAAATCATGCGGGGAGTCGATCCGGATAATCGATACGCCATACCCTATGTTTGGGGTACGACAGGCATTATCTTCAATCCCGACAAGATTTTCGCCATCATGCCCGAGGCGCCCGTGGACAGCCTCGCGATGATCTTTCGGCCGGACATCGCCGCGCGCTTCCAGCAATGCGGCATCAGCGTGCTCGATTCCTGGGTCGACATCCTTCCGATGATCTCGCTTTTCCTGGGGCGCAAGGAACTCGACACGGAACCCGCAACACTGGCCCGAATCTCCGATGTTTTCGCGCGCGTCAGGCCGTTCATTCGAAGGATCAATACCCCGGGATATTACGATCAACTTGCCCGCGGCGAGCTCTGTTTGGCGATTGGATACTCCGCGGACGCGATGGCTGCACAGCGACTCGCCGGGCAACTGCGTACCGGAATCCATCTCGAATATCGGCAACCACTCGAAGGTATTCCAATGTACATCGATGCGTTTGCGATTCCGGCCGACTCCCGCCACGTGATGGCCGCTTTGAAGTTCATCGACTTCGTGTTACGCCCGAAAGTGGCGGTCGAGTTGGCACAGGCGACCAGCTTCGCAATCGCCAATGCAACCGCCATCGCGCAGCTTTCACCGGAGTTGCGCAATAATCCAATGGTTTACCCGACGGCTTCCGCACGCAGCCGTCTGGTATTGGACCGCCCATTTTCGATGGAGCAGACTCGTTTGTTGTCGAGAACGTGGCTGCGAATGAAGACGGGGCATTGAGGCATGACGGGTACGGATCCACCCATTCTCGAGCTCACGGACGTCTCGAAATCCTTCGGTCGAACGCCGGTACTCCAGGATGTATCTCTCGCAGTCCCGCGCGGATCGATCGTTGCGCTGCTGGGCGCCTCCGGGTCGGGAAAAACCACGCTTTTGCAGATTATCGCGGGGTTGCATGACCCCGACGGTGGATGCGTCAAGATTGGCGGGCGGGACATGGGTTCCGTCCCGGCATTTGAGCGGCCGGTCAATATGATGTTTCAGAGCTACGCTTTGTTTCCGCATCTGTCGGTGTTGGGAAACATCGAGTATGGCTTGAGGGCGAGGGGCCTCGATCGCGCCGAACGCCGGCGCTTGGTAGCGTGGGCCCTCGAGCTCACCCGCCTGGTGGACCTCGGCGGCCGACGTCCCGACCAACTGTCCGGCGGGCAACGCCAGCGCGTCGCACTCGCCCGATGCTTGGTGATGAAACCCGCCATCTTGTTGTTGGACGAACCTATGGCGGCACTCGACCGGAGCCTTCGCGCACAGGTGCAGCGCGAGTTGATCGCCATTCAACGGGCCATCGGTACGACGTTCATCCTCGTCACGCACGATCAGGAGGAGGCGATGGCGATGTCGGACTACATTGCCGTCATGGACAAGGGGCGGATTGTGCAATTCGATAAGCCCCGGACGCTCTACGAAAGGCCGCGGAGCCGGTTCGTGGCCTCGTTTCTGGGAAGCATCAATTTGTTCGACGGCGCCTGTCAGGCCTCGGGTGCGCGTCAATGCCGATTTACGACGCACGAGGGGCTCGAGATCCTGCTGGAGCGGAATGAGCCCATCAATTGGGAGCTGGTGGGTGCCGTGGGATTCAGGCCGGAAAAGATTCTCATATCGCGAAAGCAAACGAGTCTTGAGAATCCGATACCGGGAGTGATTGAACAGATCACCTACACGGGATCTCTGACGCACACGACGGTTCGAATCGCGACCGACCGGCGGCTCCACGCAACGTCGATGAATTTTGGAGATGGTGCGGTCGACGGCCCCGCGCAGGGCGATGCGGTTTTCGTGGGGCTCCCCTCGGGTGCCGGAGTGATTTTGACCGAATGAGCAGCCGGCTGTCACTTGTGGACCGATCGATGATCGCCATCCCGCTCGTATGGCTCGTCGCGCTTCTCGCCGTGCCGCTGGTCCTGGTCGCCTTACTGTCCATTCATCAAATCGCCGACGCCATTCCACCGATAGCACCGCTCATTTCACACTCCGGTGGGCACTTGAGCGTGCAGGCGAGCGTACGCGCGTACCGTATGTTGGAGTCGGATGCGCTTTATCGATCCGCGTTCTTCAGCGCATTGATAAACGCCGCGTTCACCACGATCGGGTGCGTCCTCATCGGCTTCCCCCTCGCGCTGGCGATTGCGCAGGCGCCGCGCAAGCGCCGGAATTGGTACCTATTCCTCGCCGTTCTTCCATTTTGGACTTCGTTTCTGCTTCGAGCCTACGCTTGGATTGGTTTGATACGGGACTCAGGTCCGATCAATTCGGTTCTGTTGTCGCTCGGATTGATTCATCGACCGATCGCCATGCTGTTCACGCCCGGTGCAGTCTGGCTCGTGATGGTGTATTCGTATCTGCCTTTCTTCGTGTTGCCGATGTATGCGGTGCTCGAGAGCTTGCCGGGGGAGCTGCTCGCGGCGGCCGCCGATCTCGGGGCGAGGCCGTTCTACGCGTTCCGGACGGTTACGGTGCCCTTGGCGCTTCCCGGTTTGATCTCCGGAGCAGTTTTGGTATTCATTCCAGCCGTGGGCGAGTATGTGATTCCCGAGCTCGTGGGCAACAGCAGCACCATCATGATCGGTGGAATCCTGTGGGATGAGTTCTTTCAAAACCGCGATTGGCCCCTGGCATCTGCCATTGCCATCGCCACCTTCTTGCTGCTCATGATCCCAGCCTACGTGGTGAGACGTTGGATTGGTCCATTGGGCGTGGTAAAGCAATGACCTCTGTCGAGCAACGTCCATGGCAGACGCTGACACTCGTGCTGGGGTTTGCATTCCTTTACCTGCCGATCGCATGGGTCATCGTTTTCTCATTTAGCGGCTATGTAACGGACAGCGGCGGGTCTTTTCCCTCGGTGCATTGGTATCGCCTCCTGTGGAAGGACGACGAGCTCGTGAATGCGGCTTGGCGATCCCTGCAGCTCGCGGCATGGTCCTCGCCGTTCGCAGTGGTTATTGGCACATTCGCGGGAATCGCATTGGGGCGTCTGGAGCGATTCCCCGGCAGAGGGCTGCTGCTTGCGCTCTTGGCCGTCCCGATTTTTGCGCCGGAAATCCTCCTGGGTTTCTCCTTCCTGATGCTGTTTGCGGGTCTGGAATCGCTCACAGGCTGGAAACCAGGCAAGGGGATGTGGACCCTGGTCATCGCACACGCAACCCTGGGTGCACCGATGGTGGCCTCGATTGTATTCGCGCGTACGCTAGGGCGGGATCACTCGCTCGAAGCGGCGGCACGCGATCTTGGCGCACGGCCGTTGCGGGTTTTTGTCACCGTAACCATGCCGCTCGCACTGCCGGCGATTCTTTCCGGTTGGCTTCTGGCGATGACGCTCTCGTTCGACGACGTCGTCACCTCGAGTTTCCTGGCGGGACCGGAAACTACGACCCTCCCGATGGCCATCTTCTCCAGTCTGCGTGTCGGAATCAATCCGGAAATCAACGCGATCGGCTCTCTCATGCTAGCCGGGGTGGCGGCGATATTCACCCTCGCTGTCTTGGGGGTGAGCTTGGGCAATCGTGCGCGGGGCGCCTAAGACAGATCTATCCCTTTCGCCCGTCCGCACGCGCGAGCAGCGCCGTCAGCCAGCGAATGAAGGCCAAGGTCGCCGGACTGGCGCGTTTGTGCCGGTGACGGACCAGATAGTACCCCCGCTGCGGATTGATCGTGATCGAGAACGGCGACACCAACTGCCCGCTGGCGAGTGCTCCCGCGCAGGTGGTTTCGTCGCCCAACATGATTCCTTGCCCGGCAATCGCCGCCGTTTGCACCTGAATCATGTCGGAAAAGCCGATGCCGGCGCTCTTCTTTGGGGTTTTCACGTTGCTGGCGGCGAGCCACTGCTCCCAATCGTCCCAGCGGCGCATCAGCAGCGGAAAGCGCAGCACGTCGACAGGCTCGTGCAGCCCTCCTGAGACATTTAGCATTGCCGGGCTGCACATCGGCGTGAATTGCACGTCGTAGAGATGCTGTACCCAATGTTTCGGCCACTGGCCGTCGCCAAACGCGATGAACAGATCGACATCAGGATCAGTCACCTCATCGAGCTCCGAGGCGCCGACGACCTGAAGCCAAATATTCGGGTGCTCGGCATGGAACAGAGCAATGTGCTTGCACAGCCACATGGAGGAAAACCCCGCGGTGCTCGAGACCCGCAGCACCCCCTCGATGTCGCGGTTTGCGCGGCCCCGCTGGGCGTTGATGAGAAGCGCCAGCGATCTGCGGACCTCCCCGGCGTAGCTCTTGCCCTGCGGCGTCAGAATTACGCCCGTTCCGGCGCGTGTCGCGAGCTCGAAACCCAGGATCTTTTCGAGCATGGCGAGCCGATGGCTTACGCCGCTGCGGGAGATGCCGAGCTCCTCTGCGGCTTCCCAAACGGTGCCGAGGCGCGCGAGCGCTTCGAGCGCGACCAAGGTGTGCATCGGCGGAACGCGAGTTTTCATATGGTGCAATATTTTCACCTAGGGACTGCAAACATATCACACAGGTGGCACGTCATCGGCTCGATAATCGCCGTATTACAACAAGTCGGAGCGTCGGGGATGAACCATACACGTCGGCTTCTTAAACCGGTCACCTCTTACCCCGCGGTGCATTTGGCGACGGCGATTTCGGCGATTCTGGCCAGCGCATCTCCCTTTTTCACGTCGGTCGCATCCGCCGACGATATCGGCGAGATCATCGTCACCGCGACGCGTCGAAGCGAATCCGTCTCCGATGTTCCCTACAATATTTCCGCCGTCAGCAGTACGGACATCATCAATTCGGGCGTCACGGACTTGGTGGACTTGACGCATATGGTGCCGGGCCTCGTCAGCCCGGACCTCGGTCCGCGGGCGAGCAATACGAATGGTACCCTGACGATCCGCGGACTCAACGCGAGTAGCGTCAATGCGCAGGACCAAAGCCTCTCGGTGCCGGTGGTCTCGACCTACGTGGACGAAACGCCTTTATTCGCCAATCTCAAGATGACCGACATCGCGCGCGTTGAAATTCTGCGCGGGCCTCAGGGCACCCTCTATGGCTCGGGATCTTTGGGGGGAACGGTGCGTTTGATCCACAACGAGCCCGACCTTTCGACCACTGAGCTCGACGTGTCCACTCGTGCATCGCATACTCAAAATGCCGCAAACCCATCGGAAGCGGTGGACTTGATCGGCAACCTTCCTTTGGGCGATACGGTGGCCGTGCGGGCCTCTGCGGGGTATGAGAAGCTCGCCGGCTTCACCAATGCCTTGGCGGTCGCCGAGATCACCGCCAATGCGCAGCCGGTGCTGGCAGATCCGAGCGACCCGCTGCACAGCGGCTTGACGTTCATGCAGCAGCGCGGTGTCGACTGGTCGAATGTCTGGTATGTGCGCACGGCGCTGATGTGGAAGCCGGGGGATGATTGGAAATTCATGCTGACGTACCAACACCAGACCAACCAGTCGGGCGGGTATTCGCAGATCAATCCCGCCTATCGCTATGACCAAACACTGTATGTCGATCAGCCTGGAGCATTCCAGACCGATTTGGGGGCATTCGACATCTCGAAGGAATTGGGATTCGCGACGGTATCGTCGAACTCATCATTTACCAGCCAGAACTCGTCGAGTGAATATGATCTCACAGGCCTGTTCGAGTCGATCGCCCAATACTACGGGAACTATCCCAGGAATCTCTCGCCGATCTATATCCATTCCTCGGACAAGGACTTCACCGAGGAGCTGCGTCTGGTGTCGAGGAATTCGGGCCCCTGGGACTGGGTTGCGGGCGCCTACTACAGCGAGCGCCGACAGTCGCTTGAACAACTCGAAACACTCGAGGGGTTCGGCAGCTGGAGCCAGCTACCGGGGTCCGGCGAGCCGGCCGGTTGTACGATCCAAAGCCCGACGTGTCCCTACCCAACCTTCGGTGATGTGATCCAGTACGTGAATGGAGGCATCAATCCGTCGCAAATGCCGAATCCCGATTTGAACTTCACCTTCAATCGGCATGTGAGCTTCAAGGACACGGCCATCTTCAACGAGACATCTTATCACTTCACCGATAAATGGCAGGCGACGGCCGGAGGCCGTTACTTCTGGCAGCATTACGCCCAGGAGCTCGAGCAGGATCTCCCCACCTCGACGGGCCTGCTCAGTGCGGCAAATGCCAAGGGGTTTCATAGCGAGATCTTCAAGCTGAACACCTCCTATGAAATTGCGGATCACACCTTGCTGTACCTCACCTGGTCTGAAGGGTTCAGGCGTGGCGGGGTCAACGCGCTGCCGATCGGCTCCTGTTTTTTCTGTGAAACGCCCGCGCTCCTGACGTACAAGCCGGACGAGGCGCGCAACACGGAACTCGGCATCAAGGGCTCTTTTGGAGCGGGTACGAGTTACACGTTCACACTCTACAACATCAATTGGTCGAATCCGCAGATCGAAGCCAACACAGTCCTCGGCGGTTTCGGGTTCGTGACCAATGGAATCTCCGCGCGTTCCAGAGGCGCGGAGGGTGAGCTCGCGATGCCGTTGTCGACGACTACGAAGCTCGAGCTGGGTTATAGCTATACCGATGCGACCCTGACCGCCGGCTTCACGGCGGGCGTCGTACCGGATCTCGTCGGTAACGCGGGCGATCGGCTACCCAATGTCTCGAAACAGCAGATAACGGTCGCTCTCGATCATTCGCGGCCGCTTGCCAACAACCGCGAATTCCATGCCCGCCTTGACGCCTCCTACCGGAGCGATTTTTGGACGGCGCTGCCAAATACAGCCTTTGCGACGGATTTGCCGGGCTTCGCGCTGGTAAATGCACGCGCCGGCTTCGGGTTCGGCAAGGCGTGGCGCCTCGACGCCTTCGTCAATAACATCACCAATCAGGTGGCCGCCACGTCCGTGTCGACGGTGCCCGGCCCGGAGCATGATCGCGCGTATTTTGTTGGGCGACCCCGTAGCGTCGGCGTGGATTTCAACTATTCGTTCAAGGGCCATTAGACATCATGATGACGACCGCTAAGCGCCTTGTGTTCGAATGGGTTCACAGTCACACGGCGATGCTATCGTCCTGGCACCAGGTTATCTGGCAGTACGCCGAGCCGGCGCTGCGCGAATACCGGTCCGCTGCGTGGTACGTAAAGACCCTCGAGGAAGCTGGTTTTACAGTGGAAGCAGGCAGTGGCGGCATGCCCACGGCCTTCGTCGCGACCTATCGCCATGGCGAGGGACCGACCATTGCAACCTACGCTGAATATGATGCCGTACCCGGGCAGTGCCAGGCGGCCACGACATGTGAAAAGCCTCGGGATGGCCTGTCACGGCACGCAGCGGGCCACACCGATCCACACAGTGCGCTCGGCATTGCCGCGTTGGGCGGGGCGCTTGCGGCCAAGGATGCGTTGGAAAAGCTCAATATCGGGGGCACGCTGAAGGTGTTCGGCGAACCTGCCGAGAAGCTGCGAGTATCGAAAGCGGTGCATGCCGCGAAGGGCTATTACGATGACCTTGATGCGGCGGTGAGCTTCCATCCCCATTGGTCGATGCCGGTGTGCAATACGACGGTTTGGAATACCCATTGCGGCGTCGGCTACAACTATGTGTATACCTTCAGCTGCGACGCGCCCGAGGCCTGGCTTGCGAGCGATCGAAGCGGAACGAGCCGCCTCAACGTGCACTACGCCGCGCGTGCTCCGGGTGCGACGGATGCGCTGGTGTTTTTCTACCAGCTCAACGAGAGCACCCGCAGATCGATGTTGCCGGCGAGCGGGCTGTGGAGCTTCAACGAAGCGATCCTCGCGGCGGGACAAGCGACGGCGGACAATCTGGTGCCGCAGTTCGCGGAAATCGACTACATGGTTCGCGCCGCATCGATTGCCCAAGCGGACGCCATCAGCGCGGTAATGGACAATAACGCTGAAGCGGCGGCGAAGGCCGGCTTCTGTCGTTGGCGCAAGACCTGGGTGTCGAAATCCCGTGCGGGACTCGTCAATCACGTGCTGGCGCGTGCCGGTTATCGCAACCTGGAATTGGCCGGCGCCCCTTCGTGGGGCGCCGAAGCCATCGCAGCAGCCCAGGCGATCCAGAGGAATCTGGGTGTGCCAGTGCAAGAGCGACCTTTTGCCGCGGCCACTGAAACCTTGATCGATCCGGAGGCGGCCGAAGCGGCCGTGCGCAGGTTCCTGCCGGAAGTCCAGGAGCATTTGACCTCCGATGACTACACGGAATACACATGGCACTGTCCCACGGTGCGGCTGATTGTCGCACGCCCGGTCCTCGCGGCGCCCGCCGGCATCAGCTACCCGGCCTGGGTGCACAATGCCCTGGGGGGAATTCCGGCAACGATTGACCCCACCATCCAAACGGCCGCCAAGGCGATCGGCGCGACGCTCATCGATTTATTCACCGACGCGAGCTTGCTGGCCCACGCCCGGCAGGAGTTTGTTGATCGGACGGGGGGCGGGGTGGGCGGCGAGCGCTGGCAGGCGCCCCTATTGCCGAAGGACTTCCCGGTTCCGCATCGCCTGCGCTGGCCGGAGTACGTGACTACCGCGCGCGGCGAGGAGTGGTGTATTCCGTGGCGGGAGGACGAGTAATCGGTCTGTGGCGGCAAGGTATGGCGTGACGCAAGGCATTCGAACTACCCGGGTCACTTCGCCCACGCGGCTGGTGCTGCTCCTCTCAGTGGGCGTGTTCATCAATTACGTCGACCGCGGTAATCTCGCGACGGCCGCACCACTCATCCAGGGAGAGCTTCACCTCAGCGCGAGCCAGCTCGGCGTCCTGCTCTCGGCGTTCTACTATGGGTACGTCCTGGCCATGGCCCCGGTGGGATGGTTCGCCGAGAAATACGGGGCCAAACGAGTTCTTGCGACCGGTGCCATCGTGTGGTCGATCGCGACCCTGTTCACCGGTGTTGTCTCGACCTTCGCGGGATTGCTGCTGTTGCGCCTGCTGATGGGGGGCGGGGAAAGCGTCGCTTTTCCGTGCGCCTCCAAGCTTCTTGCCCAAGCGGTGCCAGTCAGCCGCTTGGGCTTGGCCAATGGCGTTCTCAGCTTCGGCTATCTCCTCGGGCCTGCGATCGGAACGCTATTGGGCGGCTTGTTGATGACGAGATTCGGATGGCGGCCGGTATTCATCCTATTCGGCGTCTGCTCGCTCGCGTGGCTATTGCCTTGGCGAGGAGTCGTGATCGCGCCGGCGGCCGCGAACCCTGCAGCGAGCCAGCGAGTGCCGAGCTTCAGCGAGATTTTGAAGCAGCGCGCGCTTTGGGGTGCAGCTATCGGCCTTTTCTCGGGAAATTATGGTTTCTATTTCATTCTTGCGTGGTTGCCGTTTTATCTGGTGAAGACCAGAGGATTCTCGATCGAGGCGATGGCCTGGACAGCCTCGTGGGCCTACCTGTTGAATGCCGTGAGCGCTTTATTCATGGGTTGGTTGACGGACAGCTGGGTTCGCGGCGGACGCAGCCCCACCGTCGTCTACAAGGGGGTCATGGGACTGTTCAACCTCGGGGGCATCGCGTGCATGATTGGCATGGTGCTGCTGCCGACCACAGGCTCGATCGCAGTGCTTTTTGTCTACGAAGTGCTGGCGGGACTTTCCTCACCCGCGATCTTCGCGATTCCCCAGATCATTGCGGGTCCGCATGCGGCGGGCCGCTGGGTTGGCGTTCAGAACGCCGCGGGCGGCCTGGCGGGCCTCATTGCACCGGCAATTACCGGTGTGCTGGTCGATCGAACCGGCCACTTCGGCGCCGCCTTCGCACTGGCCGCCGCCCTGCAGGTGACCGGCTTCATCGGGTGGGTGGTGGTTCTGCCCAAAATCGTGCCGCTCCGCTGGGCCGAAACCCGAGCGTCCGCGCTCCAATACTGATGATAAGACGATATCGGGGAGCGGAAAGTGCGATACGCAAACGAAGAAGTACTCAAGCTCAGCCGCCGATACCTCGATTTGATCGGCGGGCAGCCATTGTCGCTTGCCGACAAGCAGGCGTTCATTGCGGAAACCGTGGAGGCATACGAAGAGCATGTCAACCGCGGCTTTATCAGCTATCGAAAATCAGTCACCGAGGCGGGTGCGTTCGCGGCCCTTGAGTGGTCTGGACAGGGAGCGGTGCTCAGGGATTTGCTCGGAAGGGAATATATCGATTGTCTGGGCGGCTATGGAATATTCAGTGCGGGCATCAATCATCCGCGGATCATCAAGGCAGTCCTCGACCAGATGGGGCGCATGGCACTCAACAGCCAAGAGTTGCTCGAGCCGTGGCGCGCCGCGCTCGCCAGGCTGCTCGCGAGATTGACCCCCGGCGATTTGAATTGCTGCTTCTTCATCAACAACGGTACGGATGCCGTCGAAGGCGCGATCAAGCTCGCCCGCCTTTATACCAAGCGAAATACATTTCTCTCCACTCTCGGCGGGTTTCACGGCAAATCACTCGGATCACTGTCGTTGATGGGGAAAGCCTCCTTCAGGGAACCTTTCCTCTGCGGCCTACAGGATGTGCGTTTCGCGCCTTATGGGGATGCGGATGCGCTTGAGGCGGAATTCGCCAAAGCTGAGGCCGTGGGTACCCGGATAGCCGCATTCGTGGTCGAGCCGGTGCAGGGCGAGGCGGGCGCGGTGGTGCCACCGGATGATTACCTGCCCAGGGCTCGCGAGCTCTGCACCCGTTACGGCGCACTGCTGATCGCCGATGAGATTCAGACGGGGATGGGACGTACTGGAAAGCTCTGGGGGGTGGACCACTGGAATGTCGCACCGGACATCATGTGCGTGGGAAAATCGATCGGGGGCGGAGTCATGCCGCTTGCTGCGTTCATCTCTACACCTGCGATATGGGAGGTGCTGGTTCCCAATCCCGTGGTGCACTCGACCACGTTTGGTGGCAATCCAATCGCATGTGCAGCGGGCATCGCTGCCATCAACGTCACTCTCGAAGAGGATCTGCCGGGTCAGGCGGCAGTGAAGGGCGAGTTCTTGCTCAAGGCATTGGGATCGTTGCAGAAGAAATATCCGACGGTGTTGAGCGGTGTGCGCGGCAAAGGCTTGCTTATCGGCCTCGAGTTTCCCTCGGACCAAATCGGCTATCGGATAGCCGGCGCGCTGTTTCGACGCGGGGTGCTGGTTGCCGGTACCTATTCGAAAGCTCGTACCATCCGGATCGAACCGCCGTTAGGAATACCGATGCACCTGCTCCGTGAAATGCTTGATCGCTTTGAGGATTCGCTAAAGGAGACTGCGCCCACCACCCGCGGCGGCCCATCGATCGCGCGTGCGAGCGCCGCAGAGGTCTAGACGACTTTCAGCGATTGTTCCAAGGCCAACCAGTCGCGAACTGGATGGCGCCCCGCACCGGGAATATCCGCGGATAAAACCCGCTCCACGTTGCATCACCGTGCTCGATGGATATGAGTGTGCTTTCAAGGGCGCGCAGATCTTCGACTTCGAGCACGGACGCCCTTGGTGGTGCGGGTGAGCCCTCCATGTGCGCTGCAAAGATCCGTGTTGACGGATCAATGATTGCCAACAAGCGCGTCGCGGTCGCGTGATATTCGCTGCGACTGGCTCCCGGAAGAAATGCATAGAGTTCGCCGGGATAAATAAAGTCGCCAGCAAACAGCTGACGCCTGGTTTCATCGTAAAGCGACACCGAGGTTGGCGTATGCCCGGGTGTCGCCAGGACGCGCAGTCGGCGGCCACCCATGTCGATGGTGGAACCAGGTGGCCACCATTCGTCGACCCGGAACGTCGGAACCGCCAGGCGGTCGGCAAAACCGAGGAAATCGTAGCGACTTAAAGTCAATCGAGAGTCTCCGGACCGAGCCCGAAGCGACGGCTCGTCGATCAGCGCGGTCTTGTCGAACCGTCCTAGCGCGCCAACATGGTCGAAATGCAGATGCGAGGCGATCACGGTGACGGGGAGGTGGGTGAGCCAGCGCACCACCGGCTCGATATCCCGGAGCCCCGTCCCCGCATCGAACAGGATCGCGCGTTGCCCGCCAACAATCAGATAACTGTAATTGCCTTGATAATAGCGAGGCTCTCCGATCGCAAAGGTGGTCGGGTCGAGGGTTTCCACCACGAAGTAGTCGTCGAACCACCTACCCGCCACCGGTTCAACTGGCATCGTCAGCACACGTGGTTTCTCGCCATGCAGGTCGAACTCATACTCCGCATAGATATAGGGGGCGAGCAGGGCGCCGGCGATCACGATGGCCATTGCGGCAGCTGTGGCAAGCAGAAGAACGAATCCAGTTCGTGCCGAACGTCTCAAGGGTTCCCCGTCGGATCCGAGTTGAAATTGAAGTTGCCATTTCTCCGCAGGTCCAATTCCATATCTATGGCTCAACCGTGGAACCGGGTCGCGTGGCATTGAACGACTGCGTGTTCATTGAATCCTCCGAGTGACCGCAGATGCATCATCCATCAGGGCGCCTTGTTTTCTTGGAGAATGTTGCCGCCGTCCACCACCAGTGCCTGGCCGGTGATGTACGAGGCATCGCGCGAAGCTAAAAAACACACTGCCGCGGCAATTTCGTCGGGAGTGCCCGGCCGCCCAACGGGCGTGTGCATCCCAGCGATCCGTTCGGCCTCGGAGGACGATGCGGTGGCGATCCATCCCGGCGCAACGGCGTTGATTGTGATCCCTGCGCTGGCTGTCTCAATCGCGACTGCACGCATCATTCCGTCCATCGCCGCCTTTGCCGCGCCATAGGCGGCCGATCCGCGATTGCTCACCAACGGGCCAGTCACCGACGATACATTCACGATGCGCCCATACCTGCGCGCAGTCATGGCAGGCAATACCGCGCGAGTCATCAAAAATGCGGTGTGCAGGGTGATGTCTATTTGCCGCCGCCAATCAGCGTACGACGTGTGCTGCAGTGACTTGCTCTCCAGGGGCCGATCGATCTGCGACATTCCTGCATTGTTCACCAATATGTCTATGCGGCCAAACCGCCGGAGCACCGATTCCACCAAGCGCTGCGCCGCCGTCTCGCTCGTGAGGTCCTCTGCGATGGCCAGTACTTGCTGGTCGCCGGAATCTATTTCGCGCGCACGTTCGTGGATGCGTAATGTTGTCGATGTGATCGTCAACCGCGCACCCGCGGCGTATAAGCGCCGTGCGACGGCAAAACCGATCCCCTGGGTGCTCCCAGCCCCGGTGACCAGCGCGACTTGCTCGTCGAACGTTGGGTCCATTTTGCGTCCCGTGCTCATGATCTTCATGGTAGCAACGTGGGGACGAGGATGGTGAGTCAGATGCCTACTCGGGCATGGCGCAGTAAATTATAGAAAAAATTATGTAAGTGACTGATTATATAGGCTCCATGGGAGCCACTGGCCGCTCGTCGCCGGACTCGACTACCTCGAATATGAGCCTCCAAGCCTGGACTTCTTTGAGGAAATAAAGTGGCTACGGCGTGGCTAATGATTGCAACCGTAATCTGAGGCTCTGGAACGGCAATATCCGGGAAATGAACCGCAGGCACGCTAGGGACACTTCACCAGGGCCAGAGAAGTGGACGGAAGCGGCGTTTCAAGCGAACACATCCCAGCACACAGCCCGCTCCGATTGGCGCGCCGTTCCGACCTCCAGATGGGTGGAAAAATGGCAAAAGTTCTGATTCTTTACTATTCGTCCTACGGCCATACGGAGACCATGGCGAACGCGATCGCGGAAGGTGCGCGATCAGCAGGTGCAGCCGTGGACGTCAAGCGAGTTCCCGAAACAGCACCCATCGAGGTAGCAAAGGCAGCGCGCTTCAAGCTCGATCAGAGCGCTCCAATCGCCGTCATCGACGACCTCGCCGATTATGATGCAATCATCGTGGGCGCACCAACGCGCTTTGGCCGCATGTGTTCACAGATGGCCAGCTTCCTCGACCAAGCCGGCGGCTTGTGGATGCGCGGCGCCCTGAACGGGAAAATCGGCGGTGCGTTTACCTGCACCGCAACACAGCACGGCGGACAGGAAGTGACGCTGTTCTCCATCATCATCAATCTGCTGCATTTCGGCATGACGGTGGTTGGGCTGCCCTACAGTCATCAAGGCCAGATGACCCTGGATGAAATCGTGGGCGGTAGCCCATACGGGGCCACAACCATCGCCGGTAGTTCTGGTGAGCGACAGCCGAGCGAACTCGATTTGGCGGGAGCGAAGCACCAGGGCGAGTTGATCGGGCAAACTGCGAAAAAGCTATGCGCCTGAAAGGGTTCGACTCGCGAGGATTGGCTCTTATGCGCGTCAGCAAGGCGTCGAGTGCCGTCCGCGCGGCTATTACGCGAGTTGAACATGATTTTGCGGCTGGAGCGGACTGATGCTCCAGACGAGTGACGCCCTGGTACTCGCGCGGCTGCAGTTCGCGTTCACGATTTCGGCCCACATCATCTTCCCCGCGATCAGCATCGGGCTCGCGAACTATTGTGCCGTGCTCGAAGGGCTTTGGCTGCGAACCGGCAAACCGGTTTATCGCGAACTCTTCTTCTTCTGGTCGAGGATTTTTGCGGTCGGTTTCGGCATGGGCGTCGTCTCCGGTGTCGTGATGGCCTACGAGTTCGGTGCAAACTGGGCCGGCTTCTCCCGTGTCGCCGGTTCCGTCAACGGACCTTTGCTCACCTATGAGGTCCTGACAGCGTTCTTCCTCGAGGCAGGATTCCTCGGCATCATGTTGTTCGGCTGGAAACGCGTCGGAGCGCGCCTGCATTTTCTCGCCACCGTGCTGGTCGCACTCGGTACGCTGTTCTCGACGTTTTGGATTCTAGCATCGAACAGCTGGATGCAGACGCCGCAAGGCTTCCGCATCGTGGAAGGTCAAGTGGTGCCGCTCGACTGGCTGAAAATCGTCTTCAACCCTTCGTTCCCGTTCCGGCTCATTCACATGTCGCTTGCGGCTTTCATTGTGGCGGCGACCATCGTGGCGGCCTGCGCCGCGTGGCATCTGCTAAACGGGCGCCGCAGCGAGGGCATCCGCAAGTCATTCTCCATGGCAGCCGGTATGATCCTCGTGGCCGCGCCGATCCAGATGATCGCGGGGGACGCACACGGCCTCAATACCCGCGAATACCAACCGGCCAAGATCGCCGCGATCGAAGGTCTTTGGGAAACGGAGAAAGGTGGCACGTCACTGAATCTCGTCGGATGGCCGGATATGCAGGAGCAGCGAACGAAGTATGCCTTATCGGTACCCCATCTTGGCAGCCTCATCCTGACGCACACGTGGAGCGGCGAAATCCGTGGCCTGAAGGAATTCGCGCCGGAGGACCGCCCCGATTCGACCATTGTGTTCTGGAGCTTCCGCATCATGGTTGGTATGGCTCTGCTCATGCTCCTGCTCGGCGTGCTCGGCCTGGTGCTTCGGTTGCGCAACAAGCTGTTTGACGCGCGCTGGTTCCAACGCTTTGCTCTGGCCATGGGACCATCGGGTTTGATTGCCTTACTCGCGGGTTGGATCACCACCGAGGCGGGACGCCAACCCTGGGTCGTCTACGGTGTTCTGCGCACCGCGGACGCCGCCTCCCCGTTGTCCGCGCAGCAAGTGGGAACGTCGCTGTTGATGTTCATCGTGGTCTATTTCCTCGTGTTTGGTACGGGCATCTACTACATGTTGAAGCTCATGGCGAACGGGCCGGATGTTGGTGATGGGGCCGTGGACGCACGGGGCCACCTTGGAATGGGTATCGCAAGCTTTGACCGCAGGCCGATGTCGCGGGCCACCGATCCGATCGACGAGTGATGCACTTATGACGCTCGATCTTCCAACGATATGGGCGCTGATCATCGGCCTCGGCGTGTTCCTCTACGTCCTGTTGGATGGCTTCGATCTCGGTATCGGTCTGCTATTTCCCTTCTTTGATCGCGACGGCGAACGGGAAGTCATGCTGAATACGGTCGCTCCGGTCTGGGACGGCAACGAGACCTGGCTGGTTCTCGGCGGCGCTTGCCTTTACGGGGTGTTTCCCGTCGCGTACTCCACGTTGCTTCCGGCCGTTTATCTTCCGGTGATAGCGATGCTTTGCGGTCTAATTTTCCGCGGTGTCGCTTTCGAGATTCGCGCCAAGGCCCGGCGCACGCAGAACCTTTGGGATCTCGCCTTCATCATGGGATCGGCAACGGCCACGTTCTGCCAGGGCGTGATCCTCGGCTCGTTGCTCCAGGGAATCAAGATCGTTGACGGCAAATTCGCCGGCGACGCATTTGACTGGGTGTCACCGTTTGCGGTGTTCTGCGGACTGGGGCTCCTGGTCACCTATGCGACGCTCGGCTGCGGTTGGCTCATCCTAAAGACGGAGGGCGAATTGCAACGGCGCATTCGGAGGTTGCTGAAGCCGGGGTCGTTGATACTGCTTGCATTCATTGGAGCGATCAGCCTGTGGACTGTGCTCGGTCAGCCAGCGGTCGCGCGGCGTTGGTTCGGCGAACGACATTTCGTTTATTTTGGGCCTGTACCGCTGCTTGTGCTGGCTTGCATCGTCGGTATTTTTCGTTCGGCGGATTCGGGACACGAAGCGCGCGCGTTTTTTTTGATGCAAGCCATCATCTTTCTCGGCTACAGCGGTTTGCTGATAAGCATCTTTCCAAACATCGTGCCGCCGACCTTGAGTATCTGGGCCGCTTCGGCGCCTCGCTCGAGCCAGATTTTCGTGCTCGTCGGTGCGGTGATCATCCTGCCGATCATTATTTTCTACACGGCGTTTTCCTACTGGGTGTTCCGCGGCAAAGTGCGTCAGGGAGACGAGGAATATCATTGATGAAAGACGTGTCAGAAGAGCGGTATTCCCGGTGGTCGCGGATCGGTTGGTTCGTAACGCTTTACCTCGCTGGCGTGCTGGGGGCGTTCATGCTGGCGGCGGCGTTTCACGTGCTGCTAAACGCGCATTTTTGAGGCACCTCAACGACCTCCCTTGATCCCCCTCCGTGTGACATGACTCGCGCCCCGGAGCGACGTACAGACGCCCCTGAGTCGACTCCGCCCCTGCTCGGCCTGCACACCGAATTGCATCGGAAATCTAAGCGGGGCGAACCGCAATATCGCCGACATTTATCGTGATTACTCTGGGCATTCATCATAGAAGGAGATTCCATCGATGAATGCTCGACCACTCGAGAACAAGAAGCGGGGAGCGGCACCGATGCCGCCCGGCATCGACTCAGATGCCGTTGCAGCGATCGCCGGCAGCCTAACCGCCTTGTTGGCCGATTTCTTCGCGCTCTACATCAAGACGAAGAACTTCCATTGGCACGTCTCGGGATCTCATTTCCGGGACTATCACTTGCTCTTCGATGAACAGAGCGAGGAGCTGCTTGAAACCACCGATGCCGTTGCCGAGCACGTCAGAAAAATTGGCGGCGTGACTCTGCATTCGGTCGGCGAAATCGCCAGACTTCAGCGCATTTCCGACAATGATTCGGAGGCGGTCACAGCCTCGCATATGCTGGCCGAGCTTTGCGAGGGCAATTCCCAATTGGTGGCCTGGCTGAGGGGCGCTCACACGCTTTGCGAGGAGCACGGCGATGTGGCCTCTACGAGCCTGATCGAGAACTGGATCGACGAGGCCGAGCGCCGAATCTGGTTCCTGTACGAGGCCACCCGCGTCGATGTTGAATCATACGGGGGTCCTGGTTATGGACTTCAGCACGGATAGCCTCGCCCAGGAGCGCTCATTCGGCTGTGAGACGCTGAACCTCTCTGAGGGTGGCGCCGTGCCGGACCACATCGGGGAAATCTTTGGCGTCCCAGAGGTGGTCTGCGCCAGAGTTGCGCGGGATAGGTGGCGCCGGTATGCAGTCGCCATGTCCCGCGAGGCGTCGATAGGGCAGCCGGACATCGGCTTGTATGCCGCACGGCTGCGCGCGCGCCGCGTATTGGTCCCCGACTACGCAGGCGGCGGCAAGGTTTGGCTGCCAGTGCCTCGATGAGACCGGCGCGCGACTCGCGGAAGCTTCATACGCACGACTATCGCGCGGCCGTCGCCAAAGCAGTGGAGTGGTTAGGAGATCGTTACTTATTGGCAAAGCCGATAAAGTCGCCGCCCGCTTGGCCCTCCTTGCCGCGCGTTTACCGCCAGCGGTTTCGGTCATCGCTCGGCCGCTGAGGGCCGCCACGCCACCCACCAGGAGGCATCATCTTCGCTGCCCGAAATCGATCGGTGCGCCGCTTGCCGTCCTTCACGAGGCGCTCGCTAGTGGGCCACACCGGTGCCGCCCGCATCCTGGTCGGCCAATCCGCCGACGGCTGCCCGATCGAGATGGTCGGGTTGAGGGCGCTGCGGAGGCGCTGTGAGTCGATACTGCCGGGCGCTAATGTTTCGCCAATTGCAAAATCCGCGATATCGCGTCTCACTCGATGCTCGATCGAGAAATGGCATCTGAGTGCTCCGCATATCGAGGTGCAGTGAAACCATAAGCGATCGCACGAAGAAGAACGGCGGTGATCATTACCGCGGAGACGAAGGCAAACATACGAATCGTATTCACTTAGTGTTCCTCGAGTGGCGTTAAGGTCGCTCATCTCTCACGCTAATCAAAGGACAACGCAGGGGAATTGCAACTCCTGAGCTCGGGATTTCACGTGAAACCGCATTACGCGTTTCATGTGCAATCCGTGCGGCACGGGTCGAAACAGAGGCGTAACCCACCGCGGGCATGCTTCCACGGTAGGTGAACTTGATCGCCGTTACCCGCCAGCTCTCTTGAGGTTGCCATGTCGGAGGGGTCCTTGCAGGCACGCTGTTGGCCGCCAGCGAAAGAGTGCGCGCGGTGGTGCCGGACCCCGGCAAAGGGAGGAGTTGAGAGAGTCGGGGATGTGAGGTTGTCTTGGCGTGTGGAGGATGCGGATCCGTTGGAAAGGGCGTTCGGCGGCGCCGATGCGGTGTTCGTGTTGTTGCCGCGGAATTTACACCTCCAGTCAACAGGCGGCTTGATTGCATCCGTAACCGAAGTGGCACGCGTGCAAAAACCCCGGGAAATATTCAAGGCGAAAATAAAGGTGCGTGAACCCACAAATCAGGAGATGGAGACATGAACTCGTCCGAGATTGCGACCGATACTGTCGCTGAGCCCATGAAAAATGCTCGTTCAAAACCGGCTAATACTTGGAGAAGGAATATGAATGTGCCGATCTTCTCGTGTTTGGTCGCCCTCGGCTGCATTGTCGGTGTTGCGGAAACTCACGCCGACAATGAACCATCGGTTCTAGTCCGGGCCGACGCAGATTCGAAGCCCCAGCAGGCGAGTCCTGCATCCCGCCGCGAGCTGAAGGAACGCGTGAAGACCGCCCTGCATGTCGATCCGTATTTCTACGATCGACACGTGACTGTATCCGTCGAGAATGACGCTGTCGTACTGCGGGGCTTCGTGTTCAGCCAGGAGGATCTGCTCGACGCCCTGCGCATTGCGAGGAGCGCGGCGGGCGATAAGCCTGTGATCAATCAAGTGACAATAACCCTTGGCCCGCGCAAATAGACGTAACGACAAATGATGTGATCCGTGAGGGAGTGAACCTTCGAGGATCGGCCGATGAGCAATGGTATTTGTGGCATCAAGGGTGACAACACATGAAGACTTCGTCGGCACGGTGGCGAACTGACGGGGTGCGTATCATTCACCCGCAGGAGTTTGATTCCAATATCGCACAGACTCAGGGACTGCGTCGACTCGCCGCCGTGACAACCCAGAACACTGGCGCGGTCAAGCTGTGGGCTGGCACATTCACGGTGGAAGCAAAGGCGAAAACCGGTGCACACCATCACGGGGATTTGGAGACCGTTATTTACGTCCTGAATGGCGTTGCCAGATTGCGCTGGGGAGAGAGTCTAGAATTCGAAGCGGAGGCCATCCCGGGCGATTGTATTTACGTGCCGCCCTACGTTCCGCATCAAGAGATCAATCCGAGCCCGGAGCTGCAACTGCAGTGTGTATTGGCGCGAAGCGGTCAGAACGGCTTGGTCTTCAACGTGGATATAGAGGGTGTGGAGACTCCCGAACTCATACGATGGATCGACGACCTGCATAAATGAGTGTCTCGCACGACTCCTTCGCATGAGATGTCTTTTGCGCAGCCGGGAACCTAGATGTGGTAGCGATACGACCCTTCGTTCTAGAGATCCGGGACAAGCTCGGAAGCGCTCGGGGAGCTACCAGAAGTACGATGACACAGATGAATTGATGACGCTCACGCGCGCTGAGTAGTTAGTCCGTGGCCGAAGTGATCGTCGATACCAACATCCTGTTAGACCTCTATACGCAGGATGAAGTCTGGTAGGAGCGGTCCGCGGCGGCAATCGCAGCTGCAGCAGATGCCGACGTACTCGTCGTCAATCCGGTCATCTATCAGCTCTCGGTCGGCATCGAGAAGATCGAGGAACTAGATGAGTGTTTTGGTGCTGACGTTGGACGCGACTCGCTTCCGTGGGAGGCGGCTTTCATCGCGAGAAAGTCGTTTCTCGCTTATCGCCCGCGTGGCGGGTCGAGGAGGGCGCGCCTGCCAGACCTTTATATCGGCGATGAAAATTCTCACACGGGACCCTAAACGCTTTACGTCAAATGCACGCCATGAAGCGACTGTTCTTGCTGGCACTACGACTCAATCCCCCGACGGGGATGAGGCCTTCGAAGTGGGATCGCGGGTTTCGGGTTGAGGATCAGGTGCCTCGCGGCCCAATGGCGGCCATTGAGCTGCCACTCGGGGTTACGGTAGTCTATGAGAAGCTTTCCCATGTATGACGGCGATCGGGCGCCCCGCATGCTCATACCAGCCCTTGGAGCGGTTGACGATATTCACGACGAGGAGCATCACCGGGACCTCGATCAGGACGCCGACGACGGTAGCGAGTGCGGCGCCGGAATGAAAACCAAACAAACTGATGGCTGCCGCGACCGCGAGCTCGAAGAAATTCGATGCACCGATCAGGGCCGAGGGACAGGCGACATTGTGGCTTTCCCCGACGAGGCGATTGAGTCCATAGGCGAGGCCCGAGTTGAACAAAACCTGAATCAAGATCGGCACCGCGAGCAGCGCAATCACGCGGGGCTGCTGCAATATTTCCTCCCCCTGAAAAGCAAAGAGGAGCACGAGCGTTGCGAGCAACGCACCGATCGACCAGGGGCCGATGCGACTCATGGCGGCCTCGAAGGCGTCCGGCCCGTGCCTTAACAAGTAGCTGCGCCAGGCCTGGGCAATGGCCACGGGAATGACGATGTACAGCAGCACCGACGTGATCAATGTTCCCCACGGGACGACGATGGTCGAGAGGCCCAGCAACAAGCCCACCAGAGGGGCGAAAGCCACCACCATAATGGTGTCATTCAGGGCGACCTGGGAGAGCGTGAAAAGCGGGTCGCCATCGGTCAATCGACTCCACACAAACACCATCGCCGTGCAGGGCGCCGCGGCAAGCAAAATCAACCCCGCGATGTAGCTATCGATCTGATCGGCCGGCAGGAGCGGGGCAAAAAGATGGCGAATAAATATCCACCCGAGGAGCGCCATGGAGAAGGGCTTTACGAGCCAATTCACGAAGAGCGTGACCCCGATGCCCTTTACATGGCGCCGTATCTGTCCCAGGGCGCCAAAGTCCACCTTCACCAACATTGGGATGATCATGACCCAGATGAGCAGACCCACGGGCAGGTTGACCTGGGCGATCGAGAGGTCGCCGATGAGATGAAAGACGCCGGGGAGAAATTGCCCGAGGGCAATTCCCACGACGATACAGAGAAACACCCACACCGTCAGATACCGCTCGAACACACTCATGGGGAGGACTCCTCGAGCGGCGTTTTACCGATGGCGGCCATTTCCTCTGTGATGCGCAACTGATCGAGGCTCGCGATCGGCAAGCTCAAGAACAATTTGATGCGTGTATCGAGCGACTTGAAGGCTTGATTAAAGGCCGCCTTCTTGTCGATGTCGGTGCCCTGGACGGCCGCCGGGTCGGGAATGCCCCAATGCGCGGTGGTCGGCTTGCCGAGCCACACGGGGCAGGTCTCGCCGGCGGCGTTGTCGCATACCGTCATGATGAAATCGAAATGCGGGCTCCCCGGCGTCGTGAACTCGTCCCAGCTCTTGCTCCGCAGGCCCTCTGTCGGAAAGTCCAATCGCTTCAGAAGATCGAGCGCGTAGGGATTGACCTGGCCGTTCGGATGACTGCCGGCGCTGAAGCCGCGAAACTGTCCCTTGCCGTGGCGATTCAAGATCGACTCGGCGAGGATGCTCCTCGCCGAGTTGCCCGTGCATAAGAACAGGACGTTGTAGACCCGTTCGGTCATTTGGCGCAGCAGCTGGCCACAGGCTCGCGTATCTGCGCAGGCACACAGCACTCCGTCGCCGGATCTTCGGCCACAGGGATGGTTGAGACACCGTGGTTGAAAACCGCCGTGTCCTTCCCGTAGACCGGGATGCTGCCGAGTGTGTGGAAGGTTTCCCATGCAATGCCGGTGGGGTCGGTGACCCAGTACTTGTCCGATTTGGCGTAGCAGCAGGGCTGCTCGGTTTCCTCAATCATCCGAGCATCGGCCGCCTTGAGCTGCGCGCGCATGCCCCGCAGTTCCTCGTCGGTGTCCACCTGGAAGCCCAGGTGATTGACGCCGACCGGCTGGCGCTCGGTCGAGATCGCGAAATTCATCCGTGGGTCCTCGAGCATCCATTTCGCGTAATCGGATTTCGTGACTGCCGGCTCAGCACCAAACAAGGTTTGGTAGAAGCGGATCGAGGCGGGAAGATCCTTGACGCTGACGTGCACGTGGAGTCGTTTCATAGATCACCTTTGGCGGTTAAACGGAGTTAGAGGGCTTTGGTCATGACGCCGAGTTCGCCGGGCAAAGACTCGCGAACTCGAGCGTCGCTTTGATCGAAGACGGTGCTTGAGAACGGTCGATCCGCTCGTATCCCAGGTGCCGGAAGAA
>Ga0182030_10004084_pt1 | contig 31107 bp, 26 predicted proteins | sample 812S3MmetaG_FD_121299 | JGI IMG/M metagenome (GOLD analysis project Ga0182030, IMG submission 121299) | Permafrost microbial communities from Stordalen Mire, Sweden - 812S3M metaG (Illumina Assembly) | ecosystem: Environmental > Terrestrial > Soil > Wetlands > Permafrost | place: Sweden...
CCGCTCCGGCGGCGGGCGCGGTGCGTTGTCGTGGGCAACATGGGCCTGCTGCCCGGAGGGTTCGCCCTGCTGCCCGGGGCCGCGCTGGACGACGGGCTGCTCCACGTGGGCATCCTCGCGCCTTCTGGTCTCCTGGGCTGGCTGCGGGTAGCCCACCGGATCGTGACCCGCAGTCCGCGCCAGGATCGTCAGCTGGAACGATTCCAGGCACGCCGCGTCCTTATCCAGGTCGGCACCGACCTGCCGCGCCAGATTGACGGCGAGACGATCGCGCCGGGCCGCACGCTCGATATCTCGGTGTGTCCCGGCGTGCTCATCGTCCGCCAGCCGCGGTGAGGAGCAGGACACGAGGCACGCAGGCGGGCCGTTCGGGAAAAAGATCTGTCCCGAGGTGGGGAGCGAGCGAGGTACAGACGATCGACTACGTCGGCGCCGATGCGCGGACGGCGGCCACGGCAGCCGTGGCCGGGTCCACCGGTTCGATGGCCGCGGATTCGATGCCGGCGGAGCGGAGCCGCCCGGCGTTGCGCTCGTTCAGGGCGGAGTACGCGCGGATCTCGCCGGGATAGAGCTCGCGTTCTGCGGTGGCCGGCCGGGCGCGGACCAGCGCGGCCGGGTCGACGTCGGCGCGGTAGACGAACGTCGCGTTGCCCTCCAGGACCGGGCACCACTGCCCCTCGCGGGTCCGTAGCGACACCGTGGCCATCCCGCCGGCGTTGCGGACAATGACGCGGCGCTCGGGATCGATCCGGCCGGTGTAGGAGTAGACCGCCCGGGAGGCGGCCATGCCGGAACCGCAGGAGGCGGTCAGCCCGGCGCCGCGCTCGTAGGTGCGGACGAAGATCTCGTCCGGGGCCAGCGGGAGCAGGACCGACAGGTTAGCCCCGGCCGGGAACACGTCCCGGCGGGCGGCCACCCGCTCCCCCATCACGATCAGCTCGGACTCGGCGTAGGCGTCGATGAGCGCGACCAGGTGGGGGTTCGGGATCGTCACGGCGGTGAATTCCAGGACCGGATCAAGTTCGGGCAGCCGGGCGTTGGTCAGCGGGCTGCGGCCGGCCACCACGGGGGTGGGCGGGCTGAAGTCGACGGGCGGGTGCTCGAGGCTGATCTGGCGCACGCCCTCGGTGGTGGTCGCGCCCCGGCGCACCGTGTACTCCCGCGCGCCGCTGCGGATAGTGGCCGCGTCCGTGCCGCGCTGGTCCAGGACGACCCGGCCCAGGCAGCGCATGCCGTTCCCGCAGAACTCGGCGGGCGAGCCGTCGGGATTGAAGAACCAGGCCTGCGGCACCCGCGGGCGCGCGTCGTAGAAGTAGATGCCGTCGCCGCCGAACGGGCCGTTCCTGTCGCACAGGTTCCGGACGAAGGCGTGCAGGTCGGCCTCGGACGCGAAGTCACGCGGCGTCATGGCGGCGACGAAGATGTCGTTCTTCGAGCCGTGCGCGTTCAGGATCTCGGCCATTAGTGTCAGGTTACTTGGGCCAGGTTACTTCGGCCGCACGATAGGTTCAGGCGCTGAAGGCGTCCTGCCAGGGGGCCGATGTCGCGCCGAGGAGCGCGGTCGCGCCCGGGCGGGCCGGGCCGAACGCGGGATAGGTGGAAAACCGCATCCCCTCGGCGTAGTTCCGCAGCGCCACCCGGGACCGGTCGAGCATGTTCGTGGGCAGATTGTCCAGGTCGAACCAGCCCACGTCGGGCGAGGTGTACTCGCCCTCCCAGCCCGACACGGTCAGGAAGAAGGCGATGCGCCCGTGGCCGGAGACATCCTGCATGACGTGCGCGAGCGACACGTTCCCGGCGCTGATCACGACCCCGGCTTCGGCCGTAGCGACCCGGATGGCCGTCTCGACGATCGTCTCCCTGTCGGCCAGCTGACCGGTAGGGGGTTCGTACGCGCCATCGCCGTAACCGGTGTTGGCCCGCTCCCGCAACAGGATCCGCCCATTCCTCACCAGCAAGAGGATGACGTCCACGACAACCCTGCGACGTTGCGATGCGCCTACAGCGATCGCGGTGTCGCCCGCTCTGCCCATTGTGACCGCCTCGTGCACCCCTACCCGCCCAATCCTGAGCCCCGGCCCGGCGCGTATTGCTTTCACACGCACTGCCCAGGAATGAGCACGCTACCTCCGGCCGCTTGTGGATCGCCATGTGCACAAGGCCAGCCAACCTGTGGACGAGCGCGGGGAAACGGGGGGCGGGCTGTGGACACAATCGCACGCGAGCCTTGGCCGGCAGGCAAGACAGCCTGTGGAGAACTAAACTCACATGTGGACGAAACTGCGCCGAGAATAGTTGAAAATCCACTGACAGTAGTTTACCGACCCGTTACTCACCGTAATAACCAAAGAGCGGGCAGATCTGGCGCAGGTCCCGCGAACGGGGACAGGTAGCACCGAACCCCGGCGGTCAGTCCTGGACCCGGTGGCGACGGCGCAGGGACCAGAGCTGAGCGCCGCGCTCGACCTCGAGCGCGGCCGCCGACGGCAGCCGGGGCGGACCGAGCTCGGTCCGCAGGCTGGCCGTGGCCTTCCTGGCCAGCTCGGGATCCCGGGCGGGCCTGCGGGCCAGTTCGGCGGCCCGCTGCTCGACCTGCTCCGACGGCAGCGCCTGCCAGGCCAGGCCGAGCTGCACGGCCCGCAGGCCTGATATCTCCTCGCTGAACAGGCCGGCCGCCGCGGCGGTCTCGGCGCCCGCACGCTCGGCGAGCAATCCGAAGTGGCCTCCGCCCGGGTGCAGGCCGATCCGGAGGAAGCCGCTGATCAGGCGGGCGTCTTCGGCGACGATCCGCAGGTCGGCGGCGAGCATCAGGTTGATCCCGGCTCCGACCGCGGCGCCGCGGACCGCGGCGATGGTCGGCACCTGCAGCCGGCCGACACGGGTGAAGACCCGGTAGATGCCGTCCAGGGAGGCATAGCGCCGTTCCTCCGCCGGGTCGCGGCCGACCTCCTCGAGGTGGCCGCGTTCGGCCCCGGAGCAGAACGTGCCGCCGGCGCCCTTGATGACGGCGGCTCCGACCACGGGGTCGCGGTCCACCGCGTCGCAGGCCGCGACGAACTCCTCGGCCAGCTCGTTGTTCAGGGCGTTCCTGGTCTGAGGGGCGTTCAGCGTGAGGAACGCGACGCCGTCGCTGATCTTCAGGTCAATCATGGGCTCAGTATCTCCCTGCGGCGGCGTGGAGCAGGCGGGCAGCGAGCGCGACCTCTACCGTTGGCACTATGACGGCTGGCACGCCCGTTCCTAGGAGGTTCACCATGTACAGCAAGATCCAGGTCGTCTTCGACGCCGCCGAACCGGAGAAGCTGGCCGAATTCTGGGGGCTGGCGCTTGGATACGTCACCGAGCCACCGCCCGAGGGGTTCGCCAGCTGGGAAGAATTCGCCCGGGACGCCGGGATACCCGAGGAGGAGTTCGGTGCGGTGGCCTCCCGGATCGACCCGGCCGGGGAAGGTCCCCGGCTGTACTTTCAGCGCGTGCCGGAAGGCAAGACGGCCAAGAACCGCGTGCACCTCGACATAGCCGCGGCCCCGCGGCACGTGCGCGGCGAGGAGCGCAAGCGGCTGGTCAGCGAGCACGTGGAGCGGCTCTTCGAGGCCGGCGCCAGCCTGGCCTGGCGGACCGACGACGTCCGGGGCAGCTCCGTCACGCTGTACGACCCGGAGGGAAACGAGTTCTGCGTGCACTGAGCGGGCCGGACGGCGCGGTCACGCGGCGGCGGTCTGGGCTGCCTCCCGCCGGACCCGGCGCGCGGCCAGGGCCCAGTAGACTCCGGCGCCGACCACGATCCCGTAGAACACGTTGGCCACGATGATGACGAGGATCGCCTGGCTGACGGTCAGGCCGAAGGTCATGATCAGCGTGCCGTAGAACAGGTACTCCACGTTGAACACCGCGCCCGACCACAGCCAGAACAAACCGGACGGCCGCATCTTGCGCTCGGAGTCCGGGATCAGGTCGATACCGCGCTGCTCGATCTTGAACGCGGTGTACTCCTGGGCCACGCCCGGGCTGCTCGCGGCGATGTCACCACTCATCTACCACTCCAGACTTCAGCGTTATGACGTCTGGGCCATGACCTTGCACGCCCCGGGTAAACGTGAGATGTCAATCACGTAATGAACGGCTACGTCCACGTCATCAGGGCGAGGTCCGGCCGGGGAGGAGATGTGCTGGTCAGCTGCGACCGGGGCCCAGGGACCAGGCTGGGACCAGGCCACGTCGGCGCAATCCGGACTGGCTCATCGCCCCGGTGCGGGCGGCCGTCAGATCATTAGTGACGAAAACTATCAGGTGTTACGAAGCTGCGGGAAATTGCCATTGGGTAAATATGTGCGGATAACGCCGACATGTGCGGATAACGCCGTCGCGATCTGCACTTAACGTCATTGCGGCCGGTCAGGGGTTCGGCCGGAGTTGAGTTTGGGGCTGAGTTGGCGGTTGAGTCGGGATGGAGTCCTGACAAGCCACTAGGGCCCCATCTTGATCGAAATTAAGCGTTTTATCGGAACTTTTCACAACGGATAGCCGGACGCACGGATCACCACTAATATGCTCAAGATACCGGACTGTGCGGCACGTGCAGGCCGCAAGGGAACGCGGGAGAGGTTTAGCTAAACGTGGTCGTGCAGCGTGCCGGAACGCCGCATTCGCCTATCTTGTCCGGGATCGTCCCGCCGCTCGCGGACTCCCACTTCCAGCGCCCGGAAACCGGGCTCGCCCGCAGCGACGGCCGCTACCCCGGCGGTACCGTCGTGCTGACTGACGGCGCCGGGACCGAGGGCGCCGGGGCGGCGGGGGCCGTAGGGGCGGCGGGGGCCGTGGGGACGGACGATCGCGGGCCCGGCGCCGGGGCGGCCGCGAGGACCATTCGGGAGAACCTGGACAACGCTCGCCAGACATGAGGAGATCGTGCTTATCATGCCACTTTGAACCGGATCGGCCGTAGGGGCGGACGGCGGTCCTTAATGATCACGAATAACTAAGGTAACCGAGTAGGGGGCGAGAAAGGCTGTCCCCATGGCCGCGCAACAGGCCGTCAACATGCCGCCTTCGGGAGTGTTGCTATGCGGAAGCGTGCCACCGCTCGCGGACTCCTACTATCCGCGTCCCGAGACCGGGCCCTTCCTGGCGGACCGCCTGCGGCCCGGGGAGACCGTCGCGCTGGTGCCCGGCACCGAGACCGACGTAGCGCCGGCCGTCCAGGGCGGCACGGGCAAGACGCAGCTGGCGGTGGAGTTCGCCCACGCGATGTGGAACAGCCGGGCGGTGGAGGTCCTGGTCTGGGTGACCGCGACCAGCCGGGAATCGGTCGTCACCGGCTTCGCGCAGGCGGCGAACACGGTCGACGCCGGTCATCCGGATGAGGACGCCGAGGCGGCCGCGGCGCGCTTCGTCGCCTGGATGGCGCACACCAGACGCCCGTGGGCGCTGATCCTCGACGATCTGGCCGAGCCCGCTGACCTGCAGGACCTGTGGCCAGCCGGCGCCTGCGGCCGGATCCTGATCACCGCCCGGGCGGCGGCCGACGGCGACTCCGCGTGGCGCGATACCGCGTTCGGCGACCGGGATATCACGGTGATCCCGGTGGCCGGGCTGAGCCGCCGCGAGGCGCTGTCCTACCTCACCGCCAGGCTCACCGACTTCCCCGACCAGCGGATCGAGGCGCTGGATCTCGGCGAGGACCTCGACGGCCTTCCCCTGGGGCTGGCCCAGGCCACCGCGGTGATGAGAACCCGCGGGCAGGACTGCCGGGAGTACCGCGCGCAGCTGGCCGAGCGGCGGCCGCACATGCCCGCCGTAGACGGCGTGTCGGCGACGGTCCTGGCTACCTGGTCCATCGCCGCGGAATGCGCCCACGAGCTGCCGCCCGCCGGGCTGGCCTGGCCGACCCTGGTCGTGGCCGCCCTGCTGGATCACCACGGGGTCCCCGGCGAGGTGCTGACCAGCGCGGCCGCGTGCAGCTACATCACCGGCCGGCCGAGCGCCGGAGGCGCCGCGGATCAGAACATCGTGCGCGCCGCCATCAATAACCTGGCCCGGGTCGGACTGCTCACCATCGATCCGGCCAGCCCGGTGCGCACGGTGCAGATGCACGCCAGCGTGCAGGCCGCCGTGCGCGCCTACCTGCCGCACGCCGACCTGGAGCAGGTCGTACTGGCCGCCGCGGACGCGCTGCTGGAGACCTGGCCGGAAGACGACGGGTACCCGCCCGGCCAGATCCAGCCCAGCCAGGGCCCGCTCGGCCAGGGCCCGCCCGGTCTGGGCCAGCCCGGTCTCGGCCCGCCCGGTCTGGGCCAGCCCGGTCTGGGCCAGCCCGGTCTGGGCCAGCAGAGCCAGGCCTCGCCCGGCCAGGGCCAGCAGGGCCAGCAGGGCCAGGGCCAGCTCGATCAGGCGCTGCGGGACTGCACCGCCACGCTGCGGGCCCACGACGGCGGCACGCTGTGGCAGCCCGCCGCTCACCCGGTGCTGTTCCGCGCCGGGCTGTCCCTTGAGCACGCCAGGCTGACCGGTCCGGCCATCGGGTACTGGAAATCCATGGTGGCCACGAGCACCCGGCAGCTCGGCCCGGCCCACGCCCACGCCGCCGTGGCCAGGGACAGGCTCGCCGCGGCCTACGAGGCCGCCGGGAAGTCCGCCGACGCCATCGCGGCGTTCCAGGCCGTGCTCGCCGACCGGGAGCGGAACTCCGGGCCCGAGCACGCCGACACCATCGCGACGCGCGCTCACCTCGCCCACGCCTACACCAGCGCCGGCGCGCCCGCCGAGGCGGTCGCCCTCTATGAGCGCACGGTGGCCGACTCCGCGCGGACGCTCGGCCCCGGGCACCCGGTCACCCTGGACGCGCGGGCCAGCCTGGCGCAGGCGTACCAGGCGGCGGGCCAGCCGAGAGCGGCGATCACCGGCTACGAGCTGCTGCTGGCCGAAGCCGACCGGCTGCTGGGCTCCGGCCACCCCACCACGCTGGGCGCGCGGGGCCGCCTGGCGGCCGCTTACGCGGCTAACGGGCAGCAGCGGGAGGCGATCAGGCAGTACGAACGGGCGGTGGCCGACTCCGAGCGGATACGCGGCCGGGACCATCCCGACGCCATCGCGGCGCGGGCCAGCCTCGCCTCCGCGCTCCGCGCTGCGGGCAAGGCCAAAGAGGCCATCGCCCAGTACGAGCGGGTGCTGGCGGACCGCGAGCGGGTCCAGGGCGCCGACCATCCCGGCACCATCGCGGCCTGCGCCAACCTCGCCTACGCCTACCGCGGCGCGGGACGGCTCAAAGAGGCCATCCCGCTGTACGAGCGCACTTTGTCGGACCGGCTCCGGGTCGCCGGACCGGACCACCGGGATACCCTCACCGCCCGCGGCAACCTCGCCGCGTGCTACCAGCAGGCCCGCAGGCTGACCGACGCCATCCCGGCCTACGAACGCGCGGTGGCCGACAGCGAGCGGATGCTCGGGGCGGGCGACATGGACACGCTGACCACCCGCTGCAACCTCGCCACCGCCTACTACTCGGCCGGCCGGCTCGCCGATGCGGTCACGGTCTTGCAAAGAGCCCTCGCCGACTGCGAGAACTATCTAGGACCCGATCACCAGATGACCCAGACCGTGCGGGAGAACCTCGACGCCGCCACCCAGGCTTAGCTAGCAGCGAAACACCGGAGGCACCACCATGGCATCCCATCCCTATGACTTCGTGATCATCGGCGGCGGATCGGCCGGCAGCGCCCTGGCGAACCGGCTCTCCGCCGACCCGGGCAGCCGGGTGCTCGTGCTCGAAGCCGGGCGGCCGGACTACCGCTGGGACCCGCTCATCCAGATGCCTGCCGCGCTCACGTTTCCCATCGGCAGCCGCTTCTATGACTGGAAATACGAAAGCGAACCGGAACCGTACCTGAACGGGCGGCGCATCTACCACGCCCGGGGCAAGGTCCTCGGCGGGTCGAGCAGCATCAACGGGATGATCTTCCAGCGCGGCAACCCGCTGGACTACGAGCGCTGGGCCGCCGACGACGGGATGGGCGACTGGGACTATGCGCACTGCCTGCCGTACTTCAAGCGGATGGAGAACTGCCTGGCCGCACCGGACGGCGATCCGTTCCGCGGCAAGGACGGGCCGCTGGTGCTCGAGCGCGGGCCCGCCGACGGCCTGCTATTCCAGGCGTTCTTCGCCGCGGTGCGGCAAGCCGGCTACCACCTCACCGACGACGTCAACGGCTACCGGCAGGAGGGCTTCGCCGCCTTCGACCGGAACATCCACCGGGGCCGGCGGCTCTCGGCGGCGCGCGCCTACCTGTATCCGGTGCGGAGCCGCCCCAACCTCACCGTGGCCACCCGCGCCTTCGTCACCCGGATCATCTTCCGCGGGACGCGCGCGGTCGGCGTCGAGTTCCGGCACGAGGGCAAGACCAAGCGGGTCCGGTCCGCTGAGCTCATCCTGGCCGGCGGGGCGATCAACTCCCCGCAGCTGCTCCAGCTCTCCGGCGTCGGCATCGCCAGCGAGCTGACCGGGCTCGGCATCGACGTGGTCGCCGACCTGCCTGGCGTGGGCGAGAACCTGCAGGACCACCTCGAGGTCTACGTGCAGTACGCCTCGAAGCTGCCGGTCTCCGTCGCGCCCGCGTTGAAGTGGCGCAACCGCCCCGTGGTCGGCGCGAAGTGGCTCTTCGGGCGGACCGGGCCCGGGGCCACCAACCATTTCGAGGGCGGCGGCTTCGCCCGCAGCAACGACGACGTGGTGTACCCGAACCTGATGTTCCACTTCCTGCCGATCGCGATCCGCTACGACGGCTCGGCGCCCGCGGGCGGCCACGGGTACCAGGTGCACATCGGCCCGATGTACTCCGACGCGCGAGGCAGCGTCAAGGTCACCTCGCGCGACCCGCAGGTCCATCCCGCGCTGCGGTTCAACTACCTGTCCACGCCCACCGACCAGCAGGAATGGGTGGAGGCGATCCAGATCGCCCGGACGATCCTGACCCAGCCCGCCTTCGACGACTACAACGCGGGCGAGCTGTCGCCCGGGCCTTCGGTCCAGACCGGCGAGGAGATCCTGGCCTGGGTGGCCCGGGACGCCGAGACGGCGCTGCACCCATCCTGCACGGCCAAGATGGGCCGGGATGCGATGGCGGTGACCGACCCGGCGTCGCTGCGGGTACACGGCCTGGACGGCCTGCGGGTGGTGGACGCCTCGGTAATGCCCTACGTCACCAATGGCAACATTTACGCCCCGGTGATGATGATCGCGGAGAAGTCCGCCGACTTGATCCTGGGTAATACGCCGCTGGCGGCTGAACCAGTGGAGTTCTACCGGCGGGATCAAGCCGGGGTCCGGACCGGTGAAACCAGGGCTCGTTCGGAAGATTAAAAGATCTTTTCGGGAGGTCCGAACGAGCCGGGGTATCGCGCAAGCACCACAACGTGGGATTCTTACCACGAAAACTAGACAGAACGACTCAGACCTGTCGATGATCGAAACTGCACCAGAGCGAGGAGGGTATGTCCACACCAAACGGGCCTATCGGAGGTTTGCCTGACGGCGCGGCGACCGATCCGCTGCCCGAGGCGATCTCCCTGGTACGCGGCGCGGCGGACGCGGGTCACCGGCTCAAGATCCTCGGCGGCCTCGGGGTGCGAGTGCTGTGCCCCGACTTCCCGCCCCGGCTGCGGGCGGGCCAGGACATCGACCTCGCCTGCCTCGGCAAGACCCGCCGCAAGGTCGCCGATCACCTCGAAGCCGCGGGCTGCGAGCCCGACCGCCGGTTCAACAACCTCAACGGGGACCGGCAGATGTACTTCATCACGCCGTCCGGCCGCCCGGTCGACGTCATGGTGGACCGGCTGTCCATGTGCCATACGCTGGATTTCCGCCCGTCGTTCGGATCGGCGACGTCCCAGCTCCACACCCTGGACCCGGCGGACCTGCTGCTGTCCAAGCTGCAGATCATCGAGCTCAACGCCAAGGACGCGCACGACATCTTCCACCTGCTGTCCGGGCTGCGGGTCGGCCGGGACGCCGCCCGCCCGGCCATCGACCCCGACCGGTTCGGCGCCGTGATCGCGTCCGACTGGGGCTGGTGGCGGACCGTGACCGGCAACCTGGCCAAGCTCGGCGACCTGCTGTCCGCCCAGCCGCACCTGGCGCCGCCGTACCCGCGGTACGACATCCTGACCCAGGCCAAACAGCTGCAGGAGGTGGCCGAGACGGTCCCCAAGGGGCTGAAGTGGAAACTGAGAGCCAACGTGGGTGATCGGGTCCGCTGGTACGAACTACCCGAGGAAGTGGACCACTAATGAAAGTATTTTTCGCCACGGACATCCATGGCTCCGAAGTCTGCTGGCGGAAATTCCTTAACGCCGCCGCCTTCTACAAAGCCGACATGGTCGTGCTGGGCGGAGACGTGACCGGCAAGGTCATGGTGCCGATCCTGGCCATGCCCGGCCACTGGGAAGTGACGTTCGGCAACCAGCGCATCCGGCTGGAGACCAGGGCCGAGCTGGAGGAGATCCAGCGCAAGATCCGCGACCGCGGGTCCTACCCGGCCGTGATGTCCGGCGACGAGCTCGACGCGCTGAACGAGGCGGACGGCTCGGTCGACCGCCGGTTCACCCAGGAGATGACCAGTTCCCTGGACCGCTGGCTCGACATGGCCGACGGCAAGCTGCGGGGCGGCGCCATCCCCTGCATCCTGAACGGCGGGAACGACGACATCTGGGAGATCGACGACATCATCGAGGCCTCCCCGTGCGTCAGCTTCGGCGAAGCCAAGGTGATCGACATCGGCGGTTTCTACCTGGCCTCGATGGGCTGGACGAACCCGACGCCGTGGAACACCTTCCGCGAGGCCCCCGAAGACGTGCTCGCCACCAAGATCGACGCGGTGGTCGCGAAGATCCCCGACATGGAGCGGGCCGTGTTCAACTTCCACGCGCCGCCCTACGGCACCGGGCTCGACGAGGCGCCCGCCCTGGACGACACCATGCGGCCGGTGCTGGGCGGCGCGGTGATGAAGCCGGTCGGCTCGAAGGCGGTCCGGGAAGCCATCGTGAAGTACCAGCCCGCGCTGTCGGTGCACGGGCACATTCACGAGAGCCGGGGCGTGACCAAGCTCGGCCGGACGCTGGCCATGAACCCGGGCAGCTCCTACAGCGACGGGGTGCTGCAGGGCGCCGTCCTGGACCTGAACGAGAAGAAGGGAAAGGTCAGCAAGTACATCATGGTGAACGGCTGATTTTTCGTATCTTTCAAGTTTGTAAACAGTAGTCCTGGCGGACCTTTTGGGCCTATATTAGCGCTGACAAATGCATAAGTACCGGATATAACCGTAATTACCGCTCGTGGGGGGCCAGTTTAACCACGATCTCGGGAGGTACCTATGACGGCAGGAGCAGTGGGCGAGGAGAGGCCGACTCTCTTCTTGCGAAAAGCGACAGGACTGGTCCGCGGATGGTCCGTCCGGGACTCTATGATCTACGCCTGCCTGTCCACCAACGTGGTGACGCTCGGGCTGGTCGAATTCGCTTATCAGTCGACGTTTCCCAAGGGTCAGCTGCTGACCGCGATCCTCATTTCCGGGGTGTGGGTGTCGTTCCTTGTCATCGCCTATACCGGGCTGGTGGTGACGATCCCGCGGGCCGGCGGCGACTACGTCTGGCAGAGCCGCATTATCAACAGCGGCGTCGGCTTCGTCATGGCCGCCACCGGCTGGTGGTTCATCTTGTGGCTCTGGGCGCCGATCTACGGTTCGGTGCTGTCCGAGGAGTTCTTCCAGCCGCTGTGGGCCACCCTCGGCCATAGCGGCCAGGCCACCTGGTTCGCCTCCAAGAACGGCATCTTCGTGGTGTGCCTGATCACGATCGCGCTGGCCGGCGTCCTGGTCTCCATCGGCATGGCCGGCTACGCCAAGGTGCAGCGGTGGTGCTTCTTCGGCGGCCTGCTCGGCATCGCCGTCCTGGTCATCCTGCTCCTGATCAACAACCACGCGGCCTTCATCACCTCGTTCAACACCGCGACGAGCAAGCTGTTCCACGTGTCCAACGGCTACGCCGTCACGACGAAGGCGGCGGCCAAGGCCGGCTACACCGCACCCGCGCTGAGCTTCGGGCCGCTCGGGCCGACCATGCTGCTCGTGCCGATGATGATGTTCTACTTGCTCTGGCCGAACTGGGGCACCACCTTGTACGGCGAGATCCGCGGCGCGAGCGACTTCCGCCGGGTGTTCGGCGGCATGTTCATCGGGCTGTGGATCACCGTGCTCCTGTCCGTGATCCTGCTGCTGCTGTTCGCCAAGACGTTCGGCTGGGGCTTCTACCAGGACGCCAACGCGACCTGGCTGGGCGGCACCTCGGCCATCCCGATCTTCCCGTACCCGGTCATGATGGCGGCCTGGCTGGTGAACAACACCGCGTTCCAGGTCATCGTGCTGCTGCTGATGAGCCTGTGGTTCTTCGGCTGGGTCGGCACGCTGTTCCTGTCCTCGACCCGGGTTATCTTCGCCGCCGCCTTCGACCGGGTGCTCCCGGACGCGGCCGCGCAGGTGTCGGAGAAGCGCCGGGTGCCGGTGGCCTCGCTGTTCCTCATGCTGCTGCCCGCGGTCGGGCTCAGCGCGATCTACTCCTACTCCACCACGTTCCGCACCTACACCCTCGACGCGACGCTGGTCATCGCGGTGACCTACCTGTTCAGCGCGATCGCGGTGGTCATCTTGCCGCTGCGCAAACCGGACCTGTGGTTCGCCTCGCCGGCCAGCAAGGTCAAGCTGTTCGGCGTGCCGATCGTGCCGGTGGCCGGCGTCGTGACGATCGCGCTGCTGGTGTACAACCTGTACGAGTGGCTGTCCAACTCGGCCTACGGCGTCAACGCGCACGACTCGCTCATCTACATGGGCGCGATGTACGTGCTGGCCATTCTCATCTACGTGGGCGCCCGCATTGTCCGCAACCGCCAGGGCATCGACCTCTCCCTCATCAACAAGGAAATCCCGGTCGAGTAGTTTTCATGATCGCGAAGACTTGTGCCCCGGTTTCGCGGGGTACAAGTCTTCGCGATCTAGGTTTCTGGAGCCTTTGAATGAGCGACGTTGCGGGGCGGACGTTCCTGGTGACCGGGGGCAACACCGGGATCGGGCTGGCGACGTGCTCTGCGCTGGCGCAGCGGGGCGGGCGCGTCTACGTCGCGGCCAGGTCGCGGGCCAAGGGCCAGGCGGCGGTGGCCAGGATCAGCGCCGCCACCGGGAACCAGTCGGTCTTCTTCCTGCCGCTTGACCTGGCCGACCTGGACTCGGTGCGGGCGTGCGCGGCGGACTTCCTGGCCCGGGGCGAGCCGCTGCACGGGCTGGTCAACAACGCCGGGGTGGCGGGACGGCGCGGCCTGACCAGGCAGGGCTTTGAGCTGATGTTCGGGGTCAACCACCTGGGCCACTTCGCGCTGACCGACGCCCTGCTCGGCTGCCTGGCCGGCAGTGCGCCGGCCCGGGTGGTGAACGTGTCGAGCGACGCCCACTACTCGGCGCCCGGCATCGACTTCGAGGCGGTCCGCCGGCCGGCCCGCGGGATCACCGGCCTGCGCGAGTACGCGGTCTCGAAGCTGGCCAACGTGCTGCACGCGGAAGAGCTCGCCCGGCGTACGGCGGGCACCGGGATCACCACCTACGCGCTGCACCCCGGCGTGGTGGCCTCCGACATGTGGCGGCGGGTGCCCTGGCCGGTACGCCCGCTGATCACCCGCCGCATGCTGTCTCCGGCGCAGGGTGCCGCGACCTCGCTGTACTGCGCGACCGCAGCGGAGGTGGCTGGCGATACCGGCCTGTTCTACGACCGGTGCGCGCCGCGCGCGGCCAGCCCGGTCGCCACCCCCGAACTCGGCCAATTGCTGTGGGACCGTAGCCTGAGCTGGGTAGGAAACCCCGCGAAGCAATCATGATCGGGGAAAGCTGGGGGCATGGATCTTCCTGTCAACCCGCCGGTGGCGCCGATGCTGGCCAAGCCAGTAGACGCGATCCCGGACGGGGATTACGTATTCGAGCCTAAATGGGACGGCTTCCGGTCGATCGTGTTCCGCGACGGCGACGAGGTCGAGATCGGCAGCCGGAACGAGCGGCCGATGACGCGCTACTTCCCCGAGCTCGCCGCCGCTCTGGCGGCTCAGCTGCCGGAGCGCGTGGTGATCGACGGGGAGATCGTGATCCCGGACGCCTCGGGTAAGCGGCTCGATTTCGAGGCGCTGCTGCAGCGGATCCATCCGGCGGCCAGCCGGGTCGAGATGCTGGCCGCGACGACCCCGGCTCACTTCATCGCGTTCGACCTGCTCGCGCTGGGCGATGCCGATCTCACCGGGCAGCCGTTCATTGAGCGGCGGGCCGCTTTGGAAGGGGTGCTCGGCGCGGCGGGCCCGCCGCTGCACCTGACTCCGGCCACCACCGATCGCGGCATCGCCGGCGACTGGTTCCGCCAGTTCGAGGGCGCGGGGCTGGACGGCCTGATCGCCAAGCCCGCCGCGGGCAGCTACGAGCCGGACAAGCGGGTGATGTTCAAGGTCAAGCACGAGCGCACCGCGGACTGCGTGGTGGCCGGCTACCGTCCGCACAAGAGCGGCGAGGATCGGATCGGCTCGCTGCTGCTCGGCCTGTACACCGCCGACGGGAAGCTGGCCAGCGTCGGCGTGGTCGGCGCCTTCCCGATGGAGCGGCGCAAGGAGCTCTTCGCCGAGCTCCAGCCGCTCGTCACCACCTTCGAGGGGCATCCGTGGGACTGGGCGCGGCACGAGGCGGGTGAGCGCACCCCGCGCAAGGCCGAGGGTAGCCGGTGGAACGCGGCCAAGGACCTGTCATTCATCCCGCTACGGCCCGAGCGCGTGCTCGAGGTCCGCTACGACCACATGGAGGGCGTGCGCTTCCGGCACACCGCCCAGTTCGTCCGCTGGCGCCCGGACCGCGAGCCGCGCTCGTGCACCTACGCCCAGCTGGAGGAGCCGGTCAGCTACGACCTGGCCGAGGTCCTGGGCGCCGCGGGCGGGCGTCATGGCTGAACCTAAGAAGATCGTGCTGGAGGTCGCGGGCCGCGAGGTCGCGATCAGCAATCCGGGCAAGGTGTTCTTCCCGCGGACCGGGCACACCAAGCTGGACATGATCCAGTACTACCTGGCCGTCGCGCCGGGGGCGCTGGCCGGCGTGGGCGCGCGGCCGATGGCGCTGAAGCGGTTCGTGAACGGGGCGGAGAGCGAGGCGTTCTTCCAGAAGCGGGCGCCGGAGAAGCGCCCGGACTGGATCGAGACCGTCGAACTCCGCTTTCCGTCCGGCCGGACCGCCGACGAGGTCGTGGTCAGCGACGAGGCCGCGCTGGCCTGGGTGATCAACCTGGGCTGCATCGACCTGAACCCGCATCCGGTGCGGGCGGCGGACCTGGATCACCCGGACGAGCTCAGGGTCGACCTGGACCCGGTGCCGGGGGTGGAATGGCCGCAGATCAGGGACGTGGCCATGGTGGCCGCCGGTGTGCTGGCCGACTTCGGGCTGACCGGCTGGCCGAAGACCTCGGGGTCGCGCGGGCTGCACGTGTATGCCCGGATCGAGCCACGCTGGCCGTTCGGCGACGTGCGGCGCGCGGCGGTGGCGGTGGCCCGGGAGATCGAGCGGCGGGCGCCTGACCTGGCCACCTCCAAGTGGTGGAAGGAAGAACGCCACGGCGTCTTCGTCGACTACAACCAGAACGCCAAGGACCGCACGGTGGCGTCCGCTTACTCCATCCGCCCGGTGCCAGACGCCCGGGTATCCACCCCGCTGACCTGGGCGGAAGTACCTTCGTGCGATCCCGCCTCGTACACGATCGACACCGTGCCCGCGCGTTTCGCCGCCGTCGGCGACCCCTGGGCGCAGATGGACGAGACGGCCGGGTCGCTGGACGGGCTGCTCGAGCTGGCCGCCAGAGACGAGGCGGCGGGGCTGCCCGACGCGCCCTGGCCGCCGCACTACGACAAGCAGGCCGGCGAGGCGCCCCGGGTCCAGCCGTCCAAGCGCAGAGCTGCCTCGGGGGGGCGACCCCCCGAAACCCCCCGCTCACGGGAGGGCTCCCCGCCCCCCCGTACCCCCCCGGCCGGCCGGCGGCGGAGCACCATGCCGCTGATCGAGGTCGCGCGTGCGGCCAGCAAGGACGAGGCGATGGCGGGCCTGGAACAGTGGAAAGCGCGCCACCCGGCGGTGTGGCCGCGGCTGGAGGCAGCCGACGTGCTGGTGGACGCGATGCGCGGCCGCAGCTCGGTCTGGTACCGGATCCGCCTCAACCTGCGGCACGTGCCCGAAGCCGAACGCCCGGCCCAGGAGCCCCTAGAAGTCGACTACGACCCCTGGCAGAACCTCAGCCGCTAGCCCTGGCCGTCATCGTGGACCGGTACTACCGCTCGGGCGGTAGTACCGGTCCACGATCATGCGCGGCCGAGCGCGCCAAGTCTCCTCGATCCGGTCATCACGGCGTAAACAGCTATTAACCCGGACGTCGGTGTTTGCGGCTAGGTTGACGATGTACATACTCTTGGACGGGGGCAGGAGAGGCGATGACGGGAAGTTTCATGACTCGAAGGCCCATGACACGAAGGCCCATGACACGAAGGCCCATGACACGAAGGCCCATGACACGAAGGCACTGGCTGATGGGGGACTGTGATGACGAGTAACGGCATCCTTGACGCCCGGGACCGGGACGCGATGCTCAGCCGGCTGGCCACCGAGCGGTTCGACGTGCTCGTCATCGGCGGCGGCATCACCGGTGCGGGCGCCGCGCTCGACGCCGCGTCCCGCGGTCTGCGGGTCGCCCTGGTCGAGGCGCGCGACCTGGCCTCCGGCACCTCGAGCCGGTCGAGCAAGCTTATTCACGGCGGCCTGCGGTACCTGGAGCAGCGCGACTTCAAGCTGGTCTGGGAAGCCCTGCACGAGCGCGACCTGCTCGTCGCCAAGCTGGCTCCGCATCTGGTTAAGCCGGTCTCGTTCCTGTACCCGCTGTACAAGAAGGTGGTCGAGCGGCCTTACGTCGGGGCCGGGCTGGTCCTCTACGACGCGATGGAGGGAACCCACAGGCCGGTGCCGCATCACCGGCACCTGTCCGCCCGGGGCGCGCTCAAGCGCGCCCCCGCCCTGTCCCCGGACCGGCTGGCGGGCGCCATGCTCTACTACGACGCTCAGGTCGACGACGCGCGGCACACGCTCACGGTGGCCCGCACGGCGGCCGCACACCGGGCCGTGGTCGCGACCCGGGTCAGCGCGATCGGCCTGCTCCGCGGCGCCGACGGGATCCGGGTGACCGGTGCCCGGGTCCGTGACGAGGAGTCCGGGCGCGAGGTCAACGTGGCCGCGGAGACCGTGGTGGTCTGCGCGGGAGTGTGGACCGACCTGGTGCACGAGCTGGCTGGCGTCCAGGCCGGCTACCGCGTCCGGATGTCCAAGGGCGTGCACATCGTGGTGCCCCGGGAGGCGGTGGAGGCTGACACCGGGATGATCCTGCGGACCGAGAAGAGCGTGCTGTTCTTCATCCCGTGGGGTGAGCGCTGGATCGTCGGCACCACCGATACCGACTGGTCAGGAGACCGGGCCGAGCCCGCCGCGACCGAGGAGGACATCGAGTACATCCTCGGTGCCGCGAACCGGGTGCTGGCCCGCCCGCTCACCCGCGCCGATGTCATCGCCGTCTACGCAGGCCTGCGGCCGCTGGTGGCCCCCAACGAGCAGAACGGGGACAAGCCCACCACCAAGCTGTCCCGTGAGCACGTGGTCGACGTCCCGGTGCCCGGCCTGGTGAGCGTCGCGGGGGGCAAGTTCACCACCTACCGGCTGATGGCGCGCGATGTGGTGGACGCGGCCGTAGCGGGCTTCGAGCGTGAGGTGCCGGCGTCGGTCACCCATCAGGTGCCGCTGCTCGGCGCGGACGGCCTGGCCGCAGCGGTGCCCGCGGCGGGACGGCTGGCCGAGGACTACGGGGTGACCCGCGCAACGGTCGAGCATCTGCTCGGCCGGTACGGGACCCTCGCCGACGAGGTACTCAGTCTGACCCGCGCCGACCCCGGGCTGGCCCGCCCGCTGGCCGACGGCCACCCGTACCTGCGGGCCGAGGTCGCCTATGCGGTCACCCACGAAAACGCCCTGCACGTCGAGGACGTGCTGATGCGGCGGACCCGCCTGTTCATCGAGTCGGCCGACTCCGGCACCGCCACGGCGGCCGAGGTGAGCTTGATCATGGGCCGCCTGCTCGGCTGGAACCGGCGCAAGCGTGCTGCCGAGACGCGCCGCTACGTCGAGCTCGTCGCGGCAGAGCAGACCCTGGTCGGCATGGCGGGCGGTCCCGTGCCCGAACTGGCCCTTGCCGCGAGCGCCAGCGCGGGATGAGCGAGAAGGGGTCCTCGGGGTCCTCGGGGGTGCTGGGGGCCAAGCGGCTGCTGACCTTCCGGCTCGACCAGGAGCAGCGGCAACGGCTCAAGGCCCGGCTGGCCCGCGATGGCCGGACGATGTCCGAGGTCGTGACGCACGGGCTGCGTCAGTACGTGCAGCACGCCCGTCCGGCGGGGAGCGCCGAAAACGGCGGGCGCCAGAAAAGCGCGGTGCTAAGCCCGAAAGTCCGAGGCAAGCTGGTGCTTCCGGACCGCGTCGCCGCCCGGCTGCGCGAGCTCCGCTCGACTGGGCACAGCGAGCTGCTATCGGCGACGCTGGCGGCGCTGCACGAAGCTGGCTGGCCGCTGCGCCCGCTCGCGGAGGCCCTCGGCATCAGCCCGCAGGCGGTACAGGCCCGGGTCCGCCGCCGGGCGCCGGACGCGCTTCGCGACCGCGTGACGAACTGCGAACCCCCGCCGCCGTTTCCGCAGCGGCGGATGGCCAGCGCGACCGGTTTGCGCCCGCACCTGACGATCAAGATCGACCACTCGCTGCGCGCGTCCGCGCACCGGGCCGCGGCGCAGGAGGGCAGCTCGCTCACCCAGGTGGTCGAGACCATCCTGGACCGCTACCTCAGGCACGGCCTCGCCGACGCGGATCAGGCGTCCCGGCCGGCACCCCGCTCGGCTAGCCGCCCGGCCAGCCGCTCCCGGTAGGCCGCCACGTGCTGCCTGTTGCCGCAGTTGCCCGTGTCGCAGTAACGGCGGGAACGGTTCTTCGACAGGTCGACCAGGACCGCCGCGCAGTCAGGCGCCTCGCAGCGGCGTAGCCTGCCCGTCTCGCGCAGCCGGACCAGGTCCGCGAAGGCGAAGCCGGCCTGGGCCGCGATCCGGTGCTCGAGGGCGGCGTCGCGACCGGTGACGTGCAGATGCCAGCCCCAGCCGCCGCCGTGATCGGTCAGCCGCGGCCGGGCGCCTGAGTCGCTGAGCAGCTCGTTAACCAGTCCCGCCAGGGATTCGGTGTCCGGGGCCTGCCACAGCGCCCGGAGCCTGGGCCGCAGGGTCCGCACCGCGTCCAGGTCAGCCACGGTGACCTGGCGCCGCGGCTCGACGTAGTGCTGGTCAAGGAACACCTCGAGAGCGGCGACGTCCGTCAGCTCGGCGGAGTTGACCAGATCCGCGGCGAGCACGAGAGCGGCCGTCGTGTCATGAGCGAAAACCATGTTGACTCCTGACCATGACCCCGGCTAGCGTCATCACCATAACCTATTTTCGGTCATGACATCCCGGTCGTGGCCCGGGGCGCAGACCTGCCGGAGGAACTCCCGATGCCGAGCAAGACGATGCCGCCGATGGCCACGGCGCTCGCGGGGGCGGCCTGCATCTCAAGCTCGGCGGTGCTGATGCGGCTAGCCGGTACCTCGGCGAGCATTACGGCGCTCGGCCGGTGCGGGTTCGCCCTGCCGGTCCTGGGCGTCCTGGCCTGGCTCGAACGCAAGTCTGGCGGGCCGCGCCTGTCGTCCCGGAGCCGCTGGCTGGCCCGGCTCGCGGGGCTTTTCCTGGCCGGCGACCTCATCCTGTGGAGCCACGCGATCACCGCGATAGGCGCCGGGCTCGGCACCGTGGTGACCAACCTCCAGGTCATCATCATCTCGCTGCTCGCGTGGCTGATTCTCGGCGAGCGCCCGCGCCGTTCGCTCGTGCTGGCGTCCCCGGTCATGCTGGCCGGCCTGGCCCTGGTGGGCGGGATCGGCGGCCTGAGCGGGTCGCGGGCCTACGGCACCGATCCCGCCCGCGGCGTCGGCTACGGCATCGGCGTCGCGATCCTGTACGCGATCTACATGCTGATGCTGCGCCAGGCCACCTCGGCCCGCGGCCAGCGGTCAGGGCCGACGGCTAGGGGCACGCGCACGGTCGTAGCCGGGGCGCTCTTCGAGGCGACGCTCGGTGCGACGGCCGGGTCCGCGGTGCTCGGGTTCGCGTTGGATGACTTCCACCTCGGGCCCGCCTGGCCGGCCCTCGGCTGGCTCGCGTTGCTCGCCCTCACCTCACAAGTTCTCGGGTGGCTGCTGATCACCGTGTCCATGCCGCGCCTGCCCGCCGCGATGATCGGCGCGCTGCTGCTGGTCCAGCCGGCCGGTTCGGTGGCGCTCAGCTACGTGATCCTGGGCGAACGGCCTTCGGCTCGCCAGCTTCTCGGCGTGGCCCTGGTGCTGACCGGCGTGCTGGTCGCGGTCAGCACGGGGACGGCGAAGGACCCCAGCGCTGCGACCGCCACCGACGGCGCCGAGCCGGTGCCAGCCGCGGCAGCCGCGGCAGCCGAGCCAGCCGACAGCCCGGGCGCCTACTGACGGCCCCTCATGGCGGCCCCTCATGGCGGCCCCTCATGGCGGCCCCTCATGGCGGCCCCTCATGGCGGCCCCTCATGGCGGCCCCTCATGGCGGCCCCTCATGGCGGCGGAGCACGAGGATCATCCGCCACGCTTCCGGTGCCTCGACGGGCACGTCCGCGTCGAAGTCGCCGTAGCTGGCCGCGAGGTCCAGCCCGCCGGCCAGCCGGATCGCGGCGACCATCTCGGTTGCGGTCCAGAACCGGTTCGGCACCACGTCGGTGACCGTCCGTACCGGCCCGCCCCGCTTGTGATAGGTGACGCTGACGTGCTCCCTGGTGACCTGCGTGACCGGGTCGATCTGGTCCTGCGCGCCCCAGCGCACGCTGACCGTGCCGTCGCCGACTTCGGTACTCCATTCGCTGCTGGTCCGGTGCTCGGCCGCGAACAAATCCGCCGGATGCGCGAGCTCCACGATGTAGAGGCCGCCGCGGCCAAGGTGACGCGCAACCGAGGCCAGGTGCCGCAGCATGTCGTCGAGCGACAGCAGGTGGCACAGCGAGTTGAGCATGGTGATGGCGAGGTCGAATTCGCCGGGGAGGTGAAAGTCCCGCATGTCCGCCTCGACGACGGTCAGGCTGGTCCCACTCGCTTTCGCCAGCTCCCGCGCCCGGCCGCACATCGCCGCGTTGAGATCGAGCGCGGTGGCCTCGAACCCGCGGCGCGCCAGCTCACGGGCATGCTCCGCGGGACCGGCGGCGAGCTCGAGAACTGAGCGCGGCGGGCTGGCCCCCGGCCTGGCGTGCCGGGCCGACCAGCGCAGCAGCGCGTCCACTTCGGCGGGGATGTCGCGGTACGCGCATGCGGCCTGGTAGAACTCAGGCTCGTCGTATATTCCGGGCACCCGACCATGATGCCCGATGCCGTGGCCGGCCTCGGCAAAGTAACGTGCACTAGCCTCGCGCATCGGCCTGCGGCAGACTGTCGGCATGATGACAGAGAGCCAGGCGCTGGAAACCCTGACGCGCGAGGACCCGGAGGCGGCCGGCGACGCGAAGGCTGCCCTGGCCTGGCTGACGGGCGACGAGGGCCTGGCGGCGATCTCGCTGCTGCGCCTGCAGGAGTTTCTCTGGTACGCGCTTCCCGTCAAGTGGCCGATGTCCACGCCAGCCCGGGTCGGGGTGGCGAAGGCGCTTGGCCGCCTGTTCACGCTGGCAGGCCTGGATCGTTACGCTGACGTGTGTTCCTCGGTGGGCACCGAGAAGATCATCACCGCCTACGCGGACGGCCACGAGGAGGGCATCGCCGCCTACACCGAGGCCATCGAGGAATCGCACGCGGCACCACCGGACACCGAGCTGCTCGCCTGGGGTTCGGTCATGGGATCACAAGAGCGCGCCGCCTACGACGCCTGCGCGGCCGCACTCGAATTGGCCTTCGCCTCCGGCGTGCTGAGCATAGGCGCGCGCGGCTGGCGTTCCAAGCGCGTGGAGATCGTCAACCGCTGGCTGACCGGGCGTCCCGAGATCACCTGGCCTGCTCCGGCCGGCACCAGCCCGGCCGATGCCGGTGATGCCACCGGAGGCGTTCAGGACGGCACGCCGGGCACCGACACCTGGCTGGGCCGCATCAGCGCCGAGCGCATCGACGCCTGGGCGCATGGGCGCCCGGGAGAACGGTCCCGGCTGGCCCGCGGGCTCATTCCGCGCTTGCTCGAGCCGCCCGCCCTGCCCGATGACCCGCTGCCCACGCTGCGCTGGCTGCTCGATTACGCGGACGAGGGCCTGCGGCTCACCGCCCGCCACTACATCGCGCCCGCCATCGTCACCGAGGCGGTCGACACGTTCGGCTGGCGAGATCAGCTCGTCGGCACCCTGCGCCAGGAACTCGACGTGTTCCCGCTGCACACGCTGCGCGGCATGGCGCAAAGCGAGATGGGCGCCATCCGCCGCAGCCGCACCAGTCTCGTGCTCACCAAGACGGGCAAGCTCATGACGGCGGACCCCGCCGCCAGGTGGCACATCGGCACGGCGGCGCTCATCGGACCCGACGACGGCCCGCAGCCGGACTTCTGCGTCGCGGTCCGCGAGGCAGCGCTCCTGATCATCTTGACCAGCGGGCCGACCGGGTACGACGAGCTGACCAGGCTGCTGACCGACATCCACAGCGTGGAGGGATGGGCCGCTGGCGGCCGTACCGGCTCTCCGGGGCTGGCCAGCGCCGTGCGCACCGAGCTTTACACGCTCAGGCACCGGCTGTGGGCGCTGCACCTGCTGGGCGGCGAGCGAAGTTTCAGCGCGCCGCTCTCGCTCACCGACACGGGAGTCGCCGCGGCGCTGTCCGCGCTGCTCGCCCGGGCCCTGCGGCCGCGGCACCACCTAGGTCTGGGGTAACCGGGGCTGGGGTAACTGGGGCTGGGCTGACCAGGTCAGCGGGAGATAGCCGGTGTAGTTCTCGGCCAGCGTGGTCGCGGCCGCGCGGGAGGAGATGACGTAACGCAGCTGGGAAAGCGGCAGCGCGGCATCGAACGGGTCCGCGTGCGGATCCACGTGCAGCATGGAGGTCATCCACCAGGAGAAGTGCGTGGCCCGCCAGACCCGGCGCAGGCAGGTGTCGGAATAGGCCTCCGCTAGTCCGGCGTTCCCGTCCCGCAGCAGCTGGGTCAGCGCCGCGGCCAGGACGGTCACGTCGGCCATGGCCAGGTTGAGGCCCTTGGCCCCGGTGGGCGGCACGATGTGCGCGGCGTCACCGGCCAGGAACAGGCGCCGGTAGCGCATCGGCGAGGCGACGAAGCTGCGCATCGGCGAGATGGCCTTCTCCGTGATCGGGCCTTCCTTCAGGTCCCATCCGGGCACGCCCAGCCGGTGCTGCAGCTCACTCCAGATCCTGGCGTCGGGCCACCGCTCGATGTCCTCATCGGCGGGTACCTGCAGGTAGAGCCGGCTCACCTGCGGCGTGCGCATGGTGTGCAACGCGAATCCGTCCTCGTGACGCGCGTAGATGAGCTCGTCGGTGGACGGCGGCACGGTCGCCAGGATGCCGAGCCATGAGTACGGGTAGCCGTGTTCGGCGACCGTCACCAGGCCGGCCGGCATGGAGTCGCGGCAGATGCCGTGGAATCCGTCGCAGCCCGCGATCGCGTCACAGGTGACCTCGTGCCTGACCCCGGCGGAGTCGGTGAAGCGGAGGACGGGATGATCCCCGGCAAGCTCCGCCACCTCGGTACCGGAGACCTCGAACTCGATCGTGGCGCCGGCCGCGAGCCTGGCCCTGATCATGTCCTTGACGATCTCGGTCTGCGCGTAGATCGTCACCCAGCGGCCGCCGGTCAGGTCACGGAAATCCAGATGGTGCCGCTCACCTTCGAACTGGAGGTAGATCCCGCCGTGTTCGAGGCCTTCGGCGTCCATCCGGTCCCCGAGGCCGACGGCCCGGAGCAGCTCGACGGTTCCGGCTTCGAGCAGCCCGGCCCGCTGCCGCGCCTCGCAGTAGGCCCGGCTGCGGTTCTCGACCACGACCGAGTCGATGCCGCGCAAGGCCAGCAAGTGGGAAAGCAGCAGGCCGGCCGGGCCAGCCCCGACGATGCCGACCTGGGTACGTGAGCTAACTGTCATCTCGACGCGCGGTACCTGCCTAGAACGGATAGGGGGCAATATCGCCGCGGATGGTCACCCACCGGGTGTCCGTGAACGCTTCCAGGTTAGCGGTACCGCCGAACCGGGCGCCGGTGCCGGAGGCCCCGAGGCCGCCGAACGGGATGTTCGGCTCGTCGTCGACGGTCTGCTCGTTGATATGCACGATGCCGGTAGGTATCTGCCTGGCCAGGTCCAGGCCCCGCATGACATCGGAGGTCAAGATACCGAGGGACAAGCCGTAGTCACTCTCGGCCGCGAGTTTGGCCGCGTCCTGCGCGGTGGCGAAGCGCAGCACCGGAGCCACCGGGCCGAACACCTCGTCGGCGTAGGCCGGCATCTGCGCGGAGACCTCGGCCAGCACGGTCGGTGCGTAGAACAGGCCCTCGTAGCTGCCGCCGGCGGCGAGCCTGGCGCCCGCCGCGACGCTCTGGGTGACCAGGCCGTGCACCTTGTCGCGCTGCCGTTGGTCGATGATCGGGCCGAGGGCCACCTGGTCGGTGGCCGGGTTCCCGACCGGAAGATTCGCGGCCTTGACCGCGAGCCGGGCGACGTACTCGTCGTAGATCGCCTCGTGCACGAGGTGCCGGCCGGTGGTCATGCAGATCTGTCCCTGGTGCAGGAACGAACCCCAGGCACCGGCCGAGACCGCACGGTCCAGGTCCACGTCGTCGAGCACGATAAGGGCGGAGTTACCGCCAAGCTCAAGGTGAACGCGCTTAAGCTGCCGGGCGGCCAGCTCGCCGACCCGGCGGCCCGCGGCCGTGGATCCGGTGAAGGAAACGAGCCGCACCAGCGGCTCGGTGACGACCGCCTCGCCCGTCTCGACCCCGCCCGGGAGCACGTGCAGCAGGCCATCGGGCAGCCCCGCCTCTTCGAACACCCGGGCGAGCGCGACGCCACCGCACACCGCCGTGCGCTGATCGGGTTTGAGTATCACCGCGTTGCCGAGGGCCAGCGCGGGCGCGACCGAGCGGATGGCCAGGATCTGCGGGAAGTTGAACGGGGCGATGACGCCGGTCACGCCCACCGGAACCCGCTCGGCGAAACTGAGCCTGGGCTGCTCACTGGGCAGCAGCTCGCCGTAGGCGCGCGAGGGCAGGGTGGCGGCCTCGTAGATCTCCTGGGTCGCGACGTGGGTCTCGAACCCCATCGCCGGGGGGATCTTGCCGCTCTCCCTGATCCCCCACCATTCGATGTCCGCCGCGTTCGCCAGCCAGATGTCAGCGGCGCGGCGCAGGATGGCCGAACGCTCGGTATGCGGCGTCGCCGCCCAGGCCGGCTGCGCCGCGGCCGCCAGCTGGGCCGCGTGAGCCACGTCTTCGGGAGTGGCGACCCCGGCCCGGCCGAGTTCGGTGCCGGTGGCCGGCTCGATGACCGCGGCGTCACCGCCGGCTCCGCCGACCCAGCCGCCCGAGAAGATCTTGCCGCGCCAGACAACCTCGTCCATGAGTGCCATGACCGCTCCTCGTAACTAACTTGTACGTAAGACGAACGATAGTTCAGAAAGCGAACATAAGGGGATAAGGGGTCCAGGTCTATGATGTCATCGACCGAACCGGGAGGCCCTGAATGACTGACAGCCAGGAACAGGGTCATGACGGGGATTTCGTCCAGTCGCTGGAGCGCGGTCTGGCGGTGATCCGGGCCTTCGACGCGGATCATCCGAAGCTGACCCTGAGCGAGGTGGCCGCGAGTACCGGCTTGAGCCGGGCCGCCGCCCGCCGGTTTCTCCGGACGCTGGTGCAGCTCGGTTACATGCGCAGCGACGGAAACAGGTTCGCCCTCCGGCCCAAGATCCTTGAACTCGGCTACGCGTACCTGTCCAGCCTGACCCTGCCCGAGGTGGCGATGCCGCACCTGGAGCAGCTGGTCGAGCAGGTGCATGAGTCGTCCTCGGTCTCCGAACTGGACGGGGACGACGTGATCTACATCGCCCGCGTCCCGACCAAGCGGATCATGACCGTGACCATTAGCGTCGGGACCAGGTTCCCGGCCTACGCGACCTCGATGGGCCGGGTCATGCTGGCCGCGCAGCCCGACGAACGGCTCGACGAGTACCTGGAATCCGCCAGCTTGCGCGGCCTCACCGCCCACACCATCACCAGCGCGACCGCGCTCCGCCGTGAGCTGCGCAAGATACGGGCCCAGGGCTGGGCCCTGGTCGACCAGGAACTCGAAGAGGGGCTGCGCTCCATCGCGGCCCCGATCCGCGACGCCGACGGCCAGGTCATGGCGGCCGTCAACGTCTCCACTCACGCTGGCCGGCGCTCCCTGACCGGCATCGTGGAAGACCTCCTGCAGCCGCTGCTGGCGACCGCGCGGCGCATCGAGCTGGACCTGACCAGCTCCCGCGCCTCAGCCCGCCCCCGCCCCGAGGCCTGAGACGCGTCATCGACTACAGGCTGGCTGATCGCTGGGCTAAGTAGCCCCGGATGGACTCACCTGCCACACTTGCTAGCTATGCGTACGCTCGTCATCGATCATCCCCTGGTCGCCCACAAGCTCACCGCGCTGCGCGACGCCGCCAGCGACACCGCGACCTTCCGCAGCCTGACGGCCGAACTGGTGACGTTGCTCGCCTACGAGGCGACCCGCGAAGTGCGCGTGCTGCCGGTGTCGGTCAGCACGCCGGTCGGCACCGCCAGCGGGGTCAAGCTGGCCAGGCCCGTGCCGCTCATCGTGCCGGTGCTGCGGGCTGGCATCGGCATGCTCGAGGGCATGACCCGGCTGCTGCCGATGGCCGACGTCGGCTTCGTCGGACTGCGCCGGGACGAGGAGTCGCTGGTCGCGTCCACCTATGCGGATCGGCTGCCCACCGACCTGACCGGGCGGGACACGTTCGTGCTCGACCCCATGCTGGCCACCGGCGGCACGCTCGCCACCGTCATCGCCATGCTGGTCGACCGCGGAGCGGCGTCGGTGACCGCGATCTGCCTGCTGGCCGCGCCGGAGGGCGTGCAGCATATCGAGAAGATCTTTACCGAGGACGACCCGGCGCGGGCGAGCCGGGTACCGGGGGTGCGGGTCGTGACCGCGGCGCTGGACGAACGGCTGAATGACCGGGGTTACATCGTGCCCGGCCTCGGCGATGCGGGCGACCGGCTATTCGGCAAGATCTGACGGCCCCGGTCTTACCAGCACAGTTTCACCGGCAGCCCGATTTCACAGGCAGGGCACCGGGCTCTGCCGCGGTGACATAACGGCACTGCCTGGACCGGGATCTGGCCCCCCCACATCCACGGCGGGCAATACCCCACCGCAGAGCCCAGCACCCTGCCAGCTATAGATAATCATTACCTGGCGCTTTATGGATATCCCCGAGTCCGGGGTTACCCTAGGCCCGGCGGGCGAGGCGAATCCCGCCTAAACTTAGCGCCATGCCACTGATCGCACACGTCAGCACGGCATCAGGCCAGAAAATGATGATCGCCGAGGGGCGGCAGCTGATATTCGGCCGCGGGCCGGGAGTGGACCTGGCCATCGCCGCCGGGCGGGGGCTCTCGCGGCGGGCCGGCGTCGTGACCGCGATGACGGCCGGGGCCTGGATCGCCAACATCAGCCGCACCCATGCGCTGTATGTCGAGGGCGAGGGATACCGCATCAGGCTGCCGCGGCTAGAGGACGACGGTGAGCCCGCCGACGGCTGGTTCGTGCACACGGGAACGGCCTACGTCGGTTCGCGGGGCATGCTCGATGACGAGCAGCCGCTGGCTGTGACGGTCACCGGCCGATTCGAGGGCTGGTCCAGCGGGATGGTCCAGGTGAACGGGGGCGTACCGGCCGCCGCGGCGGGGCTAGCCGCCGGAGCCTGGCTCGCTGACGAGGACGGCCCGGCTGATGAGGCCGGGCTGGAGGACTGGGCCGGGCCCGCGGACGGAGCCTGGCTGACGAGCGGGCCGCAGCGGACCACCGGGGCGGAGCGGCTGGCCGAGCCGGGACGAGCCGCCGGAGCGGGGCCGGTTTACGAGACCGGCCGGGCCGGGCAGGCGGGGGAAGGCACGCTGCTGCCGTTCTACATCGACCCGATGACCAAGCTTTTCCTGGTGGCCCTGATGTGGTGCCGGCCGTGGCTGCTTGACCAGAGTGCCACCCGGCCGCTGCCGCGCACGCCGGAGATCGCCAGGGGGGCCCTGGAGGTCACCGGGGCCTATCACGAACTGGAGCGGTTCGATTCCGACCCGGACTTCCGCGACGTGCTATCGGCGCGGGTGGCCGAGCACATCAAGGTGCTGCGGCGCAAGATCACCGATCGCGGACTGGCCCGGGCTGAGGTGCGGCTTTCCGACGAGGTCGCCGTCCGGATCCTGATTGAGCACGGCATCATCACCTCCGCCGACCTGGGCCGGCTGGACGATCCGGCCTGGCGGTCCCGCCAGGAAGACCTGTGGTGGACGCAGGACTGATGCTCAGTTCGGCGGCGCCGACGACGGTATCACCACGAACTGCGTGGTGACCTTCGCGCCGTGGGCTCCGGTCACCTCGACCGTGTAGAGCCCCAGCCGGAACGGAGCGGGGAAAAGCTGGCTGACGGAGAAGCTGAGCGTCCCGTCCGTCCCGGTCACCGGCCTGATCGCCGATGTGCTGTCCATGATAGTGGTATTGGCCGGCGGCGGGCTGATGCCTGTCACGGTGACCGTGACGGACGTCTGGGGCGGCAGGCCGCTGCCGCGGACGACGAACGTCGCGCCGGAGTCGCCGGACGGCTGGACCACGCACAAGGCCGGCCCATGGGCAGCAGAACCGCCCTGGGCCGCGGGACCGCACCCGGTCGACGGCGCCGGCGGCGGGATGGGGCCCGGGGTGCTGCCCGAACTGGTCAGCGAGGCGCCCAGGATGACGCCTCCGACCACCAGAGCTGCTCCCACCGAAGCCCAGCCGACCCAGGCCAGGTGCGCCCTGAGCCACTGCCACCAGCCCGGCCCGGCATTCCCCGGCTGCTCGGGGCGCGGCCGGCCGCGCCCCGAAAAGCCGGGCTTGCGCCGGGAACGAGCCTTATACGAGGCGGGCAGCTCGGTGAACGAGGCGTCCGTGGTCTCATCACCGTGTTCACCGCTGACCAGGTCGATGCCGAGCTGGGGATTGCGCTGGTACTCCCCGATCAGGGCCATCGCAGGCTCCGGCAGGTAGGCGTGCTCCTGCCCGGGGCCAGCCTGAGACTCGGTGAACTGGCCGAGCTGCGCGAGGATGGCCGCAGACGTCGGGCGCGCCCGGGGCACCCGCTCCATGCAGGCGGTGACGAGCTCGGTGAGCTCGCCGGGCAGACCGGACAGATCGGGCGGCTCGGTGGCCAGCCGGGCCAGCACGTCCATGACCGAGGCGCCCGCATACGGAGGATGCCCGGTCGCGGCGAACAGCAGCGTCGCGCCGAGGGAGTACACATCGCTCGCCACCGAACCCTGATGAGGGTCCCTGGCCTGCTCCGGCGCCATGTACGCGGGCGTGCCGACGGCCCCGCGCGACACCGTGAGGTCCATCCGCTCGGCCGCCCTGGCCACGCCGAAGTCGATCACCCGGGGACCGTCCGGAGCGACCAGCACGTTCGACGGTTTCAGGTCCCGGTGCACCAGGCCGGCGCCGTGGATCGACTCAAGCGCCTCCGCGCAGCCGGCCGCGAGCCAGCTCACGGTGCGCACCGGCATCGGGCCGCAGGCCAGGATCAGCCGGCGTAGCGAAGGAGCCGGCACGTACGCCGTGGCCAGCCAGGGCAGATCGGCATCCGGATCGGCTTCGACGACCGCGGCGGTGAAGACCCCGCTCACCTTCCTGGCCGCCGCCACCTCCTGCGCGAAGCGGGTGCGGAAACCGGCTTCCTCGGCCAGCTCGACCTTGATCGTCTTGACCGCGACCAGCCGGCCGGCCGCCGACCGGCCCAGGTAAACCTGGCCCATCGACCCGGCGCCAAGACGGCCGAGGACCACGTAGGGCCCGATCATTTCGGGGTCCCAGCGGCGCAGCGTTTCACGTTCCGGCCGCGACAACATTTTTAGCCTCCCAGACCCCGCCAGACCCTATCATTTCTAATCATGCCTAATCCGGACGAAATTGTGGAGCGTTCGGACTGGGTTGTGACAGTTGATTCAGAAGAGGAACTACTGCCCGTTCGGAAAAAAAAGGGGATTTACATGGTTTTATGCGGGTACAGGGGGCCGACCGCAAGCACGGATTGGCTCATCGCGCGGGCCGTGGCAAAGCCCGGCTTTATGACCGTGTTAATGATATGCAGCCGCTCATCGAAGCCCGCGAACGCGCTCTTCATCGCGTTTATCGTCAGCCATTCGACATCCGGCCAGCCATAACCGAATTCGGCAGCCAGCCGATGAAACTCAGAACTCAGCGTGACCTGGCTCATCAGCCGGTTGTCGGTGTTCACCGTCACCCGGAACGACAGCTGCCTGAGCACCCGGAGCGGATGCAGGGCGATCGAAGGCGCCGCGCCGGTCTGGACGTTCGAGGTCGGGCACATCTCCAGCGGGATCCGGCGGTCGCGGATGTAGGCCGCCAGGCGCCCCAGCCGGACCCGGCCCTGGTCGCTGATCTCGATGTCGTCCGCGATGCGGACCCCGTGGCCGAGCCGTTCGGTCCCGCACCACTGCACGGCCTCCCAGATCGAGGGCAGCCCGAACGCCTCGCCCGCGTGGATCGTGATGTGGAAGTTCTCGCGCTTGAGATACTGAAACGCGTCCAGGTGCCGGCTCGGCGGCCAGCCCGCCTCGGCGCCGGCGATGTCGAACCCGACCACGCCCTCGTCCCGGTGGCGGACCGCGAGCTCGGCTATCTCCAGCGACCTGGCCGCCGTCCGCATCGC
>Ga0182030_10004085_pt1 | contig 31106 bp, 23 predicted proteins | sample 812S3MmetaG_FD_121299 | JGI IMG/M metagenome (GOLD analysis project Ga0182030, IMG submission 121299) | Permafrost microbial communities from Stordalen Mire, Sweden - 812S3M metaG (Illumina Assembly) | ecosystem: Environmental > Terrestrial > Soil > Wetlands > Permafrost | place: Sweden...
AGTCGGGGTCCCTCGAGACGGTCGTGCAGTCGTACGCGGAGGAGTCGGGGTCCCTCGAGACGGTCGTGCAGTCGTACGCGGAGGAGTCGGGGTCCCTCGAGACGGTCGTGCGGTTGTACGACGAGGAAGCGCGGCCCCTCGAGACGGTCGTGCGGTTGTACGAAGAGGAAGCACCGTCCCTCGAGACGGTCATTCAGTCGTACGAGGAGGGGGCGCGGTCCCTCGAGACGGTCGTGCAGTCGTACGAGGAGGAAACGGGGTTCCTCGACACGGTCGTGCGGTTGTACGAAGAGGAAGCGCGGTCCCTCGAGACGGTCGTGCAGTCGTACGGGGAGGAGTCGGGGTCCCTCGAGACGATCGTGCGGTTGGACGAAGATGAAGCGCGGCCCCTCGAGACCGTCGTGCGGTTGTACGAAGAGGAATCGCGTCCCCTCGAGACGGGGCCGCGGTTGTTCGAAGAGGGATCGCGTCCCCTCGAGACGGGGCCGCGGTTGTTCGAAGGGTCCTGTCAATCGCCGAAGACCCGACGCCGAGGGCGTCTCGCCGATTTCGCTGTGGAAAAACGCGTTCGCGCGCCGGTCCGGGGTGCGTGCGGCGCCGCTGTATGCTGCCCATCGATGCGATACGTTCTCGCCATCGCCTTCGTTGCCCTCGCCCCCGCGTGTGCGCCCGCGGCGCTGCCGGCACCGGTCGCTCCCCCGCCGCTCGCGGTGGTCGCCGCTCCCGTCGCGCCGCCCGCCGCGCCACCGAGCACTCAAAGCATCGTGCAACACAGCCACGACGTGCTCGCCGCGATGGATCGGGGCGATGTCCCGGCGGTAGCCGCCGCGCTCGCGCCCGACTACTTCCACTTCGCGGGCGACTACACCGACCGCGACCACGAGCTCCACGAGGTCGAGGCGGTGCGCACCCGCGGACCGAAAGCGCCCCGCACCGGCACGCGGACGTGGTCGCACGAGCGCGTCTCGGTGCGTGCGAATGATGCGATCTTCGTCGGCGAGGCGCTCGAGCACATCACGGGCAACGACTCGCACGGCGGCTACAACTTCGACAGTTGGTACACGCTCGCATGGAGCCGCGACGGGGATGACTGGAAGCTCGTGTACCTCGGCTGGCGGCAGGGCGGTTCCGGAGGCGAGCGCGCCGTGTGGGACGAGATCTACCGCAACTCGATCGGGTTCAACCACGAGCCCAATCGCCTGCTGATCGACAGCGTGGCGCATGCCCGGCCCGGCACCGCGCTCGACGTGGCGATGGGGCAGGGTCGCAACGCGCTCTACCTGCCCTCGAAGGGCTGGAGAGTCACCGGCATCGACATCTCGGACGAAGGAATCGCCGCGGCTCGAGCGAGCGCCGCGCAGCGCAAGCTCGCGCTCGACGCGATCGACGTCGACATCGACAAGTACGATTTCGGCACCAACAAGTGGGATCTGGTCACGATGATCTATGCGACCGACAACGCCGCGTGGATGGAGAAGATCAAGCGGAGCCTGCGCAAGGGCGGTCTGTTCGTATTCGAGTACTTCGCGCAAGACCTGAGCACCGGGGACGACGGCGGGGTCCCGCCGGGCAAGCTCGCGAAGGTCTTCGCCGACGGCTTCGACATCGTGCGCGATGAGGTTGTCGACGACATGCCTGACTGGGCGGTGGATCGCGCGAAGCTCGTGCGGTTCGTGGCACGTAAGAAGTAGCTTTCCCGTTGATCGGGAAGCGCTCGCGTCGTCGGCGAGCCACAGCGGAGCGGCTTCACTACGGGCCCTCCGGGGGAAGCCAGGTCCTCGGTCATGGGGACTCGTGGGGCCCGAAATACTTCCTCAACCCTTCCACCCTCTTACGCACCCTCCATGTCGATTTTTCGTCGTCCGACGGCGAAAACCCAAATCGACCGGGACTGTCTCTTTAGGAAGGGAGAGAAATCCCAAGACACACCCGCCCGGACCCACTGGTCCAGAACGGGCTCGCCGTACCGGCGAGGGTGCGCCCTACCGAGAGAGGAGGATATTCAAATGTCAATCACCACCACGTCCAAGGCAACAACGCAGGCAGGCACCTTGGCGCAGCTGCAGGCCCTCATCTTGGGCCTGCAGAAGCAGCTCCCCAGCGCGCAGTTCACGCTGGTGAGCACCGTGTATACGACGGCAACGCTCGTGACGGCCCTTCAGGGGACGCTCATGACGCTGACGGCCGTGACCACGGCACGCGCGGCGCTCAAGGTGGCGTTGGCGGCATGGGATACGGAGGAAGCGAAGATGGGACCAGTCATTCTGGCCCTGAGACGCATCATCCAGTCCATGTACGCCGACGCGCCCGATACGCTGGCCGTGTTCGGACTGGAAGCCCGTAAGGTTCCGGCTCCGCGCACGCTGGCGCAGAAGGCGGCCACGGCGGCGAAGGCAGCGGCCACGCGCAAAGCGCGTGGGACGGCTTCGAAGAAAGCGAAGTCCGTCATCACCGGGAACGTCACAGGGGTCACCATCACCCCCGTGACCGCCCCGGCCGCTGCCCCGACCGTCGAGCCGGTGAACGCACAGCCGGCATCCCCGGCTGCTGCGCCGCCGGCCGCCGCACAGGTGGTGACGTCTGCTGCACCCGTGTCCCCCCCGGGACACGTCGGGCAGTAGCCGCCGCCACGGAGCGCACCGACATCGAGGGGGCCTGAGCAGCCTCTATCAACCGACTCGGATGCGCTGACACAAGGGGTCCGGGAGCGCCACGTAGAGGGGCGCTCCCGGGCCTCGCTCTTTTTCTCGAACAAGCCAGCAGTCTCGCTCCACCGCGTACAGGCTCGCCCCCACCCGATCGCGACGGACGCCGCCGTCGATTGTTCGCAAGCGCGCGACATCGCGCGAAAACGATGCGCTAGTCGTCGCCCGCGTCGCTGCCGCCGTCGGGCAGCGGGAACGTCACGACGATGGGCTGCGCGATCGGGTACTCGAACGGCACCGACACGCACACGGCTCCATTGCCCGGGGGAGGACCGCATTCGACGAGCGATGGACACGCGCAGACGAGGGCGAGGTACGGCCCGGGCGCGGCGCAGCCGATCGTCTCGCAGGGGTACGCCACTCCGCCGGAGGTGCACGCCCCCGCGGGCACGATGAAGGTCCCGTCCCAGGACTGAATGACCCCGCCGTCCGGGACGGGGAGGAATCCTTCTCCGATGGGAACGCCCGTTCCGGGGCTACAGTTCCGGCAGTCGTACTCCAGCTCGGGTGGCCGGTGCAGTGCCCACGCCCCGACCATCGCGCCCGACGGGCAGGAGAACGTCAGCGAGTCGTAGTCCCCGGAGAACACGTTCCAGGTCGGCGGTGCGAGCACGGTGACGGTGACGCTTCCGCCTGGGCACGACGAGGCGTCTACCGCGGCCTGCGGACCGGAGATGCAGCCGCCGTCCACGTCGCCGACGATCACCGGGCCGTCGATCGCGCCATCCGTCGTGGACCCGTCGGGGCCGGCGTCCATCCCGACCGTCGCGTTCTCGTCTCCCGTCGCGTCGTGACCGGCGTCGGCAGGAGCCGCGGTGCTTCCACCGCACCCGAGCAGTGTCAGGCCGGCACCGCAGACGAGACCGAATCGGGCCATGTCGAACCCGGCCATTCTAGCTCCTCGGTGGGGGCGGATGCGCGGATGGGCCGCACACTTGCACGCCCTTCTGGCCGACGACACGACCGACGAGACGTGAGCGCCAGAAGAAACGACGAGGCAACGCGGGCCGCCGCTTGCAGCGGCCCGCCTTCGCGCCCCGCGCTGCCTACACCGCCACCCGGACGAGCGTCCCGACGACGCGATTCATCCTGGCGACGAGCACGTCCGGCATCGCCTCGACGTACCCGAAACGCTCCGCGACGAGCAAGCACGCCACCGTCTCCCTCGCCGAGCCGAGCGCCGTGCGGTACCGCTGCGTCCGTACCCCGCCGAACGAGCCGCTCCCCTCGGCGATATTGAGGACGACGGAGCTGGCCGCCCGCCTCAGCTGAGAAGCGAGATCCCTATCGTGCCGTTCGATGGCCCGGACCATCGGGCACATCGCGGTGATCGCATCGAGCATGACATCGTGAATTCGCAGCATGGCAGCCTCCTGTGCCCCGCGCCCGCGCGCGAAGCGGATGTGCACCCCCGCCCCATCGCGCGCAGCACGGCTCAAGGACCCGGAGCGGCCGTCAGGCCGCGGAGGGCCGCGCAGCGGCGCGAGTCCGCGAGCGTCCTTGAACCGCGCGAGCACGATGGGACCCTCGAACATCCGACGAGCAGGAAAGAAGTGGTTCCCGCAAATCCGAGAGGCGGTGGTGCCCGAGGAGGGTGAAGCGCCTACCAACGCCGTGGCAAGGCTGTGCGGGCGGAGGGCGAACCGGTCGCTGACGCTCGCGGTTCTGAGTGGCCTGGCGGCCACTGGGACCAAGTGTGGCCTGCCCCCATGCTCCCGCCCGCGCGCCCGCCCGCGCCCGCGCGCCCGCCCGCGCCCACGCCCCCGCTCACGCCCGCGCTCACGCCCCCGCCCGCGCTCCCACCCCGCCTTCCGCCTCAGTCCCCCTGCCCATACGTCTCATCAATCACCCGCTTCAGCCGCACCCCATACACGATGGCGAACGTCTCCTCACTCCCCGGGAACAGCTCCTCCGCGCGGGCCGCGACCGCGTCCACGATGGCCTCCGCGTCCTCGCGGTCCACGTGGCGGGCGCGGATGGTGATCTCGGCCCACTCGACCGCGCGCCTCAGCAGGTAGACGCGCTTCGTCTCGTCCTTGCCCTCGGGGCTTCGCAGGATCCGGATGGCCTCTTCGAGGGTCATCTACCCGGGATCATAGCCGCCTCGCCGCACCGGATCGAGCCGGCACCGCCTGCCCGGAGCGCGCCTCCATGGCCACGCCCTCGGCCGACCGACGACGGCGCAGCGCGTACCGGACGAGGAGCCCCGCGAGGTCGCCGTAGTCGATCCCGACGCCGGCGGCGGCGCGCGCCATCCCGGCGTGGGGCGAGAGGTCGCAGTTGGGGTTCACGTCGACCACATAAGGGACACCGTTCGCGGCAAGGCGCACGTCGACCCGTCCGTAGTCCCTGACGCCGACCGCCCGGAAGGCGTCGGCGGCGACGCGGCGCACGCGGGCCGCGACCGAGTTCGGGAGGGAGGGGTGCATGACAGGGACCGTGCCGAGATCGTCGACCGAGCCGCTCGTCCACTTGGCGTCGTACGATACGATGCGCGGCACGCCGTCCGGCAGCCCCGTGAAGTCGATCTCGCTGAGGGGAAGGACGCGTGGGGTCGGGTGGCCCAGCATCGCCACGTTGAACTCGCGCCCGTCGACGTACTCCTCGACGAGGGCCGGCTGGCGAAACGACGTGACCACCGACTCGACCACGCGCCGCAGCTCGGCGGCGTCCCACACGACGCTCGCGTGGGTGATCCCGGCGGACCCGTCCTCGCGCACCGGTTTGACTATGAGGGGGAAGGCGAGATCGCACGGGTCGTCCGGGCGCGTCATCACCTGCCCCCGGGGCGTGGGGATGCCGGCGGCCTCGAGGCGCTGCTTCACGCGGTCCTTGCGGAGGGCGAAGCTGAGCACCTCGGGTGGGGAGCCCGTGAACGGGATGTTCAGCAGCTCGAGCACCAGGGGGACGGCGCTCTCGAGGCGGGCGTCACCGACCAGGGACTCGCACAGGTTGAAGGCGCAGTCCGCCTCGTGCTCGAGCAGCCGGTTGCGAAGCGCGGCGAGGTCCCCGTCGACGCCCACGAGCTGCGGGTCGTAGCCGGAGCTCGCCAGCGCCGTCGCCACGCTGGTCGCGACGACCGCGACGTCGGCTCGCGACGCCCACATGGGATCGTCCTCGGGACGCGCGTCCTCGAAGTCGACGTTGTAAAGCACCGCGATGCGTTTGTTCGCCCGGGTGCGCCTTGCTGGGCCTCTCCGCTCCGACGACGACGTTTGCTCGCCGGAAGGAGAGCCTGGCGGTGCCTCGACCGTCATGCGACTGGTGTCCTTCGACCGGGCGCGCGCACCGAAGGTGACACACGCGCCCCTTCACGCGAATCTACCGTCCTATCGATCGTGGTCAAGATGGGATCGCAATCCTCGACAACATCTTCATCGCCGCCCGGCTTCGTGCGCGGGACGCTGGCGGTCCTCGCCAAGGATCTCCGCATCGAGGCGTCGACCCGCGAGATCGTCGTCACGGCGGGCTACTTCGCGGCGCTCGTCGCCATCATGGCCAGCCTCGCCTTCGCCACCGGACCCGAGACCACCACCCGCGTGGCCCCCGGTGCGCTCTGGCTGGCCATCGTCTTCGCGTCGATCCTCGCCCTCGGCCGCAGCTGGCAGCGGGAACGGGAGGAGTCGGCGCTCCTCGGCCTGCTCGTCTCGCCGGTGCCGCGGGCGGCGATCTGGTGCGGCAAGGCGGTGGGAGTGCTCGGGTTCGTGCTCGCCGTCGAGGTCGTCGTCGTGCCGCTCGTGGCCCTCCTCTTTCACGTCGACTTGCCTCGCGTCATCGGCCCGCTCGCCCTCGTGATGCTGCTGGGGACGGTCGGGGTGGCGGCCACGGGGACCCTCTTCGGCGCGATGACGGTGCGGACCCGCGCGCGGGAGCTCCTCCTGGCCACGGTGCTCTTCCCGCTGCTGTCGCCCGCGCTCCTCGCCAGCGTCGCGGCCACGCGCGAAATCTTCTACGCGTCGATGAGCGGGCAGGCCGTCGACATGAGCGAGGTGAGCGACTGGCTGGTGCTGCTGGGGGTGTTCGATGCGGTGGCGGTGGCGGGAGGACTGGCGATGTTCGGAGCTCTGGTCGAGGACTAACAGGCCAATTGGCGGCTCTCTTCGACGACTTGCGCGACCTCCAGCGGCGTCCCCACCACCTCCCCGACCGCGAGCACGCCGGGCCGTATCTGGCCCCCCTTCGGCACCCGGACGACGAAGCCCCGCGGCTCGTGCCCGAGCTCGGCCCCCGCCTGGGCGCACAGCTCGTAGGCCGGCGCTCGCGGCGCATCGACGAGGAGCGCGTCACACCGGATCCGTCGCTCCCCCTCCGCGTCGACGACGGTCACCTCCTTCACGCGCCCGCTCCCCCGGACGCGCGTCGGCACGCCCCGCACGAGCTCGACGTCGCCCTGCGCGCCCGCCAGCGCCTCGCCGAAGGGCCCTCCGCCGTCGGTGACCGTCACGAGCATCCGCTGGCCTGCCGTCGTGCCGTGCGCCAGGAGCCACCCGGCCGCGCGCGCGCTCATCACTCCCGGGACGTCGTTCCCCTCGAAGGCGAGGACCCCGTCGTGCGCGCCCGGGGCAAGGACCAGCGTCCGCGCCGTCACCACCTCGATCCCCTCGGGACCTCCGACGAGCACGTCGTTCGCATAGATCCCGGCCGCCGTCGTCTCCAGGCGAAGGGACACCTGCACACCGGCCACCGCCTCTCCGAAGGCCCCGAGCAACGGCTCCCACGCGACCCTGGCAGGCGCGGCCAGGGCCCGCAGGCTTCCCCCCCACGCGAGACCGTCGTCCACGACCTCGACCCGCCGTCCCCTCCGCGCGAGCTCCAGCGCCGACGCCATGCCCGAGGCTCCCGCGCCCACCACCAGGACGTCCACCTCGCGCCGCGTCGCGGGTCGCGGCGCCACCATCTCCGCGGGGAGGCGCCCGAGGCCCGCCACGCGACGGGCGAACGCCTGCATCACCCGCTGCACGCCGGGGACGCCGGCGAGGAGCTCGTGGTGGTTCATGCCCTCGGGGAAGAACCAGTCGGCCATGCGCAGGAGATCCGTGTCCCGCGACCCGATGACGTTCTGCGTCTCGATGCGCATCCCTTCGGCCGCCGCCACACGGCAGGTCATCACGTTCGGCTCGCCGTCGACGCGGGCGAGGCACCCGTCGCAGGCGGCCCGGAGGCACGACGGCCCGCGCGGCCTGTGGAACTTGGGGCTGCGGGCGAGGACGAGGTGCCCCGCGGCGACGAGGGCCACGGCGGCGGGCTCTCCGCGCTCGGCGACGACCGCGTGCCCGTCGAACTGCATCGTCACCGGGTGCTGCGGTGGTCGGAGGCGGGGCAAGCGCTGGAGTGCTTAGCAGCTTTCTGTTGTATGGTCCGCAGAGCTCGTGGCCCTTCACCAGCTCCTCCGCACCAAGCCGATCGACGCCATCCTCGGCGAGACCGACCACGGCGGCGGCGCGACGCTGAAGAAGACGCTCGGCCCGTGGAACCTCATGGCGCTGGGGGTCGGCGCCATCATCGGCACCGGCATCTTCGCGACGCTCGGGAGCGCGACCGCGGGGGACCTCGACGTCGGGCGCCTCGGGGCCGGACCGGCGGTCACGCTGTCGTTCGTCCTCACGGCGGTCGTCTGCGGCTTCACGGCGCTCTGCTACGCCGAGTTCGCGTCGATGGTGCCCGTCGCGGGCAGCGCGTACACGTACGCCTACGCGACGCTGGGGGAGCTGGTCGCCTGGATCATCGGGTGGGATCTCCTCCTCGAGTACGCCATCGGCAACACGGCGGTGGCCATCTCGTGGTCCGGCTACGCCAACGCGCTCCTCCGGGGCATGGGGGTGAACCTCCCCTGGTGGATGGTGACCGACTACCGCTCGGCCGCGAAGACGGTCGGGCTCATGGTGACGGCGCCGCACGTGCTGGGGGTGCCCATCGTCTTCAACGGGCTGGCGGTGTTCATCGTCGCGCTCGTGACCATCGTCCTCGTGTGGGGCGTCAAGGAATCGGCGCGCTTCAACGCGGTGATGGTCGTCATCAAGCTCGGGGTCCTCGGTTTCTTCGTCTTCGTCAGCGCCCGCTACGTGGAGCCCGCGAACTGGCACCCGTACGCCCCCAATGGGTTCTCGGGGATCGCGGGGGGAGCGGCCATCATCTTCTTCGCGTACATCGGGTTCGATGCCGTCTCCACGTGCGCCGAGGAGTGCAAGAACCCGGGGCGGGACATGCCCATCGGGATCATCGGGTCGCTCATCGTGTGCACGCTCGTCTACGTCGTCATCGCCGGGATCTTCTCGGGGCTCATGCCCTATCCGGCGGTGGTGGGTCTCAGCGAGGAGCAGCGCTCGGAGTCGCTCACCGTCGCGATGACGTACGTGCACATGCCCGGGTGGACGGTGGGCATCGTGGCGGCCGGCTCCGTCGTCGCGCAGACGGCCGTGCTGCTCGTCTTCCAGCTCGGTCAGCCACGCATCCTGTTCGCCATGGCGCGCGACGGGTTCTTGCCGCCCGTGTTCACGAAGGTGCACCCGCGCTTCCGGACGCCCCACGTCTCCACCATCCTGACCGGCGTGCTCGTCGGCGGCGTCAGCGCGTTCGTGAGCATCGACGAGATGGTCGATCTCTCGAACATCGGGACGCTCTTCGCCTTCATCCTCGTGTGCGCCGGCATCATCATCCTGCGCTTCCGCGACCCCGGCCGCGCCCGCCCGTTCCGCGTCCCCTTCGGGCCGATCCTCGTGCCGATGCTCGGCATCCTGTCGTGCCTCTTTCTCATCTTCTACCTGCCGCCCACGTCCTGGTGGCGCTTCTTCGGCTGGCTGCTCGCGGGGCTCGTCGTCTACGTCCTCTACGGTTACCGCCACTCGCGCCTCCGCCATGCCCACGCCGCCGACCCGCAGTGAGCTCCTGAGGGGGACGCGCCTCGGCAGCTACGAGGTGGGCGCGCTCATCGGCCACGGGGGCATGGGGAGCGTCTTCGAAGGGAGCCACGTCGCCCTCGGCAAGCCGGTGGCCCTCAAGGTGCTTCACGAGCACATCGCGCACAGCGAGTCGATGCGCGCGCGCTTCGTCCGCGAGGCGCAGCTGGGAGTCAGTACTACGAGACGGGGGAGCTCATGGCGGCGACGCCCCGGGCGCCGGTCGAAGCCGGATCGCGCAAGGGCGTGGCCGTGGTGGATCTGGATGTGGACCTCCGGTGGACCACGGGGCCGGACTCGGGGGCTGTGCGATCGACTGCGAAAACGTGACAGGCACACCGGGATGCCCTCGGCGCCCCCTCCGTCACGGCCTCCGGTACACGCTCACGATCGGCACCCCGTCGTGCTCCACGATGTACACGGGAGCGTCCGTGCCGTCGGCCACCCAGATCGAGTAGTCGACCTCGTTCATGTGAAGCTCGTGTTGCACGAGCGAGAACATCGCCTCCCCCGGCGCGCCGACGGCTCTCAGGTCGGCGCGCACACGCCCCTCCTCCTGCATGCGCGCCCACGCGTCCCACGTGGTGTCGTGGATGAACACCGTGGCTCCCCGGGGCGCCTTCGGATTCAGGTACTCCTCGGCCGCGTTCTGCGTCGTGTAGCCCCAGAACTGGCGATTCAGCCCGAGGTCGGCGCCGCCCGCGGTGCCTCCGATGAGCGGCACGTACGACGAGAGTCCGAACGGGTGAGCGTGCGCGGTGATCGCGAGCGGGCCGAACGTCACGCACGCGAAGAGGAGGGCCTGCGTGGCGAGCTGCCTGCGCCGGTCGAGACCGGGAAGCGCGCGTCCCAGCGCCGCGGCGGCGAGGTCGAAGCCGCGACCCGCATAGAGCGCGAGGACCGGGTACGCCGGCATCCAGTGCTTGGTCCCGCCGAAGATGGGCGTCTTCGAGAGGAGGAGGAACGGCGTGATGGCGGCGAAGAAGGACAGCGCGAGCAAGAGGTCCGTCTCGCGGCGATCGCGCGGCGGCACGTCCCCGATCGGCCGCCGGACGAGCCCCCGCAGCCACGCGCGCAGGCGCCGGAAGGCCACGGCTCCCCGGTCCACCGCGCCGACGAAGAAGAGGAGCAGCGTGACGGTGGGCACCGTCGCCACCACCATGACAGGCAGGTAGCTCCTGGGGGACGGCGCGCTGAAGTAGTTCTTCCCGAGGAATTCGATGTTGTAATAGTCGTGATGAAGGTGAAACTCCACCCACCACCCGATGCGATCCAGCGTGTCGTTCCAGAGATACGGCCATAGCGCGAGAAAGACGATCGGCCCGAGGATGGCCATCGACACGAGGCTCCCCGGAATGGCGACCCGCCCGGCCTTGAGACCGCGCAGGATCGCGTGCCGCTGCACGAAGAGCGCGTGCGGCACGAGGACGAGGGGAAGAGCCCACGCGTTGTGCTTCGTCTCCAGCGTGAGACCGAATACCACGCCCACGGCGAGGATCCACCCGAGGCTCCGCACCTCCAGCGCCCGCCAGTGCACGTAGATGCAGAGGATCCACATCGCCGTGATGGGGATGTCGAAGCAGGCGAGGTGCGAATGGAAGAAGACGCGCGGCATCAGCGCGAAGAGAATGGCGGCGACCACGCCGGAGCGACGGTTCCACGCCCGAGCCCCGAAGAGGTACGTCACCCAGATGGCCAGCGCGGCCGTGGCCATCCCGGGCAAGCGGAACGCGGTGCTCGCGTCGGAGAAGACGTGCCACTTCTCGTGGAAGAGCCATCCGGAGAGGCCGAACAGCGTCTTCATCAGGGCAGGGTGCTCGTGGTTCGTGCCGAACGCCGAGTCGATGGCGCCCTGCTGGAGGGCGTCCGTGCCTCGCTCGAAGAGCGACCGCCACCAGCGCGCGTACTCGCTCCCGGCGTGGAAGTAGACGCCCTCGTCGCGCGGGAAGCCGAGCGACCGCACCGTGCCGAGGAGCCACGCGAAGTAGACGAGGCCGAGCCCCGCGCCGATCGCGTGATCGCGCCAGCCGATGCGGTCCGGGAGACGAAGCGACGGGAGCTTCACCGCGTGTCCGCCTCGAAGCAGTAGAGGCGCCTGTCGCCGCCCGGCGAGGTGATCTCGGCGACGAGCTCGGACGTCTGACCGGCGAGGGAGCTCGTGTCGAGCTCGAAAGGTTTCCATCCCTCGCCGTCGCGATGGACGACGGTTCCCAGCGTGGAGCCGCCGGCCGTGAAGCGGATGGTGACCGGCGCTCCCTTCTTGTCGCGCTCGGCCTCCACGTAGAGCGCGTGATGCCCGTGGAGCGTGTGACCGAAGCGAACGTCGGCGAAGCGGAGACGGAGGGGTGCATTGCCCGGCGGTGGCGCGAAGATGCACCGGTGAGGGACGTATTCGAGATCGGCGACGACGCTGGCGCCGACGAATCCGTTTCCCGGACAGACGAAGCGGTCGCCCGGCACGGTCGGCCCGAAGCCGAGGTTGCCGCTCTGCGCCGTGCCGTGCACGAAGTTGCAGTCGGAGTCCCCGCGGGACACGCGCAGGTGTTGCGGATCGACCAGCGAGACGAGATCGTCGATGATCTGGGCGGGCGCCGGGTTCTCCCACGTCGTCACGGCCACCGAGCCGAAGGTCTGCTCGCTCGCGCGCCGCCACCCCGCGAACGCCGGCAGGTGCGCGCCCCGGATGGACACCTCGAGCGCGCGAGGAAAGCGTGTCTCGTCGGGGCGTGCCTCGCGGTCGATCGTCGCCAGCCCGGGCCCGAAGTGCTCCCGGCCGATGGGGTCTGCCCAGCGGGGAGCGAAGGCGACGAGGTCCTCCGGCTTCGCCTGCGAAGCGACGTAGGTGCGCGCGGCGTCCCAGTCGCGGGAGGGCGCGACCGAGTGCGTCTGGATGGCGTGAGCTGCCAGCTCGAGGAGCCCGACGACGGGGATGACCGCGAAGGCCCAGCGCTGGAGCGATGTACGGCTCACGGCCGCGCGGAGCTTACACGCCGCCACGGGCCTCGTCACGGGCGGCGCATCGTGTAACGTGGCGACCCCCCTATTGCGGCGGGAAGGGGAAGCCGAAGCCGTGAGGCGGCGAACGAGCGGTCGCCTCACTCCGTCAGGCGCGTCAAGTCGAGCGCCGTCATCGAGCCCGCGTCGGCCAAGTGGACACGCGTTGCCCGCAGCTTGTCGAAGGAGTTGAAGGCCTGAAGATAGTGGTGCGCCGTTCGCTTCCAGACGGGCAGACCATCACTCGCGTTCTTCTCCCACGTGTCCCGCCGATAAAGGTGAGACGCTGCGTCGGGGTGCACGACGATTGCGTAACGATACCCCAGTGAAACGAGGTAACTGGATATGTCCTCGGCATTCCCGAAGAGAGGGATGCCGGGCGGCGGGCTGACGGCGCCGACGATGTCGAGGCTCTCAATGCTGTTCCTGCGAAAGTCGAAGCGGCCGGGCTCGTCCACCATCACCACGACGCGTTCACCCGCGGGAATCGCGTCCTGGAGCTGTGCGTAGATGGGATCGGGCTCCGGCGGTACCCACGGGGAGGGCTTCTCGTACTCGGGCTCCAGCGCGGTCAGGCTCTGGTCGAACTGCTTCATCGTCGCCTCGCGGTCGCCGTAGAGTTGCAGGGCGATGGCGGCCACGACCAGCACCAGGCCGGTGGCCCGTTCAGCGCGCCCGCGCCCCGGGCGCGGTGTACGGCCGGCCGCGTCGGCCACGGCAAGCGCGATCGCCAGGAGCGCGGGGAACGTGAAGCCGAAGTAGTAGCGCCCCAGGTTCGACGCGTCCGAGTCGGGATCGCTCCTGAGCAACATCGCGAAGCCGGCGAAGGCCGCGACCGCAAAGTGCGCGACGGTTCTTCGCCGCGAGGGGTGCATCGATCCCGTCAACGCTGCAACGAGAATCAGCGGGACCGCCTTGACCGGCAGGCAATAACAGACGTTGTCCCAGATGTAGTGGAGCTCTTCGAAGGGCTTGAGCGGCTGGAACAACGGATACCCGGCATCGAAGTTCCCCTTCATGAGTGGAAAGAGGAATGTGCCGCACCAGCGAAACGACAGGGCCCACCACGGAGTGAGGAACGCGACGAGAGCAGCGGCTGCGATCGCGGCGCGTGCGATCGTCCTGCGCTCGACGCCGAGCGGTCGGAGACGAATGGACCGAACAATGGGTGCGCCGTATTCGAGCCCCAGAAGGACCGCGACCGGAGCGAGGTAGTTCTGGCGCAGCGCACAGGCGCCGGCCGCCAGGAGCGCGACCGGAATGGCCGACCGCGTTGCTGGCCCTTCGTAGACGGGTCGCCACGACAGCGTCCTGTACAGACCGAGGAAGAACACGACACCGGTCATCGTGGTGGCCGTGTTGTACCGGATGTCGGGCATCGTCACCGTGAGCAGAAGCAAGAGGAGGACGATCGCCCGCGACGTCCGCGGCGACGTCCGCAGGTACCCGACGAGGAGCGCCATCACCGCCAGGAGCGCGATTCCGCTGTCCATGAGGTGCAGGTGCGTATCGGGAACGGGAATCGCGAGCTGAAAGGCATCGAGTAGCGACTTGGCGCCATAGGCGCTGATGCGCCGCAAGCTGAATGGCTGCGAGAGCGTGCCGCGATCGACAATCTCCCGCGCGAAGGCGAAGTAGGCGAGCTTGTCGTCGTTGCGGTTCCAGTCGTCGTTCACGATCGAGGCCAGGTACGTCACCGCCGCGAGCGCGGAGACGGCCGCGACGCCAATCGCGAACGGCACCTCGGCCCAGGCCGCCCGCGCCCAGCGAAGAACGCTGCGACGTGACCACGCCAGATAGCCACGCACGAGGTCGACGGCGAGCGCGAGCAGGCCGAGACCCACGATGCCGATCAAGACGCCACGCGTCGCGACACCGAAGACGCACAGCAAGCTCCCGAGGGCGACGACCACGCCCCATCCCCACGCGCCGCGCAGCCCCCAGTCCACGCGATCGCGGGGAAACAAGACGGCGTTCAGCGCGCTCCCCCATCCGGCGAAGCTCGCCAGGAGGAGAAGCCCCCAGGTGGCCGATGCCGCGAACGCCGACGCCGCTCGATGCTGGATGGCCACCCGGACGAACGCGCTCCCCGTCTTCCAGACGACGAGAATTACGAGAACGGCGCCCGCGTACGACAGCCCTGCGCGGCTGACTCGACGCCACGCGGGGCTCATCCGGGCGCGTAGGAAACCCTAGCGTTCTCGCGCGGTCAAGGTTTGCCGCCCCCCGTCACGGGCGAGCAGGACACCGTGGCGGGTTGGCGCCCGCCGCATCGAGCTTCTTGCCGGCGCACCCGCTCGGCCCCTCCGTCCAAGATGGACGCCGACATGGTTCGCTTACTTGGTGGCGCCCTTTGCGCTCAGGCTGGAATCCTCGGTGGGCCGTAGGGCGACCCGGACCGCCCGCGGGTTCTGAACGCACTCGGGCAGGCCGACCTATGACCTACTTTCAGGGCGTGGTGTGTATCCCGCTGGAGCCGGACGCGGTCGTCCCTCGCTCGCGACGACAAGGACCGAGGGGCTCGTGATGGGATCGCCTTTGGCGATGAGGCGGCACGGACGCTGACCGACGAAGACAAGGCGACGTCTAGGGTCGTCCTCGGCCAGAGGTGCTGGAACCGGCACCCATCGGGAGTGCTTGGCGTCGTCGAAGAAGGGGATCTTTCCCGACGCGCTCGGGCCGGGTGACGCTCCAGGCGAGCACCAGGGCCAGGACGAGTCGAGTGTCCGACAGGACGGGCGAGGAGTCGTCCGGAGAAACCTGGACCGTCGTCTTTCCAGGTCCCGCCACGCTCGTGCCAACGTACCAACCCGGCCGGAGAGAAGCGGACATCTCGAGGAGTGAAGCGACTTCGCCGAGCTGTGGAACGACTTCGCCGAGCTGTGAAGCGAAGGCTTCACAGCTCGGGATTGAGTGCTTCACAGCTCGAGATAAGCGGCTCACAGCGACGGAGGTGTCGATCACTGCGCGAAAGGTTCGTTCCTCAACGGGCGAGGAGGGGTTGGGTCCGGGAGAGGAGGGGATTCCTTCGACGGCGAAGCGCACCGCTGCGGCTGGGAAACTGTCCTCTCCGATCGAGAAGAGCTAGACGGGCGCTAGCAGGCGACATGCTGTCGAAACCGTCCACCAGGGAAGGAGCGGCGACCTACTTCCAGGGGGCGAGGCGTATCTCGCTGGCGCCCGACGCGGAGTAGAGCCTCCTGTCAGGAAAGGCGGCGCGCAGACACTCCGCCGCTTCGTTCGCGTTGTGCCTGTCGATAGCGATGATGGCGTCCTGCTCCGGGTAGAGGTCCACGGGCAGATTGGTGGCCAGATCCAGATCGCTGAACCCCGTCGTCCCCTCGCTCGCGATGACGACCGCGTCCTCGAGGTGCGCGTCCTCGATGGCTCGCTGGAGGCTCGAGTGTCTTCGCGTGTGCTCGGCCACGGGCGGCCACACGAGCGGCACGATGCGCAGCCACGTGCTCGCCACGGCGAAGATCGCGAGCGCGAGCGGCCCTCCCCGGGCCAGCGCCGTGGCTCCGCCCAGCGTGTGCCGGCGCGCGGCGACGGAGAGCTGCGCGAGCGCCACCCCGCCGCCGATCGCCATCGGCACCAGCCACACCATCGCGTACCGCGGCCCGTACCCCCAGTCGTAGCCGCGCCCGAACTCCAGAGACGTGATGTATGCCGTGTAAGGCAGGCAGCCGAGCGCCATCGCGACCGCGAGGCCGCGTCCTCGCCCACGCAATGTCGCCAGCCCCGCCAGGCCGAGCGGCAGGGAGCACGGCCACCAGCAGTACGCCCCGGTTGCGAGGGGCAGCCCGTACTTCCACTGGTTCGGCTCGGGCCAGCTGTACTTGATGGCCGCCCAGGGGTGATTGACGGCAAGGAGGGAGTAGCCGGTCGTCCACCACTGGCCGAGCTGGAGCCTGAGGATGACGAGCGTCAGGGCCGACCAGAGCCCGAACGCTGCGCTTGCCGAGGCGAGCGCCCGCCAGCCCACACGCCCGCGCACGAGCGCGTAGGCAAAGAGGACCGCGATACCGAATCCCAGGAACGCGCCGTCCGCGGGGCGGGTCGCCAGCATCAGCCCCGACGCGAAGCCGAGCACGACGCCCCACCGCAGCTGCCTCGGCCTCGTGAGGCCCGGGGTCGACACCATGAGGAGGCCTTCCAGCGACCACGCGTAGAGGCCCGTGACGAACACGTGGGAGTAGCGCGACCCGCCGTTGACGAGGACGGTCGTCCCGAGCATCGAGAGCACGCCGGCCCAGGTGCCCGCCGCGCGGATCACGCGTGGCGAAAGCGGCGCGCCGATGCTCGAGAAGGAACGCACCGCGCTTCTGCCGAGCCGCGCCATCCCCCACGCCATGAGCCCCATCGAGAACGGCCCGGAGAGCCAGATCGCGTGCACCTTGACGAAGGGCGCCATGAAGAGCGGCCAGCCGGGCGTGTACTGCGAGAAGAGGCGGCCCATGTCCTCGAAGACGTAATAGGTGTCGAGGTAGTTCTGGCATCGCGGGGAATTGGCGTAGACGTGCCCCTTGGCGAAGACGGCCGCCTGGAACGTATAGGCCCACTCGTCGGCGCTTCCGTCGCGCTTGCCCATGATGAAGACGCCCACGAGCGCAGCCAGCACCGTGGCCACGGCGAAGACGGCGAGATCGTGCAGGCGATAGGACCCCTCGGTCTCCTCGCGAGTCCGTGCGGTGACAGGCGGCGCAGGGGGCTGCACGAGGAGTCCGATGACGAGTCCGATCCACGCGAGGTGCAGGGCCGCGAGCTCGCAGTCCGAGTCCTTGATGAAGCCGGTCACCATCCACAGCGGCGCCTGACCTGCGAGCGCGAGGACCGCCACGACGGGCCGGCGCATGAAGAGCGCGCCGAGCGTGGCGAACACCGCCGAGAACGCGAGCACGTCACGGAAGAGGTGAGGAGGCGGCTTGAACCCGACCGAGATCGCGGTCGGCTCGACGTACACGGCGACGGCGGCGAGCCAGATACCGACGAAGAGCGTCGCTCGCGACAGGGTGGAGAGCCGCCAGAAGAGGAGGAGCGCCGTGAGCATCAGCGCGGCGCCCGTCTGCGCGGCGATGTACGAGCTGATGAAATCGAGCGTGTAAGGCGTATGCACGATCGGCCGCGAACCTTAGCCCGAACGAGCTTCCCCTCGGCACGGGAATCTGCCACCCTCCTGGGCCCCCGGCATGTCGCAAGGCGTTCTGTCGCTCACAGCAGCTACGAGCGCGACGAAGGCGGCGCACGATCCCGAGCTCGAGCTTCTCGTCCCCGAGGGCGACGTCCAGGATCCGGAGTTCTCGATCGTCGTGCCGGCGCTGAACGAGGCGCTCACCATCGGCGACTTCATCGACTGGTGCAAAGAGGGGCTGGCGAAGGCGAAGATCACGGGCGAGATCCTCATCGTCGACAGCTCGACCGACGACACGTCGGTGATCGCCGTCGCCCGGGGGGCGCGCGTGCTCCGGACCCCGAAGCGTGGCCTGGGGCGCGCGTACATCGATAGCCTCCCCTTCATTCGCGGCAAATACGTCATCATGGGGGACTGCGACTGCACCTACGACTTCCGCGAGCTCGAGCCGTTCGCCACGAAGTTCCGGCAGGGCACCGAGTTCATCATGGGCTCGCGCTTCCGCGGCTACATCGAGCCCGGGGCGATGCCGCCCCTGCACCGCTACCTGGGGACGCCCGTCACGACGTGGATCCTCAACGTCATCTTCGGCGGTCACTTCTCGGACATTCACTGCGGCATGCGGGGCATGACGCGGGCCGCGCTCGAGCGCATGGGGCTGCGCTCGCAGTCGTGGGAGTACGCGTCCGAGATGGTGCTCAAGTCGGTCCACATGGGACTGAAGACGGACGAGGTGCCCATCCGTTTCCTGAAGGACCGCGAGGGCCGCCTCAGCCACCACAAGCGCTCGGGGTGGTTTTCCCCCTGGTCCGCGGCGTGGATCAACCTTCGCGCGATGTTCGTCTACGGCGCGGCGTTCTTCCTCTACCGCCCGGGTCTCGTGCTGGTGACGCTCGGCTTCGCCCTGACGATACCGCTGGCGCTCGGGCCCGTCGCGGTGGGGCCCATCGTGTTCTCGCTTCACTGGATGCTCTTCGGGCTGACCCTCGCCACGCTGGGTCTGCAGTGCGTCTACATGGGGATCCTCGCCCAGATCTTCTTCGACTACTCGGGGGACATCACGAAGAAGTGGTTCGCGCGCTTTCCGTACACGCGGACGGTCGGTATCGCTGCGGCGCTCTTCGTCGTGGGCCTCGGCCTCGGGGGAGCGCTCATCGCGAACTACGTGCGCAACGACTTCCTCCTCGCCACCGTGTCGCCGCTCAATCACCTGGGCGTGATGGGTCTGCTGCTCATGATCGCCGGGTTCACGACGTTCACCTTCACGCTGCTCCTCTACTCCACCGCCGTCGCCGTGTGGCGGCGGCCGTGAGGTAGCGCTAGAACGCGAGTCCTCATGAGCATGCGCGCCACGAACGCCGCGCCCGACGACTGGGATCGCCACTGGACCGAGAACGCGACCACCAACGCGCTCAATCCGGCGCAGGTCTACAGGCGCGACGTCATCTTCCGCCTCCTCGCGCTGCGCGACGCGCCGGCGCCGGTCCGGCTGCTCGATCTCGGCTGCGGCTCGGGCGAGCTCGACATGCACGTCGTGCGAGAACGCGCCGACGCCGAGATCCTGGGGCTCGACATGAGCGCGACCGGGATCGAGATCGCGCGAAGCAAGGTCCCCGGGGGCCACTTTCGCCAGCAGGACTTCTCCAGGCCGCTCGACGTCCCCGGCTTCGATCACTGGGCCACGCACGGGGTCTGTACCGAGGTGCTCGAGCACCTCGACGATCCGACGTCGATGCTCGCCAACGTCCGACCGCTCCTCGCGCCGCGGTGCAAGCTCGTCATCACCGTGCCGGCAGGCCCCATGTCCGCCTTCGATCGGCACGTGGGCCATCGCCGGCACTTCACGCCGCGCCGGCTGCGCGGGGTCATCGAGGATGCCGGGTTCTCCGTCGTCGATCTCCGCGGCGCCGGCTTCCCGTTCTTCAACCTCTATCGCCTCGCGGTCGTCGCTCGGGGCGAGAAGCTCGTCGAGGACGCGTCGAGCGGAGACGAGGCGCGCCTGCCGCTGGCCGCTCGCGCGGCGATACGAGCCTTCGGTCTCCTCTTCAAGCTGAGCACCGATCGGACGACGCTCGGCTGGCAGCTCGTCGCCGTCGCCTCACCGCGCTGATCAGGCAGGGCCGCCGAACACCTCGCGCGCGACCTCTCTCACGGCCATCTCCACCGCCTGGTCGGACGTGTACCGCAGGCGGAATCCCAGCGCGTTCAGCTTGTCGGAGACGAGGCGCGACGTGGCGATGTCGCCGCGCCATCCCTGCGAGCCGCCGGAATACTCGATGCGCGCCTTCGGGTTCGGCGACGCCGCCACGCAGTGCTCTGCGATGCGCGCGACGCTGGTCCAGTCGGGCGGCGCCAGGTTGTAGACGTTGAGCTGGTCGGGGGCGTGGTCGAGCACGTGGAGGAGGCCGGCGGCGCAGTCGGTGACGTGCAGATAGGGCTTACTCTGGAGTCCGTCGCCGAGCACGTCGAGGTGCTCGGGGTGAGCCTTCAGCTTGTTGCAGAAGTCGAGGATCGCCCCGTGCGTCCCGCGCCGCCCGACGACGTTGCCGAAACGCACGATGTACCCCTTCAGGCCGAAGCACTCGACGTACGCCGAGACGAGCCCTTCGCACCCGAGCTTGCTCGCGCCGTAGAGCGAGATGGGCAGGTTCCCGAGGTCCATCTCCGCGCACGGCTTTGCGGTGTTGCCGTACACCGTGCCGCTCGACGACAGGATGAATCGCTCGACCCCGCCGAGGCGCGCGGCCTCGAGCGCGTCGTAGGTCGTGATGGTGCCCTGCTCGAGGTCGAGCCGCGTGCGCTCGAGGCCCCAGCGTGCCTCCGGGTTGGCGGCGAGGTGGACGACGAGGTCGTGACCGCGGACCGCCTCGGTGAGCGCGCCGAGGTCGAGCGCGTCGGCTTGAATGAGCTTCGCCCGGCCCGACTGAAGGTGACCTGCGATGAACTCCGTCTTGCCGACGGACAGGTTGTCGAACACCGTCACGGGGCCCCGCTCGACGAGCAAGTCGACGAGGTGGCTACCGATGAAGCCTGCACCTCCCACGACGCATGAACGCATGCGGCGCAATATAGCCCGAAGCGCCGCGGCCCGACACGGCCTTGCCCCGGTCGGACCGATCGTGTACGGGGCTGGACCATGCGGGCGTACGGCATCTCGGGGCTGACGGTCGTGGACCGCTTCGGCGTGCTCCTGTCCCGGAGGCGCATCCGCAACGCGATTCGCGGCTACGACTCTCCGGACGTCCTCGACATCGGGTGCGGCCACCACGCGACGCAGCTTCGCGACCTGGCGCCACACATCCACAGCGGCGTGGGCATCGAGAAGAACGTGAGCGACGAGGCGAAGGCCGTGCCCAACCTCCGCTTCATCGAGGACGGGGCGGAGCGCGCGCTGCCTGCTCTCGAGCCGAGCAGCTTCGACGTCGTGATGATGATCTCCGTGCTCGAGCACGTCTGGGAACCGCTCGAGGTCCTGCGTGCGTGCCGGCGTGTGCTCCGCCCGAAGGGCTCGCTCGTCCTGAACGTCCCCAACTGGAGGGGCAAGACGTTCCTCGAGCTCTCGGCGTTCCGGTTGAAGCTATCGACCCCCGAGGGGGTCGAGGACCACAAGACGTACTACGACAAGCGCGACCTCTGGCCTCTGCTCGTGCGGTCCGGCTTCATGCCGAGCCAGATCCGCATGGGGTACCACAAGTTCGGGCTCAATCTCTTCGCGGTGGCGCGGATGTCGTGACCGCGCGTTCTTTCGTGATCCACGCCTCGACCTCCTGACCGAGGAGATCGAGCGGTATCGCCCCGTCCTGCAGGACGACGTCGTGGAACTCGCGGACGTCGAACCGGTCGCCCAGAGCGGCGCGGGCTTCCTCCCGCAGCCGGCGGATCTCCAGCTGCCCGATCTTGTAGGCGAGCGCCTGCCCCGGCCAGACGATGTATCGGTCGACCTCGTTGGTCACGTCGAGCTCGGTCTTGGGGGTGTTCTCGAGGAAGTAGTCGATGGCGCGCCTGCGATCCCAGTGAAAGGCGTGAATCCCCGTGTCGACGACGAGCCGCACCGCGCGCCACATCTCGTACGTGAGCTGACCGAACTTGGAGTACGGGTCGTCGTAGAGGCCCATCTCGTCGCCCAGCGACTCGGCATAGAGGCCCCACCCCTCGACGAACGCCGTCCATTCCCCGTGTCGTCGAAACTCGGGGAGATCCCGCTTCTCGCTCGCCAGCGCGATCTGCAGGTGGTGCCCCGGGACGCTCTCGTGCATCGCGAGGGCCATCATCTCCCACTTCGGACGCGCCTCGGGCTTGTAGAGATTGACGAAGAACGTGCCCGCGCGCGAGCCGTCCGCCGCAGGCTCGCGGTAGTAGGCCGTCGTCGTATCGGGAGCCATCGCGTCGGGGATGGCCTGGACTCCGTAGGGGGTGCGAGGCAACGTCCGGAACATCAGGACGAGCCGGGGGTCGATGCGCTTCGCCGTCGCCTCGTACGCCTCGAAGAGCGCCCGGGGGTCACTGTAGAAGAACTGCGGATCCTTCCGCAGCCAGGTGAAGAAGTCCTGGAGCGACCCCTTGAAGGCGACCTTCTGCATCAGCGAGACCATCTCGCCGCGGATGCGCGCCACCTCGCGCAGGCCGAGGTCGTGCGCTTCCTGGGGGCGGATGTTGGTCGTCGTGTGCCGTCGCGCCAGATACGCGTAGGCCTCGTCGCCATGCGGAAGCTGCCACGCGCCGACGGCGGGCAAGCACGCGGGCAGAACCTCGCGCGCGAAGAATGCCTGGAAGCGACGGTAGGCGGGGACGACTGCCTCGGTGATGGCCGTGCGCGCGTCGTTCGTGAGCCGAGCGCGGTCCGCGGACGGAATCGTCGCGGGGATGCGGCGCAGGGGGGCGAAGAACGGGCTCTTCTCGGGATCGTCGACGATCTGCGCGGCGATCTGCGCCGGCACGCGGTCCATGACGACCCGCGGGTGCACGATGTGCTCCTTCACGCCCTCTCGTAGAAGCTCGGTCGTCTGGTCCACGTACGCCGGCAGCGCGCGCAGCCGGGCGATCCACGCCTCGTAGTCGCGGGTGCTCGCGAACGGCAGCGCCGAGGCGACGTCGTCTGCGTTCTGGATGCCGCCGTTCTGATCGATGATCAGGTGGTTCAGGCGGAAGGGCAGCCCCTCCACCGTGGATTCGAAGCCTCGCCGGAAGAGCGCAAAGCTCACGCGATCCTCGGGGGTCAGGCCTTGCGGATCGATGGAGCGGAGCCGAGCCAGGACCTCGCGGGCGTGCGTCGCGCGGCGCTCGTACGCGGCAGGCGACACGTCGGGCCACCGGTCGTCGTAGCGATGGTCCCCCAGCTGCGACGCGTACGTGGGCGCCTCGCGGAGGGTGTACTCCCACTCGGCGGCGAAGAGGGCGTGAAGCGCGTCGGAAGTGACGACTCCGGCGGCGAGGGGCGGAGTAGCGGGCGGAGCGACGGGCGCCGGCGCGCAGGACACGGCGAGGGCGCAGGCGACGAGCAGGGCGGGCGCGGCGCGCATGGGACGGGGACTCTACTCGCGACGATCGTCCCGAGCCACAGCGCCGCCCTTGATGACGACCAGCGGGTGCTCGACGGCCGCGATGTCCGTCCGCGGATCCTTCTTCATCGCGACGACGTCCGCGTACGCCCCCGGGGCGACGGTGCCGACCTTGCCGTCCCACCCCATCAGCGCCGCCGACGTGCTCGTCGCCGCGCGAAGAGCCTGCTCCGGGGTCATCCCGGCCTTGACCAGGTAGGACAGCTCGCGCGTGTTCTTTCCGTGCAGCGCCATGAACGAGTCCGAGCCCATCGCCACCTTCACCCGCGTGGCGAGGATCGCAGGGAAGCGCTGCTCGAACGGGACGATCACCGAATCGACGGAGTGCTGCAGGTCGGCCACGTGCTCGGCCGAGAAGCCGAGGTTGTCGGCGTCTTCGATGTAGTAGCGCAGGATGTACAGCGTCGGCACCAGCGTGATCCCGGCGGCCGCCATCTCCGTCGCCTGCTCGACGGTCAGCTCCTGCCCGTGCTCGATCGAGTCGACGCGCGCGGCGATGGACCGGTCGATGCCCTCGGCGGTGATGGCGTGGACGGCCACGCGCAGGTCGTGGCCGTGGGCCTCGTCGGTGGCGGCGGCGATCTCCTGGATGGTCATCAAGGGGATGGGGTCGCGCGCGCCTCCCGTCGCGAAGAGCTTGATCACGTCGAAGCCCGCCTCGGCGTGCGCGTCCACCGAGGCCCTCGCTCCGGCCGGTCCCCCCACCGGACCATCGGCTCCGATCTGGCTCCCGGCGCACTGCATGCGAGGTCCTGGCAGCCCGCCGGTCGTGATGCGAGCGCGCAGCCAGAGGTCGACCCCTTCCTCGCCCCCCAGGTCGCGCACGGTGGTCACGCCGGCGCGCAGGGTCAGCTCGGCGTTGTGCGCCGCCTCGGCGCGACGCTTGTCCATGTCGTCGCTCTGCTTCTGGCGGGCGTACGACGTCAGGTGTGTGTGCACGTCCACGAGGCCGGGCATGCAGAAGAGCGGACGCAGATCGAGCTCCGTCCCCTCGCGCGGCGTCTTCGCGGCCGGCCCGAGGGCCGAGATGTGCTCGCCGTCGAAGACAATGCGCCCATCCTCGATGGTCCCGTGCGTCGGATCCCACACGACGCCGCAGCGAACGCCGTGAAGGGCCCCGTCCGCAACTGCGCCCGCGCGGGCGTGGGGGGTGGGATGCTTTGGCGACGGAGTGTCGTCTGCGCACGCGGCGAGGGCGACCGAAACGGCCATCGCCAGCAGCCTCGAGCCCGCCGTCACCCCGGGGAGGTTATCCGATCAAGCGGCGATCGCAGGAAGCGCGGACTTCACCTTCCGCGAGCGCGCGGTGGTCTTCCCGCTGGAAGTCCTCTTCACGCTCTTGCCGTTCGGCTTGCGCTCGAGCTCGGCGAGGCGCGCCCGGACGCGTGCGTCGACGGCCTGAAGCGTACCGTCGACCTGCGACAGCACCGCCCGCTCCACCGCGGGGAGGCTCATCCCGTTCCGGAAGCCCGTCTGCAAGGCCGTGGCGCGCTGCGTCGCGAAACGACGCCAGCGTTTGGCTTCGGACCTCACGGCGCCGAGGAGCTGGGAGCTGGCCTCCCGCGTCTCGTCGAGGAAGGTGATCCCCGCGTCGCGGGTTCGAGCAACGAATGCGTCGCCCTGTTTGACGATCTGGTGCCCCGTCTCCTGGAGCCTTGTCGTGACGCTTTCCACGGTGATTGCCTCCGTGGATAATATGTAACGCGTTGCGTTACCAAGTCAAGGGAGCAGGCGACGCAACGCGTTGCTTCTCCTCCCCTGGAGGACCGAGAGCCCTGCGGCTCTCAGGGGCCTGCGTTGAGCGGATCGAACTTGTTGCCGCCCGTCGTGAAGCCCTGGGTCTTGTACTTGGGGGAGCTGTGGCTGCTGGTGGGCCCTGCGGCGGCCCGGCTCTTCTTCCGGGACTTCGACTTCTGCTCCAGCGCCTTGTCCGCGGCGGCGAGCTTCACCTTCTGGTCGTCGTTCAGCTTGTTCAACGGGGAATCGGTCGGAGCCGCCGCCACCGGGGTGAGGGGCATGGGAGGCGCGGGCGACGCCGCGGCGACGGGCGGAGGCTCCGCCGGGGCGACCGGAGCTGCAGCGGCTGCCGCCACCACGGGCGTGGTGTCGCTGCCGATGTGCGCGCGGTTCATGCCGAGGACGCCGCCGAACACCGCGAGGATGCCGACCAACGTGCCGATGACCAGGCCCTTGCGCGACTTCTTGCGAAAGACGTTCTCGTCGACGTCCAGGCTGAGGTCCATGCTGACTGGACGCAGGCTGTTCGGCATGGGCGGCGGGGGCGCAGGCTCGTCGAGCCCGGCCAGCGCGCTGAGCTTGGCCCATTTCGTCGCGCCAGCCGCGAGGACCATGACGTCCTCGTCGATGCGTCCGGCCTGGAACGCCTCGTCCAGCTGGTCGAGCGTCACACGGTGGACATCACCGTCGGTCGTCTTCACGTACCAGAGATTCTCGTCACCGCTCATCGGCGCTCCCTCCGCGTGAGCAGGAAGAATGGCAAAGGACGAGCGCTCCCGCACCTCACAACGGGATGAATTTGCGTCTCCGTCAGTCGTGCGGGAACGTTGCAGCGGTGCTGCAGGCGCCACCGCAGCAAGCGTGCAGGTGTGAGGCTGATTGTGCTCACACTGACGACACAATCTTCCGCAGTGGACGGCTACGGCACGTAGGGAAAGACGAGGAGCCGCGCGTTGACCGGGTCGGCCACGTAGGCGTTCCCGCTCGCGTCCGCGACGGCGTTGCGTGCTCCTTCGGTGCTCGCGCCCGTGGCGACGATCGTGGGCTGCCCCTTGTCGTCGATGCGCGCGACCGTCAGCCTCGCAGCCTTTCCTGCGGCAGCGTAGAGGAGCCGCTGCGGCGCGAGCCACGCGATGTTGTCGACGCCGGCGCCCGTGTCGAGGGTCGCCAGCTTCGCGCCGTCGTGCGAGCCGTCGAGCACGAGAAGATGATCGGTGCAGGCCACGAAGACGAAGCCGTGCTCGGCATCGACGGCGATCCCGCGGGGGCCGTCGGTCCCGCAGTCGATGCTCCACGACGCTCTCGGCTTGTGAGTCTTCACGTCGATGGGCACCGTCTTGTTCTTGTCTTCGAGGTTCGTGAAGTAGAGGCCCCGCGTCGCGTCCACGGCGTACCCCTCGGGCTTGCCGTCGACATGGATGGTGGCCTTGAGCTTCAACGTGTCGGGCCTGGAAGCGTCGAGGACCGCGATCGACTGGGTGCGCGGTGTTGTGACCCACACCTCCTTCGTGGCCGCGACGTACTCCACCCCGTCGCCGGGCGACGGCAGCTTCAGGCACTTTCCGAGGGTCAGCTTCGCCTCGTCGATCGGGCACACCTCGCCCGTGGCGCGGTTTCCCACGTAGGCGAAGCCGTCTCCGATGGCGGCCGCGCTGGGTCCCATCGTGCGCATCGCGCCCTTGTACTCTCGCTCGACTGTCTTCAATCCGTCGACTCGCGTGAAGGTCCCCGCCGACGTGTCGTAGACGTCGGCGCTCCCCGTGTTGCCGACGGGAACCCAGACGCGCCCGTGTCCTCCGTCGTACGCGAGGTAATCGAGGGACGCCGGTGCGGTCACGCCGGGCAGCGCGACGGGCTTGAACGTCAGCTGCGCCGGACCGGGCCGCGGCGCACCTGCGTCCGCGAGCACGACGGTGGCAGAAGCCGCGGGGGGCGCGACCTCGCTAGCCGTCGACGCGGGAGGAGGCGGAGGCGGCGGGGGAAGAGGGGGTGGCGGAGTCTCGCCGCCGCAGGCGAGCAGAATCATGAGGGGGAGGCACAGGCTCGTCCGGCGGAACACCATGATCGCCGTTCTGCCCGAGTCCGCGCCGCCTGGCGAGCCCCGTTTTCAGTCGGCGGATACAGACGAGCAGGGCCGGCAGTGCCACGACCGCGGCAGTGAGGCACGCCACCTCACCGAGCACTGCCGTCGCTCCGAAGAGGAAGAGGGCCCGGTTCTTGGCGAGCAGCAGCGACGAGTACCCGATGATGGTCGTCATCGAGCACAGCCCCACGGCGGCGCCCGTCGAGCGCACGGCGCCGGTCAGGTCGCGCTCTCCGTCCTGCACGTAGCGGGTCATCACGTTCACGGAGTAATCGACGCCGATGCCGAACGTGATGGGGTACGCGACGAAGTTGCAGAAGTTGATCTTCACGTGGAAGAGCATCGTCGCCCCGGCCAGCCAGAGGACGCCCACGAAGAGCGACCCGATGACGTAGAGCGCCGCGCGCCGGCCCCGCAGGACGAGGAGGACGATGACGATGACGCCGACGAACGAGGCGAGGCTCGCGATGGGCGCGTCGCGACTGATGGATCCGATGATGTCGTCCGACAGGGGGATCGAGCCGGCCGCGCGGCCGGTGCCTCGCAGCTCCTTCACGAAGTCGTGGATGGCATCGGCTCGCCACAGCGTGTCGCTCGGCCGCGGGTAGACGAGGACAGTCTTGCCGACGGTCCCGTCCTTCTCGCGGAGGCCCGCGAGGAACGACCGCGGCAAGTCTTGCAGCCGCACCGGCTGGAGGTCCTCTGGGCCCAGGAAGTCGTCGAGCTTCTTTCGCTTCTCTTCCTCGACCAGCGACCGGATCTTCGGCGTCAGCGCCTCGCGGATGTCCGCGACGACCGTGAGCTTGGCCTCCTGTTCGGAGGGGAACACGTCGTCCGTCCCGCGGACCGACGCCACCATCGGTTGCAGGACGCCGTGGTCGACCGAGTCGCGGATGGCTCGCTCTGCCGCGGTGGCTTGCTCCGTCGAGTCGGTGAGCACGACCGTGGGGGTCACGTACCGGCCGAGCAGGGTGTCGACCTTGCGACCCCAGTACCCGTCGCCGCTCTGCCAGGTGTCGACGCGGCGAAGCTTGGAGAAGTCGTACTCGAGCTGGGTCGACCGATCGAAGCGCGACACGGCGACGGCGGAGACCACGGTGAGCGCGAGCGCCACCGCGACGATGGGTACCGGCCAGCGCTCGATGACGTTCACGAGGCGCCCCATGATGCCCGGGCCGATCTTCTTCTGCTCGAGCACCGCGGCGTCCTCGCGGTCGAGCCACTTCACCAGCGGTGGAATCAGGACGAACGCCGTCACCCACGAAGCCACCATCCCGGCCCCGCCGATGTACCCGAACTGACGGAAGCCGCGGAACTCGGTGAGCAGCAGCGAGGCATACGAGATGGCTGCGGCGAAGGCGGCTGCGAGCGTGCCGAGGCGCGCCCCCCAGATGCCGACCGCGAGGGCATCGTCGACCCCCATCCCCTGCCGGCGAGCTTCGCGATACCGCGCCAGGAGCACGATGCCGACGTTGATGCCGTTGCCGACGATGATCGATCCCAGGAACGCCGTGTTCGAGTTCAGCTCGGTGACGTTGGCCGGGGGCAGCGACGCGAGCCCGAACGCGTACACGGTGGCGAGGAGGAGCGGCGGAAAGAGCACGGCGACCGCCCGCCACCACCGGTAGTAGAGGACGATGACGAGCAGCTCCAGCGCGATGACGACGATGGACGACACCGACAGATCGGCCTCGAGCGCGTCGAGCTCTTCGACGGCGATGGCGACATCGGAGCTGTAGCCGAGGCGCATCCCCGGCGCGTAGGAGCCCACCCCTCCGAGCGCCTTCACGTCGCCCTGGACGCGCTCGAGCAGCGCGCGCGACTTGTCGGCTCCCGTCGTGAACTCGCCGGCCTCGAGGAACAGGAGCGTGACGTGCGCGCTGGCGTCCGAGAAGCGCCCGCTCTCGTTCTTCTTGTCGGTGAGGCGCTTGTCGTACCGCTTCTCGATGTCCGACAGATCGAGTGACGGCGGCGGCGCCGAGTCGTCGAGCAGCGAGCCGCTCTCCTTCTCGACCTCGTAGTCGCGCCGTGCCTCGACGCGTCGCAGTACCTCTTTCAGGTCGACGAGGTCGACGTAGAGCGGCGCGTGGCTCTCGACGAACTTCTTCTCGGTCGCGTTGCCGGTGCGCACCTCGCGGACCATGTCCGGTGGGTAGGTGCGGATGCGGGCGGCGAGATCGTCGAGGAAGCGTTCGGCCGCGGGCAGGTTCTCGGGGCCGCCCGTGTCGACGACCACGCCGAGGTACTGGAGCCCGGGCAGGCGAGCGCGCATCTCGTCGAGCGCGCGAACGCTGGGGGAGTCGCGGGGCAGGAGCTCTTCGAGGTCGCTCCGGAGGTGCCGGTAGAGCGAGACCGTGCGGAACGTCGCCGGGATGGCGATGACGATCGCGACGGCCCAGAGCAGCCACCCGTGCCGCAGGACCCACGCGACGTACGCGCGTGTCTGCCTGGTCGGCCCCTCGCTCCGAGTCATCGGGCGCGGAGCGTAAGCGGAACCGGGGTCGAGTCAAACGAGGGTTTTGTCGGGGCCCGGAGGGGCTTGGGAGGGCGGCGCGTGAGCGTGAGCGCGGGCGCGGGCGTGAGCGTGGGCGCGGGCGCGGGCGTGAGCGCGAGCGTGGGCGTGGGCGCGGGCCTGAGCGGTGAGCGGCGAGCGAGAGGGCCTATGGAGAGCGAGTCGCTGGCCATCGCGAGGGACCGTGAGCCTTCCGGGCGCGAGGGAGAGCGTGTCGGACGCGACGGAGAGCGTGTCGGGAGCGGTCGGGAGCCTGCATCGCCGTCGAGGGAGCTTGTCCGACGCGCCGGTGAGCTTCTTCCGGGACGGCGTGAGCGTGTCCAGCGAGGCGGTGAGCTTCCCCGGTGAGGTCGTGAGCCTCTCTCGGGTGAGGGGTCGCCTGTTCCGGGTGGTCGTGAGCCTCCCTGGCGAGACGGAGAGCGAACGAGGGACGGCGGTAAGCTCGTCTCGCGACGGAGAGTGCGAACGAGGCTCGGGGGAGAGGCTACCCCTCGAGGCATGGAGCGAACGGGACGCGGCGGTGAGCCTTCCCCCGGCGACAGAGAGCGAACGGGGCGAAGCGGGAAGCCTCCCCGTCGAGACAGGGAGCGAATCGTGTCGCCTCGGAAGGCTCTCTGGGACGACCCGTCGCGGACGCGACCGGGTCGCAAGCTTCCTCCGGACGACGAGGAGCGTACCGGGCGCGACGAAGAGCGGAAGGAGCGACCCGGGTCGCGTATGCACCGGGCGCGAGAGCCAACGGGTCGACCCGGGGAGTCTTCCCGTCGACCGCGAGAGCGAATGCAGGCGCCGGAGGAGCCTTCCCCGGGAGACAGGGAGCGAACCTGTCGACCGACGGAGCCTCCCCGTCGAGCCGAGGAGCGGACGGGACGTCCGGGGAAGCGTATCCGTCGCGCGAGGAAGCGAAACGAGGGACCCGAGGAGCCTCTCCGTCGAGCCGGGGAGCGAAGCCAGGCGACACGAGTGCCTCTCGGGCGAGGCGGGGGGGGAATTGGTCGTTCCGGGGAGGCTCTCCGGCGAGCGGGAGAGGGAAACGGGCGGCCCGGGGAGCCTCTCCGCCACGGCCCACGGCGGATCGGACGACCCAGTGAGCCTCTCGGGCGAGCGAGAGAGCGAACCGAGTGGCCGGCGGCGCGTCTCCTGCGAGCGACATAGCGGACCGGAGGACCGAGGGAGCCTCTACCTGACGAGAAGGAGGGGACCCACTGCCGGTGCCCGCGATCAGCTCTCGACGTCCAGCTCCTCCAGCGCATCGCGGCGCAGCAGCGCCAGCTCCTGCGGTAGCTGGTGACGCAGGAGCTGGTCGAGCACGGCGGCACGATCAAGAAGCCGAGCGAGCCCCTGAAATGGGAGAGGGGGAAACAGCGGCAGCGGCAGCGGCAGCGACGGCGGCAGCGGCAGCGGCAGCGGCAGAGGCGGCGGCAGCGGCAGCGGCGGCGGCGGCGACAGCGACAGCGACGGCGACAGCGGCAGCGACGGCGGCAGCGGCA
>Ga0182030_10004086_pt1 | contig 31104 bp, 22 predicted proteins | sample 812S3MmetaG_FD_121299 | JGI IMG/M metagenome (GOLD analysis project Ga0182030, IMG submission 121299) | Permafrost microbial communities from Stordalen Mire, Sweden - 812S3M metaG (Illumina Assembly) | ecosystem: Environmental > Terrestrial > Soil > Wetlands > Permafrost | place: Sweden...
CGGAAGCGCGTTTTGCTTTTTTCCATGCCCCACAGCGTAAAAACTTTTCAGGGGCTTGTCCCGCACAAAATGCTAACCCAACCAATGGCAATTACTTACCAAGCAGAAAAGCTGCGCCCTGCCCTCGCGTGGCGCGGTGGCGCCGATTCCGGTCTTGCCTGCCTATGTTTGAGTCGTATCGTGTATATCATATGAAACGAATCAACCTCGTTTTGGACGAAGCCTTGGTGCCGGAGGCGTTGAAGGCCGCCGGTCTGAAGACCCGCCGTGCGCTGGCTCAGCAGGCGCTCCAGGAACTGGTGCGCCGTGAAAACACACCGGCCGGCCTGCCCTCTGGGGCATCGTTCCGCTGAACCAGATTTGAAGCCGCGGCCGGTGCGGAGAACTATTCCCCCAAATACGCCTCAATCACCTTCGGATCCTGGCGCACGGCCTCCGGCGAGCCTTCGGCGATCTTCACCCCGTAATCCAGCACCGCCACCCGCTGGCAGATTTCCATGACCACCCGCATGTCGTGCTCCACCAACAGCACGGAGATTTGGAACTTTTCCTGAACGAATCGGATGAGCCGGGTGAGTTCCAGCTTCTCCGTGGGGTTCATGCCGGCGGCGGGCTCGTCCAGCAGCAGGAGCTTGGGCCGCGTGGCCAGAGCCCGGATGATCTCCAGGCGGCGCTGGTCGCCGTAGGGCAGAAACTTCGCCGGTTGATCGCGGTCTTTCCCCAGGTCAAAAATTTCCAGCAGCTCCATGACCTGCCGGGCCACCGCGGCCTCGCCTGCCTGAAAGCCGCGGCCGCGCCAGAGCGCGTCGCGGATGCCATGGGGCCGGTGCAGTTGCACGGCGGCGCGCACGTTGTCAAAAACGCTGAGGCTCGCAAACAGGCGGATGTTCTGAAAGGTGCGCGCGATGCCCCACCGCGCGAGCTGGTGCGGCTTGAGCCGGGTGGTGAGCCGGCCGTTGAAGGTGATCGCCCCGGCGGTCGGTTGATAGACGCCCGTGACCAGGTTGAACGCCGTGGTTTTGCCCGCGCCGTTGGGGCCGATGAGGCCCACCAGTTCGCCGGGGCCGACCTCCAGGTTCAGTTCCGACACCGCCGTCAACCCGCCGAAACGGATCGTCACTTGATCAAGCTGGAGGAGGGCGGCCATCAGGCTGGTTTGGTCCGGCCGAAGCCGAATAATCCCTGCGGCCGGGCGATCATCAGCCCGATGATCAGCAGGGAATAAATGATCATCCGATATTCCGCGAAGGGCCGCAGAAATTCCGGCAGCAGGGTCAGCACAATGGCCGCCAGAATGACCCCGGCCGTCCGGCCCATGCCCCCCAGAATCACCATCACCACGATGTCAATGGATTTCATGAAATCAAATCCGGTGGGGGAAAGGAATTGCTTGTGATGCGCATACAGCCCGCCGGCGATGCCGGCAAAAAACGCGCCGATGACGAACGCCGTGACCTTGTAGCGGGTGGGGTTGATGCCGCAGGCGCCGGCCGCCACCTCGTCGTCATGCACCGCGATAAAACCGCGGCCATAGGTGGAACTGACCAGGCTGCCGATGACATAGACCGTCACGGCCGCCAGCCCAAAGGCCCAGAACAATGTGGTTTCATGTGGAATCCCCTTTAATCCGCTCGCCGCGCCGACACAGTCCATGTTTTGCAAAATGACGCGGATGATCTCACCGAAGCCCAGCGTGACGATGGCCAGGTAATCGCCGCGCAGCCGGAGGGTGGGAATGCCCACGGCCAGCCCCGCCAGCGCCGCGAGCAAACCGCCGGCCAGCAGCGCGCCGGCCAGCAGCACCGGGGCCAGCGCCGGCGGCAGCAGGGGGCCGAGCCGGAGCGTGAGCGAGGCCGCCATATACCCCCCCACCGCCATGAAGCCCGCATGACCCAGGCTGAACTGGCCGGTGTGGCCGTTGATCAGGTTCAGGCTGACCGCCAGAATGATGTTGATGCCCACATCAATCGCCACGCCGAGGTAGTACCGGTTATATAGTGCGGAAAACCACGACGCCACCGCCGCCAGCAGAACGGCCAGCAATAAAATGAGCTTGGCGTGAGAATTCACACCTTCTCCACCTGGGATTTGCCAAGCAGCCCGGCGGGTTTGAAAAGCAAAATCAAAATCAAGATGGCGAAGGCGATCCCGTCCCGGTAATTAGACAGGCCGGGAATGCCGCCGGCGAAGGTCTCCAGCAGCCCGATGACCAGGCCGCCGAGGGCGGCGCCGGGCAGGTTGCCGATGCCGCCCACCACGGCGGCGATGAATGCGCGCAGGCCGGGCTGGATGCCCATCAGCGGATCAATGCCGGGCGCGCGCAGGGCGTAAAAAATCCCCGCCACCGCCGCCAGCGCCGAGCCCAGGCCGAAGGTCAGGCTGATGATGCGGTTGACGTTCACGCCCATGAGGGCCGCGGCCCGGTCGTTGAAGGCCACCGCGCGCATGGCCATGCCCGCGCGCGTGTGCTGCACGATGAACCACATGCCGGCCAGCAGCCCGGCCGTGACCAGCAACGTGGCCACATCATTGCTGTTCACGGTCAACGCGCCGAGCTGAAAGTCATGCTGCGGCAGAAGTTTGGGAAAGGGCCGGGTCTCCGCCCCAAACACCGCCGGGTGCTGGCAGGTGTATTCCAGGAACAACGAAACCCCGATGGCCGTGATCAGCACCGTCAGCTTGGGCCGGTCGCGCAGCGGCCGGTACGCCAGAAATTCAATCAGCATCCCCAGCCCGGCGCACAGCATGGCCGCCAGGAGGATCACCAGGCCGGCGCCGGCGTAGGATTCGCCGGGGAAAATTTTGGCCGCCTGGGGCGCCAGAAAATAGGCGGCAAACGCCCCCAGCATCATCACGTCGCTGTGCGCAAAGTTGATGAACCGCAGGACGCCATAGACCATCGTATAACCCAGCGCGATGAGCGCGTAGATCGAACCCAGCGCCAGACCGTTGACGAGTTGTTGGATGAATTCGATGATGGCGTCCGGGTTGGTTCAACCGGTTTCACGGGTTGATGGTTTCCAAATAATGAAACTTGCCGTTCTTCACCTGCATGATCACCGCCGGTTTGGTGGCGTCGCGCTGTTCGTTGATGGTGGTCACGCCGGTCACGCCGGCGAAATTCTTGGTGGCCGCCAGGGCGTCGCGGACCTTGGGGCCGTCCGTGGCGCCGGCGCGCTGGATGGCGTCCGCCAAAATCAGCGCGGAATCATAGCCCAGGGCCGCCATGGCGTCCGGGATTTTGCCGTTGAAGCGCTTCTGGTAATCCGCGACAAACTTCCGGCTTTGATCCGTCGCCACGGCCGGGGCGTAGTGGGTGGAGAAATAATCGCCCTCCACCGCGTCCTGCCCGATTTTTAACAGCTCATCCGATTCCCACCCGTCCCCGCCCGTCAACGGCACGTTCAAACCCAGTTGCCGGGCCTGGATGCAGATCAGCGCCACATCCGTATAATATCCAGGTACAAACACCGCGTCCGGATTGGCGGACTTGATGGCCGTGAGCTGGGCCTTGAAATCCTTGTCCCCCCCGTTGAACTCCAGTTCCGTCGTGATTTCGCCGCCCAGTTTGACAAAGCTTTCCTTGAAATATTTCGCCAGCCCCTTGCTGTAATCACTTTTGACATCCGTAAACACGGCCACCTTGCGCGCCTTGAGCGTTTTGAAATTAAAATTGGCCATCACCGTGCCTTGAAACGGATCAATGAAGCAGACGCGGAAAATGTAATCGCCCGTTTCCGTCACCTTGGGATTGGTCGAGGAGGGGGATATCATGGGGATCTGATTTTGCTGACAGATGGGGGCGGCCTCCAGGGACCGGCTGGAGGCGACCTCGCCTAGCACTGCCACGACATTCTCGCGGGAAATGAGTTTGTTCACCACCGTGGCGGGTTCACCTGCCTTGGACAAGTCATCTTCCGTGAGCAGTTGAATTTGCCGGCCCAGCACGCCGCCGGCGGCGTTCAGGTGTTCCACGGCCAGCAGCGTGCCTTCATGCGAAGAAATGCCAAACGTGGCCTCCTTGCCGGAAAGCGAGGCGAATTCCCCCACCTTGATGGGGTTGCCGGCGGCGGTGGCACCGCCGTCATTGGGCTTGCAGCCGGCCAGCCCGGCCACCCCGGCCAGCAGCATCAAACCCATCCATCCCGTCCACAGTTTTAAAGTCATAATTGAACCAAGGTTGCGACCGCTGGCCCGCACCATAACCTTTTGCCGCCGGCCGTTCAAGCTTGCGAAACGGGAATTGCCACTTCCCGCTTCTCATCCGCCCCGCCTTCGGGCAACCTGCGCCCATGCGCATCCTCATTGCCACCGTGACCGCCGGCGGCGGGCATATCGCCGCCGCCGCCGCCCTCGAAGAAGCCTGGCACGCCCTCCGGCCCGACGACGTCGTCGAACGCCTCGATCTCATCAAATTCTTCTCCCCTCTCCACAAAAAAATCCATGTGGACGGTTATGTAAAGCTCGTCGAAAAAGCGCCGGAGCTTTGGGGTCTCATTTTCGAAAAGACGGACAACCCCACAGTGACCCGGCGGATGAGCCGGCTGCGCCGCGCTTTTCCCAGCGCCTCCCGCGCCAAATTCGCCCGCCACTTGCAGCAATTCCAACCAGATAGCGTGCTCTGCACCCATTTTCTGCCGCTGGAGGCGCTGGGCCTGCTCCGCCAAAAACCGGCCGCCGGCCGCGCCGGGCCGAACCCGCTGGTCGTGAGCATCGTCACCGACTTTGAAGCGCACGCCTTGTGGATGGATGAGTGTGTGGACTTGTACTGTGTGGCGACCGAAGGCACCAAGGCCCGGTTGGTGGCGCGCGGCGCGAAGGCGGGACAGGTGGTGTCCACCGGCATTCCCATCGCCGCCAAATTCGCCGGCAAACCGGATGCCCGGGCCGTCCGCCAGCAATACGGCCTGCGCGACGACCAACCTGTCCTGCTCGTTCTCGGCGGCGGCTTCGGCATGGGGCCGGTGGCGGAAATCCTCACCGCCCTCGATCAAGTCCCCGGCCGGTTCCAAACCCTTGTTGTGGCCGGTCGGAACGAGAAGCTCCGGCGCGAACTGGCCACCGGCAACCGCCAGCACCCCACGCATGTGCTCGGCTTTGCGTCCAACATGCACGAGCTCATGGCCGTGGCCGACCTTATCATCACCAAGCCGGGCGGCCTGACCACCTCCGAGGCCCTCGCGCTGGGCCGGCCACTGTTCATCCTGAATCCCATCCCCGGCCAGGAGGCTGCCAACAGCGATTTTCTGCTCGAACACGGCGCGGCGGCCAAGGTCAACCGGGTGGAAGACCTGCCCTTCCGCATCGGCCAACTGCTCGGCTCCAAGAAACTGGCGGAAATGGCCCGGGCGGCGAAAACCCTCGGCCGCCCCCGCTCCGCCACCGCCGTCTGCCAGGCCGTGCTGGAAAGAAAATAGATAATTCACCCTCCCAACCCCGGCCGCTACTCCGTCAACAAGGCCAAGGGGTGCTGAGCCAAATCAATTGCCGATGGTCGCCGCGCCGCCTTGGGCGGTGATGGTCATCGGTTTGGAAATGACCGGGGTGGGGGCGCTCGAGCCACCATTGATGAGGAAAATGGTGCCGCCGCGATTGACGGCGTTGGTGCCTTGGGCCAGGGTGCCGTAGGGTTGAAAAAAGCTGCCGTTCTGGGGGCTGCCGGCGTAGCCAAATTGCACAAAGACTGGACCCGACCAGGCGAGCAGGGCGTTGATGAGGTTGAGGCCTTTTGGAGTGCCCAGGCCGGTGCAATTATCATAACCCGGGCCGGCCGTGTACAGGTTTTCGCTGTAGGTGTTGGTGTTGTTCCCGGTGACGACATCGTGAAAACAGTTGGTGTAATTCGCGGTGCTGGCGATGGCATAAAGCGCCGGATTCAAAAAACCAACCGGGGCCTGGCCATTCGCCGCCCCCTGCTGGTTGACCAGCGCGGTGAAGGCCGCCCAGAGCGGCGCGGCCGCGCTGGTGCCGGCCGAGTCGCCCAGTTGCCCGGTCAGCGGCGGATTGCCGTTGGTAAATACGTCCGTGCTCACCGTCTCGATTTGATTCGCGCACATGGCCACGTCCGGGACGTTGCGGTACACTCCCGAGCCGCCGTTCGCGGTGGGGTTGACGAGCTTTTGGTATTCGGGAATGGGCAGGCCGGTCTCCACGTAGCCCGTGCTTCCGGAGGCGGCTCCCTGGTGCCAGACCGACTCGGATTGCCAGGCCACCCCCGGGTTGGTCATCGCCAACTCCGTGCCGCCCACGGTCGTCATGTAATTGTCATCCGCAGCGAAGGATTGGATGCCATTGGTCGGGGCGCAGGTGTCACCCGAGGCGTAAAAAAACGACTGGCCCTGCGCGGCCATTTCCATGAGCGGCGTTTCGTTGGCGGTTTCCTCACTATAGCCCCAGGATGTGCTGATCTGGTTGGCGAACGGCACGCCGTTGGGCGGCGAGGCCAGGACGGTCATGGCGTCCACCCCGGTGTAGCCTTCCACCACCAGCACGGTCTGCAGCCCGGGTGCCAGGGCGACCACCATCTCAATGTCCAGGCACACCTCGCCATTGCCCGTGCCGGGAGCCCCGGAGTTGCCCGGGCAAAGATAATTTTGAATCAGCGGGACGGTCGTCATTTTCGCCAGCGATTCATACTTGGTGATGTCGCTGGCCGTGTAACCATCCAGCTCGAACAATCCCACCACCTGCCCGGTGCCGTCGAGCGAACTGCCGGGAATATAGGCGGTGCGGAAATCTTTGCCGAGATATTCATTGTTGGTTCCCGAGCCGCTGTCATTGTTGGATCGGTGGGGGATGGCGGAGAGGGGTTGGATGTGCGCCCGCGGTTTGGGAATGACATAGTTGTCCAGCCCCACCACATAGCTGATCGGCAGGTTCGACTCCACGGTCGGCGGCACGTCCGGCCCAAAAAACGTGCGGTTCTCGGTGGGGTGCTGGTAGGTGCCCAGACGGACCTGAAAGGTTCTCTCGATGTCGGCCACGCTCCCGGCCACATCCACCAGCGCGCGGTTGCCATAGGAACCGACCACCTTCAAGTGATTCGAGGCGGCGTAATCCTTTACCTGCTGATATTCCTGTTCGGTCGGGCCAAATTGCGCCGTGAACTGTTCCGGCGTCAGATAGTGATGGAAATTGGTGTTCCCCAATTCGTATAGCTGGTGCAGCAGGTTGGTGAGGCCCTCCTGGTGGTGCAACGGCAGCCCGAGGGCGAGTTGCAGGCGGTTGGTGGCCGGGAGCCGGCTCAACATCGTCAAACGGGCCGCCGCCGGCACCCGGGTGCCGAGTGTGAGCCGGTCCGCCGCCCGGGCGGGCAGGGCCAGCAGCGCCAGCAGCCCCAGGCCCGCCAGCGTTTTCATGAAGACAAGTTTCATAATCCTTGGCCCTTTATTGCAGCGTCACCAGCACCAGCACCATGCCCCGGCCTTCCGGCAGCGCGCTCATGGCCTTGCCCAGAATCGCCCCCTGCGCGCGGGCGTGGTCCGTCACCCGCATCGCCCGGCCTGGCGTGCCGGACGTGGTCAGCAAATCGCCCGGCTTGATGGACCCGTTCGAGGTGTCGGCCTGCACATACACCCGGCCGGTCAACGCCACATTCTGGCCGCCTTCCAACAGGCCCTGCTGCTGCATTTGAATGCCGGGATGAATGCCGTTGGCCCCGCTGACCACGCCCGCCACCCGCGTGTCGTACGGCTGGTCGGTCAATTTCAACCGGCCCGGATTGGCGTCGTCAATCACCACCACTTCCCCCTCGGCAATCGGTTGCTCCGCCGGGGTGATTTGAAACGGCTCGGCCAGATCGGCCCCGCCCTCGATGGTGATGGAACTGCAATACAGGTGCATGTAGGCGTGGTCCGTCGTGTTGTAGAAGGAAACGGCCGTGGCCAGGTGTTCCATGCTGCCAACCTGAACGTCATTGCCAAGGCCGTCATCCCCGATATAGCACTTAACCCCGCCGAGCCCCTCAACCAGCAGAAACTCCCCGTTCACATCCAGCGCCTGCGAGGGATTGTCCGTGCCAATCCCCACATTGCCGCCCTGGGCCACCTTCAGCCGCTCCGCAAAATCCGTCCAGAGCTCCAGGTCATAGGGATTGCTGCCGTTGCGCTTGGAGCAAATCCCCTCGCCACTGCTGGCGCCGAAGGTCAGGGCATCCGAACCCATCGTCCCCGTGTTCAGCCCATTGGCGTCCACATTTAATCCGCCATTGATGCCCACATCGCCCTGCATCGTGCCGGAAAGAAACAACTGCGACTGTCCGTTGCCAAGGCGGATGACGTTGTTGTCCATGGCCGAACCCGGATTGCCAATGTAAATGTTGTCGCTGCCGTTGATCAGGCTGGTTCCTGCGCCGTAGCCGAGTCCCACATTGCCGCTGCCATTGGTCAGGTTTTGAAAATTATAAGTGCCCACGCCCGTGTTGGCGCCGCCGGTCATCAAATTGTACAAGGTGGCGACCCCCATGGCCACGTTGTCGGCGTTGGCCTCCACGCTGTAGAGCGCCCCGGAACCCACCGCCGTGTTGTTGTAGCCGTTCCGGTTGGCGTACAGCGCATTGGCACCCACCGCGGTATTCGCACTGCCAACCGTGTTGTCGTCCAGCGCCAGATAGCCGTCAGCCGTGTTGTTGCCTCCGATGGTGTTGCCGTAAAGGGCCTGCTCGCCGCTGGCGGTGTTGTTGTTGCCGGCGGTGTTGCTGTAAAGGGCCTGATATCCCAAAGCGGTGTTCTGGGAGCCGTTGGTGTTGTACTGCAAGGCGGAATACCCGTTCGCGGTGTTGTCATAGCCGCTGGTGTTGGCCAGCAGCGCCCCGCTGCCGATGGCCTCATTGTAGCTGCCGTACGTCAGCCTGGTCAGGGCCAGGTTGCCAATGCCCACGTTGAAACCGCCCGTCACCGCCGCGTTGCCGGCATTCTGGCCCGCAAAGAAATTATAGGTGCCGGTCGTGCTGATATAATTCGGGCCGGCCTGCACCGGCTGGCCGTCCAAGGTCATGCCCGCGCCGCTGGTGACGAACCGTACCCCGCCGTTGGCCCGGACGCTAAACTGGTTCGTCGTGGTGGAGGCAAACGCCGCAAACTCCGCGTCCGCCCATACAAACGCGCCTTGGTGCAGGGCTTCCGCATTGTTGCCGGCGGCAAAACTGGATTGTCCGCCCGCCACATTGCCCGCGCCCCCGGGTACGGTGGCAAAGATGTTCGTGGCCTGGTTGTTGAAACCCCCGCCCACGGCGGCATCGTCGGCGCCGGCCACGTTTTGAAAGCCTCCTGCCACTGTGCTGTCCCCGCTGGTGTCGCCGCTGGCCACGTTGGCCTCGCCGCCGCCCACCACGGCAAACCCCCCGCTCGCGCTGTTGCCGTAACCACCCCCCACCGTGGCAAGCTGGCCGCTGGCGCTGTTGTACTCGCCGCCGCCCACCGTCGCCCCGGAGACCGCCGTGTTGTCCGCCCCGCCGCCCACCGTCCCAAAATTCCCCGTCACGCTGTTGGTGTAGTGCAGGGGAAACGGCTTTCCCGGATTGGGGACATTCGTGCCCCCGCCCCCGCCAATCGTGGCCCCGATCACGCCCGCCGCGGCAAAATTGGCCGGGGAGCCTCCGATCAAATTGGGCGCGCCGTTGGCATTGAGTTGCACCGTGATCCCCGCGATGCCTTCGGCGCTTTCGGCCGAAATGGCGTACGGTGCGGGCGTGAGTTCCTGGAGCGGGTCCAGACCGGTAAACCCGGCCGCGCCGTTGGTGCGCACCCCGATGGCCAGCCAGGTCGGGCTCCCGGCAAACACCGGACCAAAGTCCAGCGTGGTCGTGAACAAGCCGTTGGTCACGCCCACAGCCGTATTCGTGAGTGTGGAACCGGCCTGCGTGCCGCCGGTGGCGGCATTATACAGGGCGAACTGAAAGTCAAAGAGCCCGGTGGCCGGATTGGTGCCGGCATTCAATTTTCCCTGATAAGTGAACGCCGTGCCTTGGGCGAAACCGGTGAACGCCAGCAGGTGCACGGCGGCCAGTGCCAGCCGGAGGGCCGCCCGGCGACGGGGAGGGAGGGGGATGTTCATGGTGATGCGTTTGTTTCGTGTTCGGTGCCGGCCGGTCGGGCCGGAATGGGCGGGTCTTGGCAATCTTCCTCAATGCCTGAAAAGTTGCCTTCACGTCGAACCCGGCCTGTTCCCCGTCCTCTCCGGCGGCCTTTTATTTTTGGTTTTAACAGCCTTCGCAGGCACTTATCGGCTAACTAATAGGAGTTGTCAAACTTATATCTAATCTCCTGATCAGAAAGCCTGCTGAGCCCAAATGCCGGCCGGGGGGCGCATCTGACCTTGCCCCCGGTAAGGATGGCGCGCCGCGCCGCGTCTTTGGACTTCAGACTTTGAACTTTGAACTATTTCGTTGCCGCCGGGCGGACCAGGGCCGAACCTGTGCCCATGTCGGCGGCGGCCAAACCGGTGGTCACGGTGCCGGTGCGTGAACTCGTCGGGTTCGTGTGCCGCACCGGCGATTTGGCCGGGGACGACGCGTGGGCCGGCCCGCAGCGCGCGCTCGCCGGCACGCTGGGCCATCAACGCGTCCAGCGCGCCCGCCCGCCCGATTATCAGCCGGAGGTCCGGCTGTCCCTCGACCTCGAAGGGAAGACGTTCACCCTGCGCATTCAGGGGCGGCTCGATGGCTGGTGGACGGACGCCACCGGCGTCCGCCTGGAGGAGATCAAGACCGTCGGCCGGGGCTGGGATGGCCGGCCGGACCCGCTGCACTGGGCGCAGGCAAAATGTTACGGTTATATGTTCGCCCACGAACGTCAATTGGCCGGCGTCCGCCTGCAACTGACCTATCTGAACTTGGCCACCCGGTCCGTGACGGAGTTTGACGAAGTCCATGCGCTGGCGGCGCTGGCCGGCTTTTTCACGCGGACCGTGGCGGTGTATCAGCGGTGGCTGGAGGAGCAATGCGAGTGGCGGCAAACCCGGGACCGGTCCATCGGCGGACTGGCGTTTCCGTTTGCGCACTACCGGCCGGGGCAGCGGACGCTGGCGGTGGCGGCCTACCGGGCGCTGGCGCGCGGGGAACGGCTGTTTCTCGAGGCCCCCACCGGGATTGGCAAAACCATTTCCGTCCTGTTCCCGGCGGTCAAGGCGCTCGGCGAAGGAAAGATCGAGCGGATCTTCTATCTCACGGCCACCACCACCGGTCGGTTCGTGGCGGAATCCGCGGCGGCGGATTTGCGGCGGGCCGGGCTGCGTCTGCGCACCCTCACGCTGACCGCCCGGTCCAAGGTGTGCCGACAGGACGGCCAACCTTGCGAACTGCGCACGTGTCCGCTGGCGCGGGGTTATTACGACCGCCGCCACGCGGCGCTCCGGGCGGCGCTGGCCCGCGAGGAACTCACCCGCCCGGTGATCGAGGCCGTCGGCCGGGAACATCAGGTCTGCCCGTTTGAACTCGCGCTGGACCTCTCCGAATGGGTCGAGGTCGTGATCGGCGATTACAATTACGTGTTTGATCCCAAGGTGTACTTGCGCCGGCATTTCGCCGAACCGCGCGGGGCTTATGGCGTGTTGGTGGACGAGGCGCACAACCTCGTGGACCGGGCGCGCGCCATATTCTCCGCGGACCTCGAGGCCGGCGAAGTGCGTGCGGTGGGCCGGCTGATCCGGCGGTCCCTGCCGCGTTGCGCCCGGGCGCTGGGCCGGCTGGCCGCCGCATTGGAGCGTTTGGCGGAGGGTGAGGAACCGCCGGCCGGCGGCCCGGAGCACGACCTGTTTACCCAAGCGCCGGCCGGCGGCGTGGTTCCCTCCCTCTCCGGCTCGCGACTGCGGGAGGGGGAGGGCCAGGGAGAGGTGGCCCTTTTAACCCGGCGTCTGCTGAACCAACGGGGACCCGCACAAGCGGCGACTCTGGTGTGCCGCGACTTCCCGGCGGAGCTCACGCCATTGCTGGAAAACGCGCTCGATGCGGCGGCGGACTGGCTGGCCAAAAGCGAACCGGCGGAATTTCGGGAGCCATTGTTGGAACTCAGCTTCCGTTTGAACTCCTTCCTCCGCACCGCCGGGTTATACGATGAGCGGTATGTCACTTTGTTGCACCCGGGGCCGTCGGCGCGGGTGAAATTGTTTTGTCTGGACCCGTCGCACCTGCTCGCCCAGGCGCTGGGGCGGGGGCGGGCCGCCGTGTGCTTCTCCGCCACGCTCTCCCCGATGGATTATTACCGGCGGATGCTGGGCGGCGCGACGGGGGACACGGTGCTGCAACTCCCCTCGCCCTTCCCCCCGGAAAACCTGGGCGTGTTCGTGCAGGACCGCCTCCGCACCGATTGGAAGGCGCGGGCGGATTCACTGGGTGAAGTCGTGCGGGCCATCGGCGCGTTCCTCGGCGGGCGTCCGGGAAATTATCTGGTGTACCTGCCCTCGTATCAATACCTCACGGCCGTGGTGGCCCAGTTTCAGACCGAATATCCGGCGATCCCTCTCCTGGTGCAGCGTCCGGGCCTGGACGAGGCGGAACGCGAGGCGTTTCTGGCCGCATTTGTCGCGCCTACCGCAATGAACTCCCCGAAGCCAGCCTCTGGCCTTGAACCTTCTTCCTGTAGGCCGTCCCGCGACTGCGGGATCACCCGGCACGGCGAGCGCCTCGGCGCGAGCATGGAATGCGTTTTCACGGGCGAAGCCGGACTTGTTGCGTCGAAGCAAAGCGAAGACGGAGGTGAGGGGGAACACCTGCCAGCCACGCCGGATCAACACCCTTTCGCCTCGGTCCCCGGTCCCGGGCTGGTTGGCTTTGCGGTCCTGGGCGGCATTTTTGGCGAGGGCATTGATCTGGCCGGGGACCGGCTGATTGGCGCGGTGGTCGTCGGCGTGGGGCTCCCGCAACTGGAGGTGGAACGGGACTTGATCGCGGACTATTTTCAAGCCGCCACTGGCGCGGGTTTTGATTATGCCTACACCTTTCCCGGCCTGAACCGCGTGTTGCAGGCCGTCGGGCGGGTGATTCGTTCGGACACGGACCGCGGGGCCGTGCTGCTGATCGACGCGCGCTTTGGCGAAGCCCGCTACCGCCGCCTGCTCCCCGCCTGGTGGCGGCCGGTGACCGTCGGCCGCCCTGAAAATCTCCCGCCCAAGGTGCGGTCATTCTGGGCCGGAAAAACCCCCGGCGCCGGTCCTGTTTCTTGAGCAGTGCGGTCCCGCCGTCGCGGGATCACCGCTTTTAAATCGGGCTCCCGCTCCAGCGGGATCGGCTTGTTAGCCGGTTGGGCGTCCCGCGACTGCGGGATACGCGCCCCCCCGTAACCATATCAACCTGGTAGGGCGCCCCCTCCGTGCGCGCCGTCGTCCGCTGCCCAACCACCGGACCATTCACAACACTCAACGACGGGCAGAGGACTGCCCGCTCTGCCGGTCGCCTTGCACAATGCGGTGGCGCCGACTGGCAGTCCAATGCCACTATTGCGCCGTTTGTCGTACCTTTACTGCTCTGCCACTCGTCGGTTCGTTGGCGGCGACATATTCTCCCTGCCCGGCGGCCCAAAAGTAGATTAACTACGACTTAAGATCAAAACGTGCGACCACGGCATCTTCTCCTCCCGTAGGCCGTGTGTCCTCACACGGCGTCCGGTTCCAATTGCCCACGCTGATCTCCTTCAGCAATTCAAACATCTCCCGGGCGTCCGCCGCCGCCCGCAACCGGGCCAGCAGGGCCGGCCGCCGGATGAGACCGGCAATGCCCGAGAGCAGCGCCAGGTGTTCCAAGGCGTCCGTCGACGGCACGGCGATCAAAAACACATGCTCCACCAGCCACGAACCTTTGCCCCCCCACACCACCGGATTCCCGGTCCGGCCGACCACCAGCGTCAGCCGGCTGATCCGGTCGCTGCGGGCGTGAGGGATGGCCACGCCCGCCGGCAGGGCGGAACTGGACAGAAATTCGTGATTGACCGCCGCATCGTAAAACGCCAGCCGGTCACCGATGGACTCGCACGCGTACAGGCGCTCGCTGAGTTCCTTGATGATGCCTGCCGGATCCGTCCCGCCCAGCCGCGGCACAATCAGCTCCGGCCGCGTGTAATCAGCCATGCACCCCGCAACCCTGGTTGGTGACAGCTCAACGGGCATGGGCCAGTTGTTTGCGCCCGGCCTTCACCGCCGGTTTTTCCGGCGCGGGCAGGCTGACTTCCACCGGCTCTTCCCGGAGGTAAAGATAACGTCCGCAATTGTCACAGCACCGCACGTCCTCGCCGTGTTGGAGTTCCAGCACCACGCCCAGGGGGACGCGCATGTGGCAGCCCGTGCACGTCTGATGTTGCACCAACGACACGCCCTTTTTGCCCCGCGCGCACAGCCGGTCATAGTGGGCCAGCACCGGCGCCGGAACCTTGGCGCGCAGGCTCGCAATGCGTTTTTCCGTGTTCGGTTCAATCGTCTCTTCAAATTCGAGCGACTGCAGCTCGAACATGCGTTCCATCAGCTTCGTGACATCCTGCGGCTTCGATTGGTCTTGCATATCTTTTAAATGGTTCGGCGGTTGTTTCGGCGGTCTTCTGGTAAATAACGGTCCCGGTTCCGGGGGAGCTGATTTCGGCAGTCAGGAGACTCGAACTTCTGGCGGGCTATCATCCACTGGCACTCATGCCACCGCCGAAATCAACTTCACGGGAGACCGGTGCCGGCTTCCTCCGGCCGGCACCGGCTCGGTTCCCATGGCACCGGCCCCCCTCTTGGGCCGCCGGGCCAAATGTTTAGTGCTGCGCCTGGGGCTGCTGGGGCGCCTGCGGTTGCTGCTGCTGCTGCTTGCGCGCCTGACGGCGGGCGTTTTTGGACCCGGGGGTGCCGGTCGGGCCCGGGATTTTCACCGCGGCCGGGGCGGCCGTCTGGCTGCAGGTGCAGGCCGCCGGGGCGGCGGAGGTGGAGGCTGGGGCTGTATTGATATCGCTCATAATTAGTTCAATTTAATTTTTACGGTTGTTTTAATTCAACCGACTGTTTCCAACGCAAGAGACATGCCAGCCCGCGGCCCCGGGCAAAACCCACGGAATTGCCAGCAATTTGAGGAAAACGGCCCATTCCCACAAGGTTAACCCAAGCCCGGAACCTGCTTCTGTGCAATTATTGCACCGCCGCGCCCCTTGCTTGTGCAAGGTGTTTCAGCTAACTTGCCATTATGGACACACCGCCGCCACCACCATCAGGTAATTCATTCCCCAAACAAGCGGCTACGTTCAGTGTTTGCGCGCCATTCCTTTCCTTTGCCGTCGGTATTTTTCTGCAACCGCTGGTGCGGGGCGAGCGGGCCGCCGTGATCATTTTGGGCCTTCTTTCCACACTGCTCATAATCGTTGGTCTCATTCTCGGCCTTGTGGCCTTGGCGGCCACAAAAAGCCATGGCCGGACGGGCATTTTTGGCAAGGCCATCGCTGGCACGATCATCAACGGCCTGCTTGTCTTGTTGATGCTCGCCAGCATCCCCGGGATAATGAAGGCGATGGATCGGGCCAAAGCCATACAGCAGCAGCAGATGGAACAAAACCAGAAATGACTGGCCAAACTGCCTGAACATCCTCGTCAATAGTCAGGATTGACACTCACCCCGGCCCCGCCTGGACCCATTGGACCCCATTTAAGAAACTGGCGTCGCAATCTGTTATAGCAATGCTACATGTGTACTGGCTTGCGGTAACTCGCGAAGCGTCCTGAAGTGCGCCAGCCCTCTCTGCACCTTATACGCATCCAGCCTACCACGGGGACGGACCGGCTTTTCTGTGGCGGCGGGCGTCCCGCCTGCCGTAGCTGGCGGCATCTTGCCGCCTGATCCAACGCCGGGGTTTCAACCGGACTCGCAAATAATTCGGCCTTCCCGGGCGGATGTGCGTTTTCCCGCCGGGCGGGACGCCCGGCTCTGCGGCAGGCAGGATGCCCGCCGCGACCACAAGATGCGTATGAGGTGCAGAGCCCTCTGGCGCTTTACGCGGGCCCATCTCCGAAACGCCCTGGCGCATTGCCCCGCCCCCCTTGTTTCATCCGCTATCACCACCCCGAGGGCGTCCCCCCCTTTGAGTTTTCAGCCAGGCTCTGCAGCCTCCGCTCACTGTGACAGCCGGAAAAACTGCGCCGCGTTCGTCGCCGGCAGGAGGATTTGATAATTGGTGCCTCCGATTTCCGGCGCGGGTGACGTGACGTTCACCCAGGCCCCCCCCGCCAGGTTCGTGGACGTTTGCAAGGTGAAGCTCGCCGACACCAGCGGCCAGATCAAAGTCAGGTTCGTCGGCGTGGTGACGACCCCGACCACCGGGCTGTTGGTGCTCAACAACACGCCCGAGCCCAGCGCATACATCGCCGCCACCTCCGCCGGGGTCAGGGCGGTGTTGTAGATCCTAAACTCCTCAAACTGCCCGTCGAAATAGGGATTCGCCGCCGACTGCGCTTTGCCCAGGTAGTTGTTGGTGGTGGTGCCCAAGCTCACCGGATTGAGCGTCAACCCGTTGGTCGTCCCGACCGCCACCCCGTCCAGATACAGCGTCCCCGTGCCCCCGGTCAGGGTCAGCGCCACCTGATGCCAGACCCCCGTGCTCAACGGGAAATTGCCAAAGATGGGCTGCTCGGCGCCGTAACCGTTGGTGGTGATCGCAAAATACAGGTTCGTCGTGGTCGCGTTCTGCGCCGTCACATACAGGGTCGTGTTCGTGTTGTTCCCAAAATCAAAGATCCGGCTCCCGTTCGCCACCGTGTTCAAATTCACCCACGCCAGGGCGGTGAAGTTGCTCAACCCGCCCGCCACCCCCGTCGGCAGGCTGACGTATTGTGAGGCGGTGGCCGACAAGGTCAGTTGTCCGCTGCCGGAGAAGCTGCCGCCGTTGGGCAGGGTGCCATGCCACACCGGGCCGCCCACTGAATCCGCCGTGTTCGTCCCGCCCGCCTCGCTGAAGCTGTAGCGATGCACCAGCGATCCCAGGGTGGGTGACCCCGTGGCCACGCCGACCGGCGCGCCGGTGATGGCATAGCCGGACGCCACCGTGCTGACGGCATAATAATACATCGTGCCGCCGTTCAGCCCGCTGTCCAGGTAGTTGGTCCCGGTAACCCCGTTGGTGACGGCCGTGTAGGGCCCCCCGCTGGTCAGCGACCGTGCCACCGCGTAACCGGCCGCCGTCAGCAGGGCATTCCACTTGAGGCTGATCTGGCTGGTGGAGGCCGCGCTGCCGCTCACCACCAGCGGCGCGGGCGCCAGGCCCGGCGCAATCACATTGTCAAACGTGGCCGCGCATAAACTGGAGTTGTTGTGGGACGTGACCGCCAAACCGATATACGCCTTGGTGATGTTGGTCAGCGTCGTGCTGCCCACCAGCGTCCAGTTCACCCCGTCCGGGGAACTGTAGCCGGTGTACGTCCCGCCGCTCCCCACCAGTTTCACCCAGTCAGGCGCGCTGCCGCTGCCCGTCGTGTTGTTGCAGTTGCCGCCGTCGCTCAATCGGTATTGGAACGTCACCCCGTTCCCCGGCGTCACCGCGATCAGCGCGTTGGCCGCGCCGGCACCCAGGCTGTCCCGGATCATGATGCCGGCTTTGGACCACGCATTGACGTTGGGCACGGCCACGACGCGGGCGATCATCGTGAAATTGACGCTGTTGGTCGTCACATACACAAAGCGGAAAGCGTCCGCCGTGTTCCAGATGTCCGCCCCGGACCCGCTCACCGTGAACACCCCGTTGCTGAACGTGGCGCCCCCCCACACGCCCGGCGCCCCAATGTCCTGCGGTGTCCAGGGCGCCGGCACCGTGACGGTGGTCTTCGCGCTGGCTGGGGCCGAATTGTCGCTTTCGCCGGCCAGACTGTTCACCCCCGTGACGACGTAGTAATAGGTCGTCCCGCTGCCCGGCAGCCGGAGGTCGGCATAGCTCGTCGTGGCGACATTCGTGACGAGGGTGTAAGGCCCGCCGTTGGTGGTGGACCGATACACGTTGTAACTGTTGGCGTTGGCGGCCGCCTGCCAGCTCAACGACACCTGCTCGACCCCTCCGGTGGCCGCCAAACTGGTCGGCACCGACGCCGACGGTGGCATGAAGCCCGGCGCATTCACATTGTCAAACGTCGGCGCGCATAAGAGGGCGGTGGTGTGGGCGGTGACCGCCAAACCCGCATATACCGTCCCGGACATGGCGATGGTGGCGGATCCTTGCGCCGTCCAGTTCACGCCGTCGGGCGAACGGTAGCCCGTGAATGTGTTTCCGCTCCGCGCCAGCTTGACCCAGTAAGGCGCGCTCAAACCCGTGGTGTTGTTGTCACTGGTGGTGCCGCCGTCACTGGTGCGGGCTTGCCAGGTCACGCCGTTGCCCGGCGTCAAGGCGATGAAGGCGTTGGCCGCGCCGGCATTCACGCTGTCGCGGATCATCACTCCGGCTTTGGACCACGCATTGATGTTGGGCTCGGCCACAACGCGGGCGGTCATCGTGAAATTGGCGCCGTTGGTCGTCACATAAACAAAACGGCAGGCGTCGGCCGTGTCCTGGATGTCCGCCCCGGACGCGTAAATCGTGAACGCGCCGTTGGCGAAATTCTCGCTGCCGGGCAAATTCACCGCCCCCACGTCCTGCGCCACCCACGGCGCCAAGACGTTGGCCGTCGGCGTCGCGCTGGCGGGCGCCGAGTACGCGCTTGGGCCGGCGGTGTTCACCGCGTTCACCTGATAGTAATTCGTCGTGCCGCCCGGCAGATCCGTGTCCACAAACCGCGGCCCCACCACCTTGGCGATGGTCGCGTACGGGCCGCCGTTCGTGAGAGCCCGCTGGACGGTGTAGTTGGTGGCGTAGCCGCCCTCCTGCCAGGTCAACGTCACTCGCTCCACGCCGGCCGTCGCCGTCAGGCCCGTCGGCGCCGGCGGCGGTGCCGTCGGCCAGGACGGCGTGCTCACGTTGTCGAACGTCGCCATGCCCAGGCCCGTGTTGCCATTGTTGCAAAACGCCAGTCCCGGATACTCCATGGCCCCCATGCTGATCGTCGCCGTCCCCACCTGCGTCCAGGTTGTGCCGTCCGGGGAATAATATCCCGTGAACGTGCTGCCGCTCTGCGCCAACTCCACCCAGCAGGGCGCGCTCAAGCCGCTGACCAGGTTGGAACTGGTGCCGCCGCCGGTGCTCGTCCGGTATTGAAAAGTGACACCTGCCGGCGTTAATGCCACCAACGCATTCGGCGCATTCGAGGCCAGGCTGGAGCGGATCATCACCCCGGCCTTCGCCAGCGCGTTCGCGCTCTGCTCCGCGCTCACCCGGGCCAGGATCATGCCGCTCCCAACGTTGGTCCCATACACAAACCGAAACGCGTCCGCCGTGCCCCAAATGTCGTTCCCGGAGGCCGTCATCGTGAACACACCGTTCGTGCCCACCGTGTTGGTGTAGGTGGTGCTGCCGGCCATGCCCACCGCCCCGAAATCCTGCGCCGCCCACGTCGGCGGCAGGTTCGCCGGCAGGGTGTTGGTTTGGACGAAGGTCGTGATGCTCTGGGCGGGCAGCGTCACCGTGAAACTGCCGCCCGTAACGGCAAAGGCGCCCATGTCCGTCATGCTGTCGTTGGTCGAAGTCTGATACCCTTCCAGCAGCGTGGCGTTGCCGTTGTGGATCGTGAAGGCCTGGCTCACCGAATTGTTGTTGGCGTTCACCGCCACAATGACCACGCCGCCGTTGCCATAGGCGTTGTAAGCCGTGACATTGACGTTGGCTTGGGGAGTGAAATCGGCGGTGACCCGCGTGGAGCCGGGCCGGATCCATTTCGCAAACTGCCCGATGGCATAGCCGTTCTTGTGGATCTTCCCGCTCTCCTCCACCAGATTGGCGTTGGTGTCGGTGTCATAGACCCACCACCAGAGATAGGCGTTGAACTGGGCGTTCATATATTGGCTGATCTGCTGGGCGATGGGCACCGCTTCACCACTCACCAGGTCCTGGCCGTTCCCCTCGGAAACCTCCGTCATCCAAACCCGTTTGCCCGCCGCCAGTTCCGCCGCATGCACCGACGCGGTGACCCCGTAGCTATGGCCCCCCGCGATCGGCATGATGGAATTCGGGATGTTGGGGTTGTCGACGATCGTCTGCGAATAGGGCTCGGCGAACTGGAAACTTTCCGGCTCCATGAGCGGCACGCCCACCGAGGCGCCATACGTGGTGGTCCACTGCACAAACCCGTTGGTCGTCCAAAATTGCCACCCGTAGTCCGGCTCGTTGGCGGGGGAAACCCAGTCCAGATGCGTGTATTGCGCGCACTGGGCCAGAAACACGGCGTTGGCGCCATAGTATTGCGGCAGCAGGTAGGTGTTGGTGTCATCCCATCCGCTCGGCCCATACCAGTCCGTGCCAAAAACCTTCGCCCCGTACGAATGCGCCGCCGCCGTATCGGCCTGTTCATAATTCCACGCCCCGTCGGTCGCGCCGGCCACGTCATTCACTATTTGAATGCGCATCAAAGACATGCCCAGCGTTCCATAGAGCGATTGGTTCTTCGCCGTCGACAGCGTGCCGCACCACGCGGTGGAAAAGCCGAAGCCGTCAATGACCTGCTGGCCTTCGGTCAGGTAAACGTTGCATTGGGCGTGCGCGCTGAAGGCCCCCGCCCCCGCCGCCAGCACCGCCAGGACCCATGTGACCAAAAACGGATATTTTTTCATGTTCATTTTTTCGGCCCAAATACATAAGGACCAATGGCTTCGTGCGAAACAATACATTAACACGACATCTGGTTACAGTCAAAACCCCAAGCATCGGCCCAAGCATGGGCGCATCCTGGTGCCCCCCTCGCCCTGAATCGAGCGACGGTGATGGGTCCCGTGGGGGGCGGTCCCGCCGTCTGCACCTTATACGCATTTATCGGTTTCAATTGCTACCGCGGGGACGGACCGGCTTTTCTGTAGCGGCGGGCCTGTCCGCCATAGCCTTGGCGACGGCGGACGTCCCGCCTGCCGTCTTGTCCGCCGTAGCTTTAACGAAGGCGGAAGCTGGCGGCACCTTGCCGCCTGGTCTGACGACCGGGTTTCAACCGAGCTCGCAAATAATTCAACCTTCCCGGGCCGGGGTGCGCTTTTCCGCCGGGCGGGACGCCCGGCTCTACGGCAGGCGGGACGCCCGCCGCTACCACAAGATGCGTATAAGGTGCAGCCCGCCGTCGCGGGATCACCGCTTTTAAATGGAGAGGACACGTCCTCTCGTTGACCAGGGGGACCATCTGCCAACCTCAGGCCCAGGACGACCCCCTCACACCCGTTCGCCCCGTGAAGCACCCTCGGAAAGCCGCGCCGCGCCCCGGGGCCACTGTCCAGATGCGCCTATCGGAGCTAGGACGACATTCTGTAACCTTTACGGGCGGAAAAGAGTCTGGTAAGGTTGCATTTCCCCGATGCGCCGTTGACCGGCGGCTTGGGGTAGTTCAACCAACCAACAAACACAAATGACAACTCGTAAATTCGCAAAAATCCTGATCGGCACCGTACTGCTGACTGGCACCATCATCCAAGCGCAGGCGCAAGACAAAAAAGTGGATCCTTCGGGAACCTACGTCTGGGTCCAGGCGGGCCGCAACGGCGGGCCGGACCGGACAAACAGCCTCGTGTTGAAGCTCGACGGCGACAAGCTGACGGGCAACCTGACGGCGCCCGGACGCGGCGGCGCGGCGGCGGCGGCAATCCCCATCGCTCAAGGCAAGGTCACTGGCACGAACGTCACTTTCATCGTGGTGCGCGATTTTAACGGCACTTCGATGACCAACACGTATTCCGGCGGGCTGGCGGACGGCGCCATCAAGGGCAAAATTGACACGGAGCGCGATGGCCAGGTCAATTCCCGCGACTGGGAAGCCAAGCTGCAGAAATAATCTGCCGCCACCAACACCAAACCAGAGTATCGCACGCACCCAAACCAGCCCCCAATTGGGGCGAACGATCATGGCCCCGGGCAACGAAGCGAAGCGAAGGTCGCCCCGGGGCCAGCCATGCAACCATGATCTCCGGGCTGAAAGCCCGCAATGTGACAAGCCAGGGTAAAACGGGAGCTCATTGAATGAAGACCTGGCCGACCGAGTACCAGCCGGCCTGCACGGGAGCAGACATGGCCAGTTTGAGCGGCGGGCGTTGGTGATCGGGATCAAAGAGGCCAACGGCCAAAGAGTAGCCGCCGGAAGCCAGGTTGGAAGGGATGGAGAACCGCGACGAGACCTCGCTTTCACCCGGAAGCCAATCTCGCGGGTCAGCCGGGACAACCGTGCTGGAGACGATCTGACCGGTGGCGGATTGAAGAGCAAGCTGAAGCTCGTAGGAGTGGTACAATTTGGCCACACCCGGGTTGGCAAACAACGCGTCCCCTTCACGAAACTGGATATCCTGCCAGTCGTCCTCGCCGGCGCACGCCGGCAACGGCAGCATCAGGAGGCCGATGAGGCCAGCACATCGGATGGTTCTCACAAAACATTTTTTGACCTTCCTGCATTGAAGACCAGAATTGTGGAAAATTCAAGCAGTGAACGCCTTGCCTGCCGCTTTAAGGCTGTTGCTGCATCAAGAGGTCACCCATTAAACCAAGTGTCTATGCCCCGGCAATCCAGTTCAAGCTCATCGTGGTTTCCGCACGCAACCGCCGGGCCAGGACGGCCTTCATCCCGGAAAATGTCCCGCCGTTGATTGCCGTGGTTCATCAATTCCCTCTTTCTTCTCCGTGCCTCTGTGCCTCTGTGGTTTAAATCTCCCCCCTCACACTTTCCCCGCTTTGCGCCAGCGCCACAGCGTGGAGGGATTGATGCCCAGTTGCGCGGCCACCCAGGTGAAATCGTTGTCGCTCTCCACCAGCAATTGGCGGGCCTGGTCCTTCTTCTGCTTTTGGTTGGGCAGGGACGGGTTGTAGCCGCCGCCCAATGGCGGGGGCGGGGCCACGGTCATCGGCGCGCCAAACGCCACCGTTTCGGGCGGGTCCCACCAGGGCGCCCGTAGGACGGGGCCGTCGAACAGGAGCACGAGCCGGTCCACCGCGCTCTTTAATTCGCGCACATTGCCGGGCCAGTGATATTTTTGAAAACGTTCGATGAGCGCCGGTTCCAGGGATTCGATGTTTTTGCCGAAACGTTCGTTGGCCATTTTCAAAAAGGCCAGCGCCAGCTCGGGGATGTCCTCCAGGCGGGTGCGCAACGGGGGAATTTGCAGCACGGTTTCGGCCAGCCGGTAATAAAGGTCCGCCCGGAAACGTCGCCCCACAATTTCCTCCTCCAGATTGCGGTTGGTGGCGGAAATCACCCGCAGGCTGACCTTGTATTCGCCGTCCCCGCCGACGCGGCGCGCGCAGCGGGTTTCCAGGAAACGCAGCAGTTTGGGCTGGACGCTAATTTCCATTTCGCCGATTTCATCGAGGAAGAGGGCCCCGCCGTTGGCCTGTTCGACCATGCCCGGCCGGGACTTGAGCGCCCCGGTGAAGGCGCCTTTTTCCACGCCAAAGAGTTCCGCTTCCAGCAATTCCTTCGGGATCGCCGCGCAGTTGAGGGCGACAAACGGACCGCCCTTGCTGACTTGATGCAGGGCGCTGGCCACGCGTTCTTTGCCCACGCCGGATTCGCCCTGAAGCAGGACGCAGACATCCGTGGCCCCCAGGCGGTCAATGGCCTGCCGCAGGCGCTCCGTCGCGGGGGATTTGCCGATCAGCACATCTTTGGTGCCCATCGGACGGCCGCCGTACAGCTCCAGCCACAATTTTTGATCCGCGACCGTCTTTTCAATCGCGCGCCGCCACCGGTCGTCGTTGTCCTCCAGCGCGAGCACATCATGAGCGCCATCGCGCAGGCACTCGACGACCTCGGCCGTATCGGGCCGGCCGACGCAGGCGAGGAAGAAGCGGGAGGATTGCGCCAGACGCACCCGGAGCCTGGCCCATTCCGGCGTCTTGATGGCTTCCGATGGGATGAGGTAAACCAAGTTCTCCGTGCCATGCGCGGTGTCCGCGATTTGTGACAGGGAAAAAGAATGGCACGCGAACCCCAGCTTCTGCAGCCGCTCCAGCGGAACGCCGTTAAACCCTTCCAAATGTTGAATCGTAGCCATGCAATTGCAATGCAAGAATATTGCATTTTTGTCAGAATGCAATCAATTCTTATCATCCTATCGGGGAAATTCACCCGGGGCTTGATGATTAATATGCATTCGGGCGGGAAAAAAGTTGGCACTGAGTTTGCTTTAAGAAAAGTGTGTTGATGGAATCCTGTTGATTCCTCAGGTTTTGGTTTGCACCGGGCGGCGCGCCTTCTTTGCATGGGGCTCGCCGCCTGGCTGTTTTTTGGTCGCGGAGCGATGCCTGAGCCTATTCCTCTTTCTGTGACTTTTGGAAAATCCGTCCGTTTTGCGTGCGGCTCCGAACCCGGATTCGCGGCTTTTGATTTCAACCGCACGGCCGGACCGGCTCGTTCAAAAACATTGGGCAGAATGTGTGTGCGCGGTGATGCGATATTACTGGTCCAACGGCGCGCCGAGGGTGCGCTCCAAATCAAACAGCGCCGATTGATATTGCCAGCGGGTGTTCAGGTCCAGGAGCAAGGTCTCCACCAATTGCAGTTCCGCCGCGGCCACTTGCTCGGGCATGACGTCCGGGGTGCGCTTGAGCGCGGCCAGCGTCTGGTGCATCGTGGCGATCAACGGGCTTATATTGGTTTCAAACCGGGTCAGTTGCCGCCGCGTTTGCTCCAATTCATCCAGCGCGTCGTGCAGCTCCTGCCGAACCTGCCGCAATCCGTTCGTTGCCTCCACGCCGGCCAGTTGCGCCTTCGCCCGGGCGGCATCGGCGGCATGGTTTTTGGTCCAGGCAAAGATCGGCACATCCACGGCCAGCCCCACCCAATATTTGTCGGAGTCCTTCACCGAATTGTCCATATATCCCGCCTGAACCTCCTTGATCCACGGTATTTTTTGGTTCCAGACTTCGTGGTAGGAGGACACGGCCGCCTGCGCCCGCCAGCGCAAGGCCGCCAGATCTGAGCGTGCTGTGACGGCCGTCGCCAGCGCCTTCTCAAAGCTCAGGTCCGGCTCCGGCGGCGCCGGAACCGCCGCCGCGTTCGTCGCCAGTTCAAAGGAAACTGGCGCGACATCCAGCCAGGAGGCCAATCGCCGCCGGGCCGCCTGGTAGTTGTGGGTCGCCTGGTCGAAGTCATTTTGCGATTGGACGTTTTGCCGGCTCGCCGTCATCAGGTCGGACGCCGTGGCCGCTCCTTGCCCCGCCCGCGCCTGCACGGCGGTCAAAACCTCGTCATTCAGGCGCACCAAGTCGGCGCTGAAGGCCAGCTCGTTGGTCAAATACTCAAGCTGGGCGAACAACTTGCCGACATCGCATTTGAGGAGCCAGGTGGCGGCCTTCAGGTCTGCCTTTGCCGCTTGGTAATCTGCGCCGCGGGCGTCAACGTGCGGAACCATCAGCCATGGATTCGGCAGCGGCAGTGCGGCCTTAATCCGGGAGTTGACAAAATCGTCGCCGGCGGCATTTTCCGGCTCGCCGCTGGTCCGGCTTTCGGCCTGCAACTCCGGGTCTTTAAGGTCCGTGGCCGCCAGCCGCTGCTCGCGCGCAACTTGGACGGCGGCCTTCAAACTCTGAATCCGGCCATCGCTGGCCAGCGCCCGCTGCAACGCCTGTTCCACCGTGAGCGGACCCTCGGGCCGCCAGGGTGACGGCTGGTTGATGACGGGGGGATTGGTGGCGGAGGGATTGTGATTGTGGCCCGGAGCGGCCGCCGCCGGCCCGGCCCGCGCCCCGGTGGCGGCAAACAGCAGGCCCACGGCCAGAAGCCGGCCGGCCCCGCCGCATCGCCAGTTTAATTTAACAAATCCGGACATCAAGATTGGGGGTTGTAAATGGATCACCACTGCAAACCCAGCCGAAACCGCAAATTCGCCCAGAACTGGGAGGTGAGCCGGATCTGAACACTCTCGCCGGGCATCAGTTTTCCCGGGCCGTCCAGCTCAAAGACAATGCGTTGCGCCCGGAACGTGACCGCGCCCTGTTGCGCCGCCGTGCTCGGCCGGACGGCGGGCGGGACCTCGTCAACTTCCGGGGCATCCGCCACGGCCCGGACTTTGAGGGGCGGCAGCGTCAGCCGGAACGCATATCCCCGGTCTCCCACTTTGACCATCCCCTCGCGAACTTCCGGCAGATACCCAATAATGGAACGGGTGGCCGCCACCACGCTCACCACATTGTCCCCCGGTTTGGCCGTGGCGCCGGGATATACCCCGATGTCCGACACAATTCCGTCGGCCCGGGAGCGCAGCGAGCAGTTCTCGATTGCGAGCTTTTTCACCTCAACGGCGGCTTTCAGAATTTCCGTTTGGGCCGCCGTCTTCTGGGCGATCGCCTCCTTGACGTCCCCGCCGGGGGCGAGCTTCAGGCCTTGTTGCAAATCCTGCCGTGCATTTTTCCGGCCCGCCAATGTTGTTTCCTCCATCTGGATCAGTTGCTGGTCGGTGTTCAGCTCCTTCGCCAGCCCCGCCATTTCCGGACGCAGCGCATCCTCCTCGATCTCGGTGATCAGCTTGCCGGCAAACAAGGCGTCCCGTTTGGTCTGCATGCTCTTAAGTTCGGCCAGCCTCGCGGAGTCGCTTTCCCACCGGCCTTTCTGCTGGTCCAAGGCGGTTTCCGCGCTGGCGATGTCGTCGTCACAGCTTCGCAACAAACCCAGCATCTGTTCTTCGTAGGCCTCCCACGAGCCTTCGGCCGCCGCCCGGGCGGCCTCCGCCTCGGCCAACTGGGAGTCCGCAACGGTGGTGTCCATTTGCGCCAGTATTTGGCCGTTCGTAACCGAGTCGCCGATTTTAACGAAGACCGCCTTCACCCGCGCCGCTTCGAGGGGTGACAAATTTTGGGTCATCATCAGCGCCGAGCCGGAAAGCACGCCAAATTGGGTGCTCTTCACATAGCAGAACACGCCGGTCACGGCCAGCGCCAGCCAGACCGCAATGGGCCAGCGGTCCCGCCAGCGCCGCCAGCGCCATGACGGCTTGTCCCGCAAAGGCGGTTGCGAATAAATTGTGTCGGACGCGGTTTTCATGCCGGTTAAAGCTCAACGGTGGAACGATGCAGCAGCAGGTTCGGCTCCGACAAATCTTCGATCTCACCCAGGTCGCCGATGATCGCTGACTGGTAGGATGGGTCCAGCAGGCGGATTTGATAACAGTGTTCAATCAGCTCGCCCTGGTGAATTTCCCGCAGGGCGATCAGCGAAAAGGCCGAGCAGGTGCGCCGCATGATGGCCTTCACTTTCTCTTCGGAGGCCGAATCCTTGGGCAGGACAAACCGGAGCAGCGCTTCATGCTGCCGCCGCGAGGCAAACGGGGACCAGTGCAGCAGCATCGCGGCGCCGCCAATCATCACCGTGCCAATCACCGCCACCCCATAAACGGCGGACCCGCAGGCGACGCCGATCCCCAGGCACGCGAACAGGAAGGCCAGATCGCGCGTGTCCCGGACGGGCGTCCGAAACCGCACAATGGCCAGGGAGCCGAGTATGCCCAGTCCGCGGGCCAGGCTGTTGCCCACCGTCATGATGATCATGGCGACCACCATGCTCGAGAGAATCATCGTGTGAACAAAGGAGCGGGAGTAGGAGAGCGATTGAAACGTCCAGCGATAGACCGTGGCCAGGGCCGACGTCAGCACAAAGCAAATGAGCAGTGACGCCATGATTTGTTCCGCGCCCAGCCACTGGGTGGTGCCATAGATCGTTAAAAAGTCGTCCATAGGGTGGGCTTATAAGTAGCGGAGGAGGTCAATTTCATACTCGGGCGTCCAGGGCCGGGCGCGAAACATGGATTCCGCCCACATCGCGTTGCTGTATTTGCAGTGGCCCACCCGCCATAGATCCATTTTCTTCACCACCTCCGTCATCCAGGCCGGCACATCCTGCAGCGCCTTTAACTCCAGCACCACGCCGGAAAAATCAAGTTCCTTGTCGTGTCGCCGCGTTTGCATCATCGGGTTGTCCAAGGCGCGCCACCGCCCGCCGGCCCCCCAGGAGTCCCAGGCGTGGGTCTGTTGATATTCCAACTGGCTGTCAAACGTGACGCGCGCATAACTTTCGGTCTTGCCAAAGTAGGATTCCCGCCGGTAGCGGATCAACATCACCGGCCGCGCCCCAATTTCCTTGGTCAGCCGCAGAAATTGATAAAAATTCTCCGCTTCCTTGTCCGTCTTGAACTCAACGTCCTTGATGACTTCGTTGCCAAATAAATGCCCCCCCCAGCGGTCAAAGGGTATTTGGCACCGCAGCTTCAAGATCGTATTGCGATCTTTGCTCTTGACCTCCATGATCACGGGCGATTCGCCTGCGGGATCGCCGTAGGTCCGCACCCTCAGTTTGAATCGGTCCACAAAATCCCACAGTTTGGCATGATGCAGGCTCAAATCGGGGGCGTCCAATTGCAAGGTGTTGACGATGTACGTCGGCGGGTTGCCCGTGCCGTTGGGGTCCGGTTCACAGAAGGGGCGGATCAGCTCGCGAATTTGCGGCACCATCGTTTTCGGAATGACGTATTTCGTCTCATACCGCTGGAGTCGGCGGTTAAAATCGGCATGCCGGCTGGTCAGCCTCGCCGCCTGACCCCGGGGTTTGACCTTCCCGTCCGGCGCGGGAGCCGTTTTAGGATAAACGGTGTCAAGCGGGCGTGCATCTGCAATCATAAGAGTTCTACGACCGTTTTCGCGCGGGGCTGAAGTCGGATTTCTAAAAAATTCAACCGCATGGCTGCTATCTGTCATTTTAACCGGATCCACGCTGTTGACCTGCCGTAAATTGGCGAAAGTTTATCCGATTATGCTGCCGGATCCGGTTCCCCCACCCGTCCGCGCCAGAAATCCACCGGATGTGCCATGGACTTGCTTCAGGCAGGTTCTAAGCTGAAAAGCAGGGAGGTTTGCCGCCGTCAGGGTCATCTGGCCGGCGGTGGTGCGCCCCGTGGTTCCCCTCACGGAGTCAACCGGTGAAAGTCTATGCGGCGGACATAGCCAACGTCGTTTTCCACGATGATCAGATTACCCAGGGTGTCCATGGATACCGAGCGTAATTGACCGAATTTGGGAACGGTCGGGGCGTTGTAAAACCACTGACCATCGCCTGCATGGTCGTCATTGTCGCCCGCCACAAATATATGGATGACGCCCGCCAGATCAACATACAGAAATTGCGCGCCATAATCTGTGGCCAGAAAATATCCGCCGGTGGGCGGTTGCCACACTCCCCGCACCCCGTACAGGGAATTGGTGAGCGCGGGCGAGCCATCAACCACCAGGTTGGTGCCCCCGTTGCCAAACAAGAGCGTGCGTGCGCCTTTGTTGGTGGTCACCAGCCAAACGGTGTTGTCGCCCCGGTCAGTGGCCACCAGGTTGGTGCCGCTGAGGATGATATTACCGAGGTCGTTGAAATCGTTGTTGAGGGTCGAGGTGCCCTTCGCGGGAATCCATTGCCGCAATTTGCTGCCCGAGGCATAGTAAACCAGCGCTCCATCGCTCCTGACCCACAACCCGCGCCCGCCGCTGATGCCGTTGGTGTCGGTGAACAAGGTGGTCATCAGGCCGTTGGTGTCCAGCCGGCGCACCTTGCCGTTGCCGGTATCGAGCACATAAACCGTGCCGTCGCCACGCACCCACAAGCCATTGGGCAAATCCATCGCCACGTTGGTGCCCGGGTTGGGCGTGTCCGGGCCATTGCCGATGGCATGGGTGCCGGCGACGGTGTGGATGCGGCCGTCCGGGGTGACCTTCAAAACCGAATCGCTGTTCTTGTCCACGATGAACACATTGCCGGCGTTGTCCGCCATGGCAAAGTGCGGGCGGGAAAGCGCCGCATTGGTGGCGTAACCGCCTTCAAAACCGGGCTGCCAGTAATTGACTCCGTCCTTCCCGGCCTCCGCGCCGCTCCCCGCGATCGTATGCAGCAGGCCGTAAGATTGCACCAGATTCGTGAAGGCCGGCGGCGAGTTGCTGGAAAGGTCCGCCGCCAGCACGCGGAAAAATGCGTTGCCCGCCGGCGGGGGAAAACCGCCCGTGCCGGCGGAATTCGTGGTGAAGAAGTTTTGCCCGCAGACCCAGGCCGGCTGGCCGTTGGGGCCGTTGAGTTGGGGTGCCGTCTCCACCGTGCAAACCCCGCAGGGAAAGGCGTTCGTCCAGGACAACCAGCCACCGGCCTGGGCGGCCGTGATGCGGAAATTATTTCCGGCGGCCGGTGTCAGCATCGGCAGGGCCATTCCCAGCCAAAGCAGATTGCGCATATGCCCCATATAATTGAATTCACTTAGCGGCGGCTGGCGGGGGAAAGCAAGACAAAAGAGAAAGCAGAAAGTGGAAAGCAGCAAGGCCGGGCCCGGCTTTGGGTTGCCGCCGCCGCTCCGTAAAGTGCGCCGGACGGCGGGGGGCGCATCCCGGCCCTGCCCCCGAAACGGAGCGCCGGCTGGCGGCCCCATGCCACCAAGATTTCTGGACCGCCATTTTGCATAAAGACGTTGATTTTCAATCAGTTGCCCCGCTTTCCGGCCGACGCCGGCTCCGGCCCAACGGGCCGTGATCCCTTAGCCCAGCCCGAAGGGTTGGGTGGGGCCGCCCCTGGAACTCGGCGGTCCCGCTCTGCGCATACGCGTCAGGTTAAGCCGGCGTCCACGAATTTGATACTGCCAGGGTCGCAGGATAGGCGACAGCGGAGTGCGCCCGTCCCCGGGCGCAGCAACGCCGGATGGCACCGAGACGTGCTGGTTTTCCAAGGCCTTTTGGCATTCTCTCGTTGCTGCGCCCGAGGACGGGCGCACTCCGGCTTGGTCGTGCATCCCAGCGTAAAGGGGTCGGTTAATGGTATTGTCATACTCCATTTTCGTCTCCCCCTGCGAGAGCTGAGCCGGTTACGGCGCACCGAATTGTAATTGCGATTACCATGCGTGGTACGCAGCCAGAGATGGGTCTTGGCGTCAAACGCGATATTACAATACCATTAACTGACCCCTTTACGATTTCGGAGATTTTTGGGGAGTGAGGTGTCGGAAAGCGGTCCTTGATGCCGGTTCTGCGGATTGACTTTTCGGAGCCTTGGCGGGAAGTCATCAGCTATCAAACCTTTTTGCGACCATCTGCTTGAGCATTATTTCTC
>Ga0182030_10004087_pt1 | contig 31104 bp, 33 predicted proteins | sample 812S3MmetaG_FD_121299 | JGI IMG/M metagenome (GOLD analysis project Ga0182030, IMG submission 121299) | Permafrost microbial communities from Stordalen Mire, Sweden - 812S3M metaG (Illumina Assembly) | ecosystem: Environmental > Terrestrial > Soil > Wetlands > Permafrost | place: Sweden...
ACCGGACTTTTAATATTGGATTTCCATTTTCTGCCATGCATAATGTTCAAGTTCCATTGATCACACCCCCAACAACACCACCACCACATTGTCGCCCCCCTACAGCAGAATCAAGGATAGGTATATTCCTTGGGCAGTCTTTGCGCTTGACCGGAATATTGGGGACGGGAGCCTATGGCGTTGTTTATTCCGCGGTCGACTATTACACTGGCATCACCTACGCGGTCAAGGCCCTGAGCAAAACCAATTCCAATGGACAACCTTTGGACCGAAGACAACGAGAGTTCCAAGACAGGGAAATACAGCTACACTACGCAGCCTCCGCACATCCTAACATAGTTTCCATGTTGAAGATTCTCGACGACAAGGATTGCACCTATGTTGTCTTGGAATATTGCCCAGAGGGAGACCTTTTCTCAAACATCACCGAGAAAGGTAGATACGTGAGTAATGACACCCTTGTCAAAAAGGCATTTCTCCAAATCCTGGATGCCGTGGAACATTGCCACCGTCTAGGAGTCTACCATAGGGATCTCAAACCTGAGAATATTTTGGTTTCCCAAGCAGGATCCGAGGTTTTGCTTGCCGACTTTGGCCTTGCTACTACAGATGCCGAATCCGACGACCACGGATGTGGATCAACCTTCTACATGAGTCCAGGTAGGCCCTCTTTTGTTCACTCGTCTCTTTTTTACCCACTAACCATTTCCGATCTTCAGAATGTTTGGACCAATCCTCCAGGAAGCCTTCATACCGGTGCGCTCCAAATGATATCTGGTCCCTTGGCGTGATTCTTGTCAATCTGACATGTGGCCGTAATCCATGGAAACAAGCCTCCGCAGAGGATTCCACATATAGGGCATTCACAAGGAACCGTAATTTCCTGAAGACAATATTACCATTGTCGGATGAGCTGAACGATATCCTGGGCATGATATTTGAGCGCAATCCAGAGGATCGGATCACAGTTGGCGAACTCAAGCAACAAATTCTGGCTTGTCGACAATTCTACGCCCCAATTCGGCAGACCCTCACACCTCCTCAGTCACCCCGTGTGTCCGCAGATTCTCTATGCTCCTCAATTTCGAATTCCTCATCTTCCGTCTCTGACGAGGGCTCTCTCACCGGATCCGCTTCAACCATTTCTGACGACTCCGGTTCTGATTCCGGCTACGATTCAATGGATGCCGACTCCGATGACGCCTCAGAAGTCTTCGAAAAACCTCAACGGCAAGCAGCTCCGTTCACACAGCAATACGTTCTTCCTTCCGAGGAGCCATATCAAAAGGTCCCTGTTCAGAAGCCCGTGGCTCACAACCAGTATGTGGTGCCTCAAAATCCATGGATTCAAGCATGGTCTTCCAATGTTTCCAATGGATATCCTTATGGCCACGTTCAGCCTGTTCCTCAGGCTTATAACCCTGTTCCTTACCACCCCTTCTCCCCTTTCCAGTATGCAAGAGAAGGTTACTGCTATTAGGTGGTTAACCCTGCTTAGCGTGTCTGGTCACGAACATTTTATTGTTTCAATGCTCTGTTCTTACCACCCGCTTTGGAATTCCAAGGACTTCCAGTGGATATACCAGACCACAAACCCAGGAACTTCCACATGGAAATGCCACTGAGCTTCCACGCTCTGCCGGCAAGGGAATCTCGATCCACAGGAACTCACCACCAAGAATACACCCAATGGACTCAAAGTTCAAAAGCGAAAAACGTTCCCGGGTTTTCTTCTAATATCATATGAACAATCATGTCGTCATACAATACCTGTACAAATTTTCTTTAACATATAATGTCTCTATTCACAAGCAAGGCGCAACGGCAATCACTGCTATAAAATTGGCGGGCGGAATCTTTTTCATCTTACTGGGACAAAGATCTGATTTATATCTATCTAATTGTTTATTCAAGGAGTTATCTGGGATAGCTTGGGATGTGAGCAAAGCATTGCGACGTTCGATACACGTCTGCACGGAGTTTGATAGGCGGGACTAGATGTCTTATTTTGCTTTTTACATGAGTTTTACTTTCTTGTATGATCTCTACGGAGATCGGGGTTTAGGGGGTTGGGGGTTCGGGGCTGATTGTTTAGAGAAGATACCTTGTCAGTATTGTGGCATATCCTCACCGGGGGTGATGGAAAACATATACGTTTGCTCTCTTCTCTGTTAAGGGAGCATGTAAAGCTAGTGATGAGATATGATCGTCTATGAAAATATACAAACAAGATTCACATCTCACTACCCCCATCCTACTCTACTACAACCGACTTTCGATTGAGTACCGTACGCAAATGAAAGCTCAATCACCACTAAATCACTTCATCTAATTCCAATGTCGCAATCACCGTTGTAATCAATTCCCCTCCCCCTATCTCCTAACCCACCTTATCTCTCGTATCTGGCATTTACCCACTGATCCACCTCATCAAAACCCCACCAGCTCCCACATCACCTCAACCATTAATTCCAAGCATCCAATTTAGCACCCACTATTAAAACCCCTCAAATTAAACTCATCAATTCCAATCGCAACCAATATCGCCCATACCACTTGCACGCGAAAGCGGTGTGCCCGGCAGCATGCACAGTAATCAAATTCCGTTGGTGCCCGCCCCGGCGCCACCGTTCGCCTCGCGTTTCGCCTTATTTTTTTCTCACAGTGCATCCCTACCCAACCAGTTGCCCACCAAAATCAGACTATCCATGCCTGCACCGGCTTAAGAAGCGGGGCATTCTTTTCTCGATGAACGAATGAGGGGATACGACGGGGGTCAGGTGAGAGAAACTTTGTGAGTGCTGTGCATGGTTGAAAGGGTTAGTGATTGGAGAGAATAGGGAGCGAGTCTGACGTGCATGAGTGAATTGTGGGTGGTGGGAACGTGGTCGGGCGAGACGGGCGAATTGTGGGCACGCTCTAAGAACCGTGTGGGGAGGGGTAGAAAAAACAAGTTTTCTGCGCAGCCTGCACAGAAAACAGGTGGTAGGCTGAACATTTATGCAGTTAGACTTCTACGACTGATTATTGGTGGATAGCTAATGGGAGGATGTTTGGCTCGGGAAGGCTGGAAGGCATTGGATTGGTTAGCAGAAGGTAGGCAACGACGCTCGATATTAGATTGATTACAGAGTGCTCGGCAACGGTGAAGCGATGGTGCGTCGGAGAGACCCTTGGCTGAAGGATAGTTGTGTATGGCTTGACTCGACGTCAAGGTAATTATTGATGTGAGCTGATTTAACGCTGAACGGGTTTTCAAAGTGTATGTGCCTTCCTGCCGGTAAATGAGAAAATGCAAATGTACGCGGCTTGAATGAGACAGCTGGCTGGGGCGTGTGATTCGTTGCTGCACGAATTGTTGGCTTTTGTCTTGATGTCACATTTTTGCCAGGATGGAGCATCAGGAACTCGAAGCTTTGGGTTCAGCTCCAGGCAAGTGCTTTTGCGGAAATGAAGTGGTCTGTCGCAAAAGTCGGGTGCGCAGCTTGGTATCACCCCAAGTAATGGTGGCAGAGATGCTCTTTTTTCTTGTGTCTTTTCGTTCCTGCTTGGTCCAAGAGAGGATGAGAGTTCAAGAGTTCCATCATCATGGACAGGGTCCAAGATCTCCCGGCCTTGGAAGTCCCCTCTGACTTCAAGACTCTTAGATGACTCCTACCTCCCTATTCTGGACTTCTAGACTTGACGATAGACATTTCCTTGTTGGTTCTAGAGTATAGGAAAGGTGGTGATGATTCAAGGCAGATGATCATCATGTTGAGCAGTATAATTTTGCTTGTAGTAAGAGACCGAGGGTCAGAAGTTTTCGACGTCAATCTCTCCTTCATGCTCACACTCTGTCACTTTCTAAACTCTCTTAAGGGAAAGATAAAGAAGGACTTTCAACTTCGAATATTCATTATCTGCCACTTTATCACCTACGTTGGGACGTTGTGAATGTCCTATCCTCTGACTCCAAGACTCTCAAATCCTTTCCAGGCAGATTTGGGGTCAGCCGTACCAAATGTTAAGTCGATTTAAGGTTCTCAATTGGGTACCAAAATCCAAGACGGGCTTTCCCATACCTTTTTAAGTCCCTGATCCATTGAATGATATCTATGGTTGAGCTTCTGGCTCGAGACGTCACCCAAGCTGAAAACATCTCGTTTTAAGCTCGTCATTATGACCAATGCGGGGGATTCTTTTCCTTTGCAGGCAGGAACTACAAATTTCGGAACGACTGTAAAGATATAGATAGTCATCTGAACATTTGAGGCAAATGACGCCAAGTATATTTACTTTCTGATTATGTCCCTTATTCAGCAGGTGTAGCTGAGGTTAGGAACAAAGACAGAAGGCTGCACAACCATGGTTTTCTACGGTGATATCGTCTCCTTAGAATCCTAGTTAATTCATTGAAACTTCCAAACCGACAATTCGCTTCGGATAGGGGTTGATCTATCTCAGTGCCAGACGTAGAAAGCTTTGTAGCGAGAAGCCTTACATCATTTGACGCTTCCGAGCTTCCCGTCAAGTCAGATCCTTTGCTCATTGATCTTCTTCCTGCATCAAGCATAGATCCATCCAATCATTGAATTACCTCAACGCTATCTACCATCAATATACGCACGGCGACTCTCAATTAGAAGTCTGAAATTAATCTCATTCACCAATTTATCTTAGCATCTAATCGAACTTAATTATCAAACGCCTCGGTATTTCCCGTTTAGCGTTGACTCTAAACTTCACGATAATCCGCTAACTTCTTACAGCATCGCAAAGCCAGCACCCGCCGTCAAACTTTGCCGAACTGACTTCGTTAGCCCCCAATTGGGGGCTTTCCATTCGCTTCATTCTGCAACAAAGACCCAGGAGAGAAAATCGTACATTCTTCACCGCAATTTGATCTCCACAATTGAACATCTGCTTGCCAATTGCAATCTTTCAACAAACGACACTACAAACGACAATCATGAACTTTCGCAGCCTGTGCGCGTTCCATCTCCTGCTATGGCTTGAATCATGGGGATCACACGCAGACATGACATGAATCCCCAGCCCAGAAATAAGCAGATCTTGGAACATCATGCGTACAGAATACCATCCATACAACCAGCGCATGAATCATTCCATCCGTGCGGTGCGAGATCTCGTGGCATGAGAATCAAAGCGTTTGCCGTTACCTTAACCGCATTGGTGGAAATCTCCATCTTATGCTACTGTACTTACTTGCCTAGGGGACTGTTCCAGCGCATCGGTGTCGTCGCTTTGACCTCTTTCGCGAAGCTTCCAACAAAAACTCGAACTAAGATTAATTAAAATCTGATTCTAAATTTGAAAGCCAGAGAACATGAGTCGTTGCAAGCTAAAGGCCTAGCTAGCTTCCTTCCTCGTAACTTGGTATCCAGTCTTGTCGCTTTCAGTGAGACCACTAGTTGGCGTAGGTATAGCGGGGCAGGCGCTATCAGCAATAGCTTATCGATAACATCCCGTACTACGCTGCCGAGCCGTGTTGATCAACGTCAAACTCCAATTTCCACTGCGATCTCAGCGGCCTAGAATCGTAAGCAGCCAAGGACACTGCAAAAGAACAAGGTTTGCGCATCGCTTGGTAATTCTAATATCGAATCAAGCCGTGCCTGTGACAAGCAAGATTGACGTTCAATACGGAAGGTAGATTCCGTGTTTGGCCTTAGAAACATACCACAGTCGTTGATCCCCGATTCACCTTGCCGTGTGTGACAACATGTCATACAAAGAATCTCATGATCTTATAAATCTCAGGTGGTGGATGTCTATCGGTTACCTCCTTCCTGAGGTATCGAAGCGTGGCTGCAAATATTTATGGATTGGAAAAGAGAGACATGGGTAAGAGCATACAATCCCGGAATATGGGCTGGAGTAGGGTTGACATGGTATGTCTAGAATACTATGCTGTAAACGTGCTGTGAAATCGTAAACGCTTTACGAGGTGTTCGTTTTTGAAGGGAGCGTCCCCTTATGTGCCTCGCTTGGCGGATTAAGGGGGAGGAAGAGACGCTGGGTAGGTATGGTGATGTGATGGGATCAGGTGACCTTGCCTCGTCATGATTCAACGTTGAATTAATTGGAGTCTCAATCCTGAGTGTACTACTCACCACAAGAGACGGGTCGGTATAGGGATTTATTTGATTCTTTCAGCGAGCATCCTAACAAATAATTTGATGTTCAAAATGACAGCATAACACAAAGTCACGTGATCTAACCAATTTAATTTATGCCTTAAGAACCAGGATCCGGATCCTAATAGGACGCGGATCCTATCCTGTGATCAATGGAAAGGATTAGATAATCATTGCCTCCAGCGGACAATGTGGGAGCAGAGGATTGATGGACTAGGCTAGGGACGAAACGGCATCTAATCCTATCAAGGTCGTGAACAACACATGAGTGAGAAAAGAAGAGTATAAGCTTAACAATATATTTGAGTCTAACTTCATGTCTGGAACCCAATGGCGGATTATTTTGGGAAGGAAAGTCATAAAGTACTTAAGTCTTCGATTCGCTTAGCAGAATTATCCCTTCCCCTTTTCAACGAAGCGAACCAAAAACTGAAGCGGCTCAAACCCCTCTAAATCTAAGCCCTACCATATCCAAACTCTGGTACGAACGATCAAAGAACGACACAACACAGTTCAATTTGCAATTCAAAATTATAAAATGAAGAACTCAATTCTGACTTCCCGAAATTCTCTGCAACCATTTTTCCAAATCATTTATTCGGCATTCGACACCAGCAGACTTCTTTGATTGAATTGAAAACAACTATTTCGAAAATAAAACCCATCGACATCACCATTTCAAGCTAACACTTGTCATCTCTTTTCTAAGGAGGACACTTCGCTTATAAAACTTCACAAGCCACCAACAGCTCACACAACAAATGCTCAGCTCCTCGGAGATCCAGATGGAATCTTCCCTATACCCACCTCTAGACACTACTCCTAACGATATTTCCACTCATACTATAGCTTCCCTCGTCCCTCCGACATCCGATAACACCGCCACCGCCGAGATGGACGCCGTTAAAAAGATGGAGCTGCTTGGGTTCAAATCCGAAGACGCCCAAGAAATATTCGAGAATGGAATCACCCTCGAAGAAGTCCAAGAGATAATCGCAGAATGGTATTATATGGGCCAAGTGGATCCTATGGACCCACCCGTCGCGAAGTGGTCGAGACTTTCGACTCCCTCAAAAAAACCCGCCCCTGAAGACATCAGGAAGATGGAGCAGCTGGGGTTCAAACCTGAAGACGCTTACGAAATACTCGTTAATGGACTCAGAGTGGAAGAAGTCCAAGAGGTACTCGCTGAATTTTTCCACATAGATCAGGGGGGCCATAGGGACCTACCTGTGGGTACCTCGCCAAGACTTCTTGCGACACCAAAAAAAAGCTCCTCGTAAGCTACCCTCTCACTCACGCGACCGAGAACTTTTCTCAAATTGCCCAGGAAGAGTCTTTTGAACCGACCCATACAAACCCTCAAGCAACCACCAAGCTCGATCTGACAACCAAAACCCCCAAGCCGCGTTCTCATTCCTCGTCTCACCAACCCCAGCCTCACCACCTCCAGCAAGAGCACTTCCCAAATAACCCTTTTTGACGAACGGAACCATCACCACCGCCTCTTCTCCGCCAACCAGGAAATCGTCGCAACCAAACACCGAGCTAGGACTCACACGCCAAAACCTCCGGTTCGCGTTTCGCATCCCTTGACCCTCCCACCACCGGCCTCTCAAAGCCTCGAACCCCCACCTCCAACAACGGCAAACACCACACCTTCAGTCAAATCCAAAAACCAAGCCATATCACCCACCCGTCCCTCCTCGCCCCCTATCCTAAACCTCGCCCATCGACAACACACTCCACCACTCCAGTCTCACAACTCACCAAATCTAAGCCATCCTCTCAATCTATAAAGCTATCGCTCCAAACACCAATCCTGCCAATATCCCTCACCCTAAACCGGACACCAACACCAAAAACACTAATAACCTACCAATTACCCGCCCAGCACTTTCAAGGCCAGAAGCTATCGAGACAATAAAAGACACACAAGAACTCAAAGACGCCATCGAGCGTATGCGCGTCTGGGGTTGGTTTCGCGCCAAGTTGAGTCGGCCTTATAACAGCAACGACTCTGAGAATGTAGGTCCCAGGGATGGTGCGTGGGGTGGGGATGGGCATTACCCTTCTTCTGATGAGACGCCAATTGAATAACCTCGAGAAGCCGCGGAGACTCGAGAAGAAGAAACTCCTGGACCAAATGGGAGCCACAGCGAAAGCAGAGATCGAAGTGGATGTTCGACCTTCGTAAGAGCAGGAGATTTCGATCTTAATTTGACGCATCGTCACTCCTCCACGATAGGCACCGAACCAAAACTGAATCCTAGCATGGCAAAAGGACAAGCATTAATGAAACGCAATAAGAGTATCCACAACAACAATAAGAATCAATCTCACACACTACGCAACGACAGCACGCCCGGAACCCAATTTTAACAACAAAAATCAGAGGTCAATACAAGTCACATGACCTACCATAAAAATATCAAAGAATTCAGGGGAGCATTCGATGCCTCTTGGACAACAAGTCACCCACTTCCAGACATATAAAAGCAAGCAGAGGCGGGACAAAAGGATAAAATATGGGAAGGAACTATCAACTCAGGATCTCAAGAGCGTTTGATCTTTTCAGATCCTCAAAACCGTAGTAGCGATTACAGAAAGAAAGACTGATACATCATGAAATCAGAACACGAGAATTTCTCAATAACTCAGCTTTAACACCCAGAATCTCTAGCCCAAGATCGAGAATCGCCTCGAGAGGTGAAAAGCGGAACACGGTAAAGGGGGCGAACACGTGATATTATAGCTCCGGGAAAAGGGGCACATCTACGCTAGGGTCGAGAACGTCACGACAATAGGTAGCTGCCCTTAGGACTAGAACTACCAAAACTATACGGGAAAGGGGCGTGAAAGTGGTATTTAGTAATTATGGAGGTTTGTGTCCTCAAAAATGACAATAGGGAAGGTTTGGGAATTGGAGATAGTGAGAATTGAAATTTTGAAAATCTTAAACTTCCTCGTCGCTTGTGAGATCGTTGCAGTAAGAATATTAGTTGCTGGTGATAATTTGCTAATAATGAGACCCTTGAGATAACCTAGAGATTATCTTGGAGCCGGGGGTACATAATTGCGGCTTACCTAGGATTGGGATTAACCTGCAGTATGAAGATGGAAGGGCGAATGACTTCATTCACGATCTAGTGGTGATGGATGCCCGGAAGAACCTCGCATCGAAGATTGAGGATATCGTGATGCTAATGCACTTTACCTTTGCCAGGGAGAAGGGGTGGCTTGCGAGCCATATTCTCTGCTTTGATTGCGGAAGCCGGTAAGATGGATCCGACCCACGGCAACGATCGATGAGTCGTAGGATAAGATTACACGTTGCAATTTCCACGATGAGGAAGGCCATAACCTGGTTATGAGCCTTCTGGAGATTCTGACTTCATTCCGAAGAAGATAAGTCTTCTGATCAAGTATGAACGGCTTGAAATTTCGATCCGGCCCACGTGACATTTGAGCATAAGAAATACGGAAATCGTGATATCCATAAAGTGATTTCGATGGAATAGAAATTTCGAAATTACTCAAAGCAATAATGTCCACTTCGGAAAAGGAACTGAGCACTAAAGTCGGGAGATAGCGGACAGTCTTATCATAACCGCGCAATCCTCTAAATGAAGCTTTCAAATTTGCCAAAAACAAGAAAATGACATCAAAAAGAGTACCTTCAGACAGTTCAGATAACTTTTAGTAATAACCTGTCAGCCTCAAACTTGAGTTTTGGTGAAAATGGGGTGTATGGAGCGATGAGTTCATGATTCTGGTCATAAGGCCGGAAAATGTGATCGGCAATGTGCGATTAAAGGTCGATGAAACGTACTCATCTTCTTCGAAGATTCGTTGATCTGAAAATTAATTTCCTCACCATCCGAGTTAATCCGAGTCAACTTTGGTATTACCGCCAAGGAAAAGTAAAAGGACTCACGGACAGAAGGATATGGGAAGAGTCTAAATTGCAGAGCTATGATTAGAAGAGGTTTAGGATCAAAGTTACTGTGACCGAACGCCGATAGTAGATTGTACGATAACGCAAGGCTCCATTGACGTGCCGAGCTGGATTGACGAATGACAAAATAACGACGGTGGAGGGCTTGACGTGCGAGATTCTCGTCGAAGAGATAGCACAGTGGAGAAGGACCACTTGGAAGGTATTTCAGGTTGAAGTGCGATGTGCAACAGAAGTACCAGAGAAATGTATAGTTTCCATCATAGGGAATAGAGTGTGGGTTTTGGCGGATGAGGAAACTCCGGCAAGGTTGGATGCAGCGGCCATGGCAGCTGTGCGAGGAAACAATAGGAATCACTGTAGAAATTCACTCATAATCCATAGGGATCGTATGGGGATCAGAATGAATAACTATACTGGATGGTGGCTGCGAGGGAAAAAGAGTCATAGCAACTATCACATGATCCATTCTCCTCCCTCCTCCCTCCAGCACCCCAACTCCAAACTCGACAAGAGACTCCAGTTCAAACCGCTATTACTGCGATGTGCAACAAGAATTGGAGAGGTGGGACGAGTTGGCCAAATGGTGAAGGTAGCCTGGAGCCGGCCAGTAGGGGTAGAATTCGGCCATACGAATGCAACGCCCCATAAATCGTCCCTCGGTTGGATGGCAGTGATTTCCAGGTTGTATAGCATGGTCTATCACAGAAGCAGAACATAGAGAAGATCGGTGAGTCCGGCTAAGAAGATGGGCCCGGGTGCATAGTCGGATACGAAAAAATTGGGGGAAATTTGCGAAAATTTAGCGCAGTGAGCGATGCTTCCCGTTTCAACTCCAAGCTTGACAAGATATTCTGCGAAATGATGGTAATCATTCCGATAACGGAGATATAAGAGGGACGGACAGTTTGGAATGTGTCAGATAATGAGCTGATCTCGTGGGCATTTTGCCAAAACAATATTAACCTAGGCTAATATTGACACAAGTAGATATTGCCTCTCTTGTTTTGCTCCGCTCACAACCGTTCCAAGTCAGATTGGGATTTCTGCGACGTGCAACAGAGAATTGGGACATGTAGAAAGCTTGGTTCGTTGCGTACAGGAGGCTGGTGCTGAGCGCGACTTGAGGGTAGGAAGCCACGAGCGAGATATTGTTTCTCGTCTTTGATTTCAGAACCCCTAAGAAAGAACAAAGTTAAGATTGTAACTTTTGTGATATGCAACAAAGTCTTGTGATGTGTAGGGGGTCTGATAGGATGCCCTCAGGAGGGGCACGCCTGATCCCAGGGGACCCCACTTTGCCTCTCTAACACTTCATCTCGCCCTTAAAAGAGTCTCGAGTTCAGATATCAACTTCTGCGATGTGCAACAGAGACAGAGCCTCTGGAGTGAACTGGAATGCGGCAAATAACCTGGTATCCGAGAATCCTGGAGGGTCTGATTTGGTGCAACGGGTGTCATAGCTGGTGAACTAAGACACCGTTGGCCAGATACTAAGGTAGAGCCAGCCGTAATTGATAAACTATCCTTAGTCGTAAATTTGATCATCTGACACCCTTAGAGATTGGGGGGTATGTTCCTAGGTGTAGTTCTGATGCTCTGACCTATGAGACATTGAAAATAGCCCCAAAGCGCCATGTATGTAGCTCAAGCTTCAGTAATTCGAGGATAGAGGATGGCTAGTGTTCGGTACATACTCTCGGAGCGTATTATTCATCACCTTTCGCCGGCTAGTCAAACCCTGCACTGAAATATTAGAGCGACGAGAGCCTCTGCAAAGTCTATGACGATTCGCAACTTCGTTGTCCACAATGGCATATCAATAGATATCGTGGAAGCTAGGCGTTCTTAGATAAGCCTCGTGGGACACATGGAGGATCCTGGTAGTTTGGAAGCTGAGCTCGTCTAGAGAATATGACAGATGGTTTGCTTTTCTAGCCGTTCGGGTCCAGATTTAGTTCATATCTTCAGCAGGAACTCCAAATAGTGAGCTTGTTTCAAGAATATAGCGTATGGTCGCTGCAGACAAGAATTATGGTGTCTTCGAGATGTGATAGGAAGTTTGAGAGCCCATAGTCTACTCCTGGTATGAGAAAACTACCATCATTTGTTAGTCGAAGGTATTCTAATAGTGAAGGAGAAGAGCTAGGGAGAGGGTCCAGACCTATGACTATTTACCTGATGCTCTTAGAGCTCAACGAGCCTTAGGTCGCCGAATGATGACCTTTGCTCCCTCCAACTGCCAACCAACGCCTTGATCTTTTGTCAGAGATGACCATGAAGAGTTCGTGTATTGCTCCAGAGAAGGCAAATCGATGCTCAGATAGCCTCGTCCTAGGCACTTCAGGGTCTGCAGTTTCATTTCGTCCTCTGCAAACTCCATAATTTTTGCCTTGTGGCCGTCGACGCTGCGTTTAACTCTCCAGAACAGGAAGTAATTATCGTGAGCAAGAGCGCGGAGAACAGAATCAACCTTGGGATCGTGTAACCCATAGCTATGCCGGACCACGTAAGCTTGTGCCAAGTCATTCTGTCTGCAGGCAAGGTCAAGGACGAGGTACCCCACGAATTCATTGAGCTCAGTACTTGTGAGCGGTTGAATTGTGTGCATCCTTTTGAGGAGATGTAGTATTGCTGGGTGGTAAGACTCCATACGCTTCACCAGTATTGACAGCCGAATGCAAAATATATATGCTTGAATCGAAAAGTCGTCTACCCTATTCGAAGCCACAATCCCTTCTCTGAGCTTCCGCATTGCCATCATCAACGTCGAGAGATCCTTCTGCGCAGAAGCATCGAGGTTTGCAGTGATATTGGACGCGTCTATCATGCTCGGTGCTGTCTGCGGTCGTTGCGCTTTGTCGGTCTTTTCCTTGGAGATATCCAACTGTGCCAATCTCCTTGAAAGCTCATCACCACGTCCAGCATCTGTGCAGAAGTCCATATACCGTTCAACAATCTTTGTATAATATCGTTCTTGAGCTTTGTGATCGAGGAGTCTGTTTGAGTAATTAGTAAACATTGGAACCTGAGGAATGAATGCGCGTTACCGGTCGTCCCCTTTCGATAGGAGTCCAATTACTTCCAAAGGATCCAAAGTGACAGGCTTCAAGCGACTCCATGGCCCCGAGTTTGAGCGATTCCCACGTCCTGACATTAGTGAAGTGCGAGGGTTGTGTTGTGGTTGATGTTGGTGAAGGTGAAGGTCGAAAGGCCCAGTGCCAGCCTCGCAGTAGCGCCCCGCTTTAGGATCCCTCGGCAGGAACCATCAACCTCAACATTTTCAGGTACCGTATCCACTTCCACGTGCAAGTATTCTTTTGCCTTGTTAAGTTTCTTTTTCTCTTCTTGCTTTTTACATATTATCTTTCTTAATTCACTTCCTTGAGCAAATCTCTTTTGATTGTACATTACGCCGGTGCAAGTACTCCCGGCACCCGCCACTCCAGATGTCAGTCCGCAAAAGGAGACCATCGACCTCAGAAGTCATTGCAGATGCTGTCAAGAAGGTTGGTGACAAGGTTGAGAATACCTTGACAGTCCTCTGGGATGACCTGCCTTCCTGGCAACGAGACAATCATTACATCCATTCTGGATATCGACCCGCTTCAGCGTCTTTTCAGAAGTCATTTGCGAGTTTGGGCTACCTGCACAATGAATCTGTCAACATCTACTCGCATCTTCTTGGCGCGGTTGCTTTTTCAATGGCTGGAACTATTCTCTACACTGTTATCAAGCCAAGATATGAGTCGGCGACTTCGTCTGATATTTTGGCTTTTGGATGCTTCTTCCTGGGCGCCGCGCTGTGTTTGGGCATGTCCGCAACATATCACGCGATCTCCAATCATTCTGCAAAAGTGGCAAAGTTCGGCAACAAGTTGGATTATGTTGGAATTGTATTTCTCATTACTGGGAGTTTCATCCCCAGTATTTTCTACGGCTTCTATTGCCATCCTCACCTCCAAGAGACCTACTGGACCATGGTACGTCCTCGCTCCGTTGGAAAATATTTGTGCACCAGGCTCATTCTGATGACAGATATGCTCCCTTGGCTTTGGATGTGCTACTGTATCCATTTTTGAAAGATTTAGGACCCCAGCATGGAGGCCATATCGAGCCGGGATGTTTGTGGCAATGGGTTTATCCGCCGTTGTCCCAGTGCTTCATGGATTACAACTCTACGGGATTGACCAGATGCGAGATCGAATAGGACTGACTTGGCTGGTATTACAAGGCTTCTTGTATATTCTTGGTGCTGGGCTTTATGCCGTGGGTTTCACTGCTCCATTAAACCAGCCACCTTGCTGACAATATAGGCTCGATGGCCGGAACGATCTGCTCCCGGCTCGTTTGATATTTGGGGAAGCTCACACCAAATATTTCATGTGTTGGTGGTTATGGCTGCTGCCTCTCACCTCTATGGCCTTATCAAAGCTTTTGATTACCACCATTCCGCTCTGGGACTGAGATGCTAAGGCTTCAAGTAGGTAGTGTGATAGAAAACATGATCTACATGCAGTTTTATACCTAAGTGGTCCTTTGCATAATTTCAATGCCATTTTGTGATGATCAAGCCCGCTGTTAGGCCACTTTTGATTCTATTGTCAGTCATGTCTAGCTTCCATGTTAGCAATAGTTGTGCCGTCAGTCGCCGTGACCATCCCTTTGATATCTAGCACAAGTCCAGTATTTCTTTCACTGGGCTTGTTGTAAATTGCTGCTCTCTCATTGTGTAACATAAGTTTATCTCCTTTTCTCGTAAGTAGTTGCACACTGCACTCCTCTGGGCATGCAACAAAGTCTCTCCCTCTCTAATTCTGTCCCCAAGAAAGGTTTCCCTCTCCTTGTGTCAGATGCTAGCCTAAGGCAGCTTCCCTTGATGTATCCCCCCTAAGTTCTGTTGCACATTACAGCCCCTTCGATATCCCCAAAACGTCCTTTTGTCGCACATCCCATTTCAACCAGCTATGTTCTTTTCTCAATTGTTGCATATTGAGCCTCTCTCGATATGCAACAAACACCTACTTATTACACATCGCACTTCAGGCAACAGCACTCTTGTTTCACTTTGTTTAATATCGCAACTTCCTCGACGTGCAACAAATTTTCTGTTTTTGCATATCAGTGAGGTTGGGATGTGCAACAGAAGTTGAGATAAAGAAGCTTCATTGCTAATTTAAGACATACTGGGTTGCTGATATACGATGATACATGACAGAAAGACAAGTTGCTGGACATCCCAGTTGATATTATCCGTTGACGTTGTTAGATATTGGGCCTTTTTGGCATATCTTTTTCTATTGCAGTGATGCGAATCGCAACCCCCTTCCTTTGCAGCGAAAATCCTCCTTTTTACCCTTATTACACATCACCAGCAATTTTGAATATAGTAGGAGGTGAACGTGGTGGACCTATGAATAAAGCAAACTCTTTATGGTACCTTTCTCTTTCTCTCATTTACGCCAGTGTGTATATATACTACCCATCCTTCCACCATCACCACTAGCACCTCTATTCTCACAATTTCTCATCTTGTAGTTCAAAAAGCCAGATCCCGATCAAGATATCACCCAAAACGTCCAAGATAATCCCCGAATGTTCCGCAGCTGAGAAGAAAAGACTTCTTGACAAAGACTTCGAGAACAAGGCTGAGGAAGGCGCAAAACGTCTTGAAGCCATTGAAGCACAACATCAGGCCTAACTTGCTGCTATTGCGCCGTCGAGCACGAAACAGACCTCAGAAGCACCGAGAGCGAGGCGAGGAAAGTGCATTCGAGCGGTACGACCTTAGCCGACCATATAATAAAAACCAGAGTGACGCTCCCATCAAGGACAGCAAGGGAAAGAGCGCCACTAGAATTCAGGACAGATCACTTGAAAGCGAAGCTCTTATAGCCCGTCAGGACAGAGAAAGTGAAGCGAAAATTGAGAGTGAGAACCGCGCCGCCGCGGCGAAGCTAGCACAGCAGAAACTTCATGATAAGATGATCACAAAACGCAAGGATGAATCTTTGAAGGCAAACAATGAGTAGGCTGCTTGGAGGGGCAAGAAGGAGAGGTTGAGAAGATGAGTGATTCGGCGAAGATGCATATGATGATCGCTAAAGCGCAGATTTTGGGTAGGGATGTTGTGAAGAGAGATTACAAGGCTATGGAGAATGCTTGAGTAAGTTGGATATTTTCTTGAAGATGTAGTTAATATTTGCAAGTATGAAATATGAAAGAATACTCTCCAACAAATTTCTTTCTTAGGTGGGAGAAATACCATAAACCCCTGCTGCATGGTCCCGAGATGGGGAACTATGCTTCTGAGGATCCTGCTATCATTATGCATTCTCTTGTCTGCTATCCTTGCCAACTACAATGTTTTCCTCAAATTTAAGCTCAGATTAATTTTGTCCTAAGCTAGAAAAATCCAACTGTGATACACACAATCACATACAATTCCTGTAAACCTTCCTTCAGTCTAACAATTCATTTGACAATATTCGACTTCACTATAACATCCTTCCACTTGATAATCATATTCACAGCCTCCACATTGAGAAACAGCCGAACAACCTTCAAGAGGATAAAGTTCATCAATGCATTCACATGGGATATACTGTCTCCCAAAAAGCGGCTGCGATGCAGATGGTAGAGCAACCGTGAGGGAGGCCATTGCCAGAGCAAGAAGTGCTAGAATTTGCATGATTTGAAGTTCTCTGTATTAGATATTAGCTTGAGTTTGAAGAGCGGTTATTTCTTTTTTAGAGTTAGGATGACACTAACCGAAGATGAAATCGCAAAAATTCCTCGAGAATTTGAATTGCTACTGGTGCACAGATTTTTCTCTGGGCTATTATCGAGCCAGCGTATAACCAAAAACTAGCAACTGATCGGATGGGTATATTGTAAGAGCGGGTCGATATACTTTCTCTGATCGAACTGCCTGAACTTTGATAGTCGGTGGTGATGAATGAAAAAAGAGCACAAGATGAAATTGGGTCAACCTCGATACATATATTTGGCCCTATTGTCAAGGCCCTTGTAAGAGAAATGAGGGGGATTCTGGTGCGTGAATTCTTTGCCTCGGGTCTGACTTGCATTGATGATCATTTATCCTTCAAGCAATTCGGTGAGAGGCATGTTGCATCGCGTACCTTGTCCATTGGGTTCGCTCCTGTAAATACCCATCTCGCTCAGTGATTTGGGTTACATCTACCCTTAGAACCACATGGGCGGTGATCCACCTACCGAGCCTACCTATTGAATCATACATTGCAACTACGGTAAAAGCCAATCACCTGAAATTCCGCATGAAATTTCTGTCTTTGGTCCGTGTATCAACCGAGAAGAGTTGCAACGGATAAGATGCAGCCGCAGCTTGTGTAACAGCACACCTCAGCCCATGCGGTCATTCCTTGACCTTGTAGCCTTCAACTTTCCCTAATCCCTCTGTGCTTGATTACACAATTGCATTCTATGCGCGTCGTGTACCTACTACTCCGAACTTTACAACTAGGGGTTCTGCCTTTTGATCTTCTCAGCAGAATATTTCGTGTCTTAAGCATTTGGAACCAAGCTTTGATCTACCACTCTACTCCCACACCCCTAGCTGTGTACGGCGATCATCGTCTGATTTTATATTGGAATACGAGCATGAGCTAAGCGCATGCATCAGTGCCCTGGCCCCCAGTCATGGTGGAGACGTCACAAAGCTTGTTTGCGATCTATAATTGTGCACGAGCTGGCCAACCAAGAAATAGCCGACGCAAATATAGCCGGATTCTACTTAGCTCATCCACGTGAGATGTCTTCTCTAGCTCCTATCCTTCGTCAACACCATTCCTTGTCAAAATGAGATCCTCTGGAGCTTAGCCCCGAAAGCTCATATGCCCGTGAACCTAAATAGGGTTGAGAATCCAGACAATCTAAAAATAAGCACGGCATCTAATAAAATCATATTCACCTCTAAGTCGAGGGTAATTGAGCCTTGAGAATAAGTAACTCCCAAGCAATAATCTATTCACTTGGGCCTAAAGGCTGGGAAATTCATACAGCAGAGGGATATAAATAGGTGGTCTATAGCACATGATAATGATCAAATGAAGACAGACCATTCGCTTACCAAAATAGTGATTTAGCTGTTGGCTGGTTTTGTATCTAAATTCCATTCCCGGTGGATCCGAGAATTGCAAAGCTCGAGCAAATTTTCCCAATCAGTCATTATAAAAGGGTATTGTCTTATTAATACGGATTCAACCTGAGCTCCCCTTGTCACTCATATCACTGCTGCTACTTAATTGTCTTCGCTTTTGCATTTCTTCCCCTACTTCTTATCCTTCAAGCAACATTGACTCAAATACTGAGCTTCCTTACCAAATCAAAACACTTCCGCAAAACTTTACAGCTGGTCGGGATCGAAGCTCGAGCGCCCATTCTCATTTCGGACGCGAGGTTCTGAAGGCTGGCCTCAGAACTCCTCACTCCCCTTCCCCTTTTATACTCTTTAAGTTACTTACCCTCTCCAAGCTGGAAGTGAATTACTCAAACACAATAACTTCAATCCGCTTAATACCAAAAATAAGGCAGTAAACTCCCAAAGAGTCGGAAAATAATTAATAAAGCTCCGAAACGGCTATATCAAGGCGTCTTGAATCTAATTTGAGAGAGCAAACCAAGTAACGAATTGCGATTACCCACGATAGGAGGGATGAGGTTGACCTTAGTTTTCTTCAAAACGGTAAAAAGAAGAGATCTTCTCGTATCTCACGTTCTTTGGAATCCAAACTTTCGGTTGACAGAGATGAGTTCTGTCAGGTTAGAGCTTTTGATGCTCACTGTTGTCGTTCTCGGAACCGTCGTTAAAGAAGGGTTTGTTGTTAAGTACAAACTTACTCAAAAAGGACATTATTTACTTCAAGTTCTCCCTTCATTTTTAATATCTAATATACGGTTGATCAGTAGTAAATTACTCTCCAACAGGTTATAAGATGTGTCCGTCGGCTTGAAGCTTCCTTCCTATCGCAATTTGTGCAGTACGTTGCCCATTCTTATTATTTGTAAGTGCATGAGACCGTCCTTTTATGCCTAGCTCCACTTTGTCTTTTTTTGACTTCTGATTTTTTCGTTGTAATTAGCAAGGTTAACATGGAAAACAAAGACATTGGTAGCTTGATATATGAGACTGAATAGCTCTAATTCCCATCAAAATAAGTCTATGGTCGGCTTAGCTTCAATACAAGTCATCTGGCCGGGTAGGCATTAAAGTTATGTTTCCTAAGACCAGCCTATGTCAAGGCCTTCATCAAAGTGGAATTTTCTCCCCTCCCGAAGAGATATGTGCCACGATCAAACTAGCACTCAGCGCTTCATTCACAGCCCTCTAATATCCCAAAGAATGACAGGAGACCAGCTCTTCAAGTAGACAGGCACGACTTGCGTTTGTGCATTATCGGTAATTAAAAGCCGGCTTGTAAGGACCTCTATTCCATTCTGATTGATGCCAATGACCTCCAATTTCTCATCTGAAAGGAGTCTTTGTGAGATTATGCTACCCGAGTATTTGATTTCAACATTGAATTGGATTTTTTTTCCTGACCGAGAGCTCCCGTGGCAAGTGTGCTGATGTCCGGGGAAGCTTCGTTCCAAATCCTCAGGTATTCAAAGAGGAAGTCTGGATTTAATTCCTTTGAGTCAGTATACCGAAGGGGTACGTGAGACTTCACCAATGAGATCTGTAGGGACCATATCAGTCTCGAAACCATCATCTCACATCCTCAGATACATACTGAAACTACAGACATGGATGGTAGAGGATATGTTTCTGTATAAGTTCAAGTAATTAAAAGAATAGTTCCAGAACTACAAATTCCCTCGGTCAAAGGAATAAAATAGAAGAAGATAACAGAGGGAATATTATATAGGGAACACTGAGCTTCTGTGGCAGGCCCAGACTTCTGGAAATCTTAGATTGGATCATGTTGCCGACTCAGCGACGCCTTATTCACTAGTACAGCACTTCTATGATGTAAAGAAGAAACTTAATTGTCAAGAAGGGAATGTTTAGGAGACCTTCACGCCCAGAATGACGCGCAAAGACATCGTCCGTGGCTGAGCAGGAGGGTGCGGCATAAAGGAGCGCTATTACTCGACGGCGGGAACTGCGCCCCAAAAGCAATGCGAGAACATGCTCCGAGGTCGCTCTTCATCCCGTCTCCAGCTTCAAAAATTGCGTTCGTTCTGTAGAAGCCCAGGGGTTTGCCACTTCAGCCAGCCCCTTAAGCGACTCGCCTCGCACCAGCCATTCAATAATTGGGAATTTCCGGCTCCACATTCATTGGGAGAGCAGATTTAATAATATATCTGGCGAAAGCATCGATATGCGGACAATATAGAAATCCCAGAACGACTTGAGTGTGCAGTTGTGATGGCTTCGAGTCTTGACATGTGGTTGCATAGGATCATGTGATATCGCGGGGTAAAAGGACGGAATGTCAGGCTGACCTCAGCTGCTGGCTGCTCCATCATGAAACAGTCTCAATAGCATCACCTCCAACGTATCAAGACCATGGATCTCATATCCGAAGGTCATAGGCCTCAAGACAAAATATACTTTGACCTTCATCCAAGAGAGATCCGTTTGGTCACGCTCCGCAAAGGATCATGGCCTGAAGAGATATTCTGCAAGCTATCTCATGCACCATTAGGGAACAAGCCTGCCTACAAAGCATTATCATACGCATGGGGTTCTCCAAGAGCGACTCGACCAATATTGCTGAATGGTCAGAAACACTCGGTGACTGTGAACCTTGAATCTGCCCTCCGTCGAATGCGTCAGGCTGAGCATGATATTGCCCTTTGGGTAGACGCCTTGTGCATCAATCAATCCAATAATTTGGAGAGAACCCAGCAGGTTGAACTCATGCACGATATTTTCTCCTCTACTGAGGAAGTTCTAGTGTATCTTGGAGAGGTTTTGAATCATGATGTTCATTCAGATATCAGCTCTTCTAAAAATGCAGTCACTATCCCTGCCACGATATTCCATTGCGACAATAGGGACTCGGATAATCTCGAAATCTTTCGCCATCACTGCATAATGAAGAAAGCTTCGGGTGCTTTGCGGGCTAAAGCTAAATTGGACTACTCCTTTGAAGTGTTCTGCCTTATTCGCTCGCTCGCGGAGGGATCGGACTTGGAGCTCACCCCACCTTTCGATGCGAACTCTCGAGAGTATATCACGACTAGTTATCATAGAAATCTTTTTGAAGGATTAAGGTTAATGATGCTATCCCGATGGTGGAATAGAATCTGGGTTATTCAAGAAGTGGTTGTCCCGAAAAAAGTCACCGTGATTTATGGCTCCTCAGTTGCCTCGTGGAGTATGTTTGTTCGTGCCGCAAACTCGTACTCACAAAATCGTTCTTCTTCTACTCTTTTATCCTTTCCTCCTGAGTACACATCGGTTCTTGGTTCTTTTGCTCGCATTACACTGGACATTGACCGAATGCGAGGGCTCTGGAGAAGCGGAAAACAGACCGCACTGTTACCGCTTTTGAGACGATTCGGTGGTCGAAAAGCAACAGATGATCGAGATAAGGTTTACGCTCTTCTCAGTCTAGCTAGAGAGGGGACATCACTTACCCCTAATTACCAACTGGCAGTTCCCAAAGTCTTCCTTCACACCGTCTTAGATATTATTAAAACAACGAAATCACTAAAGGTTCTGTCCGGGGACCTAGGAAGGAAGGATCGACAGGATCTTCCTTCTTGGGTCCCAGACTGGAGTGCAACATACGATGATCTAGATCGTCGCCGGGCTGATAATACAGAACACTATGATGCCACGAAAGGTAGCCTCATTTACCTCCAGCAACAAGGAGCCAGAGAATGGAGTGGGATTGGTGACTTTATTAAAGCCTTGCAACAGGCAAAGTCAGACGATAAAGTGCTCTCATTGCCAGTGAAAGAGAAATTTACTGCCATCTTAGACAACCCTGAATGGAAAAATTATCTTCCAAACTTTTATCACCGCAACGAAGAGCCGAGCTATGATGAATGTCTGGAAGCAGTCGAGGATTTTTTTATGGCCCGTGGCGGTCCCGTTTGTCTACGAGACCATGGCGAAGGCGTCGTAAGTCTTCCAGGATTGAAAATTGACAGGATAATTTACACTGGAGAGATGGCATTGTCTGACGACGAGGAACTTCTTTCAGTTATTGATTCGTGGGCCGTAATGGCAGGGGGGTATTATGAACACGAGTTTGGATCAGCTTTCACAAGAACTCTTTGTGCCGACATTGTGAATTCTGATTCCTCTAACGAGGGACTTGGTACACGACGTCTATGGCACGAGGACCTATCATTACTAGCCGGTTGGTGCATCCGCAGACAAGGTCTTCTTTCTAGCCTTGAGGAGAAATCGGCATGGAACACTCTCTTGAGAGACACCATTAATCCTGAGACCATGCTTTCGCCACCTGCAGAACTTCCTATCCATATTGACACTGCGATCAGGTCTGCTTCAGTTCGGCGCAGGTTTTTTATCACCGCAAGAGGTTACATGGGACTTGGACCTGCTAAAATGCACCCAGGTGATGGTCTATATATCCTTCTGGGCGGCCAGACCCCCTTCATTCTTCGGGATGCCGGTTCCCGCAATCTCCTTAGAAGATCAAGTCAGCCAATCCTTGGCAAAGTCGAAAAACCTTGCCTCGAAGTTGTGGGTGACTGCTATACTAGTGGATTAATGGACGGTGAAGCCATGGAAGAGTGGAAGAAAACAACCCACGGTTGGCAAGAGAATGCAACAATAAGGCAACTCTTCCAAAAATGGACAAGACTGTCTGATGAGTGGAGAACATTGAACTCGGACTCGACAAACTGGAAGCAGGTGTCATGTAAGCCAGCAATTATGTTTGAAGTGAGACAACAGGATTGGCCAACCTGTGGCCCGGACGAGTATAACTTGTTCAGACTTGAAAATGATCTCGATGAAATGAATGGATTTCCTAGACCAGGGAGATTTGCCGAAGGAGAGGAATCACAGAATAGCGACGCAATATCATTGAAAAAGGAGTTGGAGGAGGTTAAATCGTGGAGTGGTGATTTATTATCGTGGAAAGAAGAGTTGGATCGTTTGACGCTATTGAGTCGGATAGCGTTGCATGCCAAAGCTGCTAAGTTGAAGATAAGAGACATAGAGGACAAGATCGCAGATGTGGAACTCCACATGGACTCTAACAAGACTGCAATTGAGGAGATAGAGTAGAGTACAGAGCAGAAACCTTACGTCTACCTCGTATAAATAACTTTGACGATGAGCAACTCAGCCAAGAAGTGGATAAAGACAATATCAATATGCGAAGAACCGAATGATTGTCATCCGATATTTGATAACATACAAGTTACGCAGAGGGGCGGACTAGCACAGCAGCTTGCCTCAGTAGGAGATGCATGCTATTCTATACCTAGGAGGGGTAGTTCAAAAATATCCGTACCCCTCCAACCCTATTGCCTTGGTTCGGAACTTTGATTTCGGAATTTTGGAAATCAAACTTTGTGCAAGTTTTATTTGAATCACTACTCCAATGTCCTTCGGCTATCAAATTATCAATATGGTAATTCATTCGGCGGCAATGTTGCGATCGAGGTTGGCCACTAAGGCATGCGAGATGGACGGAAGATCAATTTATTGCCGATTGATTCAGCAGATACAACTCTTACATCCAACCGAGAAGATCTCATTTCTTCTAAGGAGTACGATACACTAGTCCGAAAATCAATCAAAATCAGCACCAGCACTATTCTTGACAAAAGCAGCGTTTTCTCTTCAACTTCTTCTGGGTCCGACGAAATTCTAGAACGTTATGAGGCAGACTTGCTCGAACGGATTCGTATCAGCATTACCCAGAATACCCGCTGTTATTACACCATTCATTGATGTATTACCCGGGTTCTGCGACTTTATTTCGTACCGATGGTAATGCTCTACAACATGGACTGAGTGAGAAGTTCGAATCTCTAGACGAAATAGTGCTCGCAGGAAATCATTTTGAGCTGCTTGATCCAGCAGTGGGGCAATTGAGAAATATAGCGGAGAAAGTTGCGTAGATTGTCAACAGATGATGACTTGTTTGGATACCTAGATGAGGTTCCTTTTCCTTGGATGTTCCATGTCAAAACATATCATTACCAGTTTGAATATTCAATTTGTTCTCATCAATAAGATCGTAATTACAAGGTGTAGTATTTACTTATCCCTTTCACATTCTCTGTCACACAGGCTGTTTAAATGACTTTCGATATACGTTGCCTTAGCTACGGACACTCTGGGAAAGTATGAGGCATATTGTGACTCGACTTCTAAGTTCCACTCTATCAGAGAGGAAATGCTATCACGTGACAAACGGGCGAAAAGGGGTAGTCTGAGCTGGATTCGATTGTCAGATTGTGGGGCTCAATAAATCATATCAAGATGTGATATTGGGGTAAGTATAAATTGGGGTCTAAAAGAGACAATTCATTCTGCGAGAGATCCCGACGAAGAAAATGAACCATATGTAGTTGAAACATTTTACTTCTCCCGATGCATTTCCCTTTGAAATTTGATCTGCTACTTCAAAGCTAGATACATATGAATTCGAGATTTGATTTATTGCTCAACTCATTACTTCTGCTGTTGTTTTCTTGCTTGCTGTCATCTTTTTCATTATTGTCATGATTATTTTGCTTTACCAATGAGATTCATAAATGTTTGGGGTTGTTAGAGGCTTCTCCCATACCTTTCAAAGTGTCGAGAATGTACCCAATCATCGGAGACTATGGTGGGGGAAAGATTTCTAGTAATCTAATGCCGTGTGACGTTTGGAGAAGAGTCAAGGCATCCTGATTGAAAGTCGTCACTTTTATACGTAGTGTGCCTACTGACACGTTTATCAGGCTGGTCAGGCAAGACCGTATACACGATTTGAAGTCACAGTGACTTAATGATAGAAATTTCAATTCAGAGGGTATCAATTAACATTATATCCTACGCCAAAGTATATGCAAGAAAAATCTATTTCTATCTACCATCTTTTCCCATCCTCCCCATAAGGTAACGCCCTATTATACTGACTCCTCAACGCGGCATCTACCAAGGCCTCAAAGTCCCTCTCCCTTATATAAACCCACTCCTTCACCTGCCAACCATCCTCATTCTTCGGATCCTCCCCCAACTCGCTCTGGCCCAACGTCTCCCGTTCCCAATCCCCCACCCAAACACTATGTTCCGTAAAATAATGCAATCCCCGCATCTCACCTATCTGCCTAAACCCCAACATGCTGAACGTCGGTGGTAGGATCTCAACAACGGCTGATTCTTCAGGGAGGAACAGGACGTGCGTCATTCCTGCGCCGTGGTGTCCGATTAGCACGTCGGTCGATTGGACAAGGATGATTTGTTCGCGGAGGGAGAGGGTGGAGAAGTCGACGAGGTTGATGGTGTGGTCGGGGTATTTTTTGCGGATATTCTCCGTCATGCCCTTCAGATTATAGATCTTGCGAGTTTGCTGACGATCGATAATCGTAACCACAGGTTTTCCAGTTATTTTAAAGCGCGGTGTGATACTGAAATGCGTGTATAAACGGCGTAGGAACGCATTAATCAAGAAACGCGATTCGCAGACAGGGTGGTACAGGTGCTCCATCAGGAGTAACCAGAACGGAGAGCTGGAGCCTGGGAGAGGGAGTACCACGTTCCCGTAACAGCCTGGTTGCATAGCTGATTTGCGGATCGGAGTCTTCCCATTCACGATCCTCCATACATCGTCCAGGTATTCGGAGCGGTCATCTTCCCATACTATCGTCATATTGTTCGCTTCCTCCGGCGTCAAATACGGGATTCCAGTGACAGGGTCAGATGCTATTTTCAGGATATCTAGCGTAATGCCCACCTGCCATATTTCCATCAATTTGTGCCACACATTGTTGTTCTCCTCCCTTTTCACCAACATGATCCAATCTTTCTTCTCCTTCAGCCCTGTTTCCGCAGAACAGTCTCCGAATGTGGGGCCGGCATTGATCTTCCATGTATCGGTTTCCTCTCGAACGCCGTTCCAGTAGAAATATGAATGCATGTCCTTGAGATCTTGTACGCCTTCTACATCCTCGTTCCCCGCGGCTCTCTCGGCTGTGAAATTTCGTAACCGGCATTGGAAGCTTGATTTTTTGTCTAGGGTGAGATCGACATTTTGGGGTGGGATATGGAGACCTCTTGCGGTGCAGAAAGAATCACTCCTCCACATACCATCGTCTCTCGGGTGTTGGAAACATTGTAGTTGTGATGGAGACTCCGATTCGCAATATGGTTGTTGCCTGACAGCGAGCTTCTCAAGATATGATGGGCCGTAGGTATCTTCACACCATTGATCGCTTTCAGATTTTATTGTATACTCGTCAGGGATTTTTTCAAGGAGATTTTCGGGGGTCGTGTGGTGAGAGGCCGGGAATGCAGGGGTGCTAGGGGATTGGAAATGCCATCGGAAGGTATAAAGGAGGATTATTTGAATGAGGACAAGAACTGTGATGGGGACTATCGAACGAGGGGATATTCGAAAATCGAGCAACATTTTGGACGGAAAAGAAAAAGTCAATAGGAGGGGTAGTGGGAGACATGATAGTTTTATGAAATGAAAGGATGGCGTCGCATTTTTGTTGGTACGAAAGCTGAAAGACGGGACAGGTGGTGCATGGACGGTGATTTTGCGTTGTTCTCAGCCTTGTGCTATTTCTGAGGGATCTTCGGCGCGATTGATTGGTGACACCAGATCCTTTGTGGGCTCCACAAGCTCCTTGGTGTGCGGCTATTGGAATGACCGGAGGAACCGGGTGCAATACGAGCCATGTTAGGTTAGAACAGCAAATGACATTTGGCGCCTGTAATTACCAACTTGTTGGGATTACGATTGTTGGAACGAGCTATACGACTTCGGAGACGGGAGCAAATGAGAGAGTCGCATGGCGATCCCTTCAGATATGGTTCCCGCTCGTAAAGCCCCTAAATTTTGAAGGTGGCAGTGAACTTTCACTACCTGAAACCTTTACTGTACGTCAAACTAGTTACCGTGATGGTCCACTAACATAAAATTACGACCTTCACCATGAAGAAGGAGCTGCTGTAGGAGACACACTTTTACGAGGGAAAATTGTCGTTGATTCTACCTCCTCGCATAATCCCTACTCATTTCGCGGGATCTTCCCATAGGGGCTGCGAGAAATATGCTTACTTAGGTATCCTTGCGTGCCGCGTTCCGCGTGGTCAGCACTGAATATTAAACGATGGGACAATCCCCTTTATAACACGACCCCTTTCCACTTTCGTATGATTTTCAGGGACTGGAGTGTACTCCGTACGAAACAGAGACGTGGCGTTGTGGTGGAGATCGACATGCAGGATCACGGACTTTGAAGTATCGATTTCGTCCCGTGTCTCTGGTATTTCTTTTTGCAATAAGCCGCAGGGTAAGGATGGACTGAAGAATGGGAGTAAAATGCAATAGAAATTGCTACCATTTTTCGTCTTCTATCGATAGTCATTCTTCACTGCGATATATTCTCTTGATAAATGAAAGTTGTGCAATAGTTGTTCTGGCCAATGATAAAATATTGGAGATGGTCTGGGGTCCCTGGAATTTTCAACGTGGGGGCTCAATTAATGGTAGGCGTGGGGCAGTGCAATTTAGTGGATCCGCTTTCAACCCCTTAATCCTCTGCATGAAAAATTCATGCGTTCAATGTTTCCCTATTTTCTTTCTCAACAAGTGCAAGGTGAGAGCGAATTTAATTATCTATTATAACTTTCATGGTGTTGGAGGGATGCCAGTATGCTTTGTGATTATTTATTGCTCCTTTTCAAATGTCGAATTGACACTGGAATTATGAGCATATACTTTCATTGCCGATTGGCACTTTTATCTTAATATCTTTTTCATTGAGGGAAATGCCTGAATGCTCTATTTTGGATAGCACAATCGGACAGATCCCGCGGACTTGCTTGAGTCATTCCGCTGGCGTGATGCTTTAAATTCTCTCTTGCTGGAAAAGCTTTTTTGTCTTGTCTTTCGTACCAATACCATCTACCAAGATGCGATGAAAATTTCACACATTATAGTCCTAGGGTTGCCTGAAATATTGCCCACATGGTATGCCTATCTTCTCCTTGAAGACTTGCTCTATTCAGCAAGTGCTGCTGCCTTTCCACATACTCGACTTTAGTACTTCACAAAGATGAAAATTTCAACCTCTCCGGGTTTTTATTAGTGTCATAAAGCAATTGTCTCATGTAACTTTTGGAACCAATTCTATCCATGACTAGAATCTCCCACCAAGTCCATCATATATACACAAGGTTCTTTTCATTATCCTTTATCTCTTTCCCAACCATGTAAGATCTCTCAACCACACCTTTGGCAATTGTTACCTTGGCTATAGGGTACATACCCTCAATACGCACCCTATACTCTTTCATTTTGGTAGCTCATGTAATTATCCCACGCAAAAACTGGTTGGCATTTTGCACAGCTTCCTTTTAGATCTTAAATCAACCTACAATTTCTGACAACGAATGATACATTGACCGCAGTATGACGTGTGGCAAGTACTGTAGGCCAATCACACACTCATCACATACTCATCACATTTCATTCTCTATGTCTGGTGAAAGGATCATTACCTATATTTTAAGACTTGTTTGTATATCGAGCAATTTGTTGAATCTTCTTGTTTACATCAGCCCTGAGCGTGTTGACTGTGTCTGGTTCCAACCTAGATATTTCAACTTCATAATTATATATTTGTTATTTATATTGGATCAAGAACAGAATAGAGGAACCTCATTCTCTTTTATCACAGCTTCTAATTGATATTTTTCCAACTGCATGTTGAGACTTTTTATTACAGAATCTCAGCTTCTACTGAAATCATGATGCTACCCCCCTCTAAAAAAAGCCTGCAATGAATTAGCGTCTTGAATACAAAGAGCAAGGATTTCCTCACGCCCGGACCTCACGAGGTCCTTTCCCGTCAAGTCTGGCGTTGTCGTCAACTCAATTCCACGTAACGTCTTCCCGGTCAACAGCTTCTGGTATATAAAACTGGTTTTTCATGAATTGGGCCCAGCATGTTTTGTAGAGCTCAAAGCTCTCATCGCTGTTTGATGGTGGATCGCGAAGCAATTGAATCTATCCTTCGACTTTACGGCCCGCCGGCAACAGAAATCTTCACGTTCAGATCACCGGCTGGGAGAAAGGATAAATCGTTCCTACCGTACGTTACTGCAGTAAGTACTTGTTGGACTGAAGAAAATAACAACGAAGAAAGTAGCAGTGAGGAAAGTGAAAGCGATGGAAGTGGCAGCATAGAACTTGGTAGCGAAGATACGCTTAGCGATGCAAGAGGAGCCTCGTATCGATGATGGAGGGTACCACGGACATTTCAAATGGGCTCTGTAGAGCATAGTTCAGCTTTAGCAAAACGAGGAAAGGCTATCTCCACAAGATTATTATCCAGAGAATAGAGGTATCTAGGGAGATATTGGATTGATGTACGAAGCACCGGGTTTCCTTTAGTGATGAAAGAATATAAGTGGAATTTGCGGAATGTGTGGTCGTTGTCATTACTTTCAAAACTGCAACGCCCTCATAAATCATAAAAGCTTGGGTATACCAATGTTCGTTATCCTCCCACCAAACTAGTTCACCACCGTCCTGTCACGGCATTCGTAGCCAAAATCTTATAACGCCTCGAATAAAGCGCTATTGTGACACACCAGATCACGCTAAACGACGCCCCTCAGCAAATCGTTAGTGACAACTTGCGCTACAACACCCTTATTTATCTACTCCTACGTACACCCCTCTTAACGATTCTTATATTTTACTACGCCACGGAGGAGTATTACTCTCCTTACGTTGCTAATTGCTGCTTCTAGCACGGTCTAGATTAGTGTAGATGTTATAAGGGTTAGATATAGCGTCTACCTAGATTTAGTATAGAGGTAAACTTTGGCGAAGTACTTCGTACTCGTAGGTGTTAAAGATAGTTGTAGAGAGATGCGTGCCGGAGCTAAAATAGGACCCACCCCTTAGAGACAAGACAGGGAAAGTATAACTGGTCCTCAAAGGAGCCAAAACGAGCACTACATATTTCTTGGCGTGTGCCCGGACCGTGCTCGGGAATGCTCACCTTCGGTTTAAAGTTCCTCATATGTAACTCAGGTTAAAGTAGTAGTAGCTCAGGTTCAAAGAAGGAATAAAAATATCATGAAAACATTCTCATGTTAAATAGGGTCTTATGACAGCGGAAGAAATTGAAATAGTTGCAGGTAAGCTCGAACTACGTTCCCCTACGCCCGATCAAGTACTAAGAGCGCGTTCAGTTCGATTTTTTTTTTAATTAATTTAGCAAATAAACTTATGCAAATTAATCAAATTTAAGCTTAGGTTGAATATCTATTTAGTAAATTATCTAGATTTACTAAATTAAAACTTAAACTAAATATAGATTTAGTAAATTATATTTAGATTTTTTAAATTAGATCTGCTTTAATTAAAATCTTAAAATATACACAAAAACACTTATATATCTGATTTACTAATAGCTTATTTTATAAGCTATTGACTATCTAGTATTGATTTTGTCATTCTATACAAATCAGATCTATTAAAATATTATAAAATCGGGTCTTATTTTAACAAATTTCAGCCCTTAAAATCGGATTATGCAAATCAGGGAAAAATCAAACTGAACGCGCTCTAAAATGGTTCATGAGCTAGGGAAGCGAGTTTTTGGTCAAGATACCTAGATTTGAGAAAAGGGTCCTCAAACTCGCACATTTGCTTATGTTTTAATTCTATTATTACACTTTTGCTCTCTATATTCCCTCAAACCTCTACTGGAAAACTTTTTTTGAAAAAAAAAAAAAAAAAAAAAAAAAAAAAATTAAAACAAATAAAAACCCAAGATCTTTCTCCCCTTCTTTCT
>Ga0182030_10004089_pt1 | contig 31101 bp, 27 predicted proteins | sample 812S3MmetaG_FD_121299 | JGI IMG/M metagenome (GOLD analysis project Ga0182030, IMG submission 121299) | Permafrost microbial communities from Stordalen Mire, Sweden - 812S3M metaG (Illumina Assembly) | ecosystem: Environmental > Terrestrial > Soil > Wetlands > Permafrost | place: Sweden...
ATCGACAATCTGAAAGGCCAAACCGACAGAACGGCCATAGTGGGCAAGACTGGATTCGACCGCCTCACTGGACCCGGCCAGCACTGCGCCCAGCTTCATTGAAACTGAAAACAGGCAGGCGGTCTTGCGATAGATGAGGTCAAAATACTCTGCCTCAGAGACGGCGTGGCCCAGCTTTTGAATTTGCAGCAACTCGCCTTCGACCATCTGCTGCGTAAGTCCGATGAGCAGGTCGAGCACGCGCAGATTTTTTTCATCGAGCGCAACTTTGAAGGCTTGCATATAGAGCCAGTCGCCAGCCAGCACGCATTTTTCGTTGCCCCATGTGGTATTGGCAGAGGGGCGACCGCGGCGCATATCGGCACCGTCGATAATGTCGTCATGCACCAGCGTTGCAGTGTGCACCATCTCGACAACCGCGCCGAGACGGATGGCACCGTAGCCGGTGTAACCGAGCAGATGCGCCGCCAGCAATAGCAGCGAGGGACGAATGCGCTTGCCGCCGCCCTCGCGCAGATACTCGGCGATTTCGGTAATGGTGCTTACGCCGGAAGCGGCGTCGCGGCCCAACTCCTGCTCGATTGCCACGAGATCTTCCCGCAGCAGATCGAAGACTTCTCTCGCCGTCGCTATTGCCAGTGTGCTCAAAGTTCTCCGGTTCCCGTGCTTAATCAGGGTTGAATTGCGTTCTTGTTGGCTTTCACGAAATCAATCAGCTTGCCTCCAATATTTTCTACTCCAGCTCTGTAATATAGCTGATCGCATTCATCTAGCTCATCATCGATCGCATCTTTCGCCTCGGTATTCTCAGTCTCGGAATAAGCGTCCAATGCCTTCGCTAATACTTGAGGAGCCAATCCTTGGAAGCCCGCCACTTCAATTGCTCTCTTGGTGATCTCAGCCGTCTCCGTGCAACCTATGCGGAGGAGTGCATGAACAATGATGGGCGTATATTCGCGGGATGAGTTGACAAAGAACTGACTATATCCGCCGTTGTTCACCTCGCGTTCGAGAGCTTCAACAGCCAGAACAATAATCTCTTCCTCTGAAAGTTCATCTGCACCTACCCGTTCTGATTTCTGCTGAATTGCCATTTCAATCGAAATAAGAAAATCAATCTCATTGCCATTCGAGATAGCAAGCAATTCATCGACTGTCTTTCCAGCACATATCGCACGCTGTTTGGCGTGCTCGCGCGTTATTTCTTGGTAGCCCATCCAGCGTTCCCTCAGGGGCTAAAGCCCTCAACGATTTTGACCTGTTGGGGCACGACTGAAGTCGTGCCCTTTCAAAACGAGACGTCCTATTGCTGCACGTAATACTCGAAAACTGATGAATCAATTGGTCCGATAGTTGGTGAACTGCAACTCAACGCCCAGGTCTTTAGCTTTGAGCAACGCAATGATGGACTGCAATTCATCGCGGTCCTTGCTGGAGATGCGCACGGTGTCGCCCTGGATGCTGGCTTGCGCCTTCTTCTTTGAGTCCTTGACCAGGCGCACGATCTCCTTGGCCTTGTCGGTGGGAATGCCCTGCTGCAACTTGATCTTTTGCTTGACGCTCTGGCCGGAGGCCTGCTCCAGCTTTTCATAGGTCAGATTCTTCAGCGAGACGCCGCGCTTGACCAGCTTTTGGCCAAGAATCTCCTTGACGGCATCGAGCTTGTACTCGTCTGCCGAGGCCATCTGAATCGCATCCGAGCCTTCGAGCGTAATGTCCGAGTGCGAGTTCTTGAGGTCAAAACGCTGATGAATCTCCTTGAGCGCCTGGTCGATGGCGTTGCGCACCTCTTGCATATCCACTTTGCTGACGATGTCGAACGAATTATCTTGAGCCATTGTCCTCTTGTCCTCTACTCCTACGCGTTCCTGCGCGGCGGGCGAACTCCTACGCGGAGAGCGAACTCCTACGCGGAGGGCGAACGTTGCTGTGAGCAACATCTCTATCAGTTTCCCACGTCAGGCTGTAGGTTAAACAGTCTAAAAAAGTTTTTCGTGGTTGTAGAGGCAATTTCTTCTTCAGAAACTGCGTGCAATTCGGCCAAAGTTTGCGCGGTACTACGAATATAGGATGGCTCGTTGCGCTTGCCGCGATTGGGCAACGGAGCCAGCCAAGGAGCATCGGTTTCGACAAGCAGGCTGTCTAGCGGCAGTTTGGCCGCAACGTCGCGCAACGGCTGCGCCTTGGGATAGGTCAGATTTCCGGCAAATGAGATGAGAAATCCCAGATCGAGAGACCATTGCGCCTGCCCTACATCCCCACCAAAGCAGTGCATCACGCCGCCGAGGCCAGTGGATCGCCAATGCGCCTCAAGAACTTTGAAGAGATCATCCCAGGCATAGGCCGAACCATCATTCCGCCCCATCGACGAAGACTTGTCGCTGGTGACCCCGGTATCTTTCGGACGACAGTGAATCAGAATCGGTCGCTTGCGGTCGGCGGCAATCTCCAGTTGGCGAATGAGTGCTGCGCACTGGACTGCGTGGTCTGCTCCCTCATGATAGTAGTCGAGACCAATCTCACCGCAGGCGATGACTTCTGGCTCGGCCAGCAGTGCATCGAGTTTGGCCAGCACGGCATCGTCAATCTCGGGTGTGTTGTGCGGATAAACGCCTGCACTGGCGAAGAGTCTTGGAATGCCTGTTTGCCCATTGAACTGACGGCAAATCTTCAGCGCACCATCCATTCCGCTGGCGTGTTCGCCAATGCCAATTGCGAGCACAGTGCCCACTCCTGCTTCCCAGGCGCGGCGCAGCATCACTTCGCGGTCTTCGGTGTAGCGCTCGCTGTCCAGGTGAGCGTGAGAATCAATCAGCAATCTAGCCTCCGGGAAATTTGAGGGGATAACAGCAGTATAAGGCTTGGGCTTTTCTGTTGCTGCTCTGCTGTGCGAAAGTAGCTTTATGCAAACGATCTCGATCGCCGCAAATGATAGGGTTTTTGTGCTGACTGGTGCGGGCATCAGCGCAGAGAGCGGACTACCAACCTTTCGCGCATCGGATGGCTTGTGGGCTGGCCACCATGTTGAAGATGTGTGCACGCCAGAGGCCTGGGAACGCAATCCCGCGCTGGTTTGGGAGTTCTATTCAGCACGGCGTGAGGTTGGTGCGCTGGCGTTGCCGAACCCTGCGCACGTGGCATTGGCTGAGTTGGAGGCGCGGCTCGGCGAGCGATTTTATCTTTGCACGCAGAATGTGGACGACCTGCATGAACGGGCGGGTTCTCGGCGACTGATCCATATGCATGGGGAACTGGCCAAGGCGCGTTGCGAAAATGAGTGCGGCAAGCCACCGGTTGAAGATCGTGCGATTTATCGCAGTCTCGATGAGGTTGGACGGTGCGCGTGTGGCGGACGCATGAGGCCGCACATTGTCTTTTTCGGCGAGATTCCGCTGGAGATGGAGCGCATTGAGCGCGAGATACAAAAAGCTACGTTGATGGTGGTCGTGGGAACTTCAGGTTCGGTGTATCCTGCGGCGAACTTTGTGCATTGGGCAAGACAGGCTGGTGCGCGCACGGTGTATGTGGGACCGGAGCCGCCGTTGAATGCTGCTGCATTTACTTACGTGGTCGAAGGCAAGGCTGGAGAGGTTATGCCGGGATTGTTTGTGGGTTAGTCAAATATGTTTTCTGTTTAAAAGTGAAAACGATAGCGCAGTTCTGCCGAAATCAAACGCGGATCGTTGTAATGAAAGCCACCAATAGTTACAGAGTTATCGAGCAGCACGCGGTGATTGGTTGCATTGATAACATTAGTGGATAACTTCCAGCGGTCGCCGATGTTATGACCGGCAGAAACATCAAAGGTTGTATGCACAGGCAGGTTATTGCCTTGATACGGTCCAAGACCTGATGCAGCTAATCCATTGGTGAAGCCGGAACCGTAGTAAACATTGGTGGAAAACCAACTATGTCGGGGTAGAGTTGCAGTAAATCCAGTGTTGAGAGTGTTGCGTTGGTCGTGGTCAACTGGCGTATAGGAATCATCGCCAGGAAAGCAAACTGGGTCTCCAGCAAGGCTGCAAGTAAGTCCGCCTTTGATCGGTCCGCGTTGCTCTGCTATCTGATTTGAGTAAGTCAGATGAAATTGACCTAAGTGATATAACTGCGGCGAACGAAGGGTTAGCTCCCAGGCGCGCACCAATGCTCCATCAATGGCGATGGGAAAGTACATATTCGATTCGCCTTCATTGGAATGGTCAAGGAAGTTATTCACGCGATTTTTGACGTTGGCTACATCAAGCATCCAACCTTTGTAGGGAATCTGAATTCCAAACTGATGCTCTTCATCGCGCTCGCTAGGCAGAGGCGTGAATGTGTTTTCACCAGCAGGCAGTGTACTGGCATAGTTGAGGACGGAACTGGAGACGGTTTCAATTGGCGCGGGTTGAAAGAAGTGGCCATAGAAGCCGCGTAGAACCCAATGAAGACGCGGTATTTCAACGGTTTCTCCCATGCGTGGATAAATTGCGGACTCGCTCAATCCAGCACGATAGATCGAAAATCGCTCGCCGCCGAGCAGTGTGATGTAACGACCCAGATGCAGATGATCAGAGAGATAAAATTCAATCAGTGCGGCGCTTGCATTGGAACCGGTATTGGGCTGAGAAGCCGCGCTTCCGTCATTGATTAACACACCAAATAGATCATTCTCTGCTTGATAGAAGGTATAAGTCCCAGCCGAGAAATTATTCGGTCCCATGTCAAGACGAGCATCAGCCTGACCACCTATATAGTTAGATGTTTGATGCCAGGTTGTTGCGACCGGAGTATCGGTTGAAAGTGAATCGTAGTTAGCCTGATTCAAATGATAAAACGGCGCAACGGAAAACAGTGACTTAGACGAGAGGGTGTGAACCCAGTTAGCAATTACAAAGGAATCGCGTTCTGTCTGCCCATCCCGCAAACCATAGGAGTTATAGTAGTTACTCACTGCCTCCCAATCGGTCAGGCTCGGATCATATGGAATCTGAAAGTAATCCTGGCGATATTGTGCGTTCAGACGCAACTGATCCTTGGAGTTTTGGTTGCGAATGAGCGATAGAAATCCGCTCTCCGAGTTAGTGGCATCGTGATGGATCGAAGTAACTGGAGTAGCCAATCCGTAATTGGAGCGGGAGAGATTGAGGCTTGTGTACCAGGCCGACGCGGCATTGTGATCGCCCAGTGAAAGCTGTGTTTCTCCGGTGTATAAGTTGCCTGCGGAGAGCAGTAACTCGCCTTCGCGATTGCGCTCGAATCCGTTGCGGGGCAAAACGTTGAAGACACCGTAAGTTCGGTCGCCTAACTCTGCTGCATAACTTCCGCGCTGGGTTTCGACCGCATCCATATCTTTGGGATCGATTTGCGGGCCGACATTTGAAGCGATTTTGGTGTTTGGAATTGCAACGCCGTCAATTAGCCAACTGGTCTGGTGTCCTCCGCGCATATGCAGCATATCGTGCGTCATATAGGCGCCGGGGACATAGTCGGTAATCATCTCCATGCCGATGGTGCGGCTTGCTCCGGGGGTCTGTTCGATCTCAGCGCGAGTGATCAGCGTGGTGGGAGTTACTGAGTCAGTCGCTGAGACTGAACTTTGCAATCCCTCAACGACGACAGACTGTGTTGCTGATGCAACCGAGAGCGCAATATGCAGCACCGGATTAGTGCCTGAAGCAACGGAGATTGTCTGCTGAAAGGAAGCAAAACCAATCGCAATTACGTTGAGTTTGTACACACCGATGGGAGCTTGGTGCGATTCGAATTCGCCGTCGGCGTTGGTGGTGGCGCTCAGTTTGAAATCAGAGTAAGAGGCGGCAAGAGTCACTGTAGCTTCTGCGACGGGACGATGCTGTGGATCGTGCACGATGCCATGAACAGTGGCGAAGACAGTGGCAGATGCAGGGATGGAAGCAAATACCATCCATGCCGCAGCAAGTAAAAAACGCAATTGTGAGAAGAAGGGAGGAGTGTGCCGCATTTGAGACTTATGCTACACGATAACAAGCTCTCGAGCCACAAATTGAACCAGCGCCTCGGCTCGTTCAGGTATCATCTATAGTTACGAAGGCCTATTCAAAATCAAGAGGGAATGCCCGTGCCTGAACAGAAACTAACCGCATCGCCGTCGCAGAGTTTATACAAAGAGGCGGGCCTGCAACGCCCATTGCGCGTCGCTCTCCTGGGGTTTGGAACCGTGGCAAGTTCTGTCGCGAAGATTCTGATTGAATCGCAGCCTGAGGGCATTGAACTGACTCATGTTTATGTTCGCAGCATTGCACGTCGTCGTGCGGATTGGGTGCCTGCGAGCGTAACGTGGAGCGAAGATGTTGGAGCAGTTCTCTCCTCGGATGTGGATGTGGTTGTGGAGTTGGCAGGCGGTCTTGATCCTGCTGGCGGCTGGGTGCGGCGTGCGCTGGAGGCTGGTAAAAGCGTGGTCACGGCCAACAAGAAGCTGATTGCCTTTCATGGCGTGGAACTTGAGCAACTGGCTGCGGAAAAAGGCGGACAACTGAGGTACGGTGCCGCTGTAGCTGGCGGAATCCCTGTGATTCCGGGCCTTGAGCAAGGCTTGGCGGGCGACCGCATCGAGCGGATCGAAGGGATTCTCAACGGCACCTGCAACTTCATATTGAGCAAGATGGAAGAGGGTGCGGACTACGCGCCGGTGTTGGCCGAAGCGCAGGCAAAGGGTTATGCGGAGGCCGATCCGACCGAGGACGTGGGCGGGTTTGACGCGCGTGCAAAGCTCGCGATTCTGATGCGGCTGGCGATGCGCGTGGCTGTGCATCCAGAAGAGATTGTTCCGCAGCCGATCACGCAAATCTCAGCAGTGGACTTCAGTTATGCTCGCGATCTGGGCTGCACGATTCGCCAGATTGCGCGGGCCGAACAGTCCCATGGGCAAGTTGCTGCATCAGTGGGTCCGACGCTGATTGCCAAGCGCTCGCCGCTAGCTTGGTCGAATGATACAGAGAATATGGTGATCTTGAGCGGGCACTACGGCGGCAATGTAGTCTTCTCTGGCCACGGAGCGGGCGGACATCCAACGGCTGTGGCCGTGGTCAGCGATCTGCTCACGCTGGCACATGGATCGCGCCGCGTTGAGATTCCTGCTGCGCCTGCGCACCTGAGCGTGGAGTTTGAGGTTCCGCATTACATTCGCTTCCTGGTCGATGATCGACCTGGAATCGTCGCCGAGATAACTGGAGCGTTGGCTCGCGAACACATCAACATTCGCGCCATCGTGCAAAAGCCTGGTTATCCGCACCATTCGCTGCCTTTTGTGGTAACGGTCGAACCATGCAAGTCATCTGCGCTGAAGCGCGCGCTGGCTGATATTCGCACCAGGGACTATATGCTTCAGGAGCCGCTGGATTTGCAGATATTGGAGTAGCCGAGTTAGAGAAGTTCTGATTCAGTTCTATTCCAGCCTGCATGGGCGACAAGTCTTTAACGCAGGGGATGATATTCTATGGGTTCTGGCAGGACGTTACTGTCACATTGTTCAAAACCAAGTCAGGTCTCAAGAGCCAAGCTATGTCGTCATTGAACGATCTCGAATTCGCTTATGCTCCCGTCCGCGATCAAGTGCGCGACCTGCGGGAGTATCTTTGACCCTGCTCGCATCCGCAGGGAACTTGCCGAAATAGAAACCAAGCTGACCGATCCGGCGCTGTGGAACGATCCTGCTGCCAGCAAGCCGCTGATGCGTGACCGCAAGCGGCTGGAAGTTCTTGTGTCCGACGATGAAGAGTTGGTGCGCCGCTGCAGCGACATTGAGGCTTACTTTGAGTTGGCTCGTGAGGGCGAAGACGTCTTGGCCGACATTGAAAGCGGCATCAAATCTCTGACTGCCTTTAACGAAGAGCTGGAAGCGCGAACAATGCTTTCGAGCGAGACCGATCCGCTGAACGCGATCGTGACCGTGCACCCCGGCGCGGGCGGAACAGAGAGCCAGGATTGGGCCGAGATGCTGCTGCGTATGTATCTGCGCTGGGCCGAGCAGCAAGGCTTTAAAACCGAGATGAACGACTACCAGGACGGCGAAGAGGCCGGCATCAAGTCGGCCACGTTTACCGTGATCGGCGAGTACGCCTTTGGACAACTGGCTGGCGAAAGTGGCGTGCATCGGCTGGTGCGTATCTCGCCATTTGATTCAGCCAAGCGGCGGCATACTTCGTTTGCATCGGTCTATGTTTCGCCGGAGATTGACGAGACGATTCAGGTGGATATTCGCATTGAAGATTTGCGGATCGATACGTATCGTTCAGGCGGCAAGGGCGGACAGCACGTGAATACCACCGACTCCGCTGTGCGCATGACGCACCTGCCAACGAATATTGTGGTGCAATGCCAGAACGAACGCTCGCAGCACAAGAACCGCGAGAAGGCGATGAAGATGTTGCGGTCGCGGCTATATGAATACGAGTTGGAAAAGAAGCGCGCGGTCAGCAAAAAGGTTGAAGACTCCAAGCTCGAAATCAACTTTGGTTCGCAGATTCGCTCGTATGTGTTGCAACCGTATCGTATTGCCAAGGACCATCGGACCAAGGTGGAAGTGGGCGATGTGGACAAGGTGCTTGACGGCTATCTGGAGCCGTTTTTACGCGGCTATCTGCTGGCCAAGCGGCGCGGAACTGCGGTTGCCGCCACGGATGACGATCTGGATGTTTAGGGAAGAGTAAACAGCTGTCGCGTTTCAGTCGAAGCGATTCACAGTCACGAATGCCAGGTCTTGTCCTTCGATGTGCAGAGCTGCTCCAGATTGCAGCGGTCGCATTTGGGTTTGCGCGCATCGCAAACGGCGCGGCCGTGATGGATGATCTGGTGCGAGAAGTTGATCCAGCGGTTCTGCGGCAGAATGCGCATCAACTCCTGCTCAACTTTTTGCGGGGTATCGCCTTTGGCAAGGCCGAGACGATGTGCGATGCGAAAAACGTGCGTATCAACGACCACGCCTTCAGCTCGGTTGAAGCAGACTCCGAGAACAACGTTGGCTGTTTTGCGGGCTGCACCGGGAATGGTGATTAACTCGGCGAGAGTTTGCGGAACCTGTGCGCCGAACTCAGTGACGACCTTGCGTGCCGCGCCTTGAATTGACTTAGCCTTGTTATGGTAAAAGCCGGTGGTGCGGATAAGTTTCTCTAACTCCTCCAGCGTTGCCTTGGCCATTTTTTGCGGAGTAGGAAAGCGGCGGAATAACTCGGGAGTTACAAGGTTGACACGCACATCTGTGCACTGCGCGGATAGGATCGTCGCGACTAACAGTTGCCACGGGGAGTTATGCATGAGAGCGCACTCGACGTTGGGATAGGCTTCGTCGAGTCCCTTGAGAATGGCTGTGATGCGGTCGGGGGAGAGAGGGCCGCGCGGTTGTTTCATCCGAGTTGCCGTTCAAGAAGCCTTGCGGCCATGCGAGGGAGAGCATCTTCGAGGTCTTCGGCGGTGGTGCGGTTCATGGATAGATTTTAGCGCCGAATGGAAGAAGAATGCAGACCTTGGGAGCGGATGAGAACGATATTAATTCCATGCAAAAGTCCAGTGGGACTACTTTTGGATTTATTTATATGGCTTTTAACCTTTGCATCACAGTGATTGTGAGTGGGTTGCTGTAACTGCAGAAACAAATTCCAATAGGAAATACGTTCTAGATTGGATGTAACTGGTTGCAGGAGAGTTAGATATTCTCGATTTTCCTATTGATTTTTGAATAAAATCTATGTAAAATAAAATTCTAGAGTCGACCCTGGACCGTCAGGCCACCCCACAGCCAGCGTCCGAGGAAGTATGTGCAGTTCATTTTCTTTTGAGGACCCCAAATCAATGGCAAAGCGTCGTGGAAATCCGAATTGGGGCAAACCGGAGCCCATCGGCCCGGTTGTGCCCACTGTGACCTCCTTTGAACAGATCGTCAAGGAGTTCAAGCTCAGCCCGGATCAGTATATCCGTTCTACCCGCCTACGGGAGTGGGCTCGCCGCAACAAGAATTCAAAGTACATCCCCGAGGCTCTTCTCGAAGCATGGGGATTTGAGATCGAATCAACGTTGTAAGCCTGATTCTTTGGAGTTCGTGACCAAGCGTCGCCTGATGGGCGGCGCTTTTGTTTGGGTGAAGGCGAATTTCCAATCTGAGATGGCTCTTTGCTGTTTGCGCTGGTATAGACGAGAATAGGACTGTCGCCATGCCGCATACTCCACGCACTTTCGAGCACCCTTTCACCGACGTTCCCGGCGCACTGGCCGAGTTTCGCGCCGGACGCATGATCATTGTTGTCGATGACGAAGACCGCGAGAACGAGGGCGACCTGACTCTGGCCGCCGAGTTCGTTACGCCAGAAGCCATCAACTTCATGGCCAAATTCGGTCGAGGACTCATTTGCCTCACTCTTACCGAGGAACGAGCCGACCATCTGCGTCTCTTCCCTATGACCCAGCAGAACTCCTCGCGCTTTGGCACAGCGTTTACTGAGACCATTGAGGCGCGTGAAGGCGTTACGACAGGCATCTCAGCCGCTGACCGTGCACACACGATTCGTACGGCGATTGAAGCCCACACCACGGCATCGGATCTTGCTCGTCCCGGCCACATCTTCCCTCTGCGAGCACGCAAGGGTGGCGTGCTGGTGCGTGCTGGGCAGACTGAGGCTTCAGTCGATCTGGCACGCATGGCTGGTCTCAATGCCTCTGGCGTAATCTGCGAGATCATGCGCGACGACGGCGAGATGGCGCGTATCCCTGACCTCATTCCGTTCTGCAAAGAACATGGGTTGCTGATTCTTACAGTCGCCGAGTTGATTCGCTATCGGCTTCGCCATGAGCGGTACATTGTGCGTGCTGGCGAGAGCCGCATCCAGACCAAGTATGGCGAGTTCCGCATGATCGCCTATGAAAGTGAAGTGAACGGCGGCGAGAGCCACATTGCTTTGGTGCGCGGCGACCTGTGCGAGGAATGCCCGGCAGTTCGTAGCGGTCCCGCTTTTGTCGGATTGAAGGAGCTTGGATCGCTCGAAGACACTACGCCAACTCGCACTCCCTGTGAGCACGCTGTTTTGGTTCGCGTTCATACGCGCTGCACTGCGGGCGATCTGTTCTCCGCCGACTGTCACTGCCGCGAAACGCTGGATCAATCCATGCGCATGATTGCCGAGGAAGGCTGCGGCGCAGTGCTCTATCTGCACAACACATCCCGTGGATTCGAGATCGACCGCACTGCGGATTTGATCACCGAGGCTCCAGAAGAACAGGCAGTTCCACGCCTCGTGCTGCATCAGGAACTGCGCGCGCGTGAAGGTTCGCAGGCCCGCTCTGGTCGCATCTTGCGCGCCATCGGTTTGGGCGGACAAATACTCTCTGACCTCGGCATCCAGCGCATCCGTCTACTGTCGAACACACCGATGCACATTCCCGCGCTTGAAGGCTTCGGTCTGGAGATTGTCGAACAAGTTGCAATTCCTGTGGAGGAATGCAGTCGAGTTGTGTAATGCGCTCGCCTGATTCTTACCAGCGTTCGATAAAAGAAAAGGCGTTGCGGGAGTGCTCCCACAGCGCCTTTTCTTTGCCTGAATTACCGTGCTGAATTTACCAGCCAAGCACGTAAGCAAACACCAGTGGAGCCACGATGGAAGCATCGGACTCGATGATGAACTTTGGCGTGTTTTCGCCCAGTTTGCCCCATGTGATCTTTTCGTTCGGCACAGCACCGGAATAACTGCCATAACTCGTCGTCGAGTCGCTGATCTGGCAGAAGTAAGCCCACAGCGGTACGTGCTCGCGCTGCAAATCCTGATGCAGCATCGGCACCACGCAGATGGGGAAATCGCCGGCTATGCCGCCCGCAATCTGGAAGAAACCGAGCGGAGTTTTCGCAGTCAGATTTGTATACCAGTCAGCCAATTCCATCATGTACTCAATGCCGGTGCGCACCGTGTGCACGTTCTTTACATCGCCGCTGATCACGTGGCCACTGTACATATTGCCCAGCGTCGAATCTTCCCAACCAGGAACAAAGATCGGCAGATTTTTTTCAGCAGCAGCCAACAGCCAACTGTTCTTGGGGTCGATCTGATAAGACTTTTTCAAGTCGCCGGAGAGCAGAATTTTGTACATGAACTGATGCGGAAAATAACGCTCGTCAGCCTTGTCAGCACGAACCCATTCCTTCAGCACTTCGTTCTCAATGCGCCGCATCGCCTCCATCTCCGGGATGCAGGTATCGGTAACCCGATTCATGTGACGGGCCAGCAACTTGGCCTCGTCCGCTGGCGTCAGATCACGATAGTGGGGCACGCGCTCATAGAAATCGTGGGCCACCAGATTGAAGACATCTTCTTCAAGATTGGCACCCGTGCAACTGATGCCATGAATCTTGTCCTGGCGAATCATCTCTGCCAGCGAAAGTCCCAACTCAGCCGTGCTCATGGCACCGCCGATGGTGACAAACATCTTGCCGCCCGCAGCCAGATGCACATTATAGGCCTCTGCGGCATCAACCAGCGCAGCGGCGTTGAAGTGACGATAGTGGTGCTTGATAAATTCAGAAATCGGAGCCATATTTGCTGTACTTTCTCCCATATTTAACCTACCACAAATAAACCAATCCTCTATGAATACGCGGTTACTGCCAGCCGACGACTACACTAGATCGATTCATCATCGTCGAAGTGCTTTCCGGTTGCTCCTAGAAATATACCGAGTACAGCAAATACTGCCGTTAATCCCATGCCTTCGGCCTCGGCCGTCATTCGGTCAACATTGGCGATTGCATGAATCAATCCTCCTCCAACAAGGAACGAGAATCCCGCAACTCCAAAGCAGAATTTTGCTGAAGCCGCGAGTATTGCTGCAATCACTGATTTGGTTGAATGCGTCTTGCAGTCTCAAACTTCTGTTTTTTGAGCGTCGAAAACAACGGGAAAGTTCATCAAAAATTGCGGGAGCCGATGTCCATGCCTATCCATCAAGGCCTGGACACCGGCTTACTACGCTTTCTTTGTCTCCAACAGCGCATTTACTTTTTCAATCACCTGAAAGGCATCGGCAACATAGACCACGTCCGCTTTGCCGCGCGTCCAGCCGCAATTGGGGTCGAGACTGATGGCGCGGCGGTCGCCGATGAAGCGCCAACCTACCACGTGCGGCTCTTCGCCATGGCAGCAGGTAGACAATCCTTTAGCGTGGCGCGGCGTTGAACCTGTCTGGCCAATTTGATTGAGATGAGTAAGAAATGGAAGCACAGGCTGCCCCTCACCGCCTTGATCCACCAGTGATTTGCTGCTGCCAAGTGACGACGTGGTGGCATGGATGAATCCCAAAATCAGCTCGCCTGCTTCAGTAGCATGAACCTGCCCATCCGCCTGCTTCTTGGTCCATCCCGCACCGGCAACAAACAGCAGCTTCGCATCAGGTCGAATCGTCTGTGCATCTTGCGCAGGCGCGCGAAGACCGCTGACATTCGTGCGAATCGCAGGGAGTTCCACTGCTATTGTTTCAACGGAAATTTCAGCCGAGGCCGCAGCAAATGCTTTGTGCGTACCTGCATCGAGCAGCAGGAACCAGGGCCGCGTCGAGCGGCTCACTTGAGCCTCCACACGTTGACGATAAAACCAGCGGCTGGCCTCAACCGATTCATTGCCGCCGAGCGCGGTAATGTGCGTATCAATGAATCCACCCAGCCGGTGCGCAACGCCTGCCGCAACCCGTGTAATACGCGAACTGCCTGGAGCAAGCACGATCGTCGCATTAGCAGAGCGGCACAGAGCTTCCAACGCTGCGGCGTCCGTTGCATATCGCGCCTGTGCAAAGACATCTCCACTTACAGCGAGCACGCGTGCTCCTGCTGAAGCAACTGCGTTGGCTGCGGCTGTCGCGTCAACAGCCACTATGCCAATTGTGAATGTTGCCGAAAGCCGCGCAGCAAGCTCCAAGCCCGCAGTAACTGCTTCCAGTGAAGCCCGTGTCAATACGGAGCCAGTTTCATCAGCGTGAGTTAGTACAAGAATGTTTTCCATTATTCGGCTCCAATCCACTCAACCAACTCGGATGCAATCTCATCGGGAGTGAGATCTTTCACCACTCGCGTCGTCCGCTGTTGATTGGGCAGACTCACGGATAGATAACTCAACCCATTGGCATCGAGCTTTGCCGCCTTGGCCTTTTGCAACGCTGGCATGATAGTACGCATATTCGCCATGCCCACCTGCGGATTGTTGCGCGGCTCAGGCAAATTACCAGTAGCCCAACCTAAAACAGCAGGCGTTCCCGCGCAAACAGAGACCTGATGCTTGCCGCCCTCCACGCGCTCCAGCACTTCAAAGCTGCCATCGTCGTGCAACTCGATTTGGTCCACGCCCTGAAACTGGTCGGTAATGCCCAGTCGCTCGCCTGTTAACTGAAGAGTAATCCCAGCCCCGCGTGTTGCCGACTCCCAGCCACCGAACAGCAACAGCTTGGACTTGTCCAATCCGGGCAATGCAGCAATTGTTTCTGCCAGAACAGCCGCCGTTGCGTGCGCATCAGGAAAGCCGCCCATCGGCCCATCAATCGGGACCAGCTCGAAGACAACCTTCTGCGCCACAGTCATCATCACCTGTTGCAACTTGGCTTTGGGGCCGAGCGAAACCAGCCACACCTTGCTGCCTGCATTCTTCGCCGCCAGATTCGCAGCTTCATACAGCGCGCTTGCCGCCCAAGGGTCAAGTACCGCAGGCAACACCATCTCATTCTTCAGCCCCGGCCCCGTTGGCCCAGTTACCGGCTCCAATGTTTGCAACGGATCAGGAACAATCCCCGCACAAACCACGATATGTAAAACATTTGCCATTGTTCTTTCCTTTTTTGAATTACGGCGAGCTATCAACACCCCTCGCGCAAAAACTCCGCTCTATTCCGAGATTCCAGCGGTGAAGCAATGCCACACGGTGTTATCTGGAAGAAGGAGATAGTACTCCTGATTAAACAGTGAGCTATCCGAGTTATGGATGTCTTTTGCGAGTTTAGCTGTATAGTTGCCGGGGCTGATAAGCATGAGAGTCTTCTTGACGATTACAGCTTCCCCCGATAACTTAACTTTCTTCCCATTCAGAACTGCATCTGCATAGAGAAGGTTGCTACAGTTGCCATTTACACATTCTGTCTTAAGGTGTGAAGCCGAAATATGCACCATCACGGTGTAGTCGGCAGCGTTGGGTTTCTCCGCGCTTTGTCCAAATCGCGATTTTTGACCATAGAGCGATGATGGGACGCAGTGTATAAGAAACAAAACTACAAGAAGCTTCTTCATCCAATATTCCCTCAGGGGCTTTAGCCCGTACCCTTCAAAACCAAATTTTGGCATACATTCGCCATCCGCGCAGGATCAATTTTCCGCAGAGTGCAAACCCCCCGCGCCAGCCTTGAATTCGATATTCGAGTGCACACCATCTGGCGATTTACCGCAGTTCCACAGGCAGCCGCCGCAGTGCACGCACTTCTCTCGCTCGAAGGCTGCGCCGCCATCTGGCCCCAACGTAATCGCTTGCCCAGAGCACATCGCAATGCAGGTCTTCTCCACACAAGCGACACACAAGCCCGCGTTGCGAAAGACCACGTGGTCAGCGAATCCCGGCATCGCCTGCACCTTGCCGCCCATCAACAGAGCATCTTGTTGCGAGACAAGTAAGCGACCATCGAAGTTGATCTCTGGCCAGCCGCGAGCCGTTAGCAGCGCATCATGCAATGGGCGACCATCTTCCAATGCCAGCGCAGTGGCATCTTTAACTTTCAGTCCCTCTGCCGAGTTTGCTGCGAAAGGTCGAATCTGTTTGTGCGCCGGATCGATCTTTGCACCTAAGGAAAATTTACCCTTTGTTAGTCCAGCCAGAGCCATGCCGATCATGCCGGTGACAACTCCACGATGAAATCCGTTGCGAGCGTTTTCTGCCTCATGCGAACCACGCTCTACCCAGCTTTTGCGACGGCGTGTCTCATACGTTGCTGCAAGATTTTCTTGCGTAAACGGCTTGCCTGCATGCAGCAGTTCGATCACCGCTTCACCCAGTTGCGTGCCTGTAGCCCAGGCCTCATCTACACCTGATCCAGTCAACATATTGGTGCTGCCGGACCCTTCGCCGATGCGCGCAAAACCATCTCCGCTCAGAAATGGCTCGCCGCGCCGACCGGATTCTTCCAGCGACTTAGCACCCCACGAGCGCAGCGTTCCATCCTTCAATACCTTCCATAACGTGGGATGCTGAATGTAGTGCTGCAAGTAGCGATACGCCGTGCGCGATGGATCGCTCATCCACGACGGCACAAAGATTCCGACCGAGACGAGGCGGTCAGGATGCACATAGAGAAAGCCGAATATCTCAGGCTCTGGATAACCAAAGGTATGCCATACGGTTCCCGGCTCGAGCCCCGTATTTTCGAGAGTGCTGTCTTCCGGCAGTTCGATGACGAACTTCATGCCCAGCGCCCACTCGCGGCGTTCGTGGCCTTGCGGCAGGCCGAGGTTATCATCGATTGCCTGTCCCACTGCGCCTACGGGTCCATCGCCAACAACCGTGAGCAGTGCCTTCACATCCATCCCAGCCATGAAGCCGTCGGCTGGCACACCGGACTTATCCACACCTTGATCGGCAAGCCGCAAACCTTCGACTTTTTTGTCTGAAAACAGCGGCCCCGCTACAGGACTTCCCGGCCAAATCTGCACAAAGCCGCTGGCCATCAACTGCGAACCAACCCACTGATTGAACTGCCCTATCGAGAGCACCAGTCCGCCGTGCTTATGCAGAAAGGCTGGAGTCCAGGGCAATTCGAAGGCGGAATCTTTTACGCGCAAAAGCGGCGCTGCACAGCGCAGAAAAAAATCGCCCATGCGCAAACAGAATGAGCGACGACTGGCACCGATAGGGTCAAGCAGATAGAAGACGCGCTCCTGCTTTACATCCGCAGCCATCGGAATTTCAGCCGTATTGAGATCAGGAAAACTGGCGCGAATCGCTTGCCCACGCGTTACCACGCCGCTTACGCCTGAAGAAATATCATCGGCGCGTTCGTAGCAGAGCACCTGCAGCGGCATCCCGGGCATCACCTTACTCTCAAAGGCCGGGTCGGCGGGATTGGCGTTCCATGCATGAGTCAGCGTAGTAAGAAAGCCCCCCATCGCCGGACCAAAGCCAGCGCAGGCTATATCGACTTCCATCGAGGGGCGGTTGATCTCCGGCATCTCCAAATTATCTGCACTGTTGCTCATGCCGGATAATCCAGCGCTTCAGGAATCATCACTTTGCTTACCGTATCTGCCGCACGATCTTTGGCCAGACGTGATCCACTCAGGCATGTGGTCAGCTTGTTTTGCAGTCGCAAAAATTCAGCAGACCCAGCACAACCTGCACACGGTCCTGCCTTCTGCGGATGCGTTCCGTCAGCGGCTAATACATCCAGAGCCATCGCTGAAATTCCCGGCATCGTCTCTTCGTACTCTTCAAGTTCGCTGGCCAAAAAGCAACTGCGATGTTCTTCTTCATCCCAGGACGGATGGCAGTTATAGCCAAAGACCAACTCGCCGCAGATGCGCGCAACTTCGCCTGCCGCCGATGCTGCCTGTGTGTGGCAAAGGTCGCTCAGGAATTGCACTGTGCCTGTCAAACCTTCTGCGGCCACTGGATCGCTGGGACCACGCGCCTCCAGCTCCAGCACATCCAAAATCTGATAGCGTGAAGCCATCAACCAACACAGCGCATCGGCCAGCGGAAAGGTCACGCCCTGACGTTGCCCATGATAGAGCTTGGCACCGCTTGGGTCAGTAGCCTTTTGCAGATAGTTCAACGTCCACAGCCATAAGTTCATCGCCGAAGCAAGCGTGCATGCACCGGTACCGGGACGCTCGGACGCAATGCCGCGCATCTCGCGCACCCATGTGCGGAACTGCGCCAGAAAGACTTCAGATGTCATGGTCACCGTCAACTGGCGACGCTGTACGGCTTCCGGTCCTTCATAGGTTGCTTCCAGTTGTGCGTCCATCCACTTATTCGCAAGAAAGCCAGGGCAATCTTCCGTTATGCCGTAGCCGCCCATCAAGCTGACAGCTTCACGCAGCACGTTGGTGCCGTGCCCGGTGTTCCACAACTTGGTTGCTGGACAAATCACGTTGGCCTCGGCATCCATCAACACATACTGCACCAGCGGATCAGCCTCTAACTCGATGCGGCGCGGATCATCGGCTTTGAGTGACAGCAACTCAATCGCTTTCTGCTCACTCTCTTTGAGTGCCTTCATCTCGGCGCGTCCGCCCTGAATGCCACTCTCTTTCAGTAATGCAGTCTTCTGCTTTTCAATCGGCTCCAACTGGTCAAAGAGTCGCGCCGTAGCAAAGCCCAGCGAAGTAGCCGCCTCGCCTGTAGCCCACACGTCTACCAAGCGGTGCAACGCATCTTCGCGCTGTTGAATTCCCTGCTCGTAGCGCAGTGTTCCCGGCTTTGCACCCTCGGCTCCGCGAAAGCGTTCGCGTTGATAGCGGATCACCGGTTCTATGGCTGAAAGCAACTTGGCCGAGGTCATCAACCCCACAGCAACACGCGTGCGTTTGAAGACCGCCTCAATCACTTCGCCGTGATTATAATTGGGGATAATCACTCCATCTTTCACCGTGTATCCGCCCACAATGCGGCTGGCCGGAACCTTCAGGTTAAAGATCGGATCGCCAGTCGAAGAGAGTTGATGCACCAATTTTTTGGTCGGCGTGCCATGGTCGAATGTGCCTTCGTCTGTCTCTTCAAGAATCACCACACAACTGCCCTTGATGCGCGGATCGTCACTGATGGCAGCAGCGGTTACAAAATTTGCAAACGCGATATTGGTGATGAAGCGACCGCGCTTGTCCACTTGCAGCCAAGGCTCCTCTCCGTCTTTCCACTCGGCCACGCGCAGCTTGCCGCTCAGCATTCCGGTATCCACACCCACGTATGGAATTGGCTCGGTCAGCACAAACGCTCCGCGCCACGGTTTGCGATTTTCACCGGGTTGCGGCGGCGCCGAAAGGCTCTTGTAGCGGTTCACCTGCTCGTGTGTTCCGCGCTCGTGGATCGGTGCCAGAGCCAGAAATCCAGCCAAACTTGCCGTAGCCGCGCCGCCGTCCACCCAGGCCAGTTCAAAGGCCGCTAGCGACAAAGCCAGATTCTTAGGCCCACTGATGAAGCCACCCTCTTCTGGCTCCATAAAGGCAGCGGTAATGCCAGCACGGTCAAACGCCTCCATCATCCCGTTCTTGGCGGGGGTCCACTCATGCGTATTTCGCTCGCCAGAGGCCACCATGCGCGCCACCGTGCCGCGCGCAACACCGCGCGCCGACTGCACCAGCATCTGTAGATCAAAACGGTCAGCAAACCGCCATTGAATCTGGCGTACGGCATCTCCGGGCAGTGTAAGCATGGTTCTGACTTCTGAAACGGCAAGGGTGGCCATTAGAAAATCCTCAAGTTGCGATGCTATTGTCCAAGAACGACCTGTACTCGGAAAGTGACCCGTATCACTCCCTCCATTTGGTGCGCCACCGTCCGGCTAACGGAAAGTCCCTTCACACTCCCTTTAGCTTGTGACCCCAATCACAGCGCAGATCAGCGGCAAAGAATCTTCTCAATAGTGTGAATACTGCGCAAAAATTCCTGATCCAGGTCGTCGCTCTTTCCCTGCTCGCATGGGCCACGGTTGCAAATGCCGAGCATAAGTTGAAGGATGAGGACTGCCTCGCTTGCCACTCCGACGCAACATTGATGAAAGAGGAGAACGGCAAAAAGTTCAGCCTCGCGGTCGATCAGGAAAAGCTGAAGCACTCCATCCACGGCAGTTTGTTCACTTGCGTCGATTGCCACACAGATGTGAAAAGTCTGGCGCATGAGACACCGCCCAAGAAGATCACGTGCGCACAGTGCCACGCCGACGAACAGGATAAGTACGCACGGAGCTATCACGCCAAGCTCACCAAAGCTGGCACGCCCGCGGCTGGATGCGTCGATTGCCATGGAAGCGAGCATGAGATTCTACCCGCTGATGATGCCAAATCGCCCGTCAATCACGGTAACATTCCGGCGACATGCGGTCGCTGCCACGGGCAAAAATTCCTAATGGAATCGAACGGCGAAAGCGCCCAGCCGTTTGTCTCTTATCAGGAAAGCGTGCATGGACTTGCGATTGAGAAAGGCTCGAAGAAGGCTGCGGTTTGCACAGATTGCCACGGCTCGCATGAGATTCTGGCCGCAAACGATCAAAAATCCCCGATCTATAAATTCAACGTCCCGCAGACTTGCGGCAAATGCCACAGTGCCATCAGCGATACTTTCATGAAGAGCATTCATGGCCAGGGAATCGCACGCGGCAACGGCCTTGCGCCGGTGTGCACAGACTGCCACGGAATCCATTCGATCAAAGCGCACATCGACCCCAACTCTTCGGTCTCTGAGCAGAATCTGGCTCGCACCACTTGCGCTCGGTGCCATGAGGGCGTGCGCCTCTCGCAGGAGTTTGGAGTCGCAGGCAATCGCGTCTCCACTTATATGGATAGTTATCACGGATTGGCCTCTGAAGGTGGCTCGGCTGTCGTTGCCAACTGCGCCAGTTGCCATGGCGTACATAACATCCTGCCATCCAGCGATCCTAACTCGACTATCAATCGAGCTAACCTGGACACAACCTGCGGTAAGTGCCACAAAGGAGTTACAGAAAAGTTCACGCTCAACAAAGTCCACATGGATAGCGGTGCTTCCAAAGATATAGGTTCGGTTGCGACACGTTGGGTTCGTTGGCTCTATCTTCCATTGATCTTTGTTGTCATAGGAGCGATGTTCCTGCACAATGCAATCATCTGGCGGGCGAAGGCTATCCATATTCGCAGTATGCAGAACCCCTTGATGGTGCGCATGACGACGAATCAGCGCTGGCAACATCTGGTGCTGTTGAGTAGCTTCATCGTTCTGGTCATTACTGGATTCGCACTGAAATTTCCAAACTCATGGATTGCCGAAATGCTAGGCAATGGCAATGGCGAAAAATTGCGCAGCATCATCCACCGCATAGCTGGAGTTATCCTGATTGGCGCGGGTATCTATCACATCTTCTATCTGGCCATTGCCCGCGAAGGTCGCCGTCTATTGCGTGATTTCGCACCGGTTCCCAAAGACGCATTCGATGCCGTCGGCACCATGCTTTACTATCTTGGACTCAGTAAGAACAAGCCAAAGTTTGGCCGCTTCAGTTATGCGGAAAAGGCTGAATACTGGGCCTTGGTCTGGGGCACGGGACTTATGGCTGTAACTGGCATCATGTTATGGGCAAAGGTCTGGGTGGGTAACTTGCTGGCTCGCTGGTGGGTCGATGTGGCCACGTCAGTACACTTCTACGAAGCGATTCTTGCCACTTTGGCAATCCTTGTCTGGCACTTCTATCAGGTCTTCATGGATCCAGATGTCTATCCGATGAACTGGGCATGGTGGGATGGCAAAATGCCGGTGGAGCATTATCGGCATGAGCACGAACTGGACACCGAAACAGTCAAGGATGCCGACCACACAGACCCGGATTAGTCATCAACTGCACACGAAAGAAGGATTCGTGATGCTAGAATCCTAACTTTTTGCGTATCGACCCTTTGGGGCCAATGTGACTTCTCTTGAATTGCAATGCGAGATTGTAGACTGCGTTATCAAACGTTCCCACCGGCGATGCAGCCACCGGAAGATAACCATCATTTTCACGAGGAGTCTCTTCCTGCTTTTGGCTGGTGGCGTATGCAGGCTGACTAATGTGAACTCCTCCTTGAGTCCCCTTCAACCGACTCCGAATGCCCATCTTACCTCCTTCAAGTTTCATGTTAGAAACATTCAGATGGCAGGTAGACCGTCACACCCGCCAGTAATCCGAACGCCAGCTCTTCACCCGCTCTTTGATCTGCTTGCGATTCAGATTCCCCGCCGGCGCCTCTTTGGCCAGAGCCACCACTTCATCGTCCGATGCAAAACGCAGACCAATCAACTGATCTTCACTCAGCTTATAGATCTGCGCGTGCCACTCCGCCGGTGCCAGCGCCTGCAAACGCAACCGCTCTTCCAACCGGATCACGCGGTCCTGCACCTTCATCGCGTACATACGCATCAGGAAAAACAGCAAAAGAATCGCCAGCGAAAGCACCACCAGCCATGCGGAATAAAAATTGTGATGGAACACCAGATGAACGATTGCCACAATCAAATTGGCAGTCAGTATTGGAAATAAAATCATGTGAAAAGCGGGATCGATCCGTCCATGATTCTTGAAACTTTGCGGCTTGGATTCACTCATGTTTTGTCTTGATCTCCAGCAGACCAGATTTGGTTGCTACAACTGGTTGCGTCTTATCTGAACCGATCGCAGCGGCACCGGAAGTCTGCACTCCGGCACTCTCCGCATTCTGCGCGGCTAGGTCGTTCGGTGTCAATGAGTCTTCCGTCAATTTTGAGAGAGTTTCAGGCCCAAGCACTTCAAGATGTTTGGGAAGGATGTGATGTCTTCCACGCACCACATAATCCACGGCCAGTCCACCGGCGTAGGCCTTCGGCTCGGAGGACGGGCGGCATGCATCCCATCTCCCGAAAGCGGGACATGGCCCACCCGGTCTTTTGGGAGGGTCAGCCCTGGGCCACCCGCCGGACAAAATCGTATGTCAACCTTAAGCTCTACCTCCGATCTGCCGATAGGGATGAACAGAGCGGTTGCAGCAGGCTTGATGCCCATGAAACCGCGAGCATTTCCGGGTGATTCAGCAGCGTGAAGGCGCTGTGAGCACATTCGAGGTGCCGGAGGCAACCAGCCTCCGGCAGGCGGGCAAAGGGTGACGATGCCTTGGCAAGCCTGGAACGAAAGGCCGGACAGTGGAAAACACACTCTCAACCCTCCAGGATCGTCCTTCATCTGTCGACCCCCTGATGGCAGGTGGTAGGCCTGTCAGCATCGATGAACTCATCTGTGAGGTCGTCCGAGGCGCGCATCAAACCGAGGAAGACTCGGTAGCGGCTTCAAACACCGCCTCCATGGTGGTCATGAACGTCCGAATGGTGTCGGGCATGATGGGCGAGATGGTGCGGAGCATCACCGAAGTGTTGAACCGCGCAAGCCAGTCTCAGGAGGTTGCCGAGCGCGCCATCGTAGCTTCTGCGCAGACCTCCAAGCTTGTCGCCCAACTCATAGCCGCAGTGGAGAGAATTGCTACCACCTCCAAGGTCATCGACAGGATCTCAGAACGGACGAACATTCTATCCCTGAACGCGACCATCGAAGCGGCGCGGGCAGGGGAGGCAGGCAGGGGCTTCGCGGTTGTAGCTAGCGAGGTAAAGGCCCTTACACGCCAAACCGGCGAAGCAACCCGAAACATCAATGAGGAGTTGTATGCGGTCCGGATCGCGAATGCCGAACTCGGCGCTTCGGTGGCCGGAACCTCTACGGACTTCGGTGCCATTCAGGCCGCAGTCGACAGCGTCACCACTTCCGTGCGTGAGTGTGAGAGTTCCCTCACAGCCGTAACGGCGTTTGCCCAAGAGGCTACCGACAGCGTTGAGCAGATCGCGTCGATCCTGGATCGAACTGCCAGCGCTGCGCATGCCATTGCCGACAAATTCTCCCATCTGCAGGTTCCTTGCAGCAACACCAATCGAAACTAGAAAGGACAACACAAATGCCGCTGATGACATGGACAGAAAAAATGAGCGTGGGTGTCAAGCAACTCGACGACGACCACAAGAAACTTGTCGACATGGTAAACCAGCTTTATGACGGAATTTCGACCGGGAAGGGGAAAGAAGCCCTGGGTCCCATTCTCGACGAGCTGATCAACTACACCAAGATTCACTTTGGGCGCGAAGAAGCCCTCTTCGCCAAGACTGGCTATCCCGTCGCTGCGGACCACAAGAAGGAACACGACGCGCTCACCAAGCAGGTGCTCGACGTACAGGCGAAGTTCAAAAACGGTGCCTCCGCCATCCTCTCGCTGGAAGTGATGAACTTCCTGAAGAACTGGCTGGTGGGCCACATCCAGGGCTGCGATCAAAAATACGGCCCACACTTGAACGCCAAGGGCATTCACTAACCTGAAGCTCGGAGCTGCCGACGCGCTGCTCAAGACGAGCTGGGTCACCTGGGCTTGCAGTAGGTTCTTCAATTCGGGATTCATCGGCTTATCGACTTCCCCGAAGATTTTCCTGAAGTCGGGATTGGCAGACAGCATCTCCATCTGACCAGCGTGATACTCCTGCATCGCGAGTGGCGCGATGCTCCCCGTCACCGCCAGGAATTGACGAATGGCACTGATCACGTTCCAGTTGTTATTGAATCTACGGAATGTCTCGGTGAAGAGTTCCTCGGCTGTCGGCATCACCTGCCTCCACTTTTGAGCTTCCCCTACTGCTCTAGAGTCAGCTTTAGTGTCGCACTGCCATGTGCGCTCGTAGCGCCGTATTCGAGCATTTGTTTCGCATTCAAGTTTTCAGTTCACAGCCTCGCACCGCGATCTGTCGGAGTGTCATCGGACCCTGGGTAACGAGAAACGCCCTTTAAGCAGCGGATCGCTTTCGGACTGTCAGAGTCCGAATCCCGGGCACTGAGCGACATTCGGGTACTTAACCCGAAGAGTACCTGTAACAGACAGAATTTAGTGTGGTTATTCTGATTCTAGACCAGTTCTTTGCGCTCTTTGAAAGTTTTTGACGAGAATCAAACTTGCGAGCTTGCCCGCTGAAATACAGGGACTCTTTTCCGACTCCGACCCATCCGAGAAGATTCTCCTTGCTGCTGGCGACTGGTTTGCGAACAGCGGATGCAAGCGTCAAGTTAGCTCCATGCAGAGAGGGCCGAAATACCTGCCAAGTTCATGCCGGACAGAGCGGCATTGAGGCCCCGCTCTGGATTGCAAAACGGCCAACATTCCGATGCAATCGGTTCGCTCGATGGCCCTAGAAAGCGCGAATAACGTAAGAGACCACTTCTTGCTTTGAAGGCATGATTTCCGTTGGCTACTGGCACGATCAGCGAGTACCTCAGCGGTTAGTGCCCGATCCACTTGAGCGCCGGTATCTCGTATACCACCGTATCGTAGGCCGCCACAGAAATCGGAACGGTGGCGGTGTTGTTGACGACCGTCATGGCAGTGCTCGATGTGCCTAGCAAGCCGAGCAGATTGAAGCTGCCATTGCTTACATCGTTAAAGACCAGAGCGCCAGCGTTCTGGTCGGTGCCATCCTGGTTGGTCACCATGAGGATGATGCTTCCATTCTGATCGATGAAGGCGAGCATATTGAGTCCAGTGCCTGCAGCGTGCACCGGGCCGGCAGTCAGCGCCAGATCTGCTCCGCTCAGTGCGCTGCTGCCACCCTGCGTACTGCCCTGTGGCAACAAAATGTCGTAGACAGGAGCCACTGCTTGCAGTTTGGCTAACTCGCCCGCGGGCAGGCGGTTTGCGTCATGGAGCAGCCACGCAGATGGAATGTCTGCAGCCTTCAACGTCGATGGATCCGTGTGAGCATTCATCCATGCCGCGTATTGGATGTAACCAGGCGTCTGACTGTAGTTGGGATACGTTACGCCATCCACAGTGCCGCCTCCATTAGCTTCATATAGATCGACGCCGCTGCCGATTTGGCCAATCAGTGGGACCGGATAGCCGTCCCCTGTCGGAGGCCACGAACTCCCCGGAGCATACTGTGGTACATCCTGCCAGAAGAGTTGCTGCGCCCAGGGGGCTCCTCCTCCGTACAGGCTGTATTCAACGCCGCCGGGTGATTGATACACATAGGGCGGGCAAATCGGGCTGGGGCCATTGAATGTGCAGGGAATCAGCGGCGTTGGCTGTATTGCGTTGGCGGCGGTCACATTCATAGTGACTGATGCCATTGCAGGACCGGAGGCGTTAGTGGCTGTCAAAGTGTAGTCACTGTGCCTAGAGTCGTTGGAGTGACAAAGGCGGCCGATTCATTGGTAACATTACCCACACCTTGATCGATGGTGATAGACGTTGCTCCAGTTACAGTGAAATACAAAGTTACCAGAGTGTTTGCCGGAACTGAAGTGCTTGATGTTGTGAAACTGGCGATCGTGGGCGATCCGGCCGCGTCGACAAAAAAGGATTGCGATTGCTGCATGGCGGAGGAATAGTTGCTGTTGCCTGCTTGATTTGCGTTGATGGTGCAGACGCCTGGGGTGAGAAAAGTGGCCGTGCCGTTGGCGGCGGTGCAGACCGACTGCGTGGCTGAAGTAAAGCTGACCGTGAGACCCGAGCTCGCCGTGGCCGAAAGCGTCAGCTGCGTCCCCACTAACTGAGCTTGTATTATCGGAAAACTGATGGTCTGCGACTAAAGGGCAGTGGCCGGATTCCAGCGGTAGGCCATGACCTTTCCTGCGCCATCCTCCTCCAGCGTGATGATCTTAGAGCCGCTGGCATCGGTTGTAACGTTGATGCCATTGATCAGATCGACGGCCCCACAGTAATACCCAACTTCCGGACCGGGATCGATCCAGCCGATCTCGTGGCCATCCGTCGCGCTGTAAACGGTAACTTCGCCGCGCTGGCGTCCATCTTTCCCCTGATCGAGATAAGCGACATAGATGTAATCCTGATCGGCGGTGAATGTCCAGGGCAAGGTCATCGCTGGCGAGTTTTGATCGAGCGAGATCTGCGACTGGCCAAAGTTGGTTGTGCCTAGGTTGATCACAAAGGCGGGCTGTAACTCCAGAGCCGGGTTGTTCTGATCGATTGCTGGAGAGTTCTTGACGAAATTATTGTATCGATAGATGTTCGCAGGATAGTAGGCATCGCCTGCGCCTGCCAAATACAAGGTGTCCGTTTCAGAGACGTATTTTATGCGCTCAACCGCTCCGCCGCCATCGGTGAAAGGGACGTCGAAGCGCTTGGGATTGGCAAAGTCATAGATAGGCACGCCATTGCTGTCTACGCCGCTGTTCGGCCAATACTGCAGACCTCCCGCGCCAAAATAGGTGGAGACAGTGCCGCTGCCGCCGTACCAGATGCCGCCTGCATCGTCCACATCGATACCGTTTGCGGTTCCTGAGTAACTGTTCCAGGTACCAAACTCACCTGTGTCAAAGTGGCCATCGCCAGCCACGCCGCCTCCTACACCATTGTCGAGCCACCACCAGTGTATGCGCTTGTTTGTTTCATTTGCGGTCCAGCAGGGGTGATATGGAGTTATATCTACAGATGTTGTTCCACTACCGGCGCATGGGCCGAGATTAGTATTGATAATGCCCAAAAAAGCCGCGGGAACAGCAATCTCAGAGTTAGGCTGAAAGCGGAGGATATAAAGATGTCCGCCATACATATTGCCTAGGAAAAGGAACTTCTGCCCGTTGATGCGGCGCACCCAGGGGCTTTCAAACGGACTGTTGACTCGCGGATCGTCGGGATTGGTGAAGGGGTTCAGAGTCACTCCGGTGAAGCCCCAGCTCTGCCCCGGAGCTTTAGTGTAATCCATGGTGTAATGCTTGCCATTGACATACATCTGAGTGCCCTGAGAGGCAGGATCGGAGTCTCCCGCGTCGACAAAGGTGCCATTCGCCTGCCATAGAAGCGTTGTTCCGTCTGCAGAGAATTCGCGAATGTCGGTTCCGCCGATCGTTTGCATGGGGAGACCGGTAGACGCGATGTAGATATGCCCGGATGCATCGTGGGCAATGCCGCGAGGCCCCCAAAAGCGGAACGGCCCCATCAATCCGGGAGTTGGCCCCGCGAAGACGCCGCCTGTAACTCCAAAGGTTGCCACCGGCGCGGTCAATGAAACATTCAGATCGAAAATCTTGATGTTTTGATCTGGGCCGTTGTCGGCAATCCAGAGCCTGTCTGTGAGGTCGAAATCCACCGCTGTAGGATCAACCACGGCGGTGATAGAGCGGCCATCGCTTAGTGACACGTATGGCGCACCGCTGCCTGTTGGCGGAGGATTGTCAAAAATGCCGTTGAAGTTGAAGAACCGTCCGTAGAAGTTTTCTACGTGAGCGACGAGTCCGGTGCTATTGACTGAGCGCAGAGAGTCAACATTTACGGCCGGCGTGCCTGAGAATCCTTTCCCGATACGCTGCCCATTGTAGTAGACGGCGTCAAGACTCTTAGTGCCTTGATCCGCCGCTACCTGCGGATTGGGATTGGTTGGATTACTGTTGCCCAGACCGGTCTCATCATAGTAGGAGAGCGTGTAGACAAGCGGAACTCCACCGAAGATATTTGGATCGGAATAAACGCCCATATCTGTAAGGAAGTTTTGCGCATTGCCGTTCCATGTCTCCTGGTCGGCGAGGGTGGAACTGGCAGGAAAGCTGTAGTGTCCGCCAGAGTTGGCAAACCAATGGTTTTGAATAGTGAGTTGCTTCGGTGAATTTGCAGTGGGCGCTGCAATCACTACACTAGCGGTTGCCGTGGTCGAGCCCGATGAATTTGAAGCTGTCAGAGTGTAGGTGACGGTGCCAGTGCTGGCGGGTGTAATGACGACGAAGCTGTTGGTCTGAATCCCGATGCCCTGATCGATGCTCACTGACGTTGCATTGGTCACGGACCACCATAAGGTCAAACTGGTACCGAGAGTGGGTGTGCCATTAGAAACCCAGAAGTCATTGATTACGGGCGCGCCGACCGCTGAGTTGACCGTGAAGCTTCTGGCGACTGGAGTCGCGGCAGCGTACGTACTATCGCCGCCTTGAGTTGCGTTGATGGTGCAGGTGCCTCCTGCGAGGAATGTGACCGTAGTTCCTGAGACAGTGCAAACCGTCGGTGTCGTCGACGCATAATTCACCGCCAGCCCAGAGCTAGCCGTCGCAGTCAGCGTCAGCGGCGTACCCACTGTCTGCGCGGCCAGCTGAGCAAAGGTGATCGTCTGCATAGTCAGCGGTGCAGCGTTCACAGCAAAGCTTCTCGTTACCATCGTCGCCGCAGCATACGTGCTGTTCCCAGCTTGCGCCGCATTGATGGTGCAGGTCCCAACAGCCAGGAAAGTCGCCGTAGTTCCAGAGAGGGTGCAAACCGTCGGTGTCGTCGACGCATAATTCACCGCCAGCCCAGAGCTAGCCGTCGCAGTCAGCGTCAGCGGCGTGCCCACTGTCTGCGTTCCGGGATTAGCGAAGGTGATGGTCTGCGCGGTTAGGCCACCGCTGACGGTGACGCTCTGCGTGACAGGCGTGGCCGCCGCATAGGTCGTGTTGCCCGGCTGTGTTGCCTGGATGGTGCAGGTACCAGCGGCGATGAATGTGGCAGTCGTGCCGCTCACCGTGCAGACGCTGGTCGTGGTCGAAGCAAACGCCACCGTCAGACTGGAGCTTGCCGTGGCCGAGAGCGTCAAAGGTGTTCCTACCGTCTGCGCTCCAGGATTAGCGAAGGTGATGGTCTGCGCGGTGAGGCCACCGCTGACGGTGAAGCTCTGCGTGACAGGCGTGGCCACTGCGTATGTCGCTTTGCCCGGTTGCATCGCCTGGATGGTGCAAGTACCTGCGGTGAGGAATGTGGCAGTGGTGCCGGTGACTGTGCAAACGCCGGTTGTGGTCGACGCAAACGCCACCATCAGACCGGAACTGGCCGTGGCCGTCAGCGTCAGCGTCGTTCCCACCGTCTGCGCTCCCGGGTTGGCGAAGGTGATCGACTGCGCGGCGAGGAGCGTCACCGTGGCCGTCTGGAAAGCCGTAACGCCCGCAGAGTTGGTCACCGTCAGTGTGTAGGTCGTCGTATCCGTCGGTGTCACCGTGACTGCCGTACCGCTTGTGACGGCGATATTTCCCGGTGTGATAACGCCTGTTCCGTTGGCAAACACACCGGTCAAACTGGTTGACCCGCCCAACGCAATTGACGCGGGATTCGCAGCAAAACTTGTGATTGCAGGCGCGGCTGGATTTACCGTCACCGTGGCCGTCTGGGTGGACGTGCCGCCTGATTTATTTGTGACCGTTAGGATGTAAGTCGTCGTCTGCGTGGGTGTAACGCTCACCGCAGTGCCGCTGGTAACAGCGATGTTGCCCGGCGTGATCGCGCCCGTTCCGTCAGCAAAGACTCCCGTCAGGCTGGCTGTTCCGCCTGCGGTAACTGCTGTTGGACTGGCTGTGAAGCTGGTGATGGTCGGAACTGGAGAAAAGAACGTAGCATTGCAGCCGGTCAGGCCGACCAGACTCAGACTCAGACTGAGGGCAAATACGGTCACACGCATCATCGTACCTTTCGTGACTGCGGCAACTAGATTAGATCAGTGTTGATTAGAGCCGGAAATCTGTTGTCTTATTTTATTTTTGATCATACATATCCCCAGTGGAAATGCAAGCCTGAAAAAAGCTCAGGGCAATCGCATTTGCAATTCTCGCAGCCGAGAGTGGTCTGCGACATGCAGCCAGCAAGTTGTTCCGATGAAAAACTCGTCTTCGGCATAGGTTCAAATGCGATTTTCCAGGTATTTTTGCGCAATAATGCAATTTTATTAAATTCTGATGAATGCAATCCTTTGTTGGGTGTATCCGTGCAGATGTGCGCAAAACTCGGGAGCGTGCGAGAGACGGTATTGCACAGGACTAGAATCGAAAATACCAACCAGGAGAAGATCGATGAGTGAGAGAGTTTGGAGAGAGTGTTTGGCGGCGGCCGGCATGGCTTTGGCAATCAGCGCGGCTCACGCCACTGACGCCACCGTGGCCGGTCAGTCTTCTTTTCTCCATCCCTTTCACGGTTCGATTTGTTATGGTTCACGCGGGTTGCCCCACTTTCATGCAATGAATCCACTCCCCATCGGTGTTTCATTTAAGCAAACTCGCTCAGCTACAGGAGGTTGCGTAGCTCGTCATGACATCTTGCTCGCGGCAACCGCAGATACGCGATGATCGCTGGTGCTACCTGCCGCCTCTTTCCTGCTCGCGTTGGCGCGGATTCGCCATTTGCTTTTGCAGGCGAAGGGCGTATTGCATCTCCGGGTCCGTGAATTGGACGGAGATCTCATGTTGCGCCGCAGTCTTTGTGACCGTCCGCTTCCACTCTACCGTGCCGGTACACGCGATGCGCGATCCGTACTTCTGGATTGCCATCTCCAATCCGAAGAGGACGGCGGCTTTATCCTCGTTGAGCACGGTGACGACGCGCCCACG
>Ga0182030_10004091_pt1 | contig 31095 bp, 18 predicted proteins | sample 812S3MmetaG_FD_121299 | JGI IMG/M metagenome (GOLD analysis project Ga0182030, IMG submission 121299) | Permafrost microbial communities from Stordalen Mire, Sweden - 812S3M metaG (Illumina Assembly) | ecosystem: Environmental > Terrestrial > Soil > Wetlands > Permafrost | place: Sweden...
GAAAAAACTAAAATGGATATTACCTTTATTGATTCTTACTGTTATGCTGGGTGGCTGTCCTTATGGAAGCACGATACCCCTGGATACCACAGGAAAAAAAATTAATAAGGAGTTACTGGGAACATGGGAGCCTAAATCATCTTCCGACGAGCAGTATAAGATTACCAAAGATGATGAGTTCACCTACAAAATTGTCAAATCCAGCAAAAACACCAAAGAACCTTCGATATACAAAGCTTACCTGACCGAATTAGATGGGGAACTGTTTCTGAACCTTTGGGAAGAAAATGGCTCAACAGATAAGACCTACTATCTTTATAAGCTTGAACTGAACAGCAGTTCCACCAAAGCTACCCTCTCATCGGTTACTGAAAATATCACTGAAAAGTTCACCACCCCTGAAGAGATGAGGGCCTTCTTCAAAAAATACAAAGGCCTGAGTTTCTTCTACGATAAAACACAGGACGTATTTATTAAGGACTAAATTTCATGCGTTGTTCCAGGTCTTCCGCCGCAGGCGGCCGACCTGGAACTATAAATAACGCAAGTCTCCCGACTTGCGATTTAATTGGACCAGCAATAACAAATATTACATATTTTAGCTGGCATGTGTAGAACTGCCTTACTCCTATCACTTGTGCTTTGCTCTTCTTTTGCCGCCGGACAAAGATTATATTTAAACAACGGTGTGGATACTATTGAACCCGGTGTAAAGGCCGCCATTCATTTTTTGCAAACCTACCTGGATGCATTCGATACTACCAGCAATCCCAACTATAGTAATTACTGGCCTGAAGAAGATTGTAAAAACCTAAAGCATCCTGACCCGATTGTATTTGCCATAGCAGGTGATTACCCCACTTATAGAATGGGAAGTACCCGCACAGTACTATATGTAAAGCCAGACACTAATTACATCCAAATTAAGACACTCTTTGCATGGACTGATACCCAGAATACGGTTTCGGTACTCGCCATGACCAACCATTATATAAAGGCAGATAACCATGCTCAATTAAAATTTATTAGCCCGCTTAAAGTTATTGGCGGTCAATGGCAAACCCAAACTGTAAGAAACGTAACCTATACTTATCCTTCAAAGCATGTCTTTAATAAATCAAAAGCCGACAGCTTGGTTTTAAGCATTGAGAAATTAGAACGGGAATGGGATTTAAAACCCATTTCCATTCATTACTATTTTGCTGACACCAAAGATGAAATTCAAAAGCTGAGAGGTTTTGATTACTCATTAGATATGGGCAACCGGGATAAACCATCAGGGATTTCTGATGACCAGGATAATGTAGTTTTCTGTTCGGGGCTTGATGAAAATTATTTTCACGAGGTAGTTCATATCTACCTAAACCACCTATATCCAAAATCACCATTACGCGAAGGTTTGGCAATTTTTTATGGCGGCAGCATGGGTCATAACCTGCAATGGCACACGCAAAGACTTAGTGCGTATCTACAAGCGCACACCGAAATCAACCTGGATAGCTTAGATAAGAAAAACTACTTTATCTATGTTGACAATTATACTAATCCTGCCGGCACCATCCGGGGCCTTATCTGCGCCCTGGTTTATAAAAAATCAGGCATCGAAGGTTTAAAACGCATGATGACTTATACAACCCTTGAAGAAATTTTTAATAAAGAATTTGGTTTAAAGCGCGGCCAGTGGGATAAATTTCTGAGAGATGCAACGACCTCGTATTAAAGCCTCCCCTTCGGGGAGGTTTGGAGGGGCCACTAAACCCCCACCTTTTCACCTGAAACAGCAAATATCTTTGCCAGCGTAGCCACGGCATAATCTATTTCTGTTTTGGTGTTATACTTACTGAATGAAAAGCGTATCGCCTTTCTGTTCGGGTCAGCCTTTATGCCTTCCAACACGTGCGAACCCTTTTCTGAGCCTGAAGTGCATGCGCTTCCGCCACTGGCGGCAATACCGGCAATATCGAGGTTAAATAAAGTCAGTTCAGCTTTGGCGTTGGGGGGTAATGAAACGCTCAGTACTTTATAGTTACTCCCCTCCTCAGTCCTGTCCCCATTAAATTCCACTCCGGGAATATGGGACTGTAGTTGAGCTGACATGTATGATTTCAATTCGCTTAAATAAGCCCGGTTCTCATCCATTTTTTCAATGGCAATTTCAAGCGCCTTACCCAGGCCCACTATGCTAAAAACATTCTCAGTTCCCGCCCGCATATTGCGCTCCTGCGAACCGCCATCCAGCAAAGGTTTTATCGGTGTATCACTATTTATATAAACAAAACCAACCCCCTTAGGCCCGTGAAACTTATGCGCGGAGCCACTTAAAAAATGAATTTTTATTTTTTGAACATCTATCGGGTAGTAACCAATACTCTGCACGGTATCTGAATGGAAATAAGCGCCATACTGCTTACATAAATCTGCAACCCGCTCTAAATTCAGCAAAGTGCCTATTTCGTTATTAGCATGCATTAAACTCACCATTGTTTTTAACGACCGGTCCTTTAATAACTCTTCCAGGTGCTCGTAATCAACATGGCCTTCAGCATCCAGCTTTACAAAATCAACATGCACTCCTGTCCTCTCCACTGTCTCTACTGAATGCAATACACAATGATGCTCAATAACAGAAGAAATAATGCGTTGAACGCCCAAGTCGCGCACAGCTCCTTTTATAATCATGTTGCTGGCTTCTGTACCACAACCTGTAAAAAACACTTCGGAGGTTGATGCATTCAGATATCTGGTAACCACCTTACGCGCCTTGTCAATGGCCGATTTAGCCTTTCGGCCATAGCTGTGGATAGAAGAAGGGTTTCCGTAAAACTCCGTAAGATATGGCATCATTTCCTCCAGTACAACAGGGTCAATTTGGGTGGTAGCAGCGTTATCCAGGTAAACTTTCATTCAAAAGTATTTGTCGCAAAAATAAGGGATTTAAGCGAATAGAGGTTTTAGTCACATTTTCAAAACCAAAAAGGCATTGTGTCGCACGGAGACACGGAGAAAACAGCCGAAGAATACAAAGAAATATTTTGAATGGATGACTTGATTAAATACTGATTTATAAAAAATGTATTTCCCGGCTGTTTTCTCCGTGCCTCCGTGCGAAACCTGGCTGTTTCCCCAAACTTGCGCGCATCAAATGGGTTTTTATCTTTACAGTTGTAAAACCGTGCACATGAACAAAATGCTTTTCATTGTTTCCCTGATCGTTGTTGTTATATATTCTATGGGCTGCAAAAAATGCTATACCTGTAAAAATACCTGCGTTCAGTGTACGGCTACGTTCAGCGGCCATGTTTTCAGCCAGATGCTTTGCCAGGATAGTTTCAACACTGTTGCCGCTTATGATTCAGCCTTCGCAGCCGATACCTCTATCGGGTATATATGCGTTGCTACTGCACCCACCTACGTTTACAATTTCTGTGTCAACAAACCCGGCGAAGAAGATTACCCTGCCTACTACGACCACGGCGGCCGCGCTCCCTGCGTAGCCAAATAAATAGTGCCTTTGTGGCAAAAAGATTTAAAACAACGCCCTCAATTCCGCCTTGCCTGTATGATAAGCCTTCATGGTAGACTTATCTCCGGGTTCAAAACCTGTCATCCTGCCATCATACGATAATGTTAATTGCAGGTTATTAATCAGGTTATGAGAAATACCTGCCGACCAAACTAAGTTGTTGCCATTCTGCAAACCATCAAGCATGGCATATTCCAGTTGCTCATTGGTATAGCCTTTATCATTATAAGTAATTGTAGCGTACGAAAAGCTTGCGGTGATCGTACTTTTCTTCAGCTTACTATACTTGGCTTCAAGCGTAAACTGATTCACCAAACCCGTTTGCTTTCCAACGGTATCAGTCGGATTTACCTTATAGGCAAAATCATATTTCAAATCTATCCGCAAAAAAGTTTTGAATAAATAACTGAAGTCGGTGCTATTCTGGTTATACCGGAACTTATAGTTCAGGTTGCTGTAAAGGTCTGTTTCCTCAGCCTTGATACCATTAGTGTACGTATTTTGAATATTAAATGCCTTAGCCAGATTCCATCGCACAATTACATCATTATATTGATTGACCCGGTTTTCGAACCCACCGGTAAGGTACGATTGGCTACGCGAATAATTAAAATCATACTGCCCACCGTATTTAGGGTCTGTCCGGTTAAAATAAAGCGTGTTCCGGCTCGACACTTGTGTGGTAACAATATTTGTATCGTTGCTGCCTAATGGAAAAGGGTCGAAATAAGTGATAAAACTTTTGTCAGGAGAAACGTAGGTTTTTTTATTGACCTGCAGGCTCGAAAAAGCACTGAACATAGCTAATACCTTTTTAGCACCCTTTTGATTTTTCAGGATTGCAGCCGGGGTAATGTTAACTACCTCGTTAAACTGATTGGTATTAACAGAGGCATACTCAAGGGTTGGAATAATAACCCTTACATACGAAGAATCGGTTTTGTATGGCGACAAAACAAAGTCGTTAATATTTTGCACCCCGTTGGCTGGGCCTATATAAATATAATCGCCGGTATTGTTTGGCGAAAGCTGATAAGTTACCTGCGTTTTCTGCTCGCGCCCGGTGCCAAGTTCATACAAGGTAGTAAACTTAAAAACACCCTTTAAAGCAGTAAGGGTGTAATTAATTCTGCCCAGGTAAAAATTCTGAGGCAACATGCTGCTCCCTGTAGAATCTAAATCTTTAGCATGGCGGTAAGTAAGCGTATAAGTAAGCGTTTGGTTTTTGAGCTTAGCCAGTACCCCCGTAAAATTAAGTGTTTGCGCCAGGTAATAAGGCTTGCCAAACTTATTGGTGCCCGAATCGGGCCGCTGCTGGTATCGCATTAAAAATTCAAAACCATATCTGTTTTTGGCAGTATCAGGGCTGTTAATATATACCTTATAATTTTGCCATAAATAACTGTTCGATGCCATCGTATCGGCATTAACCGCTTTAAAAATGTTTATTTCATGATCATACAAGGCGCCTATTCTCCAGCCCTTCAGCTTTTTTGAGGAGTAAGAAAAATCTGCTTTGGGCCTTATAAAATTGGTATTAACCCCCTCTGAACTGGAGTTTAAATAGCTATTGGTAAAAATAAGTTTAAAGCCATTCTTACTGAAATTGCCGTCGAACCCATTCTCAAAACCATGATAAACCGTATCCTCCGTCAGCGCCCTGAAATGGTACGATATGCTACCTAACCCCCCCCATACGTAACCTATATTAGCCAGGGCCAGGTTTTGACTATAGCTTTGACTTGTAGGTGTAATATTCCAATCGCGGTCAAATTCCACATTCCTGAATCGTTCAATAGGTGTAAACGAACCCGTTTGATAATCATCGCTTATGTCAAAAGTTACGCTTTGGTTTTTCTTGTTTGCAGTATCATTTTGGGTAATAATGGCCCCTTTGTAAACCACGTGGGCCGCTTCACCTACAACGTCAGTACTATTACCGGCAAACAGGTTTTGGTTCACATTACTCAGCGCAACTTCAGCCGAAATGGTATTAGTTTTATTAATGTGATAGTTTCCGCCCAGCGTATAAAGCTGCTGCAATGAGGGGGCCACTAAAAAAGTTACCGGTGCATAAGCACCTTGCGGTATAAAAACATGGTTTGTAGTATCCCAGTAAGGTACCACCCACTGATAAACTGTGCCGTTTGCCGCTGAGGTAATGGGGTTGTAGTTTCCTTTTCCCTGGCCCACATACGTAAAACTAACGGTATAAATAGCCTTTACCGGATTAGTGGAGTAAACAAATACAGAATCAAAATGAAATGGGAATACTGCAATATTGTCCATTTCGTATAATATCTCGCCGGGGGCAAAGGCGGCGGTGTCAAACCCTTTGTAATAGGCGTTCTGAACGCTGTCACCCAGCCCTTTTAGAAATTGCGCCTGGTCAGATGTAAGGCTTTGTGCGCCGCTTGAGTTTTTGGCATCCTGCTCAGAAAACATATTAAAATGAATGTCGGCCTGTTTCATTTGCAGCTCATTCCCTAAATACACGCCCGACCGGGTGTAGTTGTTATTGGCATACTGAAACTCTACCACTATGCGCAGGTCCTGGGTAATAATGCGCTTAGGGGTAAACGTAATGGCACCCAGGTTGTAATCTATGGTGTAATCGCGGTCGGCGCCCCGGTCCATTTTGGCCCCGTTAATAAAAACCTGCTCGCTGTTAGCCAATATAGTAATTACCGTTTCGCCGCTGGCACCAATAAGTTTATAGGGGCCCTGGTTGCCATCGGTAACTGCAATGGTGTTAGTGGCAAATTTACCACGGGCTATACCGGCTGCTACCGCCGTTTTAAATGTGCCAACCTTTTTAATCTTAAACGCCCCGCTGTACATTCCACCCTCGTACTTGCGCGCAAATTTCATAAAGTAATCTTCCGGGCTATTCAGGTCAAAATCACCTACAATTACTTTATTCTGGTCTTTTCGTATCTGTATAAATATTTTATCAAACTCCTGTATCTGGGCCGTGTTGCCCTCTGGTTGAATAGGTACGTTGTTGTCGGTTATGGCGGCTGTAATTTCTATATCATGGGTTAGCATACCCGATAACTGCAGGTTGAAAGACGAGTTAAGGCTTACGTCCTGTGCGTTGCCTAAAGCAATGCTTCTTGAAAAACTTCCGTTGTAATCCAGGTTACCAAAGTCAACCAGTTTGGTTTGCACCATATCCGGTTGATAGCTGTAAGGCTTAGCCATAGCCATAGCGGTAGACTGAACATAGCCGGCATAGCTTTTATGGTAAGCCTCACCAGCCAGCGAAAAAGGATAAACCCGGTAAAATATTTTAATCGAGTCAACCGCCGGTTTGCGTTTCCATATCAACCGCGATTCGAATGCTTTTACGATATAATCGTTCGAATCTACTATTTCAGAAGTATAAAAATATCTGACCGCTACTGAACCTGGCACTATGCTCAGGCTATCCAGTTTAAGGGTATCACTTTGAATAGAAAATACATTGTACCGGATGTTAGACAGGTTTTGAGCATATACCCGCCCCATCAACATACAGAAAAGCATGAAAAGACCGGCTTTCTTCAAAACAGTTTTAACAAACTTGCTTAACAATTTAAGGCGGAAGTTCACACAGTAAATAAAATACAAGATAATGACAGAACCCCGAAAATATTGTGCGAGATACTGCCCTTAACAGATGGGCTGTCTAAATTGTTAATCAGGTAGTTTGCCCATTCGGGCAATTCAATTGAATATTGCCAATATTATTGACTTAGTGAAAAAAATGTGAATCCTTTCGATAGTTGCCCCGCCAGCTTTCATTAAGTTAAAGACATTGTAAGTATTGCCTCATTTTACTATTGAAGTATCAACCGGAACAACCACTGGCGCAGGCATTGTGCTTTTCTTTTCTTCCTTCTCTTCCTTTTTCTCCTTTATAGCAGCCTTCTTTTTCTTAAAAAGGTCCGATGGCTTATCAAACTCCTGGCGGTATGAGATACCAATGCCGGTGCGATTATCATCGCGCTCGTTAAAATAATCGTAATTGGTACGGTTAAAAGCCTTTGCCCGCCATGCACCGTCAGGTGTAAGGGAGTATTCTATCTGAAAATCGCCCGTGGGTATTACAGCACGCGAAGATGCGTTAATGGGAATACCGTTTGGATCTACAGCCGTACTGCTATTACCAAAATCGAGGTTACCTCCGGCATTAATACTTAAACGGTTATTCAATAACCGCTGCGTTAGCGCAAGTTGCACTTCCTGCCGGGTATCAATAGTTGAGGCTGCAGTACTGGTACCGTTGGTAGCTGAAGTAAGTGATTGGTCGTATTGCCTGAAACCGAGGTTAACATCCAGGTTGCGGATATTGGCAAATTCTAAAAGATTACTGAGGTAATTAGAGAATTGCGAAGAAATGAACTGGCTAACTGTATTTACTGCCGTGCCCTGAATGTAGTTGCTGTTTGTGATAGCATTCGAGGTACTGGAGTTGGTAGGAATAAACCGGTTCATTACCAATAATCCGAAAACCTGTTTGTTCAACTCCGTTTCGTTGATTTTAAGCAACGCCAGCTTCTGGTCAACGTAAGTTTTAATAGTGGGGTCAACATCTGTTGCCCGTATATCAAATGCAATAGTCGGTCGCTCCAGGTCGCCGGTTATATTTAATAAAAGGTCAATTTCAGATTGCCTCAGGGCGGCTGCTTCCAGCTGCGTATTCGTACTACTGCTGCTGCTTATCAGATCATCTATCAGGTCGGAAACAGAACTTCGCACCTTGTAAACCGCGCTTAAATTAAGCCTCGCTTTATTAATATCACCGTTAAAGATAACAGTGCCGCCCTGATCAATTTCGAAATGTTTGGTAATAACGCCCTGTAAAGTAAAAAGGTAACTACCGCGCTCAACGGTATAATCGCCCCGCAGGTCAAGGTTTGCATTTTTGGGGATTTTAATATTTAAAGTACCATGTCCGTAACCGGTAATTATATCGCCTGTAACAGGGTCCAGGATAATGTCCATGCGCGCTTCCGGGGTTACTTCCAGGCGCAGGTTAAACGTTACCCCGTTTAATTTAAGCGGTGCAGTTTCTACAACATTAGTATTCTCCTTACCCTTGGTTACAAATTTATAGAAAGAGTACCGGCTGGTTTCGTAACTGTTATTAATAGGCATTTTGCAATAGGTACCGGCACCCGTGGTAGCCGAAGCCGTAATAACCGGGCTGTTGATAGGCCCTTCAAAACTGATATTCCCTTTGCCATAAGCAATTCCGTAAAAGCCCGGACTGTTTTGCGGAGTGGTATTTAAAAACTGTGCATTGTCGGTAGTTACCTGTATGTCAAGCGCAAAGTCCCTGAAACTTTCATGGTTTATTCTTCCGTTGCCATATGCCCAGCTACCTTTCAAATCCTGGATTTTTATACCCGTTAAATCAAATCCATGCTCATCCAGTTTGGCTGTTTGATTGGTAAGCGTATAAGTGGTATTGGTAAAAGAAACCGTAGCTGTATCATTCACCAGATTAACAGTACCCGCAAACAGCGGTTTTTTAGCGGTACCATAAACCTTTGCCTTAATTACAGCATAACCCCTTACATCTTTTACGTATTTATCAAAAAAACGGTAGTTCAAAAAATTGAGGTTTACCTTTTTTGCATCAACATCCAGTAGTATAGATGGATTTAAAGGGTCTATTGAAATAGTACCCGAAGCGGCAAGGTCTGTATTAGGCCCTGTTACCGATGCACTTATCTGAAGGGATTTAGCTGTTGAATCAAGTTCAGACTTTACATTAATATCGCCTATCAGTTCTTTGCCAATAATAAATTGCTTTACCATCAGGTTAGCGTAAAAACGTGGATTAGAGAAAATATCATCCACCATTAAGTTGCCGTTCGCAGTCCCTTTAAAGTCGCTTATCTTAGTACTGAATATCCTGGCAAATTCGTTCAGGTTAGTATTTTCAAAGCTCACTTTTGCCGATGTTGAGGTATCGCCCTTTAAGTAACTGCTGATTGAAATGGTTTGCTCGTTGGTACGGAAAACCAGGTTATGCGTAATAACTTTTTTTCCTTTTATAAAGATGGAGTCACCGGGTTCAAAATTCCAGGTATTATTTCCCAGGTGCACTTCACCCGGTTCAAAACGTAACAAAGCCTCGCCTTTCAGCGGGGTAAAAAGTGCTGCAATACTTCCATAGTTATAATGCTTTCCATCAGAGGCGTTAAGGGCCACTTTAATATCCTGCCCGTCTTTGGCGGCTTTCAGGTTTATAGAATCCAGTATCAGGCTGTCGTTATTGTAAACCCTTTCTACCGAAGTATTAAAATCAAATACCCCTTTAGCCGAATTTCCGTTTACCTGCGCATTACGTACGTTTACCTTGCCAAAAGTAATTTCAGGAATATTGGCCGTAATATTCATGTTGTGGTCAATCGAGTTGAAGGCACAGGTAACGCGCGAACTGCTGAGTTTCTTCAACTGCGGCAATATTATCCGCGTCAGGTTACTGTCTTGCTCATAATAAGTAAAGTCAAGCGTAAAATCCTGCGGCTCTTTGTTGGTACTGGTATCTACGTAATCTTTTGTAAATGTATAGTTCACAAAATCGACCAGCGCTTTGGGCAACTGTTTCAATGAAAAATTTCCTTCCATTTCGGCATCTGCAATGTCCGAATCAAGTGTTACTTCCTTTTTCTTTCCCGCCAGAAACTTGGCATTTAAGCCCAAATGCTTAACATGAGCCGAAAGTGTATCACGGCTTATTAAAACATCACTTAATTCAACCGACCCCAGCATGTCGTCAATATTAGTCCCCGCAAAATCAGACTCAATATGCCCTGCAACCTGTATGCTGTCTTTCAATAAATTAAGGTCTTTTAAGCTTGCCTTTCTCACATTGGCTTTAAACCTGAATTCAGGAATAGCTGCTGAAAGATCTGCTCTGCCATCAAAATCCATGTTCAAAAACTTATCATCAATTTTCAGGGCCCCGTCAAAAGATTTTTTATCAAGCAGCCCGTCAATCTTTATGTTCTTATAATCGTAACCATTAAACGTAATGCTGGAAACCACTCCATCCAGTTCGGCGTAAAGGCTTTCGGCAGTAAGGCCCTTACCATTAACATTTGCCTTTAACGAAATTTTTCCCACCATTTGCTCATCACCAAGATACTTGCCTATGTCAAAATCGTTCAGGCTAACATCGCCCTCGTAAGAGGCCTTGTTCCTGTCCTTATCGTACTGAAAATGTGCATCAGCTGTGGCCGAGCCAATAGAGGTAATCAACTTTCCGTTACTCACAAAATCTGTAAGGAACCCATCGAACGAGCCCGCATAATATATCAGCCCAAGCGTATTGGCATTTACAGGCAACTGTAAACCGGGATAAATTTGCCGCAAGTCTTCGGCCGTGGTAGCCAGCCTGTCAATCCGGATATTGAGCGAGGTTTCGTAAATATTAGGCAGGCCGCGGGCGTAAAAATCACCTTTAAACATGGTGTGCCTGCTGGTCTTAATCTCTATTCCCCGCCCTCTCAGGTTATTAATGCGCCCTGCAATTTCGCCATTTATAAAAAATACATTGTGCTCTACCTTATCCAGTTTCCTGATAAAAAAATTGAGGTCACTAACAGCCAGTTTCGAATCGGAAAGTTTTGCCCTTATTTTTACTGAATTAAAAAAATCAGTAAAATCTTTAAATGAATTATAACTAAAACTCAGATAATCTTTTATTTCCGAACCCGGCGTGCGTAAACTTAATTTATCAAGCGTAATATCCTGAACAGATACCCGGGCATTGGTAGTAAGGTTATTAAGCACAAAGCCGCTACGCTCCTTCGCCGCAAGGCTTTTTATATTGGTAAAAATAGTATCCTGTATAATTTTCCCATCCTGGGCCAAAAGATTGATGCCACTGATATTAAGGTGCTTAAAATCCATCCCCCTTGGCAAAACAGATTCGCTGTTAAGGTCATCCATTTTAAAATGAGAATCAAAAAGCTTTAGCTCGTCAAACGTAATTAAAGGCCCGCCTGCCAAAAAATGGAACTGGGAAGTATCAACTGATTCATCAACTTTCCGCTTTAACAGTTCCATCGAAACATCAGCCTTATTCAGGTATAAAGATTTTATAGCTACCAGGTTCTTTTTAAGATCAAGCGTCTTCAAATCTATATTGCAGGAAGGTAGTTTAATCTTTAAGTCCATGTGGCCCTTTTCATCCAGGTAGCTGAAATAAGTTTGCTGCATGTTCAGGCTCTCCAAATCAATATCCCAGCTAAAACTGCTTGGCTTTCTCTGCGCATCTTTTGCTGCCTCTTTTTTAGTAGATTGAAATTTCTGAAAAACTTCAGCAATGTTGGTATTACCAACACTATCCCGGTGAAGGTGCAAGGTAGCTCCGTCAAAAAATATAGAGGTTACACTTACCTTTTTGCCCAGTAACGAAAATACTTTGAATTTCACCCGCAACTCTTTGGCCGCAATCATGGTATCGTGTTGCCGGTCTTCCATGTAAAAGTTAACCAGGTTGGCGTTATTGAAAAACGAAATTTCGACCCTGTCAATTGAAACTTTGGTCCCCAGCGACTTGGAAAGCATGACGGTAGCCCTATGCGCCAGGTAAGTTTGAACCGCATAACTTCGCACCAAAAGGAAGAAGCTGCCGGTGAGCAAAGTCAGGCATAAGAAAACCAAAAGCAGTACCTTAAATATCCTCCGGGTCAAAATTTCCTGTTTTAGTTAATAACGGCAACCCTTTTGCGCAGCATAAAGTGTACCATACCGGGCCAATATAACGTTTACCCCCTGTTTAATTTCACAAACAGGGGCGGTTTTAAGTTTCATTAGTATTTTAGCCGCCCATGAGTATCACCATACTGGCCATTGAATCATCCTGCGACGACACCTCCGCAGCAATGTGCAAAGATGCCAAAATTCTAACCAACCTGATTGCCGGCCAAAAAGTGCACGAACTTTGGGGCGGCGTAGTGCCCGAACTGGCCTCCAGGGCACACCAGTTAAACATCATCCCCGTACTTGATGCAGCTATCAAACAATCGGGCCTTAAAAAAGAAGATATCAATGCGGTAGCTTTTACCCGCGGCCCCGGCCTTATCGGTTCGCTGTTGGTGGGGGTTAGTTTTGCCAAAGCTTTTGCCCTGGCCTTAAATATCCCGTTAATTGAAGTAAACCACATGCAGGCCCATATCCTTTCGCACTTTATCGACAATAATCCGGCCTTCCCTTTCATTTGTTTAACTGTTTCAGGCGGACATACACAAATTGTTTTGGTAAAAGATTACCTGGATATGGAAGTAATTGGCGAAACCCTGGATGATGCTGCCGGTGAGGCATTTGATAAATGTGCCAAACTATTAGGACTGCCCTACCCTGGTGGGCCGTTAATGGATAAACATGCCAAAAGCGGTGATTCACAATCGTTTCAATTTCCCGAACCGCAGATACCGGAGTTTAATTTCAGTTTCAGCGGATTAAAAACCTCGGTGTTATACTTTCTGCAAAAAGAACAGCGGAAGAACCCGCAGTTTATATCTGAAAATTTAGACAACCTCTGTGCTTCCATACAACGCACCATTATTGACATTCTGCTTAAAAAGCTTGAAAAGGCTGTTAAACAACACGGGGTTCAGCAAATAGCCCTGGCTGGAGGAGTTTCGGCTAACAGCGAATTACGCAGGCGGTTTTCTGAACTGGGAGAAAAAAACGGGTGGAAAACCTACATCCCCAAATTTGAATACTGCACCGATAATGCCGCCATGATAGCCATTGCCGGTCATTATAAATATTTAAAAGGCGAGTTTACCACACAGGACTGCGAACCGCTGGCAAGGTATCACTTATAACAGATTTTAGAAGCGAGAACCAAGAACCAGGACGGAAAATCTACCATGCACTTGTATTCTCTATTCCCCTTCTCTTTTTTCAAAGAAAGGGGTGCCCGCCGCTTTGGGCGGACGGGGTGAGTTGGCTGTTGAGCCATTTTCGAAGAAGTTTCCTTATAACAGATTTTAGAAGCGAGAACCAAGAGCCAGGACGGAAAATCTACCATGCACTTGTATTCTCTATTCCCCTTCTCTTTTTTTCAAAGAGAGGGGTGCCCGCCGCTTTGGGCGGGCGGGGTGAGTTGGCTGTTGAGCCATTTTCGAAGAAGTTTCCTCTTCACAAAACAAGAAATCGCTTTCCCCGTTTATCGTCAAATTACTGCCCGTGTTTAGTTTATTGCGTTCAATGCATATCTTGCAATCATAAATTTAAAGGTGAGAAGGATAGTTTTATTCATGTTATTGGCTATTTGCATTAAGGATATTAATGCACAGATTGTGCCCAATTTTCCGGGATTTACGTTCAGGTGGGCGGGCGGTTACGCATGGGCCCCTACCGCTGAAAACATTCCTGCCCCGCTGATAAACACGCTTACCCCGGCAATAGATCAGTTTGCCAACCTGGCCAATATAAACGCGCCAAACTCAACTAACCAGCTTGTGCATAATTCGTTTGGCCATGGCTTCAACCTCGGGCTTCGTTTTGGTTATATGTTTAATCCATATATCGGTGTAGACCTGGGTGTATCTTATGCCGAAAGCAAAACCATCTCGGCGTACCAGCAAACTATTTTATACCAACCCGATTCAGCAGGAAATGCTACTCCATCCGGTGGCTATCTTGATAATACTATAACGGCAAAAAGTCAGAGCCTGGTGCTTTCCCCCTCTGTCATTTTTGCATATTCCAAACCCAAATACAAATTCTATCCGTATTTGCGGGCAGGGCTTGCATTGCCGGTGTATACAGTAATAACCAATAAGCTGGATATGGTAATGGACGGTGTGGGTGCAACAAGTACCAGCTACGCCGCTCCTTATTTTTTGGGCGATATAACAACGGCAACCTACCAAACCGTTACTCAGTTTACCGTGGGCTTTAACGGAGCGGTAGGGGTTGTTTACAGGCCTGTTAATTTCATTAATTTTTTTGCTGAAATAAACGGTCAGTATTTAAATATGAAAGGCAATTATACCCTGCTTACAGAGTGGACCGCCGATGGTAATGACATGCTTGCATCCAGAGGCCCGTACCGCGAAGAAACCATTTATGTAAAAAGCCTTAACAGCCAAAGTAATAATGCCGCCTACAATCCAAATTACAATCCCAACCAGCCTAAACAGGATGTTAGCCCAGTCTTTCCTTTCAGCAACATCGGATTTAATATTGGCGTGCAAGTCGTCCTCAACACAAAAGTATTTAAAGACCAGGATGGCTTTGACCAGTACCGTGGCCCGAAGGTTAAAAAGGTAAAGAAAGTAAAGAAAAAGAAGAAAGTGGAGGAGGTTAAGCCAACGCAATAGGTCACATGGACATGGTAGGTCACATGGTAGTATTTATCTGTTATTAACCATCGCCGCTATAGCTTTTATAAGATATTTATTTCTGAGCCTAACGAGACAGAATTATTAAAACAGCTTTTGAGTAGTTTAGATGCCACCTTCTTTGGCTAAACCAAGTTACAAAATTTGTCATCTCCCCTATCTAAAGGAATTACTATACTCCAATAGCTTTTGTTTAGCTGTATTGATATCTATGGGAGTATTATATTTCCCACCGTGAGCAAGAGAATTTCTTGCTTCATAATACTCTTTTATTTTAGCAAAACGAGCATCACCCTTATCAATAAACAACTGAACTCGTTTCATTAAATGTAGGTTATCATCCTTATCGTAATCTTTTAAGATTAGCCAGCTGGACTTTGTTGAGTAAGCACCTGGCATTGAGACCTTTTTTAAAATTAACTCATTACTCTTTGTTCTGATAAAATCCTCAAATCGGGAAAACATAAACAAAAAATGGATTGCGTCGTTGCGTTGTCGCTTATCTTTCCATCGTTCGTATGCCTTGACCTGACCTTTTGAGAATGCTAACGTCTCTTTTGCAGTATAGTCCCTGTTTAGTTCTTCATACTGCTTAAAAATCCTAAAAAACTCTGTTACCAAACTCATCTGATTTTTAAATCTTCGGCCCTTAGAATAGAAAGTAAAGCTGTTTTATTAAAGGATTTGAGTTCGCCGCTGAACCCGTTTCTCTCAACAATTCTCCATATTGGTTTAGCAAAAGGTTGTGCCCTATCCACAATTTTATGGCTTCCAATTGTCGTGTTTAACTCAAGAGCACCATTAGCTCCAATAACCCATAATCCAAAAGGAGCTATTTTGCCTGCAAAGTGCTTTCCCCTATAGATAGTTCCAATATCAAGTTTAACAGGCTTTAAATCGAATCTGTCCATCGGCTCTTCGTATAACTCAAATTTTACATTCGGACTTACTCTTAGTTCGTATTCCGTTCCATTTAACCATTGACCAATTTCCTTATATAGTGAGTCGATTCTACGCTCCCAATCCTTAACCTTTCTTTCAACGGAAGCCTTATCTAAGGTTGTATTTAATTCAATGAAACTCATTTCTATTCTTTGTGCAAAGATACAAAACATATACGTTTTTCGGAAATCTTACCTTTGCAGGCTTAATTTATCGAGCTCCACAAAGCACAAAAAGCACCGGAATCCGGTGCTTTTTGTGCTTTGTGGAGGATATCGGATTCGAACCGACCGCAGTCCCGCAAAAAATGCGGGACGCTCTATGCCTAAGATGGAATTAAGGATTCGATATAACTTCTTCGTTTCTTGGATTTTATTTCTGATTCGCGCCTTACAGCCTCCGCCCTTGTTTCAAATATTTCTATGTAAACTATTTGCCAATTGCACGCACCCAGATTTTTTCTGACAATATGCTCATTAAGCCGTCTATTAACATCTTCTGTTTGACCAATGTAATAGCGGTCCTTTTCGGCAGAGTAAAGTATATAAACTGTATACAACATAAAACTAAAAATCCCGCTAATGCGGGATTTTGTGGAGAATATCGGAGTCGAACCGATTACCTCTTGCATGCCATGCAAGCGCTCTAGCCAAATGAGCTAATCCCCCTTTAATTGGAGTGCAAATGTATTTTTTGATTTCATTCTTTCAAATAGTTACGGCTTAAAAATATCAGACCGGGTAAATTTCATCTTCAAACTGCATTTTCGGGATATACCGTATTACTTTCTGATTCACTCCGCGCATTTTCTAAGGGAAGGCGGTCGGTTCGAATCCGATATCCTCCACACTAATGAAAAAAAAGGGTTCCGGCAATGAAGCCAAAACCCTTTTTTCTTTTCGTGGTCGTTGATTTTTGTGAACTATGTACATCCGCCTGCCTTTGTATTCAACTGAAAACCCCAAACAGAACTATTGCACTACCAGTTTTTGATTTAAACTGTTGCCGTCGTTATTAACAGATACGGTATAAACACCTGCCGGCAAAGACGGAATAGATATTAACTGGTTGGCTGAAGCGTTACCTGTGCAGGTTTTGCTGAATACCTGGCCGCCGATGGCGTTATATATCTGTATGCCTACACTTGCTGCGGGGTTGGTAAGGCTTACATATACCTGGCCCCTGGTTGGGTTCGGGTAAACACTGATAGTGCTGTTTGCCGACATATTTACCTCTGCCATTTCGCTTAAAGTGGTATTGCCGTTTAAATCAGTGGTGCCAAGCCGGTAGTACGATACCCCCTGCAACGGGTTAGGGTCAATAAGCTGGTAGTTTCTGGCAGAGGTGCTGTTACCGGCTGCCATAACGGTGCCTATGAGGATAAATTCCCGGGCATCGGCACTTCTTTCAACCGTAAAGTAATTGCTGTTTATTTCAAGCGCGGTTTGCCAGCTGGTAACCACTGTTTTGTTTACAGGCACTGCGGTAAATGAAACCAGGGTAACAGGCAGGGCTTGTCCACCGGGGTTATTATCACTACCGAATGTAAACGGACTGAATGTGCTGATATAGCCGTTACTTTCTAAACTTCCGCTACCGGTGCCCGTGCAGGCCGAACCGCTGATTACAGTTGAAGGCACGTTTACCCATTCGCCACCGGTGTAGTGTGCTATAGTAAGGTTCTGGCACTGTATAATATCGCTGAACGCCGCGCTGGTCCAGTAAAGTGTCAGTTGCACCGAATCGGTAGTTACACCACGTTCAATCATCCAGTATTCGTGGTCGCTAACCTGGTTAAGGTCGCTGTCTTTGGGATTAAGTGTTGAATATGAGTTATCGAAATACTCGCCGGTTACTTCGGTAGTAGCGGTGGTCATACCCGAAATACCTGCCTGGCCGTAAACGCCGCCTTTGCCAGTAGGGAAAACAAAATCATCGCTGCCCACTTTTACCATAGGCCCCGAAACATAACTGTAATACGAACCATTTACAACCGCGGTGCCGCTTAACATGCGCAGTATATTGTTCGTATCGGTATAAAGGATGCCGGTGGTGAGGTCCAAATAGCCTGATACCACTGTAGGCGCTGCGGGGCTAAGGCCCAGTGTTACGGTGCTTCCTACATTTGATATTTGCAGATAATAAAATGTGGTAGGCGTACTACCCCCAATAATTTGCGGCGTACTGAATTTCGATGCAAAAGTTGTTGCACCGCCCGCATTAAAGTTTCCTCCGCTGTTGGTCCAGCCACCGGGGCCGTTAATAACAATATTATTATCGCCATCGTCCAGCGTGCCTGCGTATAGGCCTATGCCCCCGGTAGTAAATGTGTTATATAAAGTTGAATATGCACTACTTGAATCCATAAACATATTACCTACTGTAATATTGGCCGTGTTGCTTAACCATGCACCGGTATCAAGCGTTAAATTTTGGGTAATAAGGCTGACGTTTGAAATATCGAAGCTGTTGGTACCGGTAAGCACCAGGTTATAATACTGTGCAGCGGTTACCACCGCAGGGTTTACGGTTTGCGAAAGAATAACCGCGCCGCCGCTAAGTGTGTAGGTACCTGACAGTTCGGGGTAAGTGCCGGAGGTGTTGCGCTGCAGCTGAAGCACCGATGTATCGGCCATGTTTAATGCTGCCAGGCCGCTGAGGATGTTGGGCCCTTCGTTTAATACAGCCGTGTTGTATATGTTAACGCTGTCATCTACCTGCACATCGCCCACTATATTTTTAAGCCCGTTATCAGATACTGTAAGATTATAATACGAATTGATAGGAGTGGTAATAACCTGGGTTCCGTTGCCGTTGTAAACAACCGTATTGGGCACAGCCGAGGCATCAAGCGAACCGGTATCGAGCAGGTTGCCGGTAACAGATAAATAGCCGTTAACACTGTTCAGCCAGGTGCTTGACGAATCGGTACCGGTTATGCCGCCATAAAAAACAATGCTTCCGTTATTGCTGATGGTTGAATTGGTTGATACAAAAAGCGAAGTATTACTGGCAGCAGCACCAAAGGTAAGGGTTGTGCCCGAGGTAATTGTTTTACCGTTGGTTATGGTTATAGTGGCTGAAGAGGCTGAAAAACTACCCGTACCGCTGATATTAGAGCCAATGCCCAAAAGGGTAATAGCTGCGCTTGTTGCGGCGTCAAGAGCGCCTGAATCAATAACATCGCCGTAAACCGAAAGTGTGCCGCTTTTTTGCAGGTAAATGCCGCCGGTGCCCACGGTTAATGAAGTGCCGCTGATATCAAGGTCCTGGAAAGCTTTGAATGTTGAACCCGGAAACAGGTAGCAGGTACCGGCAATTTCGACCGTGCTGCCGGTTGATGCCAGCGAATCGGCGGCGTTAAACTGAGTGTTGCCAAAAGTAATGGGTGCATTGGCCGTAATGGTGCCGTTGCCTGTAAAAATGCAGTTGCTGGTAGTGGCAAACGAAAGCGCATTGCTGTTATTGATAAGACCGTTGGCAATGTTTACCGTGCAGCCGTTGTTGGTATTAAATGCCGGGCCCGAGGTACCGCCGAATGTAAGTGAAGGCTCGCTGCCGTTAAAGTTAATGATGCCCGAACTGGTGCTCGATAAAGTTCCGCAGGCCATTATAAACGGTTTGTTTAATGTAATTACCCCGGTTGAAGTAAGGGTTACAAGCTGGTTGGCGGCTACGGTGTTGGCATCAAAATTTAAGGTGCCCTCTACTAACAGTAAACCGGTTGTAACGGTAACCTTTGAAACATAACTTGCGGTGCTTACCGTACCGCTTAACGAAAGGTTGCCGCCGACAATACAAGTGCCTCCGTTAACCGAAAGTGCATTGGTTTTTGCCGCCGTGGGCTGGTCAATAACCACGTTGCCGCTAACGGTTAAAGTATCGCCGTTTGATATGGTTAAAGTACGTGCTTTATTATAACCGTTGATTGTAACTGACGGGCAGCTAACACTGTTATCCAGTGTTAGGTTTACAGTATTGCTGGTGGCTGTATTACCTACCTGTATGCTGCCAAAAGCTGAAGAGCCGCTGATAATAGTTGTTCCGTTAAAGGTAATGGTGTTGCTGCCCTGGCTAAAAGTGCCGCCGCTGTTGGTCCAGTTACCGTCAACCTCAAAGTTTTCATCAGTTGTAAAAGTTGAACCTGAGCCCAGGGTTACCGCATTACCTATAACAACAGTTCCGGAAGCGGAAGCCAGTGTGGTTGATGCTGAAGCTGCTGTTTGCACGTTATATAATGTAAGGTTACTGTTGGCCGTAATGGTACCGGTGCCGCTGAACAGCGCTGTGCCTGCACTCCACGAGGCAGCGGTTGTGTTTACAGTATAGTTACCGGCAAATTTTACTGTTGCTCCCGATACAGCCGAAAGTTTATTATAGTCGTCGGTAAATGATGAGAGAAAACTTATTGTGCCGCCTGATGAAGTTGCTTTAACCGATTGGTTGGCTGAGGATATAGTAACCGAAGGTGTAAATACCACGGTACCCGATCCGCACTCCATAACATCGGTACCGCTGGTGCTCCAGGCAAGTGTACCTGCAACACTTATGGTACCGGTTGCAGCATTTAAAGTGTAGGTGCTGCCACCGTTATTGGGGTTAATGCTGCACGCCCCGTTTATAGTAAGTGTGTTGGTTGAAGATACAGTTAAGGTAGCCGCCGAAACCGTAGCATCGCCAATAGTAACGTTGTTACAGGTATAGTTGCCGTTTACTGTAACTGTGGTGCCGTGGGCAATAGTTACGTTATCTGAACTGCCCGGTACTCCGGCCCCGCCCCAGGTTGAAGAACTGCTCCAGATACCACCGGTACCTGAAGAAGTATAATTGGTAGCGTAGCCCCGCAAAAAACCGGATAGCAGTAATAGAAGCAACACTGCGCTACGGCGGGTTTTGAAATTAATCAGATATTGGTTTTGAAAAGGAGCAGGCAGAAATTGGTTTTCCATAATTTGGGGGTTTCGTGGATGTGCACCAAAAGTTGCTTTTGCTATATAGTCAGGTCAGAATGGGGAAGTTCTGTAAAGCTTCAGTGCACCATAATCTGTCGGGCATACATAACAATAGTGTGGTAATGGCAGGCACCCTTGTTATTATTTCGGGCCGCGGAATTTTGATAGCATTTTTTTATCATCATTCCAATACCCTGGCACTGCCAATCACCGGTTAAAGAATTTTTAAAACTCCTGAACGGGCAGATATTCCGGCAACGTTAGTTTTATATACGCCGGAATTTTAAAGTTGTTGCAGACAACACCCGAATTGCTATTGAAAGTGTAATTTATTTATTCACAATAACTTAGATGTTACAACATGTAATTTATTAATTATATTACATTGCAATAAAAAGACATGCGCACAACCCGAATATAGAAACCTGGCAATTTAAGCCTCCATTTTGAGTATTAGTCAAATGCAAAATTGACTTCTCTAAAAGCTTTGCCAGGTAATAAACAGATGGGGGCACCGTTTCTATTAATTTATTACCCGGCCATCGTTGTAACACATAACAATCAATTTAACATTTAAACCGGCCATATGTATACCAAACACAACGCCGGTTCGTAATCTACAATCTTTAATTTGCGAAATACATTGTTTGTTGTAACAAATATTTAACTTGAATGTAAATAACAAAGTAATTAGCAAAGAGAAGTTTTAGCCTCCCTCCCTCCCAAATTAAAACCTCAATCCCTTTTTTACCGCCGGGTCACTTGAATTTATCACGTCCCCCTTTTTATTGAGCCCCCCCTTTTATTGTCAAAAAGTTCAGTTTCCGTCTCCCCGGGAAGTTGTTTTGGGTCTATGTTACTTTTTAAAGGGAAAACAATTACGCCTTAAAATGATTAGTTGCATTATAGTGGATGACGACCAGGTTGCATTAAACCTGGTTAAACACTTTGTTACCAATACTGACGGACTAAACTTGCTTCAGGCCTTTACGGAGTCTGTTGAGGCATCTGATTTTATTAGAAAAAACCATGCTACAATTGACCTGATATTTCCGGATGTAGAAATGCCAAATCTTACAGGTATTGAAATGCCCGCCTCTATCAAAGACTTTCCACCGGTAATTTTAATCAGCTCAAAAGAAAAATATGCCATCCAGGCATTTGACCACAGGGTTCTGCATTACCTGCTTAAACCTCTTGAATACAGCAAATTTTTAAAAGCTATTGAACGCGTATTTGTTGAGCGCATGACTGAAACCAACCAGCTTGATTATTTATTTGTAAAAGAGAATGGATTGCTGACTAAGTAAAGTTTTCAAAATAACCTGAACAATCAGATTAGTGGTTTTGCGGCTTTAAAAATGATCTGATTCACAATTGATTCTTAATAAAAAAGGGCAATAATGTTTAAAAGCTTTTGGTGAATATGAGTTCTTTGTGAATTATGATAGAAGACCCATTTGTCGAAAAGACCAAAATGCTGATGCAATTGCATTATATATTGACCGTTGATTTTAACATCAACCGGTTTGTGAAGAAGATAAAATTCAGGCCGGATAAAACGCCCCTGCTTATAACAAATCGTATAATATGTTATAACGGCTAATTTATCTTCCCGGTTTTATTCCTTGCAGCAGTTTTAAATGCAATAAGCAATTTACTTTCCGCTACCTTTATAAACCTGAGTGCTGTTCACATGTTAAAAAAATATTTTACCCGGGCTACCATCTGATTTTCGGTCATGTTATCGCTTGCCTCAATACGGATGTTCTTATCTTTAAAATGCTTATCGCCTGCAAGAATATTATACAGTTCAAATTTGGCGCCGGTTGGGCCGAATAAGTAAATATCGTCGTACGCCTTCAACCTGTCTGCCAGTAGGTTGTAATACCCGCTCAGTACCTCGCGTTCAATATTGTGAACATGATGCTCGTTATTGGTAGCACGCGTTGGTCCCAGTTTGGTACCAATGGCTGCTTCTCCTGCGAAATGCTCGCGGCCGTGTTCATCGGCATAAGTAGTTTCAACAATGGCGGGCCCCTTGCTTATATCTATAAAATGAGCTTGCGAATGATCAAGCCAGATGCCTATCTGTTTATTTATTTTTGTATTCATAACATATAATTTAACTCTGTTTAATTCTTAATCAGGTTAAAAATCCCAAAGGTTATTGAGCCACCCAGCCCCCGTCAACAGGCATGGCTAATCCGGTTACAAACGATGCTGCATCAGAACAAAGCCAAATTACGGCTTCAGCTATTTCTTCCGGTTTACCCAGCCGCCCTACAGGTTCGCCGGCAGTTAACATCTGTTCTGCCTGGGGGTTCGTTTTTATAAACCGGTCTATCATTTCTGTTTGAATAACACCGGGGCAAACCGCATTAACCCTGATTCCGGTTTTCGCATTTTCAAGAGCAACTGCTTTTGTAATACCGACAATAGCATGTTTCGACGCCACATACGGGCTGATACCCGCAAAGCCAACCAAACCTGCTACAGAAGCGCAATTAACAATAGCGCCTTTCCCTTGTTTCAGCATCTGCGGTATTTCATACTTCATGCAATGAAAAACACCTTTAAGATTAATATCGAGGGTACGGTTCCAGTCTGCACTGCTAGTATCCTGTATCATAGCAGTAGTGCCTTCAATGCCGGCGTTGTTATACGCAAAATCAATCCGGCCATAAGTGCTAACCGTTTTATCTACCATGGCTTTTACATCCTCATCCTTTGAAACATCACACTTTACAAAAAAACCATCACCACCGGTTTTCTTTATTAAACTGATTGTTTCACTGCCATCGTTTATATCTGCCACAACCACTTTGGCACCGCGTTGGGCAAATGCAATTGCAGCAGCCCTGCCAATACCGCCAGCGGCACCTGTTACAATTGCAACCTTGTTTTCAAATATTTTTTCCATACTATTTATTTTAAAGAATCAGAATTAAATTGTTGATGCGGCCACGCTCTTTTCTGCGTTCAAAATATTTTCAATGCCTTTGAGCAAAGCATCCGGGTTAAACGAAATGCTGTCGATTCCCTGCTCAACTAAAAACCGGGCAAACTCCGGATAATCGCTGGGAGCCTGGCCGCAAAGGCCTATTTTTGCATTTGCCTTTTTCGCTTTTTTAATGGCCGTAGTTATCATCCATTTGGCCGCTTCATTTCTTTCATCAAACAAACTGTTTATAATGGCTGAATCGCGATCTATTCCCAGGGTAAGTTGTGTAAGATCGTTTGAGCCAATAGAAAATCCATCAAATATTTCAGCAAATTTCTCAGCCAGTATCACGTTACTTGGTATTTCGCACATTACGTAAATCTCAAGGCCGTTTACCCCGCGCTTTAATCCAAGTTCTTCCATTAAATCCACCACCTTTTTTCCTTCATCTACAGTTCGGCAGAATGGTATCATCAGTTTCACGTTGGTAAGCCCCATTTTCTCTCTTACAATTTTCATCGCTTCACACTCCAGCTTAAATCCCTCTCGGTAACGGTCATTATAATATCTCGATGCACCACGGAAACCAAGCATCGGGTTTTCCTCAACCGGTTCAAAAAACTTCCCTCCCATTAACGAAGCGTACTCGTTGGTTTTAAAATCGCTCATTCTCACAATAACATCCTTAGGGTAAAATGCAGCCGCTACCTGTGCTACCGAGCGAGAAAGCTTGTCGACAAAATATTGGGTTTTACTTGTATAACCTGCGGTGATATTTTCAATAGCCATCTTCTCAGGGCCATCAGGCAGTTCGTTGAATTTCACCAATGCCATAGGATGAACAACAATGGAATTGGTGATTATAAATTCCATCCGCAATAATCCCACCCCTTTGTTAGGATAAAAAGACAATTCAAATGCCCGATCAGGATTAGCCAGTATAAGCATTGGTGCAGTCCGTGTTTCACCAAGCTTATCCAGGTAAACTACTTTTTCTTCAAAGTCAAGCTTGCCTTCATAAACTTTTCCTACCTCAGCTTCGGCACAGCTAACAGTTATAATCTCACCATCACGGATTACATCGGTAGCATTATGTGTACCCACTACCGCCGGAATGCCCAACTCGCGGGCAATGATAGATGCATGGCTGGTCCGTCCACCCTTATTAGTAACTATGCTAACAGCCTTTTTAAGCAAGGCGTTCCAATCCGGATTTGTAATGTCGGCAATAATAATATCGCCGACCAGCACTTTAGTAGCATCTTTGAGTGAGTGGACAATACAAGCCCTTCCGCTCACCACGCTTTTGCCTACCGCGCTTCCGGTACAGATTTCCTTGCCTTTGCCTTTGATGTGGTAGGTTTTGGTAATTCCCGCATTCTTTTGGCTTTGCACTGTTTCCGGTCGGGCCTGAACAATATACAGGCAGTTTTCCAGCCCATCTTTAGCCCATTCCACATCCATTGGTTCTTTATAGTGCTGCTCAATGATGGCACACCATTTGGCCAATTGCTGAACTTCAGCATCCGTTAAAACAAAGCGCGCCCGCATTTCGGCAGTAGTATCCAGGTTCAAGGTGCGCTGGCCGGTTATCAGCGTATTACCATACACCATCGTTTTTTCTTTGGTGCCCAGTTTCTTTTTAATAATGGCATCAAAACCTTTTTGCAGCGTAGGTTTAAATACAAGGAACTCATCGGGCCCGATAGCGCCCTGCACAATATTTTCACCCAATCCCCAGCCACCGGTAATATAAATTACATCGCGGAATCCGCTTTCAGGGTCCAAAGTAAATACTACACCAGAACTGCCCAGGTCTGAGCGCACCATTCTCTGCACGCCTACGGATAATGCCACCTGCATATGCTCAAAATGGTTATCAATCCGGTATTTGATAGCCCGGTCAAGAAACAATGAGGCATAACACATTTTGCACGCTTCAACTATATCATCGCCACCTTCAACATTTAAATAAGATTCGTGCTGCCCTGCGAAACTTGCGGTTGGCAGGTCTTCGGCAGTAGCACTGCTACGTACGGCAAAAGAATGGCCTGCATGCGCAGATGCCAAATAGACATGATGTTCCTGCTTTATACTTTCCGCCAGGTCAGGCGGCATTTCAGCAGCCATGATAAGATCGCGGCAAGCCTGTCCTATTTCCGGAAGATTGTCCAATCTTTCGGGTTCCAGTCGCCCAAGCAATGCAGTCAGTTTCTCTTCCAGCTTGTTGGCCTTTAAGAAATACCGGTAAGCTGATGCGGTTACGGCAAAGCCATCAGGTACTTTTATACCCAGCGAACCCAGGGTACCAAGCATTTCGCCTAATGATGCGTTTTTACCTCCTACTTCGGGCAGGTCTTTGATAGAAATTTTTGAGAAGGGAATGATATACATAAACATTAACCCATTTTTATCTGGTTATGGCACAAAGTTGTTGTTAATAGCTGTTTAAACCTGTGAGGGTTATCACCGCTTATTGTGATGTTTATCAATTCCGGTTATTTCCATCTGAAAAATCCGGTTAATAAGGCTTGCCTGATTATCCGGGCCAGACTATTGACAACAATCATATACATCACGGGCATAATTGACTGATATCATTTATAACATAGCCATCAAGGTAGTTCCTTTACGTAGAAATTAATGGCATAAAGCGATATATGGCAGGTGGTTATTTTGAATTCTTTATTTTTAAATACAGGCAAATAAATTTATACCTGCGAATGATGTAATTCTTTTCCGCAATTGTGTAATGGGTTAAGGGGCAGTCAGACAGATTTTTACAACATAAAAACACAACAAAAGTGAGAATAATCATATACTATGCAAACTAAACTGATCTATATCAACGTTAAGCTTTCTGCTAAGTTGGTTCCTTTGTATAAGGAATTTAAAGCGTTATGAAACACATAAGCAAAATATCATTTGCAATATTATTGACAGTTTTTTCCCATTTAGGTACCATGGCGCAAAAAACGCAATGGACATTAAAGCAATGCATTGACAGTGCCATTGAGAACAACCTCAATTTACAACAATCGGTTTTTACGATAGAGCTAAACAGGATTAACTACAAGCAGAGCAAAAATAATCTGCTGCCTGCTATAAACGGCAGTGTTGCGGAAGACCTGAACTTAGGCCGGATGGTAAACCCTGTTACTGAATTATACGAAACGGGTACGGTATGGACTACCACCGCAGGGCTCACACTATCGCAAAACCTTTTTAACGGACTTCAGCTTCTAAACGCAATAAAGCAAAATGAATTAATCTACCGGTCATCAAAATTTGACCTTGAAGATGCAAAGTTCAATTTGACTATTAGCGTAGTAAACGGCTTTTTACAGGTTCTGTATACCAAAGAGGCTATAAAAATTGCCGAAAACCAGGTATCGGCTGATAGTGAGCAGTTGCGAACCACGTCGGACATGGAATATGTAGGAAAAAAGACAGAAAGCGATGTGCTGCAGATAAAATCGCAATTAACAACCGACAAGTATGCGCGGGTGAATGCAATCAGCCAGTGGAAGATTGCCAAAGTGAATTTACAGCAGTTAATGAACCTGCCGGTTAGCGAAATTTTTGATATTGATTACAGCACTTCAGTTGAGCCGCAGCAAAAAACTTTAGATAATATAAGCAACATCTACGCCCAAAGCCTCGCCTTTCAACCCATCATTAAATCGTACGCATTAAAAACGCAAAGTGCCATTTTTGCTTTAAAGGTTGCCAGGGGCGCTTATTACCCGCAACTGATGCTAAGAGGAAATGTTGAAACTGATTATTCGAGTATAGGGGAACAAACAAATACAAGTACCACCAATACTTTGCAAACTATCGGCTACGTGCAAAACAATCCTTCCGAACTTGTAGTCAGCAACCTGCCGCAACAAACAATCACCACAAGTAAAATCCCCTTTGGCAGTCAATTGAGTGATAATGTTAACGGCACTTTTTCACTGGCACTTTCGGTGCCCATTCTCAATTACCTGCAGGTGCGCAATAACGTAAAAAAACAGCAGGTAACCCTTCGCAATACCGAAGTAAGTGAACAATTAACCAAAGTGAACCTGCGCAAAACCATTGAGCAGGTTTACACCAATGCCGAAAATTCAGAAGCACAATACAAATCGGCTAATGAAGAAGTAGAGGCCAATAAGGCGGCTTACGACATTTCGGTGGTAAAATATAAACAAGGTAAAATGATTGCCTCTGACCTGATTGTGCAGCAGAACTCGTACATCAAATCGCTGTCAGACTATTTACAGGCCAAGTACGGCTTATTGTTTAACAGCAAAATACTGGACTATTATCAAGGCATTCCTATTACATTTTAAGAAGCATTTTTATGGCAACTGATATAACAAAACCCGATCAAGCAAAACCTGATCAACCCATAACCCCGGGTATTAAGCCGGGGAAAACAAAACACACGGTAAAAATAATATTGATAATAACCGCCGTTGTTTTGGTTGCCGGTGGTATAGGAGGATATTTTTTGTGGAGCCATGAAAAATCGGAAAAAGTACATTACAGTACGGTTGATTTAAAACGGGGAGACATTATATATGGTATAACTTGTACCGGTAATCTGAACGATTCGCTGGTTATTGCGGTGGGCACCCAGGTTTCAGGAATTATTTCAGAAGTTTATGTTGATTTTAATGATACCGTGGTTCCGGGCATGGTGCTGGCTAAAATTGATACTGTTCCACTGCAAACCGATGTTTTAGATGCCAGGGCTGCATTGTACAAAGCCACAACAACTTTAGCACAACAGGATAGAGAATTTAAACGCTACAAAGAATTACTGGCCCGCAAGTCAGTTGACCAAAGCGATTATGACACCCAGGAAGCCAGTTACGATGCAGCAGTGAGCGCTGTTCAATCGGCCAAAGCCGATTTAACACGGGCAAAGCAGAATTTAGCATATGCCACCATCAGGGCCCCTATTGGGGGCAAGGTGATTAACCGTGCGGTTACTGTGGGTCAAACCGTGGCAGCCAGTTTTGCCACACCCACCTTATTTTCAATTGGCAACGACCCCCATATAATGCAGGTTACTGCCAATTTGGATGAGGCAGATATTGGTTGGGTAAAGCCCGGCCAGGATGTTGATTTTACGGTAGAAACTTACCCCGACAGGGTTTATCATGGCACTGTTTTTCAGGTAAGGCAACAATCTATTCTGAATCAGAATGTAGTAACCTATAGTGTGATGATAAACCTGATTAATAAAGATCTTTCGTTGTTACCGGGTATGACAGCCACTTCCACCATAAAAGTTGCGGAACATAAAAATGTGCTGGTTGTTCCTATGACTGCACTTTTATTCAGCCCTAATGCAAGCGACACTTCGGCGCCTTCTGCCGACCATAATAAACAAACCATCTGGGTGCTTTGCGATTCTGCATCAAATAAAGTTTCAAACAACAGGTGCGTTGATATGAAGGGGACTATGATGTATTGCGACACAGTGCGCAGAATACTGGATGATGGTGTTATGGCAGAAATACAAGGCAGCGATTTGCATGAAGGATTAAAAATAGTTACAGGCATTATAAAAGAGCAGGGAAAAAAGCTGAAGAGTTTATTGCCTTCAACAACGCAGCCTAAAGCCCCGGCCGCACCACCAGCTAAAGCCCCCGGAAAATAAACCATGGAGAACCCAGGCAAACCAATTATTGAGGTTAAAGATGTATGGAAAACATTCCTTAGCGGAGGCACTGCGTTCAGCGCATTGCGGGGCATTAATCTGAACGTATGCACGGGAGAATTAATGGCCATTATGGGGGCCTCAGGTTCGGGCAAATCAACCTTTATGAACATGTTGGGTTGCCTGGACCGGCCAACAAAAGGAAAGTATCTGTTTAACGGCGTTGACACAACCGAAAAAAACAATACTGAACTGGCTTTGATAAGACGCGATAATTTTGGGTTTGTTTTTCAATCGTATAATTTACTACCCCGCACTACATCTTATGAAAATGTGGAGTTACCTTTATTGTATTACGGCTTTAAATATGGCCGCGCCCAACGCCGCGAAATGGTAATGGCCGCTTTAAAACAAGTAGGCCTGGAGGATAAGGTATATAATAAAACCAACGAGTTAAGCGGTGGCCAGCAACAACGCGTGGCTATTGCACGGGCCATTATCAACAACCCCAAAATTATTTTTGCCGACGAGCCAACCGGCAACCTTGACACGCGCACCAGTTTTGATATTATGGCCATTGTGCAGGGGCTTAACGAAAAAGGGACAACTGTGGTAATAGTAACCCACGAACCGGATATAGCCGATTTTACCAAACGCAAAGTTATTTTTAAAGATGGCCAGATAATTTCAGATGAGGTGAACCAACAACCCAAAAACGCTGCACAGGAACGACAAAAATTGCCTGAACTTAAAGAACCAGAACCTGCAAAATGAACATATTCAATCTTGTCATAACGGCCTTCAAAGCGCTGATGAAAAACGGTTTGCGCACCTTGCTTACCATGTTGGGTATCATCATTGGTGTGGCTGCCGTTATTATTATGGAATCAATAGGTAAGGGTTCGGAAGAAGATATTACGGCGCGCATCAATAGCTTAGGTAGTAACATGATTATTGTAGCGCCCAATCCTAAAACAGTAAATGGGGTAAAAATGGGCCAGGGAGGCCTTACGCTGGAGTATAAAGATGTGGTAATGATTAAGAGGTACAGCAGCGCTACGAAGTATTGCTCGCCGATGGTCGCGTTAACACAACAGGTAAAATACAGGGCTAATAACTGGAGTACCCGAACGGTAGGGGTGCTTCCCGAATATTTTCCTTTACGCGGCATCTGGGCTGCGTCGGGTGCTGTGTTTACTGATGAGGACCTGCGAAATATAAGCAAAGTGTGCATTATTGGTAAAACGGTTAAAGACAATCTTTTTCCCGGTGGAGAGGACCCGATTGGAAAAACTATTATTGACGGCACTATTCCATTAAAAATTATTGGTGTGCAGAATGAAAGAGGCCAAAGTGCCACCGGTATGGACCAGGATGATGTTATAATAGCGCCTTATACCTGCGTTCAGGACCGTATGGTGCAATCACTTTATGTGAATGTCATTTTCGTTTCGGCCAAAAGTGGTGACGATATACCCAAGGCGGTTAGCGAAATTAAATACTGTGTACGCACCAGCCATCACCTGGCCGCCAACGACCAGGACGATTTTTTAGTCAGAACACTGGCTGATTTAATGGCAACGGCACAGGGGGTTACCAAGGTGCTTACTTTATTGCTGGCCAGTGTTGCAAGTATTTCGTTGCTGGTAGGCGGTATTGGCATTATGAACATTATGTTTGTTTCGGTTACTGAGCGCACCCGCGAAATTGGCACCCGC
>Ga0182030_10004092_pt1 | contig 31091 bp, 32 predicted proteins | sample 812S3MmetaG_FD_121299 | JGI IMG/M metagenome (GOLD analysis project Ga0182030, IMG submission 121299) | Permafrost microbial communities from Stordalen Mire, Sweden - 812S3M metaG (Illumina Assembly) | ecosystem: Environmental > Terrestrial > Soil > Wetlands > Permafrost | place: Sweden...
AACTCCGCGTCGAACTCTGTCAGCAACAACAACACGCCTGCATTACGATTTACTCTATAGACATTATAGTCTATTCCCGTCGATGGTCAAGCGCCGCGCCCGCCCGGCCCTATTTTTTTTCGGACGCGCTGCCCTGCGAGGCGCGCGACAGATCGAGCGAATCTTCCACATTCCGTTCGCCTTCGTGGCACGCTTCTTCCCACTGCTCGTAGGTGTTGTCGGTGTGGGTGCGATGGAAGTCCGAGGCGATCTTCCACGGTCTCGTATAGACTGTCGGGTCTTCCAGCGTCGCTTCGTACTTCATTGTTTTGCCATCGATGAACGTGTAGCGCTCGACGATGTGCAGGTTCTCGCTCCCGAAATCGCCTTCATTGCTCAGCCGGGACTTCGAATTATTGTTACGCACATCGATGACCAGCGTGGAGCCTTCCCAGTGGCCGCGCGCGTCGCCCATCCAAAGCTTGATGTTGTCCCCCAGCGGCGGGCGGCCGTCGATCGGCACGATACGGTGCGGATGATTGCCTTCGTAGTTGAACACGACATAGCCCGGATACTGGAGAATATGCACCGTGTGCCAGAACGTGGCGCGGATCGGCCCGTCGGGCAGGCAGCGCGCCTGCGGATCGATGAACTCCTCTTTCACCGGCTCGTTGATGTTTGCCTGGATGTACTTCTGCTTCTCGCGGGCCCAGGGCTGGTAGGGAATCTGCCCGTCGGGCGGGTCCACCACACGGCTCGGATTCTTCGGGCGGGCAAGGCCCAGCTGCTCCTGCTTACCGACGCCGCCGCGTGACGGATTTGTCAGCGAATATGTCCCGCCGATGGCGGGATCCCAGTATCCGGAGATGTCGGGCTGTCCGTCGGACAGGCGCTCCGGAGGCCACGGCGCGGGGGTGACCTTTTCCCGGCGCCCGCCTTCCTGCGCGAAGACCGCGACGGGAATCAGAACGGTCGCCGTCAGTATGATGGCCCGCTGGAACGATTGTCTTCTCATCGGAAATTTCCTCTTCATCTGGCGCTGCTGTTGTGTCTCTGAAGTCTCTTGCCTCCTGCAGCGGGGTTGTTAACCCCGCTTGCCGCTTGCAACGCGGTTCGCAAACTGAACCGCGCGCGTCAGCAAGCGGCACCGCAAGCCTGACCCTACGGATAATATTTTTCAAGCGGGAACGCATAGCACTCATACTCCAGCAGCTGCACGTTTTTCTCAGTCCGCCGGTAAAGCACGGTGTTTATTTTCCACGGCCGCGTGAACACCTTCGGGTCCTCCACGGTCACCTCGTAATTGATGTGATCCTTGTCGATCAGAGAATACTTCTCGACAAGGTGCAGTTCGTCGCTGTGGAAGTTACCGGCGTGATCGAACCAGGTGTCCTCGTTGAAATCAACCACGTCGACAACCAGCGTGTCGCCTTCCCAGTGAGCGCGCGAGTCGCCCATCCACCAGTCGATGTGTCCTTTCGGATGTTGCGCGTTCGCCAGGTAGATATCGCGGTTGGCGTGGGCGTATTCATAAAGAACCGTGATCACCCTGGAGTCCTGAAAGATCTGGAAAGGCAGGCCAAGGTAGGTGATCCGCGGCACGCCAGGCAGGAAGCACTTCGTCGTTACCGTGTCCAGTTGCTCGCGCTTCTGATAGTTTTCCTTCTGTTTTGCCGCAGCCCACGGCTGATAGGGAATCTCGTTGCCTTCGACGATGCTCTGCCCCGCCGGTTCCCCCGGATGGGCCTGGTGGTCGAGAATGCTGTAATTGGCCGGATTCAGCACCTGCCAGATGCCGGCGAGATTCGGCTTTCCATCAGCGGCGCGCGGAATGGCCGGCGCCGCTGCCGGCGCCTGTCCAAAGACAGACGCGCAGCAGACGGCCCCGGCCACGAGGAGCCAAACCCGCAGGCGGGTTTTCAAAGAGCTCAGTCCGGTTGTCACCGCGTCGCTGATCCTCACGGCTGACCATCGCCCGGCGCGCCCGTGCCCGAGGAACCGGCAAACATGTTACGGCCGTCCGGCAGCTTCACGCTGTTGGCATTGACGACTGCGGCGCCCGGCTTCTTTGAACGGTAGCCATCGATAACCACTTCGATGCCCTCCGGAAAATCCGTGCGGCGCAGACCCCTGCGCAGGAGCGCATTGGGCGCGCCGAACTCAATGGACCAGTTCGTCACCTTGCCGTCTGAGTCCTGCACATCCACGTGCAGCCAGGCGTGCGGATTGGTCCACTCGAGTTTCGTCAGCCGGCCCTTCAGTATGATCGGCTGGCGCGCGTCGTACTCAGCGGCAAAAGCGTGATGCGCGTACACGGGCGCCGCGATGGCCAGCAGTCCGGCCACCGCTGCCGGCATTTTGGTTTTCGCCTGAGTCATCGTTATTCCTTCTTCGCGTTCGGGTTTGGCGGAGGCGCCGTGATGTGGGTGATCTTGCCGCCGGCCTGCTCGTAGGTCTGCGCGCCGATGGTCCCCGCCACTTTGAAGCCCGCTTTGGCAAGAATGTCCGCCGCCCCGCCCCCGCGCGCCGCGTGGTTCGAAACGGTGACGATGGTGCGGTCTTTCGGTATCCACGCCAGGCTCTGGGCCAGCTGATTGTTCTGGATGCTCAGATAAACAGGGAAGCCTCCGTTGGCAGTGATCTCATCGGGCCGCCGCACGTCGATAATCAGAATCTGGTCGGGATGCTGTAACAGATCGTCAAATTCCGCATTGGTCAGCACGTGCGCCTGTGATGCGGGTCCTTTTTTTCCCTGGCCTTGCTGGCCGAACATCACGGCCGTGGCGAGCAGGAGCGTAAGAGCTAGTTTCTTCATTCGTTTTCAATTCCTTTCGTTGGTGCAAATCAGAAAATTATCTTTAGTGAGGCCTGGTTTGTGCGCGCCGCGCCGGCCGTGGTGATCTGGCCGAAGGTCGGGCTGCCCAGCACTGCGTTCGGCGCACCCAGCGCGGGCGTGTTCGTGGCATTGAACGACTCGATGCGCAGCTGCGCCCGGAATCGCTCCGTGAGCTGGAAGATCTTCTGCGCGCCGATGTCGAGATTGACAAGTCCCGGAGCGCGGACGATATTTCTTCCGGCATTGCCGAAGGTATACTTCGCGTTCGGAGCGAAAGCCGCGGTGTTAAACCATTCCTGTACGGTCGGGTCCGACAGCTGCACGGTCCCGATCACATTGGGACGGTCGTTGTTCCCGGTGTTGCCCTGGGTTCCGGTATTCGACGGATCGCCCTGCACCGTGACATTGACCGGCAGCCCGCTGTTGACCGTCACGATCGGCGACACGCTCCATCCTCCGAGCAGCGCGTTGGTGAAGCGGCCCCAGCGCGCGCCATACGTTCTGCCTTTACCGAAGGGCAGCGCGTAAACGGCACTTCCAACAAAATGCTGCCGCATATCGGTGGCCGCCGGCGCGCGGTCCGCATTCCAGTCGAGCGGATTCTGAACACCCGCCGCGTCGCCCAGGGCGATCGTTTTCGAATACTGGTAGGAACCAATGAAAGTCACGCCGTTGGCGTAGCGTTTCTCGATCTTGGCCTGCAGCGCATTAAATCTGCTGTAGGCGTCCTTCGCCTCGCGCAGCACATCGGCCAGCGTGATGGTTCCCGCGCCCGGCACCACCGCGGTCTGGATCGGCCGGTTGGCATTGACGTTGCCGGCTTCCGGCGGCGGCGCGTTGCCGTCCAGCTGCCAGAAACCATGGTCGAACTTATTGCCGAAGTAACCGGCCTCCACCAGGATGCCGTGCGGCAGTTCACGCTGAATATTGAAGTTCCATTCCTGCGCAATGGGCGGCACGCTGTTGGTGTCGTAAGAAACCAGCTCAACGCTCTTGGCGTTGGCTGTGACAAGCGTGCCGGCCGCAAATCCCTGATTGAAGAACAGGGAAGGTACGTTCGGATTCGTCGACAGATTCACCCGCAGGTGGTTCGGCGGATTAATTTCGAGCGACTGCATGCCGCCGTTGGTGATGATGTTGGCGTAGAAGATTCCGTAGCCGCCGCGTAACACCGTCTTGTTGTCCGGAAGCTCATAGGCGAAGCCAACGCGCGGGGCAAACTGATGGTAGTCGACTCCCTGCAGCGCGCGGTCCGCCAGACTTCCGCCTTGAGAGCCGGCCAGCACAAGCTGCGGCGACGATCCCAGCTCGAAGTTCGCGATCTTGTTTTGCTTCTCGACCGGAGGCGGCTGCAGCTCATAACGCAGGCCGAGGTTCAGCGTCAGTCGCCGGGTCACCTTCCAGTCGTCCTGCACGAAAAAGTCGGTGTACGGAGTGCGGAACCGCAGGTACGCATAGTTCGAAAGACTCTCCGACGACGCGTCCCCGAGAAGAAAATCGGCGAAGGCATTGCCCCCGGCGAGGGTGGAAGAATTCCGCGTATACTGCCCGTTGAAGCTGAAGATGCCGCTCGACTGCTGCGAACTGAAGAAATTCGTCTGCAGCCAGTACACCTGCACGCCGGCCTTGATGCTGTGTGCGCCTTTCGTCCAGGTCAGGTCTCCGGAAAGCTGCCGGTTCTGCGAGTCGTCCCGGTTGGGAACGTTCGAGACGCCGACCGCCTGATAATTCGAAATGGCTACGCTCGTCAGCCCGGGGAAAACACCCACGCCCGGCACGATTCCCGACGTCAGGTTCTGGTTCGGAAAAGCCTCGTTCCAGAAAATGTTGTTCCATCCGGCTTTGGCCGATGCCACCAGATTGTTGCTCAGAACGTTGTTGTAGCCAAGGACGAAGCTCTTGCTGTTGTCTACCTGCGCGCCCGAACCGGTTTCGTAGTTCCCGTTCACGGGCGCCACCGGTGAAGTCACCGGGTAATTGACGTTCTGCTCGCTGTAGCGGAAGTAGAGGTTCTGTTTGTCGGTCAGAATCTGATCGGCGCGCAAATCCCATTTGTTCCCGCTCTGGTTTTGCGGCTCGTTGTAGAAATAGTTGCTCGCCGCAGCACCAGTAGTAGGCAGCGGGATGTAGCTGAGAACCGCCGCGGCGGCGGAATCCCACAGGCTCTGCGGGATCGCGTTATTCGCAAACGTCGTCCGCAGGCCGGTCGCTGCGTTGTAGGTGGCCGGATTGAAGATCGTGCCGGGGAATATTCCCTGGCGCTCCGCCAGCGTCGGAACCGTGGCCACCACCGTGGTGCTGGTGATGACGTCCAGTATTTCGAAGTCGCCGAAGACGAAGGTTCGGTCCTTTTTCACCGGTCCGCCGATCGTAGCTCCGTACTGATTCCTCTTGTAGGGAGGCAGCGTTACCGCGAACAGGTTCTTTGCATCCACATCCTGGTTCCGGATGAACTCGTAAGCCGTGCCATGAATCGTATTGCTTCCCGACTTCAGCGCCACGCTCACCACACCGGACGAGGAGCGGCCGAATTCCGCGGAATAGCCGTTGGTGACGACCTTGAACTCCTGAATGGCGTCGACCGACGGCTTGATGATCTCCTTCTGACCGGAATGCGAGGTCAGGATTTCCTGGTTGTTGTTGTCCTGCCCGTCCAGCAGGAACGCCACCTGCGTTCCGGCCTGCCCGCCGATACTGACGCCCTGGCTCGCCGCGATCGTGCCCGACGACAGCGCCGCCAGCTGCAGGTAGTCGCGTCCGTTCAGCGGCAGGTCTTCGATCTGCTGGTTGTTGATTACCGTTCCCACGGTCGAATCGGACGTCTGCAGCAATGCCGCCGTGGCTTCCACATTCACTGTTTCCGATGCCTGTCCCACCTGCAGACGGATGTCGAGCTGCCTGACGTCGCCGATGCTGAGCATGACGCCTCGCTGACTGAATTTCTTGAACCCCGGAAAGTCGGCCTCGACGACATACTCACCGATGCGCAGCGGCGGCGTTCTGAACTCGCCCCGCTCATCGGTTCGTACTTCATTGCTCGCGTTGGTGGCAAGATGCAGGAATTTGACGGATGCGCCGCTGACCACCGCTCCGGTCGGATCGGTCACCGTCCCGACGATCAATGCACTGTCGTTCGCCTGCGCGAAAAGTGCTGCCGCTCCGAGTAAAAGAAAAAGTACAACTCTGGATAAACTCACGTCTGCTGAACCTTCTTTGTCTGAAGTGTGGTCTGAGTGAACCGGGGCCGCGCCGCGAGGCATCGGCCGGGACTGCTTGACAAGCCGCTTCGACGATCAGCGGAGGTCGCGCTTCCGGTTTAAAGTTAATCTACTGAATCGGTAGACTAGAATTGAATATATTCGCAGCGCCCGAGGAATGTCAAGAAAAATGCGCGTTTTCTGGGCATAAAAAAATCCTTGACGCCTGATACGCAACCATGCAATAGTCTACTCATAGAATAGACTAATATGTGGCGAACACCATCCCCCGTCGATTGCTGTTGCCGCTGTTGTTGCTAGTCGTCTCGTTCTCTCTCTGATCTATTCCGTGACAGACGTTTGATTCGGCCAGGTTTTTCCAAACGAACCCGGCGATCCCGGATCTGCCGCGGTTTCAGTAACTTCCGCCGACAAAGCCGTCGCGGTCGACCACTTAAACAGGATTGCTTACGCAGTGGAGGATACCCTTACCCTGGCGCAGGAGTGTGCACGCGCCAATCTCAGCCGCATCGCCGCTGAACTCGGCGCGGATTCAGCTTCTATCGCGGTGGACCCTCACGGCGACTCCGACGACACCGCGACGCTCGTTCATCGCTGGCGTGAAGTGGCGATACGGTTCGGTTTCCGCGACGGCGCGGCGATACGGCCGCATTTACCGGAGGCGCTCACGATCAATCTCGATCTGATTGCGGCCGGTTTTCAGGTGATTCGCGAGGCCGAAAAGCTGCGCGCAGAACTGAAGGCGGCCAACGCGCGTTTAGCCACGCGCAAGATTGTCGAACGCGCCAAAGGCCTCTTGCAAGCCCAGCGCGGCATCACCGAGGATTCGGCCTACGCGTATCTCCGCGGCGAAAGCCGCAGCCGCCGTATCACGCTGGCGAGAGTCGCCGAAGAAGTCGTTCGCACACACAGCAGTCCCGTTTCATGAGGCCAATCAGCCAAAAGGAGCACTAACCATAAATGAAGAAGCTACTCTCACTTTCCATCGCTGTTCTGGGTCTCGCTGCAGTCGCGGCGCCCGTCTACGCGCATCATGCCTTCGCCGCCGAGTACGACGCGAACAAGCCGATCTCGATCCGCGGCAAACTGACCAGGGTCGACTGGGTCAATCCGCATGGCTGGATCCATATCGACGTCACCGACGACAGCGGCAAGGTCGTCAACTGGGCCATTGAAACCGGCAGTCCGAATCAGATGCTTCGCCGCGGCCTGCGCAAGACAGACTTTCCCGAAGGCCTCGAAGTCATCGTCCAGGGCTATCGCGCGAAAAACGGCACGCCCACCATCAACGGCACCAGCGTGAAACTTCCCGACGGACGCAACCTTCTCACCGGCGGTTCTTCGCCTGACGGAAAAACGGAATAACCATGCCGCATCGATCCATCGCGCTGTTTGCGGCAGCTGTCGTCTCACTTACAACGGCTGCCGCGCAAACCTCAATACCGCGTCTTCCCGACGGCAAGCCCAATCTCAACGGCTACTGGCAAACTCTGACCACCGCCAACTTCAACATTCAGGACCACGCCGCGAGCAAAGGCATCCCCGGCGGTCAGGGCATTGTCGAAGGCAACGACATCCCTTACAAGCCGGCGGCTCTGGCGAAACGCGACGAAAACTTCAAACACCGCGACACTCTCGACTCTGAAGCCAAATGCTTCCAGCTCGGTGTGCCGCGCATTACGTACTCCGGTCACCCGTTCCAGATTTTTCAGGCCTCGAACGGCGACAAACTGACGATCCTTTATGAATACGCCCATACCAATCGCTTCGTCTATACGAACAACACGCCTCATCCGCGCGGGCCGATCGAGTGGTGGATGGGCGATTCGCGCGGCCACTGGGAAGGCGACACGCTCGTCGTCGACAACGTTCATTTCAACGATCAGACCTGGTTCGACGAAGCCGGCAACTACCACAGCGAAGATCTGCACGTAGTCGAGCGCTACACGCTGACCGACCCCGACCACATCAATTACGAAGCCACGATTGAAGATCCGAAGGTCTTCACGAAGCCCTGGAAGATCAGCCTGATTCTCTATCGCCACAAAGAGAAAAACTTCCAGCTGCTCGATTACGAATGCTACGCCTTCGGCGACGACCAGTACTACCCGTGAGGAAATCCATCCCGTGAGTAAATCAATGAAGATCAGACAAATCGTATGCATTGCCGGCCTGTTCGGCGCAGGCCTTCTCCACGCCGCGGACTCGTCAACCGAATGGCCCAAACACACTCCCGACGGCCAGCCCGACGTCCAGGGCTACTGGGTCACGAAGTACTACGGGATGGGCTGCCTGACGAATCCGACCAACGGCAACGTCGGCTGCGTCACCGAATCCGGCGCGCCACGTGGGGAGAGATCTGCCGGCGGCCCAAATCCCCCGCGTAACGGTCAGGCGCGCGAAAAAGCTCCCAGCCGCATCGTCGATACGCCTGACGGCGAAATTCCCTATCAGCCGTGGGCGCGCGAGCGCGAAAAGTATCTTCTGGCAAATTATTTCGAGCCGACCAAACCCGAGCATATCGATCCCCAGCAGCGCTGCTGGCCGCTCGGCGCTGTCCGTCAGTTCACCTGGCACGACGTCCATATCCTCCAGTACCCCGGCTACGTCGTGCTGGAGCACCAGGGTGGACATGCCTACCAGATCATTCCGCTCGACGGCCGCCCGCATCTGGGCTCGAACATCAAGCTGTGGATGGGTGATTCGCGGGGCCACTGGGAAGGCACCACGCTCGTGGTCGACATCACCAACAACAACGCCAAAGGCCGTCTGAGCCGGGCGGGCGACTTCTCCAGCGACAAGGTACACCACGTCGTCAAAATGAAGTTCCTCGACGCAAACACGCTGCGTTACGAAGCGGTTTTCGACGACCCGTCCGTATACACCCGCCCGTGGACGTTCGGCCTCGACATGAAGCGCGGCCTGTTTGGGGGCGACGGCGGCTCGGACGGCGACGAACCGACTTTTGAGCAGTGGGAAGAGGCCTGTGTCGAAGGCTTACGCGATGTCGACACCGCTCTGCTGCCCGCGAAGAGCGCGACCGGAGGCCACCAGCACCCGGCTGTTACTGAACCGTGACCATAAGGGAGCGGCAACGAAAAGGTCGCGGTGGCTTTTAAGACCGTCACTACGCCAGCGGCACGCCAATGCGGCCGCTGGCGACACGCACGAGTGCCGCGATCAGCGCATCGATATCCGCGCAGGTGTTATAAAAAGCCAGGGACGGCCGGACCGAACTCTCGAGACCAAAACGCCGCAGGATCGGCTGCGCGCAATGATGGCCTGCGCGCACCGCAATTCCTTCCCGGCTCAGAGCGGTGCCAATCTCCTCGGTCTTGATCCCCGCAATTACAAACGAAAGCACGCCGGCCTTCTCCGGCGCGGTGCCGATAATCCGCAGCCCCGGAATCTCGCGCAGAAGCCGGGTCGCGTAGAGAAGCAACTGGTGCTCGTATTCCCCTATAACATCCAGACCGAGCTTTGAGACATAATCGATGGCCGCGCCCAGCCCCACCGCGTCGGCGATGTTGCCGGTACCGGCCTCGAATCGGACGGGGGCCTGCCTGTAGCGCGTGTGCTCGAACGTCACGTCCTCGATCATGTTGCCGCCGCCCTGCCACGGCTGCGTTTCATTCAGCAGCGCCTCCTTGCCATAAAGTACGCCGATGCCGGTCGGGGCAAAGACTTTATGACCGGAGAACACATACCAGTCGGGGTGCAGCGACTGCACGTCCACCCGCATGTGCGAGACGGCCTGCGCGCCATCGAGCAGCACTCTGGCTCCGGCGGCATGCGCCATCTCGATCATCTGTTTCGCCGGCGTGATGGTCCCGAGCGCGTTCGACACCTGGGTAAACGAGACCAGTTTCGTCTTCGACCCGAGGAGCTTGCCGTATTCGTCCAGCAGGACCTGACCGGTGTCATCCACAGGAGCGACTTTCAGGCGCGCCCCTTTCTCGGCCGCGAGTTGCTGCCAGGGGACGATGTTGGCGTGATGCTCGAGCCACGTGATGACGATCTCGTCGTCCTTGCCGATGTTCTGACGTCCCCAGCTCTGGGCGACAAGGTTGATGGCTTCCGTAGCGCCCCTGACGAACACGATCTCGTTCGTGGATGACGCATTCAGAAATCCCTGAACCTTCTTTCGCGCTCCCTCATACGCGTCCGTGGAACGCGCGGCAAGCTCATGGGCCGCGCGATGAACGTTCGAGTTTTCGTGCTTGTAATAGTGTTCCAGGCGGTCGATCACGGCTTGCGGCTTCTGGGTGGTAGCCGCATTGTCCAGCCATACCAGTTGCCGGCCGTTGTTGACGCGCTCGCTGAGAATCGGAAAATCCCGCCGCACGAGGTTCACGTCAAACGGCGCGCGCGGCGTGGAAGGCGCTGGTATTTCGGAATCGAATCCAGGCACGGTGATGCCCGTCGGAGTCGGGCGCGCCCATTCGAGAAAGTAGAACGAAGGATCTGTCACCGACTGGGCCGCAGATTCGGAGGCGGCGCGTTCGCCTGGCAAGTTCGCCAGCAGCGCCTTGAGTTCCGTCTCTCCCGGAAGCTGAATGTGCCCGGGAGAAACCAAATCCGCGGCGTCCAGAGGCAGGGTGGTTCCGGGCTTCGCCGCGAAGTACTGATTCGCCAGCCGGGTTAGCGCCTCTATATCGAGCGGGTTCTCGTGAAGCGGAGCCTCGTTCCCAGGTTCACTTGTACTCGTGCTTGTATTCATGGAACTTACCAATCTCAACGCCTTCGAGGACGGCGAGAGCATCCTCAGTAAGCACCGCCAGCGAGCAATATAGCGAGATCAGATACGACGCGATTGCCTTGTGGTTGATACCCATGAACCGGACCGAAAGTCCGGGGCTCTGTTCACCCGGCAGATTCGGCTGAAACAAGCCGACCACCCCCTGCTTGCGCTCACCGGTCCGGATCAGCAGAATATTCGTTTTGCCATCCTCAATGCGGAACTTGTCGCTCGGAATCAGGGGGAAACCGCGCCACGTCAGGAATTGGGATCCGAACAAAGATACGGTCGGCGGGGGCACGCCGCGGCGCGTACATTCGCGCCCGAAAGCCGCTATAGCTGCGGGATGAGCGAGGAAGAATCCGGGTTCCTTCCAGACCTTGGTAATCAGTTCGTCGAGATCATCCGGAGTCGGCGCGCCGGCGCGCGTTTTAATTTTCTGATGCGGCGCCACGCTGTGCAGCAGACCGTACTCGCGATTATTGATGAGTTCGCTTTCCTGGCGCTCCTTGATAATTTCGATCGTCAGGCGCAGCTGCTCGCTGATCTGGTTATAAGGGTTGCTGTAGAGATCCGATACCCGGGTGTGAACGTCGAGAACTGTGTTTACGGCGCTCAGCATGTACTCCCGTGGATTCTCCACGTAGTCGACGTACGTCTGTGGCAGCGTTCGTTCATCGCGGTCGGAGCAATCGACTGTAACTTTCGAAGCGTCCTTCACCCGGTTCAGCCGGTAAATTCCGGCTTCCACGGGGACCCATTGCAGCAGGTGCACCAGCCAGCGGGGCGAGATGCTGGACATCTGCGGGACGGTCTTGGTCGCATTCGCAAGTTGGCGGGCGGCGACGTCGCCCAATGCTGTGTGAATTTCGGGATCGGCCATCTACGTTTCCTGTTCGAGTAATCGAGAATCCAAATACTACCATTAGTCTATCGACAATGTCGAGATTTACCGAAAGAGACCGCTCGCGGCCCCTCTGCTCAAACCCGAAGTGCAGTAGTTGGCGCGGCGGGCTCTACTTCATTCCACCCAGGATCGACCCGACGATCCCCCCGACTACACCGCCTTCGGTGCGTTCCACTCGGGCGCTGGGCAGATACTCGACCAGTGCGTGCGCAAGTTTAGAGATCGGCAAAGATTGCAACCAGACCCGGCCTGGGCCGGTCAGAGCGGCCAGAAAGATGCCGTCGCCGCCGAAAATCATGTTGCTGATTCCGGGAATACGCGCGATCTGAAAGCTGACGCTGGTATGGAACGCCCCTACATGGCCGGGATGCACGCGCAATGTCTCGCCGGCGCGAAGATCCTTGGTCACGACCTCGCCCGAGAGTTCGATCCAGGCTGTCCCCGCTCCGCCGATACGCTGCAACCGGAAGCCATCGCCGCCGAAAATCCCCGCGCCCAGCGATTGTTGAAATCCCACCCCGATCTCAACTTGCGGCGTGGCGCAAAGAAAGCCGTGGCGGTGGACCAGGTACTCGTTTCCATTGCCCACCGGGACAGGCAAAATGTGTCCCGGGACCTTGGTGGCGAAGGCGAGTTCTCCGGCCGCTCCATAAGCGCGATACTCGGTCATAAAAAGGCTCCCGCCGCCCGCTACCCGCCGAATCGCGCCGAAGAAACCGCCGCCACCCGCCATCTGCGTGTGGGTCGTCATTTGAATCGAGGCGCCCATCCAGGAAAGCTCGCCCGCCTCGGAGATGATGGCTTCGTTCGGCTCGAGGATGAATTCGAGCACCGGCATCGTGGTGCCGATCACATTGCTCTGCATAAGTGGCTCCCCCTGAATGTCACCTGCAAGTGTACCGTTTGCCTCGCCGGTGCACCTTGCGCGCTGAGGATTCGCGGCCCGCAAGACGGCTGCGACAGCGCTGCCGCGCGCGGTTCAGAAAACGTTTCCTGCTGTTACCGTGCGGGAGGGGCGCAGCCGAATTTCCGCAATTGGGCTAATCCACCTTTGCTTCGATGATTTCCAGCCTGCGCTTCGGGGTTTCGCCGTCGAGTTCTTCCTTTTCGAAAGCGTTGAGCACATCGAGTCCTTCGACGATGCGGCCAATGGCGGAGAACTGTCCGTCGAGATGCGGCGCCGGGCCGAGCATCAGGAAGAACGATGTCGTGGCTGAGTTGGGATCGTCGCCGTGGGCCATCGAGACGATGCCGCGCACATGGTTGACATCGGCGCGGAATTCGCCTTTGACAGGATGCACCCAGCGATCGGCGGGATGAGTGCGCGCGCCCAAAGTGCCGGAAGCCCCGCCCTGCACGACGAAGCCTTTCACGATGCGATGGAAGGAAGTGCCGTTGTACCAGCCTGAATCCGTCAGCATGAGGAAGTTGCGAACGTTTTCCGGCGCCCAGTCCGGCTCCATTTCAATGCGGATTGTGCCGAGAGTTGTCTTGAAGGTTACAGTTCTGCGCATCTCGTCCGGCGTCGCGGTGAGGAAAGGCTGCACTTTTTTCGGCTCGATTTTCACGCTGAGAATGCGCACCGGCGCGACCGGGATGCCGTTGTCGGCAGGGACCTGCGAGATGCGTTCGACAACCTCCATTCCCTCGGTGACGCGGCCGAAGGCGGAGAACTGGCCATCGAGCGAAGGCTGCGGCACGACGCAGATGAAGAACTGCGCGCCGTCGCTGTCGGGCTTGTTGGGAATGCGCACGGTGGAGACGATGCCGCGTTCATGCTTCAGATCGCTGAACTCGCTCGCAAGAAGGCTGAGGCCGCCGGTGCCCCAGAGGTTTTTGGGCGTTTTCGGATTCTTCAGCAGAGGATCGCCGCCCTGAATGATGCCGTTCGCGACCACGCGATGGAAGGCACCTCCGTCGTAGTAGCCCTCGCGCACCAGGCGGATGAACTGGTCGACGTGTTTCGGCGCTTTGTCCGGCGCGAACTCGACACGGAAGGTGCCGAGATCGGTGGTGACGACGGCTTCCAGATCGACGGGCTGCTGTGCGGGAGCCAGAGCCGGTATGAGGAGCAGCAGCGGGAGGAGCGGGCGCATTCGAATAATCATGCTAACGCTTCATGACGCTAGAATGAACACAGATGAAGTCAGCGATATTCTTCCTTGTTATTGTGGCCGCCGCGCTCGCGGCCGTGCCGGATAGGCCGCAGGTGCAGGCGCAGCTGCTCGACAGCAATCAGTATCTCTGCAACAACTGCTTTTTCGGCGCGAGCAAGTATTACTACTGCTTCGAGGCGGATAAGAAGATACTCATCGGTTACCAGAAGACTCCGGTGCTCAACTGGAAGGACCCCGCTTCTAACGATCTGACGAAACTGCATAAATCGTGGAAGCCCTGGAATGCCGAAGGTCAGACGATTCCGCTGCGTTACGACACCGAGCACATCTGGGTCACGCGGCCGGACGGCAAGACCGTCAGGCTGAAACAGGATTACGCCACCGACATATTCGTCAACAGCAGTCAGTGCCGCAGTGCGGTGAAGAAAACGGACTGAGTTTCCCCCCAGGTTGATGTCGCGCTGGAAGACGGATTGCACTGAGCAATCCGGTTGACTGCACAAACAAGCGGGCGAAAAATCACCATACGTGAGTTACTGAGGTCGCACCGGAAGGCTCTGGTGCTGGCGACTCTGGCAGCAGTAGGCGACGGCGTTGCCGACCTGTTGGGACCTGTCCCGCTGAAGGTCGTTCTCGACAATATCCTCGGACACAAGCCCCCGACGAGCTGGCTGAACAGTTTGATGCTGTCGGTGACCGGGGCCGACCGGCTCGCCGCGGTACGGTTCGCCGCTGCCGCAGTGCTGGTGATTGCCGTCTTCGGAGCACTCTGCGCTTATGCGGAAAAACTCCTCAGCACCACCGTCGGGCAGTGGGTAATGCACGATCTGCGGCAGCGGCTTTACTTTCACATTCAGCGGCTGTCGCTGGCCTATCACGACCAGAAGAGCACCGGGGACCTGGTCAGCACGGTAACCAGCGACATCGATTCCATCCAGAGCTTCATCAGTTCAAACCTGCTCGATGCGCTGATTAATGTGGTGACGCTCGTGGGCATGGTCGGGGTCATGTTCTGGATCAACTGGCGGTTCACGCTGGTTGCGCTCTCGGTGGCGCCGATCCTGGGACTCGTCGTGTACAAGTACACGCGGCTCATCCGGAAAGCGGCGCGGGAGGTGCGCAAAAAAGAAGGCCAGATCGTCTCAGTCATTCAGGAAGTGCTTTCCTCTATGCGCGTGGTGAAGGCGTTCGCGCGCGAGGATTACGAGGTGCATCGACTCGAAGAAGAGAGCCTCGAGAACGTTGAAATCGCACTGCGGGCACGCGGCATCAAGGCGCGGCTTTCGCCGCTGGTTCAGGTGATCGTCGCGGCGGGGACGGCGCTGGTCCTGTGGTTCGGCGCGCGGCTGGTGATCGAGGGCAGTCTTTCGGCGGGTTCTCTGGTCCTTTTCATCTGGTACCTGGGGAAGATGTACAAGCCGATGCAGGATCTGTCGAAAATGACGGACTCGTATTCTAAAGCTGCGGTCGGGTATGAAAGAATCCTCGCCATTCTCGATATGGACGGCGAAGTCAGAGACCTGCCCGGCGCGCGCCGGGTCGCGCGGCTGCGCGGCGAAATCATGTTCGACAGGGTAAGTTTCAGCTACGAACCGGATCGTCCGATTCTGCAGGATCTGAGCTTCCGCATCGAGGCGGGGCAACTGGCAGCGTTCGTCGGACCAACGGGCGCCGGGAAGACGACAATCATCAGCATGATCTCGCGCTTCTACGATCCGGTGTCAGGATCCGTGAAAATCGACGGGCTCGACATCCGGCGTTGTCAGCAGCGATCGCTGCGCGAACAGATCAGCGTTGTGCTGCAGGAGACGGTGCTGTTTCAGGGTTCGGTGTGGCACAACATCGCTTACGGCAAGCCAGGTGCGACGCGCACGGAGATCATGCGGGCGGCGGAACTCGCGAATGCGAGCGAATTCATCGAAAAGATGCCGCGCGGTTTCGACACGCTGGTCGGCGAACGCGGCGTAACGCTGTCGGGCGGCCAAAGGCAGCGGATCGCTATTGCGCGCGCGGTGATTCGCAATACGCCGATACTGATTCTGGACGAACCGAGCTCGGGCCTCGATGCCGAATCGGAGAAGCTCGTGTTTGAAGCACTCGACCGCCTGATGAAGAACAGGACCTCGATCGTGATTGCGCACCGGCTGTCGACGATTCGTTCAGCCGACGTTATTTTCGTGGTGCAGGATGGCCGTCTGGTGGAGCACGGCAAGCATGAGGAACTGGCCGCGGCGAACGGGCTTTACGCCGAGCTGTATGGGATTCAGTTCGGCGCGCTGCAGTAAAACGTCACACGCTCAAAGCCGATTGAGGTCGGCGATTCGTTGTTCAACGACTTGGGAGAAACCCGCCACCTGCTGGGGTGAATAACCCGCGGTCACGAACGCGCTCTCGATCTGCTGCGGTGTGAGGCGGGCCAGAATCGAACCGATCCAGCGGGCATCGTCGATCGGAATCTGCTTCCCGATCCATTCCATATTGACGCGCGAGGCGAAGTCGCGCACCACGAAGGCTTCGAGCAGCGCCGGGCGGCTCGGCGTACCAAAATTCACAACCGGAGGTTTGACGTCGGTGATGAATTTCGAGTCGGTGTAGTTGGCAAGGTTGCCCTTGTCCGCCGCATGCGTGAGCTTCAGCCCGGTGGTGGCAAAGCTCGCGCCCATATCCTTCACAAGGTAAATTTTCCTGCCTTCGGACTCGTGAATGGCGTTGTTATCGTCCTTCAGATCCCAATTGTCGATCAGAGCCATCATGACGCGCAGGCCGTTAAATTCGCGCGTGCCGAGGAACGGGTTGTCCTTCCACTTCCAGGCGCCATTCTTCTCCTCGTCCTTCGAATCACGCTTGAGACGAGCGCCGTGCACAATGCCGTTGGGCTCGACAAATTTATCGCCCCGCCGGAGCGCGGGGATGCCCTGAACCTGAAAAGACGGCAGGTAATACTCTTCGTCCGCGAAGTATCCAACCGCCCAGACAAGACGTGAGGCTGCGGTTTCGGGATGCGCTTCGGAGTCGAGCTTGACCTTCCATTTAGTGCCGTCCGCATCGGTAATAACAAACTTCGGACTCGAACCTTCCATCTCCTCCTTGACGAACTTAAAAGGGCCATGGGGCTGATGCTCCGGGCCACCGGGTCCATAAACCGTGTCGCGCGCGGAGACGTCTCCCGGTTCCTGCCAGAGGACAGGAGCCGCGTTCCGTGCTTCCTTCGCCGCTTTCTTCGCGATAAGGAACGCCGGGGCGGTCAGAGTGCTGATGGTCAAGGCGGCGATCGTCAGAGGTTTTGTCATGGTCTTCACGTCTCGCCCACTTCGTGCAACGCGGATGCCAAATTGCAAGTACGAGCACAGGTGTGAAAAAGAGAACTTCGGTGAAGTGCCTGGTACAACCCGGTGAAGGCGCAGCCCCGCTGGTACACGCGATCGAGCGGGCGAAGAAGAGCGTCGAGATCGTGATCTTCCGGTTCAACCGGAGAGAAATCGAAAAAGCGCTGGCGGAGGCCGTGATTCGCGGCGTACACGTACACGCGCTCATCGCGTATACCAACCGCGGCGGCGAGTTGCGGCTGCGCGACCTCGAAATGCGCCTGCTGGCAGCCGGCGTAACGGTGTCGCGGACCGACAACGATCTGGTGCGGTATCACGGCAAATTAATGATCATCGACCGGCGCGTGCTTTACCTGCTGGCGTTTAATTTCACGTATCTGGACATGGAGCGGACGCGCAGCTTCGGCGTTGTCACGACGAACAGGAAACACGTCGCGGAAGCGGCCAGACTGTTTGATGCGGACACGAAGCGGAAACCCTACAGCGCGGGCAGCGCAACGTTCATCGTGAGCCCGGTGAATGCCCGGAAACAGCTCATCGCATTTCTGCAGAAGGCGCGTAAAGAATTGCTGATTTACGATCCGGAGATCAGCGATCCCGAAATAGCCCGCGTTCTCGAGGCTCGGGTGAAGGCCGGGGTCGAGCTTCGCGTGATTGGCGGGCTGAAAGACGCCGGCACCGTACTGCCCGCTGCGAAAAAATCACCGATCCGTCTCCACACGCGCACCATCGTACGCGACGGCACCTGGGCTTTCGTCGGAAGCCAGAGCCTGCGCACGCTGGAGCTCGATGCGAGGCGCGAGGTGGGACTGATGTTCCGCGATCCGCAGGCGGTGGGGCGGCTGGTGAAAACCTTTGAAGAGGACTGGCAGGGGGCACAACCCGCAGTGCAAACAGCCGCGGACGACGAAGTGAAGGAGGTCGACCAGATTGCGGCCGCCAAGTTGGCGAAAAAAGTGGCCAAAGCGGTTGCCGAAGAACTGCCTCCGGTGCAGCCTGTGATTGAACTCACAGTGCGCGAGCTTGCGGGAAAAGCGGCCGAAGTGGACCTGAATCACCGGGAAGTGGAAGAAAGCGTCAAGCAGGCCGTGCACGATGCCGTGCGCCAGGTGGTGCGGGACTATGTCGAAGAGGCCGTTGAGACACAAAGCGCCGGAGGAAAGGTGGCATGAAAACGGCGGCGGCCATTCTGATCGCGGGGGTTATGGCGGCGCACGCGGATCCGCCCGCAGTCAACCGCGATGCGGCGATTGTGAATGAATTCGAAACTCGCATCGATACCTATCTGAAACTGCGCCAGGAAATTGAAGCGCAAATGGGGCATCTCAAGACGACGCCGTCGGAGGAAAAAATTGCACACAGTGAAAGAGACCTGCGGCACAAGCTGCGCGAAGCGCGGGCCGGCGCGCGCGAAGGTGACATCTTCACCCCTCAGATTTCGATGGAATTCCGGCGCCTGATCGGACTGGCGATGCAGCCGGCAGATGCGACTCATATTAAACAGAGTCTTCGTCGTTCCGAGCCAGTGCAACTGCACCTTAAAGTCAACGAAAAATACCCGGAGTCCATGCCGCTGCAGACGACGCCTCCGACGTTGCTCGAGAATCTTCCGAAATTGCCCCCAGAAATCGAATACCGCATCACCGGTCGCGACCTGGTGCTGCTCGATGCGAAAGCGAACCTTATAGTCGACGTCCTGCGCGGTGTGTTTTCATGACCGTCCGACAGGCCGGAGTTCCGCTCGCCGCACTGGCGTGCTTGCTGGCAGCGGTCCCTTCGGTTGCTGACGATCTTCCGCTCAAATCCGGCTCCACGCGGTTCGCCGTGATCGGAGACATGGGTACCGGCGATAAGCCGCAGTATGAGATCGCCGCGGTGATGGAAGAGTATCGGCGGAAGGCATCATTCGACTTCGTGCTGACGCTTGGCGACAACATTTACGGCGGCAGCAGTCCGGCCGACATGAAGAAGAAGTTTGAAGATCCTTACAAACCCCTGCTCGACGCCGGAGTGAAGTTCTACGCATCACTGGGCAATCACGACAGTCCGAACGAGCGCTTTTATAAGCCTTTCAACATGGGCGAGAAACGATACTACAGCTTTCGGAAGGGCAATGCGGAGTTCTTTGCGCTGGACAGCAATTATATGACTCCGGAGCAACTCGCCTGGCTGGATAAAGCGCTGCATGATTCCGATGCGCGGTGGAAGATCTGTTATTTCCATCATCCGCTGTATTCCGATGCGCGGTTCCATGGTCCCGACACCGATCTGCGCGCGCGGCTGGAGCCGATCTTTCAGGCTGGCGGCGTGCGCGTGGTGCTTTCAGGGCACGAACATGTATATGAGCGCGTGCAGCCGCACAACGGGATTTATTACTTCGTGCTGGGGAACTCCGGGGAACTGCGCGACCACGACCTCAAACGTTCCCCGGACATCGCGAAGGGCTTCGATACCGATCGCGATTTCATGTTGATGGAGATCGCCGGTGACGAACTCTACTTCCAGACCATTTCACGCCGGGGTGAAACGGTGGATTCGGGCGTCATCGCGCGGACGCAAAAGTAGCGCGCTATTGGGCGGCGCACGGCGTGGGGTGGAACTTCGCGCCGTCGGGTTCCCTCTTGAAGTGCGTGCTGGTGAGGAACGTACCCATGAGGTATTGCGGGTCGTCGACCAGGGTTTTTACAACCAGGTATTGTTCGCCGTCCGGTTCCTTGATGACATCGAACCATTCGGTGACCACAGCATCCGCGCTGTACGGCACACCGTTTTTGCGCAGGTAGCCGGGTTTCGCGTGCGTGGTCACGACCTTTAAAGAACCGCCGGGCCCCGGAGGCCCGAACCCGCCGCCGCTCTGACGATCCCAGGAAGCGACGGAATAACCTTGCCAGCCGGCATCGCCGGATTCCGGAGGCTTGCCGCCGAAGTGAAAGATGCGGGTCTGCGTGCCCGCGTCCATGTCGAGCTTAAGCGTATTGTCGTCCTGCCAGGTGATGTGCAAGCGGCCGGGTACGCGCGAAATGGCGGGTGCCCCGTAGGCTTTGCAGGCGTTGCCCGCGGCTTCGTCCTTCGCGGGATCCCACGTGTCGGCAACTTTCCTGGCGGCGGGGTTGATCGGGACGCCGTCGTAATCACCCTTCGCGGGCGTCACCATCCGCCAGCGCCAGTCTTCAGTGACCAGAGAAACCCAGTAGCCGGTGAGGTCTTCGGGCGCGGACGCTTTTGCTGTGCGCGGAGGACCGGGCGGCGGACCGAACTGCGCGAATGCAGTGAGCGATGAGGCCAGAAGCGCGAATACGGAGAAGCCGTACTTCATTTTTTGTTGTCCTTGAGGCTCCTGTAAACGGCCTCGACAAAGCGGTCTGTGCCCCAGAATGTGCTCGTGCCGTAGAGCGGATCGTAGTCGAGCGTGGGCTTCGCTGCCTTCACCTGCTCGAGAGTCATGCCTTTGGTGACCATGTCCTGAATGCGGTCGCGAATAATGATGGTCATCTCGCGGTAGGCGAGCACGTCGCCGAGGTCGCAGAGACGGCCGTGGCCGGGCACCACCATGGTGCCGCCTTCCTGTCCGTAAACCGGGATGATCATGTCGACGATTTTCTGGAGCGCGGCGATGAAGCCGTTAATGCTGCCGCCGCGGTCGAGGTCGATGACCGGATAGTTGGTGGTAGTGAAGAGGTCGCCGGTGCTGATGACGTCGGACTTGCGGAAAAAGACGATGCTGTCGCCGTCGGTGTGGGCGTTCGGGAGGTGGATGACCTGAATACCTTCGCCATTGAAGAAGACGTCTTTTTCATCGCCGACGAATGTATCCGTGGGCCACGCTTTGGATGCAACGGAATCAGGGCCCTTCGCCGCGCTCATGCGGTTGAGGATGTTCTGGTGGGCAATGATCTGGGCACCTTCGGCGGAATCGCGAATATCTGCGGAGACGTTGCCGCCGGTGATGGTACTGCCGGCTTTGCGGAGGGCCTCGTTGCCGTTGGTGTGGTCGCCGTGCACGTGCGTGTCGACGATGTAGCGGATCGGACCTTTCGAAATGGTGCGGATCGCGGCGACGATTTTGTCGGCAAGCGGGGCATACATCGTGTCGACGAGAAAGACGCCGTCGCTGCCCGCCTGCACCGTGATGTTGCCGCCGGAACCAACCAGCATGTAAACGTTGCCCTGCACGGGAAGAACGTTAACTTCGACCTTGGAGAAATCCTGATTCTGCTGGGCCGGCGCGAGCGCGCATGCCGAGAGCAGGAGAGGTAACACTAGTCTGAGTCTCATGGTTTTCCGCGCCTACTTTTTCTTCAACGGTGCGGGCTTCGGCAGCGTTTTGAGCTTCTGCTGATACTCGGGGTACATCGTTTCAGCGCCGCCCATGGCTGCTTCGGTTGGTATGCCATAGCGCGCGGGAAACTCCGCGAGGAATTCGTTCGTGCCCGGCAGGTGATGCGGAATCTTGCCCTTCGGCATTACGACTTCGACTACACTCTCGCATGGATAAGCGCCCATAACGAGGCCAGTGCTGAGAGTGTAATCGCGCGTGCGAATGAAGGGCTCAGTGAGATAAGCGGGATCGTGGATCACGGTGACCCAAGTCAGATGGTCGCCGTGGCGGATGTAGTTTTCATAAACGATGGCGCGGTCGCTGCGCGGAATACCGTTGCGGCGGATCCAGCCTTCTTTGAGATGGGTGGTGGTGACGGTGAGGATTTCGCCGTCCCACTTGCCCGTGGAAAAACCCTGCGAAGTGTGGAGGGCGTATTCGGGAGGATGCGGGCGCCCATCCATCCAGATGGTGCGCTCCGTGCCCCAGGCCTCGTGATGCTGGTGGATGGCGATGAGCTGCTGTGAGTCCTTGTCACGCTCCTCCCAGATGCGGATATTGAAGAAGCTGGGAACGTAGTCGATGGGATGCACCCGGCACTGATATTCGGGGAGAGTGAGGAGCGAGGCATCCCAGCTTTCGGCGTGCAGACGCGCCGCGGCGTTCAGCGGAATACCGAGATAATCGCCGATCTCGGGGCCGGGGAGACGCTCGGGGAAGTCCTCGTTAAGCGTCATCGCGTAAGTGCCGGAGAGGTTGATTTGAGCGCTTGCCGTACCGGCAAGCAACACAGCGGCCGCAAGCGCCGCCAGATTGAGATATTTCATAGTAGCTGCTGGAAGCTACATTGTATCCCGCGGATAAAGGGTTCCGGCGCGACGAACGGTCAAACTTGCGGCAAAGCGTTACCCATGATAGCTTCAACCATAAATGAAACGCTCTCTGCCGCTTCTGGTCTTCTCAATCGCGAACCTTATCGGAGGAGCGGCGCTGGCGCCGCCGGCTCACGGACAGCCGAAGGGCGGAAAGAAAGCCGCGCCGACGCAGGTGAAAGTTGTCACCATGGCGACGGGACTGGCGCATCCGTGGAGTCTGGCGTGGCTGCCCAACGGCGACATCCTGGTGACGGAGCGTCCCGGGCGGTTGCGCATCCTGCGTGACGGCAGGCTCGATCCGACGCCGATCGCGGGTGTGCCGAAAGTGCATGCGGTGCGGCTGTCGGGCCTGATGGAGATTCTGCCGCATCCGAACTTCGCGCAGAACCAGATCGTGTATCTGACTTACACGAAGGATGTCGCGGACAACATGGTGGCGACGACACTCGCGCGCGGCCGCTTCGACGGGAAACAACTGCTGGATGTGAAGGACATTCTGGTATGTGATCCGTGGGCGGGCGATGGCGGATCCGGCGCGCGGCTGGCATGGGGCAAGGACGGGATGCTTTATATGACGACGGGTGCATCGAACGGCAATGCCGCACAGGAGCCGGGCAGTCTGCGCGGGAAGATCCTGCGTCTGCGCGACGACGGGACCCCGGCGCCAGGTAATCCGTTCGCGGGAAAGCCGGGATACAAAGCCGAGATCTATACGATGGGCCATCGCAATTCGCTTGGGCTCGCGCTCAATCCGGTGACCGGCGATATGTGGAGCAACGAGAACGGTCCATATGGCGGAGATGAAATCAACGTGCTCAAGGCGGGCGGCAACTATGGCTGGCCGTTAGTCAGTTTCGGACGCGAATATACGGGGCCCAAGATTGCGAACTTCAAAGAAGGCATGATCGGGCCGATTGTGTTCTGGGCGCCGTCCATCGCGCCGTCGGGAATGATGTTCTATACGGGCGATCGTTTTCCGCAGTGGAAGAACAACGTATTTGTCGGCGCCATGCTGGGCGGCGCGGCGCAGGGTTACCCGCATCTGGAGCGTATTGTCTTTGATGAGAACTGGGATGAGACCAGCCGCCAGGCGCTGCTGACCGATATGAAGCAGCGCATCCGCGATGTGCGGCAGGGCCCCGACGGCCTCGTCTACGTGCTGACGGACGAGGACAACGGCGCGTTGCTGCGTCTCGAACCGGAGCAGTAAACGTTCTCACAGTCTGTGTAATCGGCCTGAAACCTGCAGCGCGACCTGTCGGTCTCGACTAAATAGTTGGTGAGTTTAGTCGAAAAAAACAGGAGAGTTTACACACAATGTTGAGATTTACTTCCACCGCGCTTGCAGTGTGCGCCGGATTAATCGCTTCTTCTTCGCTCGTAATGGCGCAGCAGGCTAACGCGTATTTTGGCGTCGGTACCGCCTATGACACTTCCAACGGACAGGCAATCGATACGTTTGGTACAGGAAATCCGCTGGGCACTCCCAAGCTCACCGGACTGTTTCTCGACGTCGGCGGCAGCGCGATGTTCACGCCGCACTGGGGCGTCGGCGCCGAGTTGAACTGGCGCGCGGCCCAGGGCAACTATACGGGGCTGAATTACAGGCCGATCTTCTACGATTTCAACGCGGTCTGGCAGCCGGTGAAGTCAAAGCGCGTGGTGCCGGAAATTCAGGCCGGCCTTGGCGGCGTGGCGCTGCACTTCAATGAGAATCAGACGCTTTGCGATCAGTTCGCGGGATGTTCCACGTTCAACGTGGGCTCGGAAAGCTCGAATCATTTTCAGGCGCACTTCGGACTGGCAGCGCGGTTTTATGCGACGCCGCACATATTCTTCCGGCCCGCCGTGGACGTGCACTGGGTAAATAACTTCTTCCAGTTCGGCAGCAACTGGGTACCCGAGTACACCATGAGCGTCGGATACTCGATTGGGGGCGAGCAGTAAGTATTATTTTTCTTTGTCCTCGACAAGCGACTTCAGCCGGCGCAGTTCCCGATCGATGCGCCGGCTGCGGCTCACGAGAAGAAAGACGAAGCCGATCATGATCAGCCAGGCGGCCGAGTAGCCGAAGAACAGGAAGCGTAGGTTCGTAAGGTCGATTTGAGACATGTTCTATATGGCGTGGAGTTCGCGGCGGAGCGAATCGATTTCGCGGTGGCTCGATTCCTGATGGAGACGGACCAGCATCATGGCCGTTGCCAGCAGCAGGAAGGCTAAGTAGTCACCGAAGAACGGTCCATAGTACACCTTCGCGAGTGTGCCGGTTTCGAGAACCGGTCCGGGATGCTGTGTACGCACGTTGTGCAGGCGGATCGCCATAAAGACGATCGGAATGTCGGCGGCGGCGAAGATTGCCAGCACGGCTGACATGACGCCTCGCTGCTGCGGCTCTGCAATCGCGGGTCGCATGAGCAGGTACCCGAGATAGAGCAGGAAGCACATCAGCTGGGAGGTCATGCGCGCGTCCCAGGCCCACCAGATGCCCCATTCGACGCGTCCCCAGATGCTGCCGGTGGCCAGATTCACCAGCGTAAACATCGTACCAACCTCGACGGCCGAAACGGCCATCGAGTCCCACCTGAAGTTCTTCGTAACGAGGAAGGCAATGCTGGCCACGACCGCCACCCCGTAGAAAGAGAAGGCAGTGAAGGCGGCAGGAACGTGGATGAAAATGATGCGGAAGATGTTGCCCTGCAGGGCGTCGACCGGGACTACCAGAAAGATCTGGTAGAAGTTGTAAAGCAGATACAGCGTGCCGAGGATGCCGAGCGTATAGACCGTTTTTCGGGGCATGGGGTTCCTATATCACAAGAATAAACTCGATCAGGTACAAAGCAATCGCCGTGAACATGACATCGTACACGATGAGCAGGCGAATGTCGCTGAGCACGGCGTTTCCGTTGAGAAGGCCGGTGGTCATTTCCATGGCGCCGATGAGCAGCGGGATCATCAGCGGATAAAGCAGCACGGGCAGCATCAGTTCGCGCAGGCGCACGTTCACCGTTATGGCGCTGAGCGCGGTCCCGACGATGGTCACGCCCCAGCTGGAGAGCGCCATCACGAGCAGCAGAGCGAAGAGCGAACCCGTCCAGTTGATGTTGTAGAACAGGCCGAAGATGGGGAGCGAGATCAGTTCGACCACCATCAACAAGACGAAACAGGCAATGGATTTCCCCAGGAAAATCGCCCAGCCGCGCGCGGAAGAGATCAGGACTTCGAGGCAGTCGTTGGGAATTTCGCGGGCGAAGCTGCGGTTGACGATCAGCGCGCCGGCGAAGGCGTAGACCAGCCAGAGCAGGCCGCCGGAGATGGCGAGCTTTTCTTCGCGGTCGAGATCGAAAGCAAAGCTGAAGAGCACGAGAATCACGAGCGCGAACGAGACGCTCGAGTTGATCGACTCGCGGGTGCGCCATTCGGTGCGGAGATCTTTGCCTGCGATGGCGAGCGCGGCCGCGAATCCTTGTCTCACGCGCGCGGCTCCGCAGGCGTCTCGGCGTAAGTCCGATAGAGATAGCCGGGGTCGACAAGCATTTCGGTGGTGCGGGGGCCGGCGAAGATCATACGGCCGCGTTCGAGGAGCGCGACATCCGTGGCGAGTTCCATGGCTTCGCGGATCTGGTGGGTCGACATGACGATGGTCGATCCGCGGGAGCGGGCGTGGGCGAGGAGTTTCTGCAGAACCGCGACGGCTCGGTCGTCGAGCGAGGTGAAGGGTTCGTCGAGCAGAAGGAGTTCGGGTTCGTGCAGGAAGGCGCGGGCGATGGCGAGGCGCTGGCGCATGCCGCGGGAGAATTCGCGGGCCAGTCCATCTTTAACGCGGGAAAGGCCGACGCGTTCGAGCGCGGCGTCGGCTGACTGCCTCGGGTCCGCGACTCCGGCGAGCTGGCCGAAGAGCATCAGGTTTTCGAAAGCGGAGAGATCGTCGTAGACGCCGATGCCGTGACCGAGATAACCGATGCGGCCGTCGATTTTCACGGCGCCTTTGGAGGGCGTCGAGAGCCGGGCGAGGATGCGGAGGAGGGTGGTCTTCCCTGCCCCGTTACGGCCGAGGAGCGCGACGCAGGAGCCCTTCGCTATCTCAAGGCTGGCGCCGCGTAATGCCGGATAATCGCCGAAATACTTCCAGACGCCGTCAGCCGCGACCGCGTGCATGCGAAGGGGCTTTCGAGGGTTCAGCAGCCAGGGGATTTCCTTTGCGGTAAAGCAGAGTGAAGCCAAGCGCGAGCATGCCGAGCACCGTGAGGATAATCCATTTCACGGCCATCAGCGATTCGCCGAATGAGGAGTTCGCCGACAGCATGCCGTAGAGTTTCGGCAGATTCTCACTGATGCTCTGGCCGCTGTTCGAGGCGGCGCTGCTGTCGCCGCCACCCTGATCGTCGCCCTGCGCGTTGAAGAGGCCTGTGCCCTGGATAGCGAACTTTACATCGGGGCCTTTGATCGTGTAGATCGTCGAGTTCGAAGGACCGGTGCCTTGCGGGGTGACGCCGTCGCCTTTGAATTCGACGCCCTGCGGCGCTACAGCGCGCAGAGTGCCGGCCTTCGCCAGCATGTGGTCTTCGAAGACGCCGGGGCTGTTGAAAGGCATCGACCAGGCGAGCTGCATTTCGGTTTCGCCCGGCTTGATGGCGAAATCGACTTTAAACTGGTGAGGCTTGCCGGCAGGGTCAGCCGAACGGCGAATCGGCAGGCCTCCGGGCGCGGTGACGTTCAGCTCGTACTTGTCCTGCGCGCCGGCGGGGAGTTCGAAGCGGAAGGTGCCGTTGTCGGGGTCATTCCAGGTGCTCTTGCCGTCGTTCCTGAAGATAATGCCTTCGGTGACCTGCATCGAGCCCTGCGGGGAAGGCTCGAGGACGAGGAAGTGCTGCTCGACGTGGGCCTCGCCGGGAGTCTTGCTGGCCGGGAAAACCGGAATCTGTACGCCATTGGTCGAGAGATTGGGCGTGATGGTCTTGTTGTACTGGACGCCCTGATAGACGGCCTGCAAAAGAAGCGGTCCGCCGCCGACGCCGGGTTTGACATCCTGCGTAAAAACGAATTTGCCCGCCGCATCGGTCTTGACGCTGCCGAGGTTCTGCGGACCCTGGTTCGTCGTCTGGAAAAGTGTGACCGTGGAGCCGGGCTGCGGCTGGCTGGTAGCGCCGTTGATGACGACGCCGTCGACACCGGCGTGAAGTGCGGATGCGAGAAATAAAAGCAACGCGCCGCCTTTGCAGGCGTCCGGACCGGCTGGAAAGCCTGTCCGCAGGCTGGAAAGCCTGCCCCACGAGATGCTCATGCCGTGGCCTCCATCTCCATCGATGCGCCGCATTCGCCGCAGAACTTCAGGGGCTTGTCGAAGGTGGCGCCGCAGGATGGGCATTGGTTTTTCTTCACCATTGGCTTGCCGCATTCACCGCAGAACTTGAGGGGCTTGTCGAAGCTGGCGCCGCAGGAATCGCAGGGGTACTTCTTAGCGATTGACGCGACCGGCTTAGGTGCGGGCGCGACGACCGGCTTCATACCCAGTTCGCCTTTGATGCGGTCAGTCTCGGCCATCACGTGGGCCAGGTCCTTCTGGAGTTCGAGCTTAGTCGCCTGATAGTCGGCGTCGGAGAGCTTGTCGAGCCGGTATTCGAACTGGAGATCGCGCAGGTTCTCGTAGATGGCGGCCTTACGCTCGTCGAGATGCTTGAACGGCGACTCCGGCGCGGGCTTGGGAATGTCCTGGTCGCGGATGAAGAGCAGATAGCCCATGATGGCTGCCGCCAGCAGCGCGCCGAATATTAGCGATGAATCCAATGTTTTAACCGTTCACAACGCCCGCCCTGGTGGCTGGCTGTGCACTCCCTATGCTTATTCAATCAAGTTTCGAGATGTCTTTTTCGACGGCGTCGCGGTAGCGGGCGAGTTCAGCGTCGTCGTCCACAGGCGGGCCACCGGCGACGGCGGGCTTCATCGGATGATGACTCATCACACGCCGCAGGATAAATATTATCGCAACCCCGCCGAGCCCGAGCGTGATGTACGGTATCAGCCAGAAGTACGAGTTGGGGTCGCGGCGGAAGATCTTGTCGCCGTACTGCACGACGAACGACTTGATGATATCTCCGTCACTCATGCCCTGCTGCTCCATTTTGTAGATCTGGGTGCGGGCAGGCTTGCAGAAGTGGCACTGGCCGGCGGACATCATGCAGTTGAGGTTCTCGCTGCACGAGCCGCACTGACAGGTGAGATGCGTGCCGACGCGTTTAACCTCGTCCGATTCGATCTGGGCTTCGGACTGCGCCCAGATGCAGGCGGCCGAAGCGGCGACGAGAAGTAATAAGAGACTAAGCTTTGACCGGTACATTGACTTTCTTGACATCTACGACTTCGGTGCGCGCGTAAGAGCGGGCGACCTTGCTGGGTACGAGGCAAACAAATGTGCCGAAGATCAGAACCACTGTACCCACCCAGATCCACGTAACCAGCGGGAATACGTAGGCCTGCAGGGTGGCTTTGTCGCCTTCACGCGCGGCGTAGTTGATATAGAGATCTTCGTTGAGACGCGTGCGCAGCGCGACTTCCGCCGTGCCCTGCTGGGCAATCTTATAAAAACGGCGCGTCGGCTCGAGAATACCGAGCGACTTGCCGTTTTTGGAAACGTCGAGCGTGGCCGTGTCCCATTGGTAATCGCCATGGTCGCCCTGGGTGAGGTCGAGGACCTTCAGGGTGTAGGAGCCGACGCGCAGCACATCGCCCTTGTTCACTTCACCGACCGCGGTCTGATTGAACGGATGGCCGGCCCAGCCCACAAACATCAGCACGATGCCCATGTGAACGAGGTATCCGCCATAACGCCGCGTGTTGCGATGCGTGAGCTCTATCATGGCGGGGATAAGGCCGACGTTGGTCTTCTCGTTAATGGCACGCGAACCCCGGATGAACTCCATCGCGATGGTGGCGGCTACGAAAACGCAAAGACCGAGACAAATGATCGAGTACGGCTCGCGCATGCCGGCGATAAACAGCGCCGCAACAACGACGAGCATCCCGACGCCTGGCCACTGGAAATTCTTGCGCAGGCTTTCCATGGAGGTGCGACGCCATGCGAAGAGCGGTCCGACACCGGTGAGGAAGAGCAGGAAGAGACCGATCGGGACCATCAGGCGGTTGAACCAGACGGCGTCGAGCGAGATCTTTTCGGTAGAGAATTTCTCGGAGAGCACCGGGAACATCGTGCCCCAGAGCACGGCGAAGCAGCTCGCCAGCAGGATCAGGTTATTGAACAGAAAACTGGATTCGCGCGAGACCACGCTTTCGAGTTCGGCATCACTCTTGAGGTACTGCAGGCGATCGAGAATCAGCCAGACCGTGGCGGCGATGCCGATGGCGAGGAATCCGACGAAGTATTTGCCGATGGGCGACTCCGCGAAGGCGTGAACGGAACTGATGATGCCCGAGCGCGTCAGGAACGTGCCGTAGATGCACAGGAAGAATGTGCCGGCGATCAGCACCATGTTCCAGACCTTCATCATGCCCTTTTTCTCCTGCATCATCACGGAATGCAGAAACGCGGTAGCGGCGAGCCAGGGGAGAAGCGAGGCGTTTTCGACGGGGTCCCACATCCAGTAGCCGCCCCATCCGAGCACGTGATAAGCCCAGGCGGAGCCCAGCATGATTCCCGTGCCCTGGAAAAGCCACGTCACGATCGTCCAGCGGCGCGTGGTGTGAATCCAGGCGTCTCCCGGGGCCTTGGCGATCAGCGACGCCATGGCGAAAGCGAAAGGCACGGCGAATCCCACGTAGCCGAGATAAAGCATCGGCGGATGAATCACCATTGCCCAGTACTGCAGCAGCGGGTTGAGTCCCATGACGTTGGGCACGGAGGTGATGACTTTATCCAGCGCGAGAACCTGAAAGGGGCTGACGACGAATGCGTTCAGCGTCAGGAAAAACAGCTGTACTGTCGAGATGATTGCGACGACCCAGGGCATCAGCAGGCGATGTTTGCCGCGGCTGGTGACTACGACAACGGCCGCGTAGGTGGAGAGTATCCAGCTCCAGAAGAGCAGCGACCCTTCCTGCCCGCCCCACCATGCGGAGAACTTGTAGAACGCCGGCATGCCGTGATCGGTGTGCGAGGCGACGTAGGCCATGCGCATGTCGCCGGTCATCAGCGAGTAGATGAGGATGCCTGCGGCGGTCGAAATGAGCGCCCAGACACCAAGCACGGCGCGTTCCCCGCTCAGCGTGAGGAAAGGGCGGTTGCGGAGGCGTCCGACAACGCTCGCGACGATCGCGTAAAAAGAGATGCAGAACGCAAGCAGGAGAGCCAGCGCGCCGACGTTTTCCATAGATGTGAAGTCCTTCTTAGAGACTGGAGCGCATGGGCGAGTTGACTACCGCCGGTTTCGCGCCGGGTTGCAGCTGATCCGGCGCCATGCCGGGTTTGGGCGCGTACTTCGAGGCGCACTTCGCCTGAATTTCCTGGGCGTGGAATACGCCGTCGGGGCCGAGGCGGCCGTCAGCCAGAGCCTGCGCGCCGTCGCGGAATGTGTCGGGAAGCGGGTCCCGGCCTTCGTAGGAAACGCGGAGGGTCTGCTTATCCTGTACTAGATTGAACGTGACCGCGCCAGCCGCGTGGACGATCGAATTGCCCTCGACATCACCGCCGACACGGACGTGCCGGACTTTCGCACCGTCGCCCATCTGGCGCAGCTCAGTGATGGTCTTGTAATAAGTCGTATTGCCCTGGATGCCGGAGTAGGCGAGGAAACCGAGGGAACCTACAATGATCGCCATCAGGACGG
>Ga0182030_10004093_pt1 | contig 31086 bp, 23 predicted proteins | sample 812S3MmetaG_FD_121299 | JGI IMG/M metagenome (GOLD analysis project Ga0182030, IMG submission 121299) | Permafrost microbial communities from Stordalen Mire, Sweden - 812S3M metaG (Illumina Assembly) | ecosystem: Environmental > Terrestrial > Soil > Wetlands > Permafrost | place: Sweden...
AGTTGGAAAGCGCTTGCGACAGCCGCAGCGGATCGACCTCGAGATCGACCGGTCCCGCGGGTTGGCTTACGGTCAGCATCAGCTCCTTGGAATCGATCATCGGGCGCACGGTCTCGACTGCGGTGGCGATCAGACCGGACAGAGACACGCGCTCCTTCTTCAGAACCAGCTGCCCGCGCGTAATGCGGGAGACTTCGAGCAGATCATCGAGCAGCAGTGCCATGCGATGGGCCTGCCGATCGATGATTTCTCGACCCCAGCGCTGCTGTTCAGGAGTGGCCGCAGCTTTCCCGAGTATGCTCACCGCATGTCGGATTGGCGCGAGAGGGTTTCGAAGCTCATGGGCTAGCGTCGCGAGGAATTCGTCCTTGCGCTGATCGCGATCGCGCAACTGAGCCTCCGCTCGAACACGGGCATCGATCTGGGCGCGCAGCTCCTCGTTGAGATTGGCGAGCTGCGCGGTGCGGGCAGCCACTTCTTGCTGCAGCTGAGCGGGGCTGCGCAACTGCATCGCCTGCGGCATCAACTTGAATAGCGCGAGCATCGTGGCGACCGAGACGATGCCGGTAACCCCCTTCAGCGCGCCGGCAAGGCGATAGTCCGGATGCCAGACCGTCCAAATTTCCATCAGATGCGTGGTCCCGCATAGAACTATGAACGCAGCGAACATGAGAATGATCCCCGGGAAAGGAATCTCCCTGCGGTGCTCGTGAACCAGGTAATAGAGAGAAACAGGAATCGCGTAGTAGGCCGCCGCAATCAGACCATCCGAGGCGACATTCAGCCACAACGTTCCCGGCTGCCAGAGATAGCACATGCCGTGCGGCATGAAGCTCGTCGACGAAAAAAGCCAATCGACGTAATCTTGCATAGGTCTCCCTTCGTCTTGCCCCGGCTATTTGAGATTCTAGCGAAGTGAGCGCAAGGTCGGGGAAGAGGTCTCGAGGGAGCCCGGCGCTCCCGGCCCTCTAAAAAAAACCGGACCAACTCATGTCGAGGGGCAACGTCTACTTGACCTCGGTCTTACCACGTCTTACCGTACACTCATGGATGCCACAATGCGATCCTCCGCCGCTTTCGAGAGATGACCTTTGGCAAGCGGCGTGCGGCCGCCTAACAACTCCGAGCGCGCAGAGGTCGGCGTGAGCAGTCCAAAGGATGGTCGATCTACCTGTTACGTCGGCTCCGTATGGCGCCGCAAAGCGTGGTTGGCGGGCGTCTCCACCGCGGTGTTGCTCTTGGCGCGTTCCGCCGAAGCCGATAATTTCGGCAGAATCTACTATGACGGCAAGACCGACCAGATCGTCGTTACGATGGTGTATCGAGGCACGAACCCGGACCACAAGTTCAGCCTAATATGGGGAGCATGCCAGGCCGACCAATCCGGCGGTCTGCCCGGAGTGACCGCGGAAGTGCTGGATGACCAATTCGACGACCAAGCGATCACGCAATACCGGACGACCAAGCGCTTCAGTCTAGCGAATCTACCCTGCGCCCGGCCGGCGAGCGTTACCTTGCGCACGGCGCCGCGTTTCTTCTATACGCTGACGATTCCGGGATCATGAGACCCCGCTCACGGGTACTGGGCGTGGTCGCCGTCGCTTCGTCCGTGTGGCTGCTGGGCGCCTGCTCCATGGCCACCTCGATCCAGCGCAACGCACTCGACTACAACGCCGGCGTGGCCAATTACAACGATGAAATGCTGATCTACACGATTCTGCGCGCGCGCGACGACGCACCGATCAACCTCCTCGCGCTGAGCACGATCAATGGGGCGGTATCGATACAGGGCACATTGGGTGCGGCAACGGGCTACAAGACCGTTGGCGGCACGAATTTCAACGCCAGCGTCACGCCGGGCATCCAGGCGAGTTCTTCACCGACGTGGAGTATGGCCTCGCTCAATACCCAAGGCTTCACGCTCGGGATCATCCAGCCGATTTCGCCGATGTATGTCGTCAGCAAATGGAGTACCGGGTTGAATCGGGAATTTTTGCTGCGGCTCTTCATCAAGTCCATCAACCTCAAGGAAGCCGGCGGCTACCACGAATACCTGAATGACCCCAACTCGCCCGTCGCGATGGCGGCGTTCTCGGCGAAGCTGCATTCCTGGTTCCCCGGCATCAGCATGAGGGCGCTCACGGTCCTTGAACCGCTGGGACCGACCCTTGACCCCTCGATGGTGGTCCCGGTCGGTAGCACTTCGGAGGGGCGCACTAAATCCGTGCCCTCGAATCGCATCGAGAAGACCGATGTCGCCAATGAAGCGAATACGACGCTTCTCGGGGCCTACCAGTACCTGATCCCGCTCGGTGGCGGATCGTTCTACATCGGCAATGCGGCCCCGCTTACTCCCGACGGGTCGCTTCGTTTGCAACTGTACCGCGAGTACCCGCAGCAGGTGGTTCTATGCCTGTCGCGCACCAAGCTCGGAACCAGCCCTTTGACCTCCTCCTCCGCGCCCTTGGGGGTGGAGCTTGAAGAAGAAGAGGCGATGAGCAACTACGCGCTCGCCCTCAAGGCAGCCGCAAAAGGCGGTGCGGGCAAAAGCGGCGAATCGACTTCACCCAATTCCGGCGGTGGGAGAAGTGCCGGCTCGAATGGAAACTCCGCGTCGCACACACAACCGGTTGCTTCGCTCGCATCCAATCTCAAGGTGGACCGTGTCGCCGCCGTCTTGCCCGCCGCAGCCTGCGGACAGCATGAGCTGGTGTTGCCGGCCTACACGGAAGAGCAAAACGCCAAGGACTCCGGAACATACAGCCACGTCGAATGGCGTTCGATCGCCGAAGTAATCGACTACCTGGGAGCGCTGCTGCGAACGAGGAATACCGAGGCAGCCCAATGGGCCGACACCGATGCGAGCGGAGTCACGGTCGCGCACACTTTGTTTCATCTGTCGACCGACGGAGGGCCCGGATTTGCGCAGGTCGCCTACCGCGGTTCGAGTTACGCGATCCAGACGGACACTGAGCGTGACCCGACCGCTTCGCAAAATCACAGCTTGCAGGCTCTGTCGCTTTTGAACGAGCTCGTCAGCGCGGCGAAGGTTTCGAGCGATATCCCGAATACCCAGGAGATTCAATTTGTCCCGTGATGAGGCTTCTGCGGCGCCTACCAGCCGCCGACGCCCGGACCGTATAGGGGACCTAGTGGACCCCACGGACCCCACGCAGCCCAATCCCAGGCTGCATCGTAGTAATCCTGTATCGCCATCTGCTGCTCGTGGGCGATATCGAGTTGTTGATTGGATACGTACTGGCTAAAAGCTTGCTGTGATCCCACGTAAAGACAGCCGCATCCCGGATCTGCGTAAACATAGTGGCTGACGCCATCGTGAATGCGCAGAACGAACCGGTTCGGTGGTAAGCGATTCAACATCGATTGCCGCGCAGCCGTATTCGCGATGCGTACGGTGAATCCGGCTGCCGCGAGGGAATTCTCTTGCTGAATGAGATCGCCTTGTGTTTGGCACGCTACGAGCCCGAGCAATGTGAATGCCAGCACCATCAGCGGTCCCTTGAATTTGCGCATCGGCACTCTCCTCCACCGGCTTAGGTTCTAGTCAGCTGCGCTCTGCGAGCTTTCCCGGTACCGTTTGATCTTGCGGTAGAGAGTCGCGCGGCTGATGCCCAATTTCTCGGCGGCGCGCGCGACGTCACCTGAGCATTCCGTCAATGTCCGGCTGATCAAGGTTCTTTCGGCCTCGACGGTCGCGCCGCGTACGGTTCGCGAATGGGCCGGAAACCTGGGCTCATCCCCCAGACAGGGGAGCAAAAATATGTCTTCGGCCCTGATGACGTTTGCCGGTGCGAGATACGCCGCGCGCACCAGGACATTGCGCAACTCTCGAATATTTCCCGGCCACGAATGCTTGGAAAGAAATTCGATCGCCTCGTCGGAGAGGGTGAGATCGGTCCGTGAGTGGTTCTCCGCCAATATCGTATTGGCGATCGCCTCGAAATCGGTCCGCTCACGCAGCGGAGGGATGTTCACGACCAGGCCGGCGAGCCGATAAAGCAGATCGGACCTGAATGTCCCCGTACGAACTTGCTCGAGCAGATCGGCATTCGTGGCCGCAATCACTCGGATATCCAGTTTGCGAACTTTACCGGTGCCCAATGGCATGACTTCACCGGATTCGAGGACGCGCAGCAGCCGCGTCTGCTGCGCCACCGGCATATCGCCGATCTCGTCGAGGAACACTGTTCCACCGTGAGCCGCGGCGATGATCCCCTCGCTCCCTTGCCGCCGTGCGCCGGTAAAGGCACCTGGGCCGTAGCCGAACAATTCACTATCGATCAGGGTTTCCGGTAGCGCGGCACAGTTAAAGGCGACGAATGGCCGGTCCGATCGGTTGCTGACCGCGTGGATGGCCCTGGCCAGCATGTCCTTACCGGTGCCCGTCTCGCCCAAGAGCAGGATGGGGAAGGTGGTGTCCTTGACCCTGCGAATGAGATCGATCTGAGTGCTAAAGTGCGTATCCGCTCCGCCGCACATGTCGAGCCGATCGGAGGCGGGTCGGAGCCCAGACCTTCTCGACAACGCGCCGGATCGGCGGTCAAGCCACGCCCGCGCCAAGGTTCCGTGGACTGTCGAGGTAATGGCAGCCTGGTCTCCGTAGAGCTTGAAGTCGAGATTCGCACGATCCTCGTTCGAACAACTCGTGATCGCCACAGGCCGATCGAGCAGCTCCCAGATTTTCCGACCGATCGCATCTTCCGGGAGAGCAAAAGCCGCGAATCGATTCAGGCCGATAATCGATTCATCATCGTCGAGCGCCAGCATGGCGCAGCCGCCGCTATCGCCGTAAATACTCAAGATCGATCGGCTTGAGAAATGGGATGCGAACAGCCGGTCTTCCATTCGCACGCCGGCCGCCTGAACGACATCGAAAATAACCCGATGCACCTCCTCGCTCACGAACTGACCGTCCGCGGACACATCCAGAGCGCCTATGAGAGTGCGGTTCCAGTCGAAGATTGGGGTGCTCGCGCAAACTAAATGTTTGATGTTGCTGCAAAAATGGTCTTCGCCGAGGAACGCGACGGGTACGCGCTCGATAAGGCAGGTTCCCGCGCTGTTCGTCCCATGGATCTGCTCCGTCCAGATCACGCCGAGCTTGCCGCTGGTATTGTTGCGGCTCGCGGCATCGGACTCTTTGTAGCTGATGGTCACCCCGTCTGGATCCACGAATCCGAGGCTGTAGCCCGCACCCCTTATCGCGGTGAAGAGCGACTGCATCTCCGGCGCGATGAGACTGAGAGCCGGTGAAAGCACCTGCCGCCTGCGGGTGTATTCCGCCTCGGAGACGGCTTCGAGTTCGGTCTTATGGTCGGGCTTCAAGCCATAACGCGAGGAGCATCGGGACCAGGAGGCGTGGGGTTGCCTCCACTGCCCTCCTTTGGCGAACTGCGCGAATGTTCCGGATGCGAAGAGCGCAAGCCGGTCAGTCGCGCGGCGACTCGCTCCTCGCTTGGCCTGGAAGTCCGCAGGTTCGCGATACATCGTAAGATCTTGCCACAAAAAGACGGCGGACTACGCCGCTTCGACGCTGGTCTTTGTCCTGACCCCGTCTCAACAATCTCAATTAAGCGACAAGTGAAACGCCCATTGCACCGACGCGACGGCGCAACCCGCTGAAATATGGTCTCTTTTCTGATGGCACGCGCATTGCAATCGTTATCTGCAGCATGGCGCTTTAACTCAAGGAGATAGGAATGGATGTCGGCATTTTTGCAGTGCCCTTCCGGCTTCCCGATACGGGGCTGAAGCAAGGACTCGACTGGGATATCGAGGTAACCACATGGGCCGAGGAGTTCGGCTTCGCCGAAGCTTGGTACGCCGAGCACTACACCCTCGGATGGGAAAATACATGCGCTCCCGAGTTGGTGGTCGCCGCCGCTGCGCGGCATACGCGCAAGATCAAATTAGCGATAGGTGCCAATCTTCTGCCCTATCACAATCCGATCGCACTGGCGCACAGACTGATGCAGCTCGACCATATGACGGGCGGACGGCTGATCGCTGGTTTCGGCTCAGGCGGCTACGAAACGGATGCCCAGCTGTTTTCGCTCCCGGATCTTCCCGAGAGACGGAAGATCACGTCGGAAGCGATCGACGTGATCCTGGATATCTGGACCCGAGAGCGTCCCTATAAATATGAAGGGCAGTATTTCAAGGTGGACTATCCGGCGTATTCCAAGTTCTGGGGCGGACCGGCCTGGAAACCGGCGCAGAAGCCGCATCCTCCGGTGGCGATCGCCGGCATCAGCGCAAGCTCCGCGAGCCTCAAGGAGGCCGGTCGGCGGGGTTTCATACCGATGAGCTTCGACCTTGACGCGAAATATTTGCTGGGTCACTGGCAGGCCTACGAGGAAGGCGCCAAAGAAGCCGGCCTCACGGCGAACCGCAAAGATTGGCGCCTGTTCAAGACCGTCGTGGTCGGCCGAACCGACGCGGAAGCCGTGGAGATCGCTACGGCTAAGCCGGTCACGCGGGTTTTCGATGAGTTCGTTCTGCGCGTCTACGAGAAATTCGGGCTTTTGGGGTCGTTCGCTCCGGGTGTGCCGGAGAAGGATATTACGGCAGAATATTTGGCCAAAAACGTCTGGCTCGTCGGCTCGGTCGACACTGTGGTCGACAAGATCGAGAGCTTTTACCGGCAGATCGGCGGATTCGGCGTGCTCGTGACGCCGACGTTCGACTTCTTCGAGAATGTGGAAGGGTACAAGAACAGCCTTCGGCTTCTTGGCCAGCAAGTCCAGCCGAGGCTGAAACGGCTGACCCAGTGACGTTGGGCCACCGGAGCGACCGCCATGCTCTGCGTTATCGGGATTTCGGGTAGTCCGAGTGCAGCGTCGCGCACGGAAAGACTGACGGATTACGTCCTGGATCTTTTGGCCGAGCGAGGCGTCAGCGTAGGGCACATCAGGGTCCGAGAGATCCCCTCCGATGCGCTGCTGCGGGCAGACAGCTCCGATCCCGGCCTTGCGGAGGCGATCGCCACCGTTGCGGGGGCGCACGGTGTCATTGTCGCGACCCCGATCTTCAAAGCGTCGTGCTCGGGGCTGCTGAAAGCCTTTCTCGACACCCTGCCGCAATTTGCCTTCGCCGGGAAGGCCGTGATGCCGCTGGCGACGGGCGGAAGTCTCGCTCACGTCCTCGCGCTCGATTATTCGGTGCGACCCATTCTGCAATCGATGGCCCCCCGGCACATAATCCAGAGCTACTTCGTGCCTGAGTCGGCGATGCGGATCGATAACGATCAGGTATTGTTCAATTCGGAGGGTGTGGACGGCCTGATGCCCGCTCTGTCTCACTTCATCTACAGCCTGGATAACCGGCCTGAAGCTTCAGAGCTGGGTCATCCCCGCCCTGATCATATTCGAATGAGGTACCGGTAATGCCTGCCATCGCGGAGGTTGTTCATGCGCGTCTTGCCAATCGCGTCGCTTACATCACCGGCGGCGCCAGCGGGCAGGGCGCCGCCCAAGTGGAGCGGTTGGCGCGGGAAGGCGCTTACGTCTACTTCGGAGACATCTCGCGAGAAGCAGGGCTCGCTCATGAGCGAATCGTGCGGGATCGCGGTCTCGGGGTCGAGTTCATATCCCACGACGTGCGGTCGATCGCCGAATGGCAGACCGTCCACGACCTCATCGAGGGTCGATTCGGCCGGCTCGATATCCTGGTGAACAACGCGGGCGTCGTCGACCTCCTGGGCGCCGAAGAGGCGACCGAAGAGTCATGGCAGCGCACGATCGACATCAATCAGAAGGGTGTATTTCTCGGAATCAAGACGATGATCGACCTGCTCCGCAAGGGCGTCCATCCGTCCATCGTGAATACCTCGTCCATCTTCGGCCTGATCGGTGTGAATAACTACCTCGCCTACATTGCATCGAAAGGCGCGGTCGCGGCCATGACCAAGTCCGCGGCCGTCACGTATGGCCGCGACGGCATCCGCGTCAACAGCATCCATCCAGGCTATGTCGATACCCCGATGCTGGCATCGGAATTCGCGCAATTCCCCGACGGGGCTCGGGAGGCAAGCCTCGCTCTCATCCCGTTGCGGCGCTTTGCTTCTAGCCATGAGATCGCATCGGTGGTCGCTTTCCTGGTGTCCGAGGACGCCTCGTACATTACCGGATCGGAACTCGTCATTGACGGGGGGCTCCTTGCCGGTCGCTGAGGCGTCGGCGGCATCGCTTACGACCGAATCGAACGCCGATGGAGCGCCCATCACGCTCGAGGGCAGGATGGGTACGTGGCAGGTCGTTCTCACGGTGCTCGCCATGTCCGGCCCGTTGGGCGCGGTAGCGGGTGTCTTGCCGCTGGTGATCTCCGAGGGCAACGGTGCGGGCGCGCCGGGCGCCTATGCCGTCATGGGCGTGATCTTGCTGCTGTTCGCCGTCGGGTTCACGACGATGGCGCGTCATTTCCCGCGCACTGGCGCGTTTTACGCCTACATCACGGGGGGCCTCGGAAGACCGCTCGGGCTCGGTGCCGCCTATATCGCCCAGCTTGGGTATCTGACTCTTTTGGTAGGCACCTATGCCTTCTTTGCGGACCAGCTCAACGTCCTTTTGAGATCCATGTTGGGTACCGCGAACGTGCCGTGGTGGGTCTGGGCAGGCGCGCTCTGGGTTTTGGTCACCGCGCTCGGGCATTTCAACGTCGAATTGTCCGGGCGCGTGCTCAGCGCGATGATGTGCCTCGAAGTTGCGATCGTGCTGGTCTTCGATGTTCCCATGCTCTCTACCGGTGGTCCGCGCGGCTGGCAGCTCTATTCGTTCACGCCCCACGCGTTCGTCTCTGGACCCGTCGGGCTCGCGATCCTGTTCTCCAGTGCGACGTTCATGGGCTTTGAGGGAACGGCGATTTATCGTTCCGAAGTCAGGAATCCGAACAAGACGATTCCGCGCGCCACCTACCTTGCTATTTCGCTGATCGGAGTTTTCTATGTCTTGACGGCTTGGGCGCTGGTGACGTTCTATGGGGTCGACGGCATCAAGGCAGCGGCTGCCGGCAACCCTTCCGGCCTCTTCGCCGATGGTGTCGCGCACTACGCTGGGGCGTTGGTGGCGCAGGTGATGCTCTGCCTGGTTTGTACCAGCCTGTTCGCCGCGACCTTGTCGGCCCACAATCCCATGGCACGCTACACGTTCGCTCTTGCCCACGATGGTATCTATCCATCCGTTCTGGCTCGCGTACACCCGAAGCACCGGTCTCCCGCGATCGCGTCTGCCGTGACATCGTTGATCGCAGCCGCCATTCAGGTACCGTTCGTCGTGACCGGCGTCAATCCGGTGACCTTTTATTCCTGGATGTTCGCCATTGGGACCTATGCCCTGCTTCTGTGCATGGCGCTCACGTGCCTGGCCGTTATCGTCTACTTTTGGCGCAAAAACCGCGCGGAGCGTCCTTGGAACACCATCATCGCGCCAAGCTTGGGTCTCATCGGTCTGGTCATCATGCTCGGCATCAGCAGCTACTATTTCCCGCTCCTCATCGACAACAACAAGGTCTTGGCGGTTGTCTTTCAAGGTCTCATTGCCGGCCTGCTGATTCTTGGCGTCGTCCTGGCACTTATTTGGCGCCGGACGCTGCCCGCGCTGTATGCGCGGATCGGTGGAGAGGACGATCCGGGGAAGGCGTCCTCGCAGGACTAGCTTACGCGACCGTCCAGATGTGCCTGCACGAAATCCGCGCAACGTTCACCGATCATCATGCACGATGCATTGAGGTTGCCGCTGACCACGACGGGCATGATCGAGGCATCCGCCACGAATAAGCCTTCGACGCCTCGCACGTTGAGCCTCGGATCCACGACGGCCTCGGGACCGGTCCCCATCTTGCAGGTGCCGGCCGGATGATAGATGCCGATCGAGCTCCCACGCACGTAAGCGACCCATTCGTCCTCGGTCTGCACGTCAGCCCCGGGCTTGAACTCACCCTGTACGAAGGTCTTGAGAGGCTGCGTGTCGAAGACTTGTCGCAGGAGCTTGGCTCCGGCGATGAGCTTTCTCACGTCTTCTTCTTCGGCCAGCAGATTGGGCTGAATCGCCGGCGGATCGAAAGGGCTCGGGCTCGCGAGCTCGATGAAGCCCCGCGATGCCGGCCGGTGCAAGTTATTGAGGGCGGTCGCCGCCGGCTTATCGAAGAGGACCGGACCCTTTTCATCGAGGTCGTATCCGGCCGGCGTGAAATGGAATTGAATATCGCTTCGGTTGAGTCCGGCCTTGGTTCGGGCGAAGGCGAGGACGTGAGCATCCGGCGTCGATGCGGGGCCCCTGCCGAGAGCGAGCCACCAGGTCACGTACAGCAATTGATGCAGACGCGTGTTCTGAACATTGTAGGTTGGGATATTGGTCCAAACGATGTGGCTGGTGCCGGCATGGTCCTGAAAGTTGCGGCCGACCCCCTCCAGGTCGTGCTTGACCTCGATGCCGTGTTCTTTCAAGTGCGCGGCCGGCCCGACACCCGATAGCATCAGGATCTGCGGCGAGGCTAATGCGCCGGCTGCGAGCACAACCGAGCGGGCACGCAGCCTCGATACCTCGCCTCGTCTCGAGAATTCAACGCCGACCGCCCGTCCCCTTTCGATCAGTATCCGCGTGACGTGCGCCTGCGTGACCGTCAAAAGGTTGCGCTTGCCTCGCAGAGGCCGGACGTAGGCGTGATACGAGCTGCAGCGCCGTCCGTTGCGCTGGGTCGCCTGAACGTAGCCGACGCCATATTGGGGCGGGCGATTAAGATCCGCCATCCGAGGCAATCCGATCCGCTCGCATGTCTCGAGAAATGCCGTCGATAGCGGGTGGCTGACGCGTAGGTTGGACACTCCGAGAGGACCGCCGACCGCATGGTACTCATCGGCGCCCCTTTCGTTGTCCTCGGCACGCTTATAGTACGGAAGAACATTGTTGAAATCCCAGCCCGTGCAGCCTTGGGCGGCCCAATCCTCGAAGTCTTCAGGCTGGCCTCGAACGTAAAGCATCCCGTTGATCGAGCTGCTGCCGCCCAACACTTTTCCTCTCGGCATGTAGTCGCGCCGTCCTCCACGGGTCGCATCGGCTCGAGCAACGTAGCGCCAGTCATAGCGCGGATTGCCGATTGCCGTCAGGTAGGTCGCGGCCGGCATCATGACCGCGAGGCGATAGTCGGAACCACCGGCTTCGAGCAGCGCGATCATCTTGCCGCGCTCGGCAAGTCGCCCTGCGACGGCGCTTCCGCCCGAACCGGAACCGACGACTATGCAGTCAAAGACGGTGCTCATCGACATCGCGATTCGGGGAGGATTTGAAGGACGCACTCAAGGGTGGGACGAAGTCTATCAGCAAGAATTCGAAATCACCCGTCTCGATGCGAAGCTCCTCGCGATGCGAAGCTCGTCTCGATGCGAAGCTCCTCGCGATGAGACCTGCGGCGTGCTTTCGAGCGCGCTCGTGTCGCGGTCGCGAGAATTCGTCTCATCGCTGAGAAGCCTACGGCTGGTGCGTCCGCGCAGAACATGCAGTAAAACAGGTAACCCAATCTGGCACGCGCCTTGCAGCCACGAATGATGTCGTCCCCGCAGAGAACGTCGCGCGGGACGATGCACTGCTACGAAGGGAAGGCGTCATGGCGACAGGCACCTTGGTTGTATTCGACCCGAGCGGCATCGAGCCCGCGATTAATTCACCATTTTTTGCCGGCGTCGTCGAGGGCAATCCTCAGACGCAAACGGTGCGGCTTTATGGGGGTCGAGACGTCGGCACGTCCGCCGGCATCTGGCGCGCAACGAAAGGCACTTTCAAGATGGATTACCAGGTGTGGGAATTCTGCCACGTGGTTTCCGGCCGGTGCGTCATCACTCCGGCAGGGGGTGCGGCGGTGACGTTCGGTTCCGGCGACAGCTTCATTTGCGAAAAAGGCCTTCAAGGCACGTGGCAGATTCTGGAAGACATGACCAAGCACTTCGTCATTAACTTCTGACGCGCTCTTTGAGAACCGTATTCGTCACTGGAGAATGGGTATGTGGCATATGGTTAGAATCGGGTTGGTCCGTGCGGGGGCTGTGATGGCTTTGGGGGTCGCGGCGCACTCCGCAGAAATCCCCGACACCAACGACGCCCTGCAAGAGATCGTCGTGACCGCAGAGAAGCGCTCGTCCACCGTCCTCGAGACACCCATCAGTATGTCGGCGCTGAGCGGCGAGGAACTCGTCGCCAAAGGCCTCTTGAGCGTCGAGGACCTGGCGGGAGCGGTTCCAGGAATCTCGATGCGAACCGCAGGCCCCGGGCAAACCGAATACGAAATGCGCGGTTTGAGCTCCGCGGGCGGTTCCACGGCGACCGTCGGATTTTACTTGGATGAGGTGCCCTTGTCCGCGTCGGCGGTGGGCCAGAACGGGCGCACCGTGATCGATCCCGAGCTCTTCGACCTGAGCCATGTCGAAGTGTTGCGCGGCCCGCAAGGCACCCTTTATGGCGCGGGCTCCATGGGCGGGACCATCAAGCTGGTCACGAACGCGCCGCAGCCTGGCGCATTCGACGCGGCGGCTTATTTGAGCTCGAGCGACACCAAACACGGCAGCGTAAACGGCGCCGGCAGCGGCATGCTCAATCTCCCGATGGGCGAAATCGCCGCGCTGCGCCTCGTAGCCACGGAGCGGTATGTGAGCGGATGGATCGATCGCATTGTGATCGCGCCGGGCAAGTTCCCGGCACCCACCAACCCGGCGCCAGCGACCTCGCCCTACGGGGCCTGCCTCAACTATTACTGCACGCGCGGCGATGTAGAGGACGCCCCGGTGCAGACCGATGTAAAAGGATCCAATCTCGAGCGATTTTCATCGGCTCGGGCGGCGTTTCTGGTGAAGCCGACCGACGGCCTCTCGATCACGACCACCCTCATGTATCAGAGAATCGATGCGGACGGCTATAACAACGATCAATCGCCTCCGGGGGGCCTCGCCATCTATCAGCCATATAACCTGCCGGAGCCCTATTACGACTCCTTCAAGTTGGCGAGCCTCGTGCTCGATTACGATTTTGGCCTGGCAACGCTCACTTCGGCCACGAGTTACTGGCGACGCTTTGTTTATCAATCGACCGATTCGACCGAGGCGCTGCAAAACATCTTCAACACGACGGACTTCATAGAGAACCTATACGTCGAAGAAGATCCCACCACCCAGGTGAGTCAGGAGTTGCGTCTGGTCTCGAACGCCCAAGGTGCTTTTCAATGGGTCGCGGGTCTTTACGCTGCGGACCTTCACTCCGGCTACGTCACCTTCAACCAAACGCCCACCTATGCAAACGCCATGACCTGCACACCGAGCGGCCCGACCGCAGGCTCTTGCGGTCCCGGGGGCGTTCTCGTCAACGTCAACAATGGCGGCGCAGCTGCAAATCCCAACGGCATCATCTTCAACGATAACAACCTGAACGTCATGAAGCAGTCGGCGATCTTCGGCGAGGCCTCCTATAAATTCACGCAATTCTTGAAACTTACGGCTGGCTTGCGCTTCTTTCGCTTCGATGTGCATCAGATCTCGAACTCCTGCGGAGTGGGCACGCAGACAGGGAACGCCTCGTGTGTCGACGCAGCGGTCGCCGGGAGCGGCACCAATGTACTTCCGAAGTTGAACCTCGCCTATACACCCGACGAGGACCTCACCGTCTACGGCACAGTGTCGAAAGGCTCGCGGCCGGGCGGCGTCAATATTCCGATTCCGCTTCCAACCACGCCACAGCTCGAGGCGAACCCGAGCGCGTACAACTGCGGGTTGCCGCTTGCGAATCGGTTGAACCCCTCGTTACCCATTCCTCCCGGTCTTGTCTACGTCACCTCCCAGCCGTCCTATTTTGCGCCGGACTCGGTCGTGAGCTACGAGGTCGGGGAGAAATCGCGTTTCGCTGAGCGCCGGATCAGCTTCAACGCCGATCTCTTTTACGTCAAGTGGACCAACATTCAACAGGCGCTCGCCGTGACTTGTGGCTATCTTTTGAATGAGGACGTGGGTAACGGCCGCTCGTACGGGCCCGAGGCGGAACTTTCCGCGACGGTCGCGCCCGGCCTCAACGTGGATCTGTCCGCCGCCTACACGAACGCGGAAGTCACCGAACCCAAGCCGCACACCGGCGTGACCGCGGGCACCCTCATCGACAATGTCCCCAAGTATACGGGTACCGCCGCGCTCAACTACGAGCGAGTGGTTGCCGAGGGCTATAAGGCGCGATTTCGCCTCGCCGCCTCGATGGTGGGGCCCATGGACGATGTCGCCTACTATCGGGAAACACTCCCATCGCACACGTTCCTCGACGGCCGCGCCGGCATAACCCGAGGGAAATGGGTCATCTCCCTCTTCGGCACGAATCTCACCAACCGCATCGCGCCGTTGACGATCAATAACACGACGTTCGCGTGGCAGCAGCCAACGATCACCCGCGTCACCCTCCCCCAACCGCGCACGATAGGCGTCGATGCGAATGTCGCGTTTTAGAACCCGCCCGATCCGTTGCCCTACTCGCCTACGAACTTCGCGCCGGTTCGATAAATATAGTGCTCCATCTCGCGCAATTGCAGGCTGAGACGCCGTTGGACTCTGTGTGTGACCCGCATGATCGCTCGCATGACTTTGTAGACGACCTGCGGGGACCGGTCGATAAGAGTTTCGAAATCGCTTCGTGCCAAAACCAGCACCTCCGTCGGACCGTTGGCGATAAGAGCAGCGAAGCGCGGCTCGTCGTCCATGAACGACAATTCACCAACGAGATCACCAGGCTCAAGCCGATAGAGCAGCCGCCGGCCTTGATCCTTCGACACTTGCACGACTTCGATGTGGCCCGTGACGACGACATGGAGCTTGCTCTCGCGAGATCCTTCCGGCAGCAGCACTTCCCCGTCCTTGAGCTCGCGGATCGTTAAAACGCCGGAAAGCAGCTCTATTTCCGAGGGCGAAAGTTCACTCGCGAGAGCACTGTCCCGCACTGCATCGATAACCGTTGTCATGGAACCGATCCTCTCTGGCTCGAAAGACTGCCGGACTGTAGCGATTATGAGGTCGTCCACGCGCTTCGTCGAGAACCGCGGGGGCAGGCTCTAGAAGAACCGGCCGAGCCCCATGCGCTTGAGCCCGCGCCGGTAAGCGATCGAGCTCGCATCCGCGGGTATGTGCATCTCCGCGGTGGGATCCAGCGGTAAACGCGCCGGGCGTTGGGATTCGACGATCCGACGGTCTTCCTCGAAGATTTTTAGGTTGAAGGCGTGCGCATCTTCGACGGGCAGGTGCTTGTCGAAGTTTCGTACGATGGGCACAAACAGCCGGGTCTTGCGCGCCGACACCGGCGAGGCGGCGTTCATGATGACCAAGCGTCCGCCCTCCGGGAAATGAATGGTGAGAGTGGCGGTGAATGGTAAATGGACTTCGAAATGTCGCAACCATTCGAAATCAGGGGGTGCGCGCCCATCGACCCCGATGGGATAGTTGCCGATGTTGCTGCGGTAGTCCGCGTGAAAACCGTGCGGGGTTTCCACGGTGCCGTAACGCCTCACTTCCGCTTTCTCGGGGTCGGCAAATGTTGCCGTGTGTATCCACGCAAAGTGGGCGACATCGATGAACCCTTCGAGCTGGCGGCCTGCGAACCCGAGAATGTCGAAGTTCGGACAAATAATTTGCTGGAAGTCTGGGTCGTCCCAATACGGCATGGACGGGATGTCGGGCGCCGCGTCCGCCGTCGGCGCCAAACAGACCCAGACGAGGCCGTACCGCTCGACCGCAGGATAAGTCGTCAGTTTGAGCTTTGCCGGAATCTTGAGGCCAGGATCGGACGGGATCCGGTTGCATTGGCCGCCCATGCCGTAGCGCAGCCCGTGATATGCGCAAATGATGCCGTCGTCGTCGTGAGTTCCCAGAGTCAGGGGCACACCGCGATGCGGACAAAGGTCCCGCGCGACCACCAACTCACCTCGTGCCCGGTACGCAACGAGTGGTTCGTCGAGCAACGTCGCCGGGTAAGCGGCGAGTCCCACGTCCGCGGCCTGCGCAATGGGATACCAGTGACGGGCAAGCAGTTGCCAATCGCCGGCGTCGAAAGTGCAAGGAGCTGGAGGCGTCGAGTCCCCATCCATCGTCTCACCTCGCGGTGTCAATGCGGCAACTCTAAGGGTAGAGTGTGTTGCATGCAATTAGATTTAACGCACTGTGTCGTTGCAAAAATGAGAGCGGGTTAGAGTGTTGCCTTTCTCGCGATTTTCCCGCTATTTCATCGAGGTGTCGCGCCACGGCAGCTTGCGCAAGGCGGCGCAGGCCCTGCATGTCGCGGCGTCGTCCATCGACCGGCAAATTCTGCATGCCGAAAAGGAACTCGAAATTCGGCTTTTCGAGCGGCTGCCCTCGGGGCTCAAACTGACCTCGGCGGGCGAATTGTTGCTCGATGACATGCGCCGATGGCGCAAAGACTATGGGCGGACCCTTCAACGTGTCGACGACTTGAAGGGACTGAAGCGCGGGCACGTCGGGATCGCCGTCATCGACGCGCTGAGCGAAGGCTTCGTCGCCCGCACGATTGCGGAATTGGGCGAGGAACGTCCACTCTTCACGTTCGACGTCCGCGTCCTCGAGAACAGTGCGGTCGCGGAGGCGGTAATCACCTCGGAGGTGGATTGCGGTGTGATGCTTGACCCCATCGAGAGTCCATCCCTCAAGATCCGCGCCCGGGCGGAGATTCCGATCGGCATGGCCATGCGGCCGGACCATCCGCTGGCGCGCGAGTCCTCGCTGACAATAAGTCGCGCGCTGGTGGGCTATCGGCAGATCGTCGCCGCCGCACCTTTGATCGTCCATGAACGCGCCAAACGGCTGTATGCACCGTATCAGGCGAATAGCGACCAGATAGTGTCATGCAATGATATTCGAATGATCCGCTCGCTGATTCGCGCCGGTGCGGGAATCGGCATTCTGAGCCTCATCGACCTCGCCATGGACGTCGACGAAGGCCGCTTGACCTTTGTCCGTCTGCAAGGCCGTCAAACCAAACCGCTGACGCTTGCGCTCTGCATCGCGCCGCATCGGCAGTTATCGCAGGCCGCTCAATCGGTCATCGACCGACTCGCCCTGGCGCTCGGCCTGATTGCCTGACCGCCGGCTCCAAAAATCGAGATATGAGCGCCGCTGATTCGTATAAGTGCGCCAGCGCACCGAAGAATTCATGCAGTACGCATAGCTTGAGCATTGGATTTCTTTGGAGCTCCGCACAAAATGAACCCAATCACCGCCTTTTTGGTTTTTACCTTGCTGCTCGCCGCCGCCGGCACGGGCTACTTCGTCAATTTGTATCTCGGTACCGCACTCGTCATAGTCGCGGCGTTGGTCGGGATGTCGCTGAAGATGGCCAATGTGTGGCAGAAGTTCGTGATCTTGAGAATGGGAAAGCTGCAAAGTGTCAAGGGGGCAGGCCTCTTTGCCATCATTCCGGTGCTCGATGCCGTCGTCGCCGTTATCGATGGGCGCATTCAGACAACAGGTTTCAATGCGGAACAGGCGCTCACCAAAGACACGGTCCCGGTGAACGTCGATGCCATCATCTTCTGGCACGTGCATGACGCCGAGAAGGCTGCATTGGCAATCACAAACTACCGCGAAGCGATTGATCGGGTGGCGCAGACCTCGCTGCGCGAGATGATCGGCTCCTCGATGCTCGCTTCACTGTTATCGGATCGCAAGGATGCGGATGAGCAATTGAAGATTGAAATTGGCCAGAAGACCGCCCCTTGGGGCATCTCGGTGAGTTCAGTGGAAATCCGCGACGTCGCGATCCCAGTGGCTCTGCAAGACGCTATGTCGCGTCAAGCACAGGCCGAGCGTGAGAAGCAGGCGCGGGTGATTCTGGGATCCGCAGAGGCGGCAATCGCCGGCAGATTTGTCGAGGCCGCGAATATTTACGCCGGGCACCCCGAGGCGCTGCAACTTCGGGCAATGAACATCATCTATGAGACCACGAAGGAGCGGGGGGCGACGATCCTTATGCCGAGCTCGATGGTCGACAGCATGAATCCCTATGGGAATACCCTGGCCCTTGCGCTCGCCGGCAATGAGGCGCTGCGGAAGCCAGATAGCGCGCTGAAGGTCGCAGACCTGCCCCGACCTGCAGCCGCGGCCTGACTGACTGACCGGCCGCGCGATCCCCTCCGGCCGCGCCTATCAGCCGCCGTCCTCTTCGATGCTCTAGGACTCGGCCGAGTCATCATAGTAGAATAAAAGCACGAGCCGGCCCTTCGGCAGCCCATGTCATCCAGAGTAATGGATACGGGAATCATTCACCCCTCTCGCGCACCAGAGAACATTCATGAGCGAACATCTTCATCACAAGCTGGCGGTACTCCATCAGAATCTGCTCCACGGCAAACTACCGCGAAGCGTGCGCTGGGCCGAGGCTGTAGAGCTCGTCGAGCATCTCGGTCAGGTACAAACGCAGGGCGGCGAAGAGTTCACATTCATCATAGGTAGCAAACGCGAGTCGTTCAGACGCCCGCACAACACGGACTTGGGGATCGATGAGGTCTCGCGTCTGCGTAAATTCCTGAAAACCGCGAGCGGCGACGAATCCGCCGAATCGCAGACGGGCCAAAGTCCAACGACCGTGGTCGCCATTGATCATCATGCGGCACGTGTGTTTCATGACGTGGACCTCGGCCGAGATCAGTCGGAGGTCGCTATCAAGCCCTACGATCCGCATCACTTTCATCACCATTTGATTCATCGGAAGGAGGCGCATTACGAGGGCGATCGGGCTCCCGAAGAAACCTCCTTCTACAAGGAAATCGCCGAGGCGTTGGTGCCTGCGAAGGAGATCATCCTCATAGGGCATGGAGTCGGCAAAAGCAGCGCCGTCGAAGTTCTGATCGAATACCTGCGGAAACACCGTTCCGATATAGCGGAGCGAGTCAAAGCGACCGAGATAGCGGACCTCTCTGCACTGACCGAGCCTCAGATCGAGGCTTTGGCCCGGAAGGTCTTAAGCGCCCATGGAAGCGCCTGAGATCGGATCGACCCTCGATCGGCGGAGCACTAAGTACCCGGAGCCGCCAAGATGTAATAGAGCGTGCCCGCGACCACGATCGTGACCGGTAATGTCAGCGCCCAGGCAATGACGATGCGCGAGATCATTTTGTACTGCAAGCCGGCGCCTGCCGTGACCATGGTGCCCGCGATCCCGGAGGTCACGATGTGCGTGGTGCTCACCGGCAGCCCGGTAAAACCCGCAACGCTGATCAAGGCGGCCGAAACAAGCTCCGCCGATGCTCCTTGCGCCGGCGTGAGGTGAAGCTTGCCCAGCCGCTCGCCCAGCGTCGTCACGATCCGTTTATAGCCGATCATGGTGCCGACTCCAAGGCATATTGCGCTCAGCAGTCTGACCCACAAAGGAGCGTACTCGACCGGCTTGCCGAGACGTTCGGCCAGCTCGTGGGCTTGCTTCTTCTTGTCCTCGCCGATGCCTGGTGCCTCCTCCGCGTGTTTGAGCTGCGATATCACCTCGTATACGTCGTCGCGTATGGAGGCTCGCCATTGCGCGAGTGCGGGCTTCGGGCCGGCCTCGAGCCGCGGTCGCTCGGCGGTTGGGTCGGCCGTGCCGTTCGCGGGCTGCTTTTCCGCTTCCTGCTCGATCGCCCTCGCGAACCCAAGCGCGGCCTCTTTGCGGTCGTCCCCGTAATCCCTTATTAGAGGCGCCGCGTCGCGCATGATCGCAGCCATGTCACGGAGCGACACGTGGGCATCCGGATTCAAGGCATACGTCGCCGGAAACAGGCCGATGATGGTGAGCATAATGAGCCCGATGCTCTTCTGGCCATCGTTGGTGCCATGCGCGAAACTCACGCCGCTGCACGTTAGAATCAATATGACCCGCATCCACCAAATCGGCGGCTTGTCCTTCACCGGTTCGTACAGATGCGGATCGTGGAGAAGTCGTCGGCACAAAAAATACAAGGCGCCCGCCAACAAAAACCCCAGCAGCGGCGAGACGGCCAGCGATTCCAGCACTTTCCAAATCTGACCCCAGTGCACACCCTGCGAGACGCTTCTCGAGCGCACGAACGCATTGCCAACCGCGATGCCTACCAGCGAGCCGATCAAGCAATGAGAGCTGGAATTGGGCAAGCCGAACCACCACGTACCGACATTCCAGAAAAGCGCCGCCATGAAAAGCGAAACCAGCATGGCTACCGCCGGTCCTCCGTCGGGCGGCGACAGCACCTCGGCCGGCAGCAACTCGACCAATGCGTAGGCAACCGCGATGCCGCCCAGCATGACTCCCACGAAGTTCATGACACCTGAAAGTACGACCGCCTGAACCGGTGCGAGCGACTTCGTGTAAATGACTGTGGCGACCGCGTTCGCCGCATCGTGAAAGCCATTCGTCGCCTCGAAGGCGATTACCATCACCAGCGCGAATATGAGAAGACCGAAGGCCAGCGCAGAAGCCGGATCGAGGTGGCTCAGCATGAGATGATGGGACTATTTTGTTCCGTGCTCATCGATGTGCATTTTTCTCGTGATACTCCGCTGCTTTTTTTGCCATGGGTGTGTCCCTCGGGCTTTCGCTACGGCCAGCGGGTTAAATTTGCAATTCAGACCGGTGCTCGACGTGGCTTCCTCCGATATCGATGGCGAGAATGTGCGTGCGGCGCGGTTTATTCATGTGGCGGCGATCGTGAGATCCACAAACGAGTCAGGGCATGTTGAACGAGCTCGCGTCGGCCGCGATGCGATCCGCCAACTTCCCCAAGAGGTCACTCCAGGCATGGGCAACCGCTGCCGGGTCGCCCGAACTCATGGAGCTGCGCAATTGCGCGGCGCTGCGTTTCGCGCCCTCCGCGTCCCCGGATGGAACGATAGTCCAGCTCGCGTGCATCGATGCTTCCGAGGCGACGATGTCGAATTCCAGAATATCGACGTTGACGCCCAATGCGACCTTCGGCTTGGGCAGTCGCGGATAAATGACATCGCCCGGCGGCAGCCGCAGATCCAAATCCTCGGATAAGGCCTGCCTGGCGATTTGCGACAGCGGCGCGGCCCAATGATCGAAGTCACTGATCTGCAGTGTCCCAGCCGCCGACGGCTTTAGAATCTCGATGCGATCCCAACCGGCGGGCAGGCTCAGCGTGTCGACGCGAAGCGCGGGTGCGTGATAGACGTCTATGTGCGAGATAGGCGTGGCTGGAGCAAGCGTGAAAATGCGCGTCGGGGCACTGCGGCACCCGCAAAGTGCCGCTGCGGCGGCACATCCGGCCAACCACCAACTTGCTCTGACGTTGTTCATTTCTCGGGCCTCTTACCGCGAATCAGTGCCTCAGGATGCCGATCGAGATAATCGGTGAGCGATTTGATCGATCGTGCAGCTTCGGTAATCTGGCGGATGGCTTCGGGTAGGCTGGCATCCTCGTTGGGACCTCCGCTTTCCGCGATCTGGCGCAAGGCGGTCGCCGTCCCCGACAGCTCGGCCGCTGCATCGTTGAGTTTGCCGATCAGCGGACCGATTTGCGGCTGCACGTCGTGGAGCAGCTTATCGATCGACGTCAAGGTCGAGTGCAGGTGCGTCAGGCTGTCCTTGAGCTCGGGGGAGGACATGAGCCTGTCGAGATTGCCGGTGATTTTCTTGAGGTTCGCACCGATGTCCTCGAGCGGAACCGCATCGAGCTTGTTGAGGAATACATCCGCCTTCGCGGTGATATCGTCGAAGTTGCTCGAGCCCGGTGCGCTCGGGAAACGCGGGATGTCACCGTCGGTGAGGAGTTGCGCCGCCGGCGCGCCGGGTGAGCGCACCAGTGCGATCGACTGATCCCCGAGTACCGGGGGGGACTGTTGCAGTCTCGCACGATAGCCAAGATGGATGAGACGCGTGAGCGCAGTATCGGTAATCGCCCGCCAATCGTCGGTCGTGCTCTGTGCTACCGCGCCGGGATCGAGGTGCATTTGCTGTGGGTAGAGCACCGCGGTCGCGATCCCGTAGGGAGCGCCGGTGCGCTGGTTATAAGCCAATCGCGTGGACTCGACTTCGCCGATTTGATATCCGAGCAGCGTGACCGCGGAAGTCTCGTCGAGTACGCCCGCGTCGCCGTCAAACGCGAATTCGTAACGCACCGTGGGTCCCGACAAACCTTGGCGCGCGGCATTATGCGAGGAGTACAACGAAAACTCCGTATCCGCCGGGCTTGGCGGATCGCCGACATTGGTCGTTTCGACCTCCAAGTCGATGCCGCCCGCTAGGAGGGTGCTCAAGGGCGCCAAGTTCGCAGTAATGCCACCGCCCGCGAACGAGAGCCGTAACGGACTTATCTTCCAAAAGCGGGCGCCACGACGGATGAGCGAGTCGTACGGCTGATTGATGAACGCCTGCAAGCGAAACCCCTTATCGCCATCGAATCGGATCGCGATGACTTTGCCGATGGCTTGCCCGTGGAAGAGCACGATGCTGCCTTCGTGAATGGAATTGAGGGAATGGGCGCGTAACGAGTAACGGGTCCCCTTGTCGCCCGGCAGAATCAAAGGCGCCTGGTCCAGCCCCTCAAATCGGTCTGCGGGCTCGCCTCCCTCGCCGGGCGCATAGCCGATGGCGACTCCGGAGACCACAGCTTTGAGCGAGCTCAGATCGGAAAGGTTCGGATTGGCTCCTATCAGCCAGAAACGGGCATTACTGTTCAGACCGCTTTTTGCCGCCGGCACCAGCCGCAGATGGAAGTCCAACCGCCGGCCGTCCGCGCTTGGCTCGATCTTGGTCAATTGGCCCGCTTCGACGCCCTGATAAAGCACCTTGGTCACACCCGGTTTGGCGCCGGCGGCCCTGGTGAAAGTGACCGTGACCACTTCGCCACGGTTGAGCAAAGCTCGAACGCCGAGGTAGCCCACAATGGCCAGGGCAGCGAGCGGGATCCCCCACACCAAATTGGGCCAGATTGTGCGGCGGCGGCCCGATTCCGGAGCGTTGCCAGAGGCCTCGGCTTGGTCTTCCGGGGTACTCATCGATTCTTCTCCGCCGCGTCCCACATCCCGCGCGGATCGAACAGTTGCACCGCCAGCGTCGTCAAGATGACCACCGCGGAGAACGGAACCACCGCAGGTTCGGCATGGCCGTCGATGAGCGCGTTGAACTGTAAAACGGGCACGAAGCAGGCGATGGTGAGGGGATCCACCATGGACCATCGACCGATTTCCTCTACCACGCGATAGACCCGGGTCTTGCCCACCAGAAATCGACACGAGCCGCACAAGGCCGACGAAGCACACCATGCCAATCCGAGCATCTTGAGCAAAGGAATGGTGAAACTCGCGGTAAATACCAGCGCGGCCAATCCCAGCAGATGCGATCGAACGAGATCGATGACTCCGCCGAGCACCGTGTAAGAAGTGGGCCTGAGGTCGATCGGGATGGTGGCGATCGGATAGATATTTGCGGGCAGATACATGAGGCCCGCGGCCAACAGAAGGGCCATGGAGCGCGAGTAGGGATTTTTCTTGCGCGCGGTCACGACAGCGTGACAGCGCGGGCAAATAGCTGCTCCTTCCGCCCGCGGCATCACCAGTTCGCAGCTCAAGCACACCATGCTCGGCCCCTGAATCGAGCGGCGGTCCGGGCTTATCAAACGCCAGACCCGTCCCTTGTCGAGCGTTGCCCGGGCCACCAATGACAAAAGACCGGCGATAATGAAACAGATGGCGCCGGCGCCGAGCGTCACCTCGAGCGACGATCGCAGTCGGAAATAGGCGACCATGAGGCCGAGGAGGAACACGTCGAGCATCGCCCAAACCTGAAGCGCATTACAAAGTCTGAATGCCTGCCTCTGCCATGCGGGTCGGCGTCCCTGCCGCAGTGTCAGGAGCACCGCAGTCAATGCGCCGAAACGCATCAATGGGAAGGCCAGCACGAACATGAACATACAAAGCGCGAGCAGAGGTGAGCCGTCTCGCCAAACGACGGAGACGCTCATGGGCAAGTAGCTCGTTCGGGTGCTGCCGAGCGCAGACGCGATGAGGAAAGGCGCGGTCCAGGCCGGAATCAGCATCAACATGATGGCCGCTGAACAGGCCAATGTCGCATCCAAACTTTTCCCGGCGCTGTGCTCCAGCTGGGTCTTACAGCGGGAGCAGAATACGATCTCGCGTCGTGCTACCGGCGGCTGAATCTGCAAAAGCCCGCAATTTCGACATTCTGCGAGATGGGGCTGCGCGTTGTGGCTCGGCGTAAGGGTCGAACCGGAACGAAAGGCCAGCATCATAGTGAGGGAAAACCATGTAACATTTACATTGGCCTCGATACCGATGCCTTATCGCAAAACGATAGGCTGATGATACTGTAACGCGAGCTTATCAGACCAAGCTCGAATCCTGCCTCGATTGGGCCAAGTCCGCCAAATCAGTTGTGCTTGATGTATTTTGTGTACTGCTGATGGGTCAGAGAGTTATAGAGCGTATCGATGAAGGCATCGGTGTCGACGAAATCATTGGAATAAGTCGCGCTCCAGGCGGCTAGCAGCTTTTCCTTCTTCATCTGATCGAGTGTCTTGCCGGCCTTGATTGCCTTGTCGATCGTCGCGGATGTGCCTTTCAGCATCTTGACGTATTCGCGTACTTCCGCCACGTTCGACACCTCGCCGTGCCCCGGAATGATTTTCACGTCCGGCGGCAGCCTCTCGATCGTGCCCTCGCATGCTTTGATCATGCCCTCGACGCTACCCCCCGCTTGCACGTCGATGAACGGAAAGCCATATCGCACATAGTCATCGCCCATGTGCACGACGTTGGCCTTCGAGAAGAAAATGATCGCGTCTCCGTCCGTATGACCGGCGGGATAATGCAGTGCCCGCACATCCTCGCCGTTCAGATGCACCGACACATCATGGTCGAAGGTAATGACAGGCAAAGCGGCCTGCTCGGCGGGCGGCATCTCGAAATGTACCGTTGCCCCATTGCCGGCGGAGGCACCGGTCGCGAGACGTGTACGCGCGTTGTCGTGCGCGATGATCGTGGAGCCTTGGGTTGCGAAAGCCGCATTCCCGCCGGTGTGATCGTAGTGATAGTGCGTATTTATGATGAAACGCACTGGCTTGTCGGTCACGCCGATGCCCTTGAGGGCGGCCGCAATCTTGGTTGCGAGCGGTGCGTACTCGTCGTCGACGAGTACGATTCCGTCCTCACCCACCAACGCGGCTATATTACCGGCATCGCTGGCCTGGAGCATGTAGACGGCGCCGGCGACCTTCGTGACCTTGATCTCGGCGTTGCGGAGATCCGGCACCGGCTGAGGTGTCGCCGTGAGCGGCGCGATCAACAGTGTGAGGACGGCGAAGAGACGGCTACGAATGCTGAGCACCTCATAAAGCCCGTGGCCGCTATGCTAACACGAGGTTGCGCGCATGCGCCGCCGGCGGTTGGGCTCGAAAAACGTTTGCCGTTTCCAGTTGATTTGGTAAAGTCGAATCGCCTCCGGCCATAAGGTAGGCTTCGCGTGCCCCTCGATCCGGGACGATTCCCTCTCATTCTTGTGGTCTCGACGTTTGCCATCTTGCAAGCTTCGCTTTGCTTGGCCTCCCCCAAGGCGAGTCGCCTCGCGCCTGCCGACGTGGTGATCACCGACGCGATCATCTACACGGCCGACGCGCACCGAACTATGGCGCGCGCGCTCGTGATTGGTGCGGGAAAATTGTTGTACGTTGGAGAGGAGAGCGGCGCGCTTGCCTTCATCGGCCCCCACACCCGCATCGAGCGGTTGCAGGGCCGATTGGTACTGCCGGGTCTCGTCGACTCGCACATTCACCCCACCTATATCGCCGATGAGGACGTCTGCGACCTCGAGAATCGCGTGGTCACACTCCGCGAGCTCGCGGCCTTCGTGCGGGGATGCGTCGAGCGTTATCACATCGCCTCGGGCGAGTGGGTAAGTGTCCGCGAATGGGACTTCATGCACGGTAACCAGCCGGATCCCGAGTATCCGACGCTGCGCTCCGCGCTCGATGCGGCGACCACGGCGAATCCGGTGCACCTGCTCGGGAACGACGGGCATCACTCGGCCTTCAACAGCTTGGCTCTCTCGCGCGCGCGAAATAACGCGGGCCGGCCGGTTGGACTCTCCCGGGCGACACTCGCCACGGATTTTGCGACCGACCGACTGCTCGTGGGAGTCGACGCCAACGGGGAGCCTGACGGCGGCATCACGGAAACGCTACAAGCTGCAATCGACGGGCCCAAGGAGTACGCCTCGCAGCGAGAAGACTTCGCGTTGCTGATGCGTGCACCCGAGCGCGTCACGAAGCGACTCAATAGCGTCGGCATCACCGCGGTACTCGACGCGATGGTGCCGCGGAGGAATCTCGCTTTCTACGATCTGCTCTCGAGCTCGGGGCATCTTACCGTGCGCGCCTGTCTTGCGCAGTTCTACGACCCGGAGGATTTTCGCGGCGCGGATGGAGCGGTGGATTTCGACCGGATGCTGACCCAGGCGACCGCAACGCGCGCCAAGTACGCGCGCCGCAAGCTTTTGCGCGCGGACGTCGTGAAGCTGTTTGCCGACGGCGGCCTCGAGGGCAATCCATACGCCACCCCTCCGACGCTGCCGAACGGTGCCGTTCTGCGGCCGTTCCTGCAGCCGCGTTTCGGCCGAGACGCCGGCGGACATGCCGTCCTGACGGGATATGTCGACACGGATGCGCCGGCGTGCCAGGCGGTCCATTCACAGCCGGACCGGTATACGGCGCCGGACGCGATAACCGATTTCATCGCGAAGAACGGCTATCATCCGGCGCAATGCCGGATCAGCGACGGCGAACTTGCGCATCCGCGCGAGGACATCCTCGAGTTCGTGAAACGGTTTCACCTGGCTGGATTCGCGCTGCATATTCATGTGATCGGTGATCGCGCCGCGCGCACGGCAATCGACGCCATCGAGGCGGCACGCGCGGCGGGTGGACCGGATCTTCATCGAGACGGTCTCGCGCACCTGCAGCTCGCGCACCCGGATGATGTCGCGCGCATCGGCCGTGATCGGCTGTACGTTGCGTTCACCTACTCATGGGCCTACACCGATCCTGAGTACGATCTCATGGTGACGCCCTTCCTCGAGCGGGTACGCGGCACGGCCGTCACGGAGCTCGTGTGGCCGGGCAGTTACTTCTACGCCAACGGGTATCCGGTGCGCGGGGTCCGGGACGCCGGCGGCATCGTGGTCGGTGGCTCGGATGCGCCCGTCGACACCCGTGATCCGCGACCCTTCATCAACATGGCGAAGGCGGTCAGTCGTCGCCGAAACGGCTTACCCCCGCTCAACGCGGAGCAGAGCATCACCATCCGCGACGCGATCGACTCGTACACCATCAGCGGCGCGCGCTTTCTCGGCTGGGCCGATGAAGCAGGTTCGCTCGAGCAAGGCAAGTCGGCCGATTTCACGGTATTGGATCGCAACATCCTTGCGCTCGCGGATGCGGGCCATGTCGAGGACGTCGAGAACACTCGAGTGCTCGAGACCTGGTTCTTGGGCAAACCGGTATACGTATACAAGGACTGACGGGAGAAGGGAGGCAGGAACGCGCCGTTGCGCCGGCATCGTGCCGGATGCGAAGGCGCGAGTGGAAAGTGTTGACTAACTATTCTAAATGGGGATCTCGCTATGAATCGTACTCGCCACTTCATGCTCTTGGCAGCCGGCTCGATCTTTGCATCACCACTCGCGTATGCCCAGTCGCCGGCGGGCGGCGAGTCGCAGGCCTCATCCACGAGCCTCGATGAGGTCGTCGTCACGGCGCGCAAGCGCTCGGAGACCTTGGCCGATGTCCCCATCAGCGTCACCGCGTTCACGGAGCAATCGCTCGAGCGGCTCAATATCCGCTCCTTCGACGACTACGCGACACAGACGCCGAACCTGTCGTTCTCCTACGGGACGGGCGAGCTCAGCTACGGCGGTACCCGCACCCCCGCGATTCGCGGTATTTCCGGCGAAGGCACAGTCGGCGTGTACATCGACGATACCCCCGTACCCGACACCATCGACCCACGCGTGGTCGACATCGCGCGCATCGAGATCCTGAAAGGGCCGCAAGGGACCTTGTTCGGGCAGGGATCGCTCGGCGGAAACCTGCGGATCATCACCGTCGAGCCATCGCCGACCGATCCCAACATTCATTTTTCTGCGCGCATGGGCGCGACCTCGGGCGGCGGAAGTCCGGATTACGGGGTCGATTTTGCGGGAAGCCAAGCTTTGATCAGCGATGTCCTCACGGCCCGTATCGTCGGATTCATAGACCACACGGCAGGCTTCATCACCCGCACTTTTCCGGAGGCGAACGGCTCGACGGGCTACGAGAACAATCAGGGCGCGACGTTCTCTTACGGCGGCTCTCTGTCGCTTCTCTGGAAGCCGATCGATCAACTTAGCATCACCGCACGCGTCATGTACCAGATGACCGAGGACCACGGGTGGCCTGCCCCGTACGCGCCCTTGCCGGCATTTGCGGTGACATCGCTCATCATGAATCAAGTGGCAAACATCCAGGAAGGTTCTTCCGACCACTGGACGCTGCCCTCGATCACGATCAATTACCAGGGCCCCGGGTTCACGCTCGTCTCCTCGACCAGCTATTTCGATCGGGACATCTTGAACACCGAGGATGCCTCCGAGGGCACGCAATGGGCGTTCGCCAATTTCGGGTTGGGAACGGTGCCGGCCAAGACTCCCTTTCCGTGGAACGAGAGCCTTCCGCAACGCAGCGAGACCAACGAGACGCGCGTCTCGTTCGACCCCTGGCATGGCTTGAGCGGAATCGTCGGCTTTTACGTCTCGCAGCAGTTCTCGAACGAGGTCGACAACGGCAATTCCATTCCGGGCATATCCGCGTTGACGAGCTTCCCGGGGTACTGCCCGAACGGCGGCACGACCTGCCCGACGTACGGCAGCAATGTGGTGTGGTACTCGCAATACCCATTGAACAAGCTCGACGAAGCCGGCTTCGGTGAGCTCTACTACGATTGGGAGCGCCTGAATTTCACCGTGGGGATGCGCTACTTCAAAGAACGGCAGTCGGAAACCAGCGTCGACGCGGGCGCGCTCGATGAGGCTTACATTGCAAACAATCTCGGCACCGCGAGCGAGCATGGTATCTCGCCCAAGGGTGCGATCTCGTACAAGTTCGATCCCAACAACATGGTCTATGTGTCGGCTGCCAAGGGATTCCGTGCGGGCGGCCTCGGCCAGGCGCTCATCCCCGAGTGCGGAAGTATCTTGACTCAGCTCGGCGTCGAGCCCTACCAGCCGATTCGCTACAAGCCCGACACCGTGTGGAACTACGAGGTCGGCGGAAAATCGCAGCTCGCGGATGGGCACTTGGTGCTCTCCGGCGCCTTGTTCGAGATGAAGTGGAACGATATTCAGCAGCACTTCACCGTACCGGTCTGCTTTCTCGGCATCACCGAGAATGAAGGAGCGGCGCGCGCGCGCGGCGGCGAGCTCGAGCTCACCGGCCGTCCGCTCGATTTTCTGGAGGTGCGTGCGGGCATCGGCTACGTCGATGCGCGCATTACCGAGCAGGGTCTGGCGATTCTGCCGCCGGTCGGATCGCGGGTTGCGCAGATCCCCGAGGCGACCGAGAATTTCAGCGCCACGATCACCCACCCGATCACGGCAAACTACGTGGGGTTCATCACCGGAGATGTGAACCATACGGGCTCGAGCGACTCTTACACGGCCTCGCTCGGGTATCCGCTCGTGCGTGCGGGCTATACCCTGGTCAACGGCAGCTTCGGCGTGCGCTTTAACAAGTCTGAATTATCCCTCTACGCGGCCAACATCACCAACCAGCATCCGAACCTCGGGGACATCAACCCGGCCGGCTACGTGGCGCACACGAGCCTCGCGGGAGATGCGCCGATCGATCCCCGAGTGGTGACGCTGCAGCCTTTCAACGCGGGTATACAATACCGGCAGCGCTTCTAGCGTGACGCGGCTGCGCAAACGCCGGATGATGAGAGCCGGCGGCCTCTGCATCATGGTCGCCGCGACCACGGCGTCGCTCGTCGGTCGAGCGGCTGCCGAGAGCCCGCCGGCCGATCTCGTGCTCATGGGGGCGCACATCCTCACCGAGGATCAAGCGCATTCCGCGGCGGAAAGCCTCGTGGTCAAGAACGGTACGATCGCCTTCGTTGGAACCAGCCGGCAGGCCCGAGGCTGGATCGGCCCCCACACGAAAATCATCAAGGCCGACGGGCGCCTGGTGCTCCCTGGACTCGTCGATGCGCACATACATCCGACCGGGATCATCGATTTTGACGTGTGCAGCCTGGAATCGAAGCCACTTTCTCTGGCGGAGATCAGCGCCCGGGTGCATGAGTGCGTGGTCAAATCGCGCGTCGAGCCCGGTCGATGGGTCTATGTAACCCTGTGGGAATACGGCGCGGCTAACCAGCCGGACGCGAATCATCTCAACTTGCGCCGCGCGCTCGATGAGGCGGCGCCGAAAAATCCGGTTTTCATGCTTGGATGGGACGGTCACCATGCGGCATACAACGGCGCGGCCCTCGCGCTCGCCACGAACTCGAGCGGTCGGCGAGTCGGCTTCACCAAAGAAACGATCGCAAAGGACTTCGCAAGCTACGCCGGTTACATCGGCGTCGATGCGAGTGGTGAGCCGAGCGGCAATGTGAACGACCAGGCGCGTGGTTTTATCGATTCGAGCGACATCGGGCGTGCTCAGCATGCGAAGCTTCTCGCGCATCCGGAGGGCATCACGCAGCTCCTCAACAGTCGTGGCATCACCGCGGTCCAGGACGCCGCGGCAGAGGCCGATACCTACGAGATCTACGACGCGCTCCTCGCTGCCGGTCAAATGACCGTGCGTCTCAATCTGGCACAGTTTTATCGGCCGGAGCACTATCGCGACAGCGCCGGTCACATCGACTACGTGAGGCTCTTCGCGGAGGCCGACTCAAGACGCAGCAAATACGCCGGCAATCCCCTGACCCGCGCGGACGCCATTAAGGTGTTTGCCGACGGCGTGACGGAAGCGGACCCGAACACGATACCGCCTACCCTTGGCGACTCGCCGAGGCCGGTCCCGTACTTGCAG
>Ga0182030_10004094_pt1 | contig 31086 bp, 24 predicted proteins | sample 812S3MmetaG_FD_121299 | JGI IMG/M metagenome (GOLD analysis project Ga0182030, IMG submission 121299) | Permafrost microbial communities from Stordalen Mire, Sweden - 812S3M metaG (Illumina Assembly) | ecosystem: Environmental > Terrestrial > Soil > Wetlands > Permafrost | place: Sweden...
TGAATCAGGAGGGGAGTTTTAGCAGCCCTGCCTACCGCAGGCAGGCGCAGCCAGACCCGAAGGGTCTGCTGCATTAAGCTCCCCTCCTGATTCAGGAGAGCCTGTCCCGCGGTTTTGGGCGGGAGGCTGCCCTGGGGGTGCCTGCCTGCCGGTAGCTACGGTTTGGACACATCTTTTATCGGGCACGCCTTCTTAGCATCTGCCGGAATCTGTATTTCGCCCCAGAGGGGCCGTCTGTTTATAGTAAATTCATTTGCATCCGTTGCGCATCGTAGATGCCGCCTGTTGTATTCAGGCAATTCCTATATGGCAGATTCTCACAGGCGGCACCTAAGGTGCGCAACTATTAAGCCCATATGGTCAACTACAAACAGACGGCCCCTCTGGGGCGACTGTCTAACGGCGCACAGCCTGTTCTTAAAGATGTGTCCAAACCGTAGCTGCCGGTAGGCAGGGTTAGGCTGTTGGCACAGTTAAACCAAAAGTATATTTTAACATTGAAAGGCATACTGGTATTTAGTTTCAGCCTATTTTAACCATGCTTAGCTTAACGCACATGCCTCATTAGGGGACGGAAGGGGTTGAGCATCTTGCAAAATATACAACGCTACTGGGTTAAGGGCATATTTCCATAAAGATGTGTGCATAGGCAAGCCTCTGCAGGGGCCGTAGAGGAGGAGAGACTTGCTCCTAAACGAATAATTAAATGATGAACGACTGTATATTTTGAACACAAATGATTAAGCCCCTGCAAACACCTTAATTACATAGTAGAACACTCCACCCATAAAGGCCGAGGCTGGTATGGTAACTATCCAGGCAATCATAATATTGCCGGCTACGCCCCATTTAACAGCGTTTAACCCCTTGGTTAACCCTGCACCCATAATAGAGCCGGTTATGGTATGGGTGGTTGATACGGGTATGCCCAAAGCGGCGGTACCAAATAAAGTAATAGCGCCGGCAGTTTCGGCACAAAAGCCCTCAAATGGTTTTAGTTTGGTTATTTTTTGACCCATGGTTTTTACTATTCGCCAGCCACCCAGCAGGGTACCCATGCCCATGGCCGAAAAGCACGAAAGCGCTACCCATGAAGGTAAGCCGCCATCCTTACCGGCATGGCCTGTTATAACCAGGGCTACCCATATAAGCCCCATTGATTTTTGCGCATCATTTGAACCGTGCCCGATAGAATAAAGCGCAGAGGAGACCAGTTGAAGGCCCCTGAATGATTTATCTACCTTGCTATAAGAAAAGTTTTTGCACAAGTTAATAACCACCACTGATATGGTAAATGCGATGGCCATACCAATTACCGGGGCTAATGGAATGAACAGAAGGGTAGTAGAGATATTAGGCACGTTAATGGCGCCAAACCCCGCTTTGGCAATGGCCGAACCGGCAAACCCGCCCAATAATGCATGCGACGAGCTGGTAGGTATGCCCCTCCACCACGTAAATAAATTCCAGATAATGGCGCCGGTTATGCCGCCGGCAAGTACGGTAAGGGTAACTATTTCGGTTTTACCTATACCCCCTACGGTGGCGGCTACCTTGTGCGCCGGCATTAATTTAAACGCTACAAAGTTGAAGAAGGATGCCCATATTACCGCCTGAAACGGTGTAAGCACCCGGGTTGAAACCACCGTAGCAATAGAGTTGGCCGAATCGTGAAAGCCATTGATAAAATCAAATATAATGGCCAGCGCTATTACAACAATTAAAAAATCAGACATAATTTGTTTTTAATTAACGTGAGTTATGGATTAGAGCTATAACACTATATTGCTAATCAACATATTGTATTTTATTGCCGTCTGCTTTAGCTGACGGTTAATGATTAATCCCAAAATGGCTTTAGCCAAAAGGCACTGTGGCTAAAGCCGTAGTTCTTTTCCAGAACCATCCGTCAGCTAAAGCAGACGGCAATAAAAATCAAAACTCCACAATTTCTTGTGCATTTTCCTTTGCTAAGCCTTTGGTATTCCATAACTCAGGTTTAATTAGATATTAGAACCTAGAATCAAGAACCAGCCATAACTTTGGGCTGTTAGTCTTGCTTCTGTTCCTAAGTGTTCTTTACTATAATGGTTTCAATAACGTTAGCAACATCTTCGCATTTGTCGGTGGCGGTTTCCATGTTCGAAAGCACCTCTTTTATCTTCATTATCTGTATGGCGTCTTTTTCGGTTTCAAAAAGATCTGCTATGGCGCTGTCAAAAATATCATCGGCATGATTTTCAAGGCTGTTAATCCGTACTATGGCTTCGCGCAGGCGCACCACGTTGTTCATGTCCTTCAGGTTTGCAACGGCTACGTGAATTTCGCGGGCTGAGTTTTCAATAATCTCGCTCAGTTTTTTCATGGCCAGCGAGGTTTCGCCCAGTTTGTAGGTGTAAAGCCTTTTGGCAGAGCCATCAATGTAATCTACAATGTCATCAAGCGAGGAGGCCAGGTAAGAAATATCCTCGCGGTCGAAAGGGGTGATAAAATTGGTACTTAGTTCGGTAAATATCTGGTGCGTTATGTTATCGCCTACGTGTTCAAGGTCGGCTATTTTTTTAAGTAGTTCGGGGCGCCTTTCAATAGGGGCGTTTACCATTTCGCTGAAAACCTTTGAAATATTTACCAGGTTATCAGATGACATGGCAAATAGCTTAAAGAAGTTTTTGTCTTGCGGAATTAGAAAAGAGAATATTTTACTAAAGGCCATAATGATTCGGTTTAAGGCCCGAATGTATTACGTATATGTTAAGTTAAGGTTAAGGATTTTGTATGCAGTTTTTGAGGCCTGCCCCGCATAGTATGAGATTTATCAATAAAAATGCGAAATAAGGCCAATAAAGCTGTTTTTTGCCAATTAAGGGCAAAAAGGGGATGAAATTAAGGTATCTCCCAGCTTAAACTTATGGAGGTGGTTGAGTGTTTGATTGAGTTTGTGCATAACTCATTTTATAATTTCGAATTGTTGCGTAAATTTCGCCCGCTATTTTTAACCGCATCTTATGCCTCAATAATTGAACTGAATTAAAAAATGCAGTTGTTACACCCATTAATACACAAAAAATAAATTGACATGATGAAAAAGGTATTACAAATTACGATGTTGCTTAGTTTCTTCTATCTCGGAAGTTTTGCCCAAACAGCAATTCCTAATGCAAGTTTTGAAACTTGGACTAATGTTGGTTCAAGCACGGCACAACCTGTTAGCTGGAGTTCAAATGAAACGGGAACAGGATATGCACCAAGCGGCCCACAAACTTGCTTTCAAAGTAATAAGGCCCATAGTGGCAATTTTTCTGCTGAAGTTGAAACTAAAACTTACTTGCTTATTACAGTTGTTAATGGTTCGTTAACTACTGGCCAGGTAAATGCCCCTAGTACCAGCAAATCTGACGGTTATATCAGTGATATACCTGGGGTTGCGGGTCACATTTCTACCTTTACAGGCCGCCCTGATAGTTTAATTTTCTGGTATCAATACACTTTAGGCGGAAGCGGCGATTACCCAACGGTTGAAGCCCGTCTGCATGTTGATAGTGCTTATGCACCTGAAACTACCAATAGCTATCACCCAACTACTAACTATAATATCATTTCACGTGCTTTATGGCAGGGGCCATCGGCAAGTACAGGCAACACCTGGGTCAGGGTTTCTGTGCCATTTGTTTATGTTGATGGCAGAATCCCTCAATATATTTTAATTAGCACCACTTCCAGTGGCGACCAATCCGGTGGCTCCTCAGGTAGTATTCTGTTGCTCGACGATTTTTTAGCATACTACATACCTGTATTAGCCACCGGCACAGTTTCAACCGGCCCTTACTATGTATCAGCCACTGATTCAACCCCCATCAGCGTTCCCTTTACATTAACCGGAACTGTTGACTCTAATAACGTTGTTACAGCTCAGCTTTCAGATGCCAGTGGCTCTTTTGCTTCGCCGGTTAATATTGGCACGTTAACCACCATGTCGTCAGGTACTATTTCGGGATATATACATGCCGGTACTGCTACCGGCACGGGTTACAGGGTTAGGGTAGTTTCAAACGGCCCGGTATTAACCGCAGCCAATAACGGTTCAAATATTACTATTGATTTAGTGAGCAACTCAGTTGCCCCTTCAACCACACAAAGCATAGCCGCCAATACCAATGGTACCCTGCTTACAGTTACTGAAGCCCCGGTAGCCGCTACCTCGCGCCAGTGGGAATATGCAACTACCTCAGGCGGCCCTTACCAGGCTTTTACTGTGGCACAAACCGACACTACTTATACACCCAACTTTGCCACAGCCGGTACTTACTATGTGGTATGTGTTTCAACCTACCCCGGCAGCTTAAATGTTACCAGCAGCCAGATGCAGGTAAACGTAGTATCAAGCACTATAGCGCCAACCACCTCACAAAGCATTTTAATAAACAGCAACGGAGACACCCTAACTGTTACTGAGGCCCCTTCAGGAACTTCACGCGTATGGATGTATTCAACCACCAGCGGCGGGCCGTATACCCATGCGGTTTCTCCTGCTGATACCGGCAAAACCTATACTCCCAAATTTGCTTTGGCTGGTAGTTATTATGTAGTTTGCCAAAGCATTATTGATGGCATTACAGCAACCAGTAATGAAGTTTTGGTTAGCGTAGGTACGGTTACTATTACTACGCAGGCGGTTACAGGTTCACCTTTCTTATTCAGCCACTCTGCCCCTAATGCAAGTGTTTCTGTGCCGTATACAACCAGCAGTGCGTTTAACAACGGTAATATTTTTACTGCACAATTAAGTAATGCTACCGGCTCTTTTGCAAGCCCAACAACCATTGGTACCGATACTGCCACTACCAGTGGAACGGTGGCGGCAACCATACCATCAACTACTCCGGCAGGCACAGCTTACCGTATCCGTGTTATTTCTTCCAATCCTGCCATTACAGGTTCAGACAACGGCACCAACCTGGTGGTTGACCAGTTCCATAGTTCAATAGCGCCCGATAGTACCCAAACCATCGCTTTAAGCACCAATGGCAGTACCTTAACGGTTACGGCTTCGCAAGCCAGCAGTTATCAGTGGTTGTATTCAACGGTTAGCGGCAGTGGTTATGCTGCGTTTTCGCTGGCGCAAACCGGTGCTACCTATACCCCAAATTTTGCTGCACCGGGTACTTACTATGTTGTCTGCGTATCAACTAATACATACACCGATGCCGATACCAGTAACCAGGTTGAAATCATAGTATTAAACGGTACCACGCTTACCACACTTTCGGTGGCCGGTTCGCCATACCTTGTTTCAGATAGTGCGAATGTTCAGGTTAGTGTTAACTATACTTCACCGGCCCTGTTTAACAGCGGCAATACCTTCCAGGCGCAGCTTTCTGATAACACCGGCAGTTTTGCAAACCCTGTTAACATAGGCACTTTAACGGGTACGGCATCTTCAGGTACTATTACGGCTACTATACCCAATACCAGTGTAAGCGGCACGCAATACCGCATCAGGGTGGTATCAGCCAACCCTGCCATTACCGGTTCGGTTGATAGCTCTGCCCTTACCATTATTCAGTTTGCTGTTTCAGTAAGCCCACCCGATACCCAGGTACTGGTGCGCCATCAAAACGGCCAAACCTTAACGGCAACCAGCAATCAACCTGCTACCTATAACTGGATGTACTCAGATATTGAAGGCAGTAACTATGGCGCTTTCAGTCCGGTGCAAACTGCCGATACGGTTACTCCCAATTTCAACAATGTAAATACCTATTACGTGGTTTGTGACGTAACTAATGCAGTAAATGCATCGTTACTTACACCCGAGGTTGTAGTGGTAGTAAACGTTACCAACGGTATTAATGGTGTTGAAGGAAACACCATTAAAGCATACTGGGATAACCAGGATTTTGTTGCCGATTTAACCGGCGCCAAACTTACCCATCCGGTGCTTCATCTGGTAAATGTTGCCGGTCAGGTGGTGTTTAACGCACCTATGGCTACTATGACTGTAAACCGCTTTGCAACACAGTTAGCTGCAGGTATTTATGTGTTTAAAATTGTAGATGGCCAGCAGGAATACACCGGTAAAACAGATAAGAAATAATTTTAGTTATCGCCCCGTAAGGGTTTAAATAAAAAGGCCTGCTTCAATTAATGGAGCAGGCCTTTTTATTTGAATTCGCGGGCGGGAGAGGAGCAATTTCATTGACTTAGGGCAAAGAGCCGTCTTAATTAACATGCGCAAAAGTTCGACCCCTGCTGGGGTCGTATGTTGTCGTTTTACGGTAAGGGGAGCAGCTAAGCCAATGGTATTGTGGAGGGGGGACTAAAATACAAACAGCCACCCTGTAAACCGAGTGGCTGTTTGCAAATGTGCAGAGCGCAGAAATAAGCTGTTAGCGAACGTTCTTCATTGCATTCTCTACGCGATGGATAGCTTCGCGGATATGTTGATGTGCACGGTCTCTGAGGCCTTTGGCAGCTTCGCTGCTTTCGTGCTCATCAATATCGGCATCAGCCTTGTGCAAAAATTCTGATGCTTTGCGTAAACGGCCGGCATGCTCGTTCACTTCATCTTTAGGATGGTCGTTCAGGTCTTTGTGGTCATCAATGCCTGCTTTTTTAATTTCGGCAATAGCGGCATCTATCTCTTTTACAGCATCAATTTCATCTTCAGTTTGCTTCCAGTTTCCGGGGCGGTGTTCCAGGTTCCAGCGCGCAGCACGAAGGTCAGACAGCGCGTGCAGGTAAGCAGGATGGTCAGGGGTTGGTTTTGCACTTAATTTGTTGGTAATACCTGTTACCAGCAGCAACATCAGTACTGCCAGTGTTAATTGATTTACTTTTTTCATAATTTGTTTTTTAGTGAATGAAATTTGTAACAGTTTACTATTACAAATTTATGAATGACAATATGGATGCCAAATTTTTGTTGTTAAGAATAAATTAACAATTAACGATTCAGCTTCCATGTCATTGACTTAACAAAAGCAAGGTCAACTTACCTGCGCCCAAGTGCGACCCCGGATGGGGTCGTATATGTATAGGCCTAATATTGCTATAAAGCTTCGACCCCAGCCGGGGTCGCATGTGGCCATCCTGAATAATAGTGCTACTAAGTCAATGATATTGGGTTCAGCTTTTTTCCATAAAGCCGCACGCCAGGAAATAGCTGGCTAAGGTGTTTGCAAATCAGATACAGTGAAACCGGGTATAAGCATGGTGCGGTTCACACAAATAAAAAATCCCTTGTAAACAATTGGTTTACCAAGGGATTTTTTATTTTCAAAGTGTTCCCGTCGGGATTCGAACCCGAGACCCATACATTAAAAGTGTATTGCTCTACCAGCTGAGCTACGGAAACAAACCGTGTTGCTTTTTAAAGCGGACGCAAATATATATTCTTTGGCGAAAAGTGAGCGATGTAATACGTTTTTTTTTCGGCTGTTATGTAGATAACTTTACTGAAACAGCAATTTGAAATAAAACGAAGGGCTTTTTAGCCGGGCGCGCATGTCAATATCTTCAAACATACACGATATGGTTTCGCGCAGCATTTTGTTGGTATTTGCCTTATTAACTACAAAGTTAAACAGCGATGGAAAGGTAACCATTTGCTGCATGCGGTAGCTTAGTTGCAATTCGGGCCACAGGCGCTTGTAGAGCTCTTTATCGTAGTTGTTGATAAAAGATGCGCTAAAGTTATCGGCCTGCAGGCATTGCGCTGCCTGTGCGGCTGCATACATGCCGCTCATCATGGCATTGCCAATGCCCTCGCCGGTAAACGGGTCTATCAATAAAGCGGCATCACCGCACAGCATATAATTATCGCCCGAAAGCTTTCTTTTTTTTGAGCCAAGCGGCAGGCCGTGCAATTTCACTTCGCCCACCTGTTCAGCACCTGAAAACCGTTCCCTGATGGCCGGGTTGTTCTGAAGCACTGATTCAAAGGCTTTTTTCAGGTTTATTTTTTTATTATTCATTTTGTCGGCACGCATACCCACGCCTACGTTGGCATAACCGCCGGGCAAGGGGAATATCCAGAAATACCCGGGCAGTATTTCGTTCAAAAAATGCAGCTCAATAAAATTTTCTTCGTCCAGGCCCTGCACATTTTTATAGTATGCCCGCAGGCCAAAGCAGTTATGTTCCGGTTCGGTTTTCAGTCCTGCAATATCTTTGGTAAATGATGAATAGGCCCCATCGGCGGCTATCACCAATTTGGTGTTAAAGGTTTTTCCGTCTTTGACGGTGGCAATAATTTTGTTATTAACCCTTGTGTAGCTTCTTATTTCGGTGGCTTCAAAAAGCGTTGTGTGCTTGCTGTTCTTTACTTTTTGAACCAACCAATCGTCAAAATCAATCCGTTTTGAGATAAAGCCGGGGGCAGTTTGCTTTTCCTTTTTAGTACTAAATGGAACACGAAGTGATTTTCCGTTGGGCGCTATAAAAGTTACACCCCATGAGCCCAGCATTTTTTCGTTAGTACTCAGTTCATCAGTCCAATTGCGGTCGAGCTTATTTAAAACCTCCACCACTTTTCCACTCAGCGCATCGCCACAAACTTTATCGCGCGGAAAAGTGCTTCTATCCACTATTATTGAAGCAATTCCCAATTTGCCCAAAAAGAGCGCGGCAGCGCTACCGGCAGGCCCGGCGCCAATAATCAGTATGTCAGTTTCGTAATTTGCCAAGGTGTTAATGTGACAATTAGCCAATGTGATAATGTGATAATTAGCCAATGTGATAATTACGCTTTCTCAAGCATGCGCCCATCAGATTGAAGCGTGATTGGCCGTTTATTATCACATCATCACATTATCACATTGGCTAATTGGCTGATTAATTAAAAAGTTGCCCCCAGTTTAAGATATAATGCCCCGCCCGAATAATAAGCCGGTGCTATCAACCCTAAAAGATTTGAACTGCCTATGGCTATATCGCAATATTTCCAGGTTTTTGCAAACTCAAATCCGAGGTCAAATAAGCTGTATCCGCCGGCACCGGCGCTGGCCGAAATCAGCATATCAGAGGTTAAAAAATAATTGGCCTTTACATATCCATAGGCATAGTAATTGGGGATATGCCTGTATTGAATCCCTGCAGTTAGCACAAGCCGGTCGTTCAGCAAAGGTTTTGAGAATATAAGATCGGCAGTAAAGGGAAGAGATACCGTATACTGATTGTTGCTTTTTGAAGGCAGCTTTGAAGTTAAAGCGCTGTCCAGGTTCAGCGTGTCGAATGTCTGGCTGGTAAATTGCAGCAGGTTAGGTATTACAAAACCCTGAAAATCTACATTATTAGTGCCGCTGTAATTCACCTCATATTTGCGGAAGGTCATAACGCCCACATCCCTTATATCCATACTTAATTTCCACTTATCTTTATTTTGGAAGGAGAGATTGAAATCTCCTGAGGCTCCAACGCCATTCAATGCACCAAACTGCGGTGCTGCTGCAGTGGCCTGGTTGTAGGTTAAATTGTAATTTATATCTACATATTCGCCGTAAGGGGCCGTATAAATAGAAGTAGGCCCTGTTTGAATATTTATATTATTTATAACCTGTAAAAAGGAACCGGTCATGCCAAATACCATTTGGTAACTGCCGTAGTCTATGCGCTTAATTATACCCAATGACAACTGGTTGTAGTTATAATAATTGAAATTTATGTTGCTTAGGTTGGCCGTATCGCCCTCAAAACGCGCATTGCCGTAAAACATAGTTTCAAAGGCCTGCTTAGGCCCGCTTACATCCAACATTTGTCTGTAATTGTAACCAACAACCAGGGTAAGGTCAGCTTTTTTAAAATACCGCTCGTAAGTAATACCGGTGTTAAGGCTTTCGTCAAATTTCATCAGATTTCCCAATTGCTTATCGGCGCGGTTAATCAATGCTTCAGATACCGGCTGGTTAAAAAGCAGGTCGAACGCTAAAGCGGCGGGCACTCCTTTTGAGTTTGCAAAAACATCGCCTGTTATAATTACTTTATCAAACGCATCACCTCTGAACTCCTGGTTAAAAGCATTATTTCCCTGCAGTTCGGTATAATTGTATAAAAGGTAGCTTTTAGCACGGTAGTTTTTATGCGTGCCGGTTGTTGTTTGCGAGGTATCGGTTGTAGCTTTATCTTTAAGAACAGAAGCAGTTGAATCTTGTGCGAAAAGAGGAAGTATACAGATGCTTATAACTAATGCAAGGAAAATTTTTCTCATTTATAATTTTGCTTATTTCACTGAATCAGAGTTTCGTATTTACCTTATAATTAAATTTAGCCGATAAGGTAATGCCTATAGTGTAGTTGCTGTATATTTTAAGGTGTTGGCCATTGCAGGCAGGGTTGCCTCCTACGGTAGAAAAATTAGCTGTTACCACTGCGTGCTGCCCTTGCTTTAATTTGTTCATCCGGGCCTCATCCACATACTCCTGTAAAACCGATTGCGCCGGTTGGTTTACTTTGCAGTTGACATCGGTTGCACCGGCGGTTATTGTTTTATCAAAGGCAAGGGTATCAAGCGGGTTCCAGTTACCATCATAAACTATAACAGTTAAAACAGCACCGATAGGATATCCGTTTTCAGCAATAACATTAATAACCCCATCGCTTATGCCATTTATATTGGTGTTGGTATTGGCCAGGTTAAAGCCAATGGTATCCATCAGCACCAGGTTATTGGCAATTAACGAAAGCGGTATTTCGGCATCTAAACTAACGGTAAGGCCACTTTGCAAATAGGCAAACTCGCGGTACTGGTTATTATTGCCGTTTACATTTGTTCTTACCGATATGTTATAGTTAAGCTGGTTGGGTAAAATGCCAATCAGGTCTTTAATATTCGAGTTGCTGTTATTAAGCGAATAAGTGGTTACAGCCGGGGTAAGTGGAAAATCTGTAGCCGGTTTAATGTTTAACGGCTGATTTAATAAGGTACTGCTAAGCGTTTTGGTACCGTTTACCGGGCTATAGGCACTAAGGCTGTTAATCTTTATCTGCCCGCCTTCGCCTATATCATTGCTTACGCTGAAATTCATATTTACGCTTTGCAAATTAAGCGAACCGCTTTTGAAAATACTAAGAAAGCTAAATGCCGAGCTGTCAACATTGGTAACGGTATCTTTTCCCAAATAGCCTTTTATGTAATTAGGCTTAATGTTCTCCAGCTCATATTTTACATTTAATGAATCGGCAAGGGTAATATGCTGTGTTTGCCCGGTTGAATCAAGGTTGGTAATAACCTGCTGGGTATAGGTATTGAAATTATTTCCGTTTTTACCGGTAAGGTTAATTGAGTAGCCGGTAATATCAAGCAAAGTATCAACTACACCGGGCCCTAGCGGACCGGCGGCGCTAACCGTGGTATATTCTGTAAGTGGCTGGCCCAGTTTATTGAAAGCGCCAACCAGGGTATATTGCAGGTAAAGCGGCTGAGGTACCGAGTTTGAAATGGATATATGTAAAAAACCAGAACGGGCTTCTATGTAAGTAAATTTACGGTCATTAAAATTAAAGGTTACATCGTTGGTTTGGTTTACGACACTTTGGTTCGGGAATTTAGCCCAGGCTTCAGAAACACGCAGAAAGCCAACAAATACACGTAATACGATAGCGTTGGAGGTATCAATTAATACGGGGCCATTGCTTGCCAGGGTGTTAACATTGCTAATGGTAAAACGCATGTGGCTGGATATTTTACCCGGAGTAAGTGGGATTTCTGTATAGAGTGAATCGTGTGCACCTATGGAATCGGTAAGCACGGTTGATTGAATAACTCTTTCAACCCCATCAATGGTATCACTAACTGTTAGAATGGTTCCTGCAGCTATGGCTACCGGAAGGTTGTTAAGAGCCGAAACCTCAGCCTTGCCCGATACAAGTATGGCGCTGTCGAAAAGGTTAGACGCATCAAATCCATAGCTGAATGCGGTACCAATATTTAAAGCTGGCACTGTTGCGGTTTGCGTATTGGATGAAATAATAAGATTGCCAATTCCACTCAAGCCTTGGGCCATTTCGCCAAGTGATTCCGTAAAGTTAAGGTGCAGATTAGGTAACGAAAGGCTATCCAGATTAAATTTTTGTCCGATAGATGTATCCGGTATCTGCACAATTTCGTCGGCCAGATTAAAACTGTAAAGTGTTGATTGATAGGCTAGGGTTAATGAACTATCGGCATTGATTTTTAAGGTAGAATCAGTTATCAGGTTTTGAAGCGATAAGCTGGTAGTTGCAATTGGAACAAGCAATTGCGTATTCCAACCCGAACTTTGGCTTTTTTTACATGAGCCAGCCGATATAATAAGAAGTGCAACCAAGCAAGCAAAATAAAGGCCTTTAATAAATTTCATCCGGCTGAATCTTTTAATTTCGGTTCTAAAATAGAAAACTTAATGTTAAGACGTAGTATACCATATATATTGTTACACAAGATAACTGTAAAACCTTAAAATGTTATCAATACTTATTCCCACCTGGAATAACAAGGCGTTTTTGCAACTATGCGTAAGTAGTATTAAAACTCATGCACAAGTTGAAACCCAGATAATAGTGCATGTAAACGACGGAAGCGACGGTACACTTGAATGGGTCAAAGAACAAGGGCTTGATTATACCCATACAGCGCAAAACAGTGGTGTTTGTGTTGCAGTTAATATGGCTGGCAAGCTTGCAATGCACGATTATATAGTTTTTATGAACGACGATATGTTTGTGCTGCCCGATTGGGATACCAATTTGATTAAGGAGATAAAAGCCCTGGAAACTGATTGTTTTATGCTCTCCTCAACTATGATTGAGCCATTTGATACCAGGAATAAATGTGTTTTGGTAGGAGATTATGGAAGGACTGTAGGTGACTTTAAAAGGGATAAATTATTAGCAGATTTCCGGAAGTTTAAAAAGGGTAATTGGAGCGGATCAACCTGGCCGCCATCTGTTGTTCATAAAAAGTGGTGGAATATAGTAGGCGGTTATAGCGAGGAGTTTTCTCCGGGTATGGGCAGCGATGATGATTTTGCTATGAAAATGTGGGCCGCAGGCTGCAGAGTCTTTAAAGGTGTTGCAGCCAGCAGGGTATATCATTTTATATCTAAATCCACGGGTAGGATTATAAAAAACGATGGGAGAAAACAATTTATGCGTAAATGGGCTATTAAGCAATCCAGCTTTCATAAATACTACCTTAAACGCGGCGAAGTTTACCAGGGTATTCTGTCGGAACCAGGTTTTAATATTGGCTTATTTCTTCAAAAGCTTATTGCACGATTTACAAGTTAGTGTACAGATTTAGATACACTACTTTAACCTGTAAACCCTGGCAGAATTTTTATCAAATATCTTACCGGCAAGATGTTCTTTAATGCCCGGTAGAGTATCAATGCTGCTATCAGTATAAAGATATTTGGCACCTTTATTTATCCATTCTTTTAACTGGGCGGGCGGCAGGTAATCGTGATCAAAAACCCATCCTTTTTTATCAATATAATATAATAAAATAAAGTGAGATTCATCATTGCCTACAACGCAATAATCGTTTTTACCTGTTAATTGGCGTAACTCATTTTTATAATTGTAGAAGTCAATATTTAGTGCAGGTTGTTCAGTATTCCACCTAGAAACTGTTCGCAGGTAAGCAGTAACTGGAAGAATTAGCAATAAAAAAAATGTAAGATACCGCATATACGGCATGGGCGAAATGCTTAGATGATACCCGCCATAAGCAACCAGTATAAATATTAAAGGCATAAAAGGAAACAGATAGTAATCATGCACTTTGGCTATCATATTCATTTCAAAAAAGAAGTAGGATAAAATGCTTAACCCCCAGATTAAAAAAATTGCGAAGCTGCTTTTTTGAAAAACCTTACGTTTAAATATAAACCAAAAACCAGCTACAAAAAACAACACCGAACCATAATTAATTAAAAGTTCAGGCAGGGTTGAAATAAGATTGCCTTGTAGTATGTCCAGTATTTCTAATGGTTTTAGTTTATTATCAGCAATGCCCTTAATGATTCCATTCCCGTTCCAGGTTGGCATTACTTTTATATACCATGCTAAAGGAGCGCACAGCATAAAAAGCAGGAATAATAATATAAGGATATTTCTCCTTGTATGTAGAGCCTTATTTTTAAAAAAATCAACTAATATATACCCAATTGGTAATGAGGCATAAAGTATAAACGGTAATTTAGCCAATGCAGCAGCAGTTAAAAATAAAAAACTTAATACCAAATAATAATATTTTTTTGAGTTAACCCAGCTAAAAAAGAAAACCGCTGACCAAATAGCGCAACATAAAGCAAAATTATCGGGTAATGGATTAATAGTGTAGTAATAAAACTCGGGCGAAAAGTTAAAGGCCCAGGCACCTATAAGTGCACATAGTTTATTATCAAAAATATTCATGAGCATAGCATATATGCCCCAAACCGAAAAAATGCCCATGATGAATGTTAATATCCGGCTGATTATAATGTGATTTCCAAACAGCTTGAAGAACAACGCAAATATCCATTGCATAATAGGAAATTCCATACGCATAATCCGGTTGGTATCTGGGTTTGTATTATATTTCGGGTGAAGTATATTTAAATCTTCATTTGCAAAATTGTTAATTACAGTTTGGGTCTGGGTTTGTCTCCATACGTGTATCCCAATTAAGTCAAGCTGAATGACTCTAAAGTGCATTGCAAAACTTAGTATTGGAATTAATACCAGAACTAACTTATTATATTTTGTTAAGTGCTTCATTCTTATTTCGGTTCCAAAATAGAAAACTTAATGTTAAGATATAGTACCCGATGTGTGTTGGTGTATAAGATAATAGTAAAACCATAAAATGTTATCCATTCTTATCCCCAGCTGGAACAATAAACCTTTTTTGCAACTATGTGTTGAAAGCATAAAAAAACATGCCGGACTAGAAACCCAGATTATAATACATGTAAACGACGGAAGCGATGGGACATTGCAATGGGTTAAGCAGCAGGGGCTTGATTATACCCATACCCCGCAGAACGAGGGGGTTTGTGTAGCTGTTAATATGGCAGCTAAACTGGCCAGATATGATTATATCATTTTTATGAACGATGACATGTATGTTTTACCGGGATGGGACACCATTTTAATGCGGGAGATAATAGCCCTGGATACCGATTGTTTTATGCTTTCGGCTACAATGATAGAACCATATGAAACAGGAAATAAATGTGTATTGGTTGGTAATTATTCAACAAGCGTTAATGATTTTAAAGAAGAACAACTTTTGGCGGATGCGGGCAGTTTTAAAAAGCAGGATTGGAGCGGTTCAACCTGGCCCCCATCGGTAGTGCATAAAAAGTGGTGGAATAAGGTGGGGGGGGTACAGTGAAGAGTTTTCGCCGGGTATGGGTAGTGATGATGATTTTGCTATGAAGATGTGGAGCCTGGGTTGCCGGATATTTAAAGGCGTTGGCAAAAGCCGGGTTTATCATTTTATCTCAAAATCAACAGGCCGGGTAATAAAAAATGATGGCAGGCAGCAGTTTTTTAACAAATGGGGCATTAAGCAATCTACGTTTCATAAATACTATTTGCATAGGGGAATGCCATATAAAGGGCCGCTAACTATGCCCGGGTTGAGCATAGGACTTATGGCCCGGAACGTGATGGCGTATTTTGGAAATCGGAATTAAAGTGTTTTGTTTGAGTTATGCACAGGCCTGAGGATAATAAATTTATGACAGTACAATGACAAAGGGTGCTTAAATTTACCGTTTTTACGTCTATATTTGTTAGCTATTAAATAATGATCAACAATTAATTCATAAAATGAGAAAACAGTTTTTACTTATTTCAGCTTTTGTTTTTCTGATCGGTAGTTCAGCTCTTGTGTTATCGAGGCAAACGGGTGCCAGCTTAGGCAGTTTTGTGCTTGAAACAGAGAAGGGCAAATCCGATGCGCATAAGGATAAGGCCAGATTAGCGGCAGATGCAGCTAAATGGAGGATGGACAGGCTGAAGGATGAAAACGGCAACTTTTCACCGGCTTATGTAATGAATGCCTTATGGCAGGCAGATAATTATAAGTCTGTAAGCCGTTCCAGCGGCCTTGGTTTGCAATGGCAGGAAATGGGCCCCGATGATGTGGGCGGCCGTACCCGTGCAATTTTAATAGATAAGCGTGACTCAACTAATAACACGCTATATGCAGGTGGTGTTAGCGGGGGCATGTGGAAATCTACTGATGGCGCCGTTACCTGGCAACGTTTAACCGGATGGAACCAATGGCTGGCCATATCATGTATTGCGCAAGCCCCGGCTCCGGATTATACTATTTTTATAGGTACGGGTGAAGGCTTATCCCAACCCGGAGGTTCTTCTTTTAATTCGGGTTCTTTTGGCGATGGTATTTTTAAACTTGATGCTAACGATAACCCTTTATCGCTTACACCTACTATTTATACCAATGGCTTATACGATCCTCCGGCCGATGCCCCATGGGCTTTTGTAAACCGTTTGGCAATTAATCCCACTAATCCTAATCAGATTCTTGCGGCTACGGCAGCGGGTTTATACGAATCAACAAGCCATGGCGACAGCGGTACCTGGAATAAAGTTACTTTTCCAACAGGACTTACCACCTATGAAACAGAACCTGTTGGCGACGTAAAGTGGTCGAGCGACGGAAAAAATATTTTCGCAGCCTGTGGTTATAATACCAGCACTAATACCATTGTTTATTCTAATAACGGAGGCATAACATGGGCAGTACAAACTTCTGCCAGCAATGCAGGCTTCCCTACCGGTTCAAACGGGCGTATTGAACTGGCAATTGCCCCAACCAATCCCAATTACGTTTATGCTTTGATGGCTACCACTTCTACTTGTACCAAAGGTGTGTATAAATCTACCAATGCGGGGCATACCTGGTCATCCGTGGCTGTGGCCGGGCCCTTGTTTCAGTTATTTGAGGAAGGCGGCGGCGCATCTTGCCAGGGCTGGTATGATAATATAATTGCAGTTTCATCAGGCGACCCTAATGATATTTACATGGGTGGGGTTAATTTTTATACTGCATCTGATTCATCAGGTATTACTGCAGCAGATGTAGGGTATTCCAATGAATCGAATCCGTATTACATGCACCCCGATAAGCACGCTATTGTAATTGCCGACAATAATCCTGATTTGATGTTTGTGGGGTGCGATGGTGGTATCTTTAAATCAATTGATGCATTAAGTGATTTTCCGAATCCAACATATACCGTGCGCAATAGAGGTTACAATGTAACTCAGAATTATGGCATCGGTGCCGGAGTAATGGGAGATGTTATCGGCGGTTCGCAGGATAATGGCACTAACTATATCGGCTTTTATGGTAACGACCCCATGGCCTCATCGCAGGTGTTGGGCGGGGATGGTGGTTTAAATGGAGTTTCGCAGGTTGACCCCGACTACTGGTTTGGCGCTATTTATTTTGCAGCGCTTTACCGCTCATCAGACCATACAGCAACCTGGGGAGGATATTTTGACGTGAAGATTGACCCCCAGGGCCAGGGTGGCGCTTCGGTTTGCGGAGGAAATACCGTTGATGGGGATGCTCAGTTTATTACACCATATTATTTGGGCGAAACTGAAAATGCGGTAGGCGGCCTTAAAGTAGATTCGTTTACAGCTACACAAAAGTATAATAGCGGTGATCAGATACAAGCTATAAGCTCAACAGCCAAATTTCCGTTTAACGTAACTCTTAGCCAGAATTTGGATTCCGGACAAACTATTGCAGTAAGTGACCCTATCCGTTCAAGAATTTTCCTTTCAACAGATTGCGGTGTGTTTTTAACATCGGATGCACTTAATATTACTATTATACCAAGATGGTTTAAACTAACGCAGTCGGTTAATGGACAGGCTCAAAGCTTTGTTACCACGGCGGATGGCAATAATTTATATTTTGGAACCGATGGTGGCATTGTTTACCGGTTTACCAATTTGAATGCCCATGCCGATACTGCTACCTATCCGGCCGGAACTTCGGTGGGTATTTTATATCAGACAAATTCTCCTGATAAATCTTCTGCCACAGTTGCCTCAGGCAGGTCTATTGAAGGTATTGCAGTTGACCCTACCAATAACAATCACGTAGTTGCAGTGGTGGCCGGTTTTTCTGCCAGCCCTACAGAGCCTCATGTTTACGAATCGAAGGATGGTGGAACTACCTGGACCGGCCTTACTACCGGTTTGCCTGATATGCCTGTTTATTCCGTAGTAATTCACGATGCTAATACTATTATTATAGGCACTGAGTTTGGTGTTTGGAGCTGGACCGGTAGCAGTTGGAATGAAGAGAACAGCACCTTTGAACGCGTGCCGGTATACCGGATGATTGAAAGGCCTTTATACTCCGGTGGTTGTAATGTTTTATATCTGGGTTCACACGGAAGAGGCATGTGGAGATGCACAACACTTACACCAACTACCTGCCAAACGTCAGTTGGAACCGGAATCAATAATGTTAAGCCCGATGCTATAACCGGATTGAGTATTTTTCCTAACCCAATACATACAACCGGTAAAGTATCGCTGAATATTGACCAAAGCGCTAAAGTAACCCTGCGCGTGTTTGATATGACCGGTAAGCTTTACAGCGAAACAAATTACCAGGATGTGCCGGTGGGTACCAACTACTTTGACTTGAATACTTCGGGCCTAAGCAGTGGCAGTTACCTGCTTGCAGCTACTTTGGCTGATGAAAAAACTATAAGTAAGCTGTTTGTAGTAGCGAGGTAAAAGCTATAAACACTAAAATTTAAAAAGCCCTCTGAGCAATCAGGGGGCTTTTTTTTAAGAGCAAAAAGTAGATGGAGACCGGGCATTTGGCTGCTGCCTTCATTGTTACCATTTCAAAATCCACCTAACCAAATTATTAGGTTTTCCCTTCTCTATTTTGCTCTGAAAAACGTCATGGTGAGCGAAGCCGAACCATGGAGAAGGGAAATGTCGAAGACAAAGGGTTGAGGCAAAAGGGCTTTTGATAAAGCGGGCATTTTTTTGCTATCTGAGCAAATTAGGTCTTTAATCGCTCTGTTTCGAAAATAGATAGCTTAGTTATTTTATATTGCTTTCAAGTTTATCTGTATGAAGGAAAATTATAACCTGCTCGAAGCCGAAGAAAGCGAAATCATTTACAATCTGTACGGAGCAAAAATGAGCGGTGCATCGATAGCACTTGGCGATTTTACCATCTACAATCTTGACCTTTCAATAAATGAGCTTATAAGTAAATATTCTGCTTTTGCAGATAAGCACGCTTATTTACAGACCCATAAATCAAAACTCCTTTTAGGAATAAAAGTTGAAGGAACAGATTTTGCCCAATCATTAAAAAGTGCGGATAAGCTTTGTGAAACGTTTGAAAATGCGTTCAGATACATGCTTCCGGACTTTGCTCAAAGAAGAAGAATTGGAGTTTTAAGCTTTGCAGATTGGACCACGACCAACGTTTTGGTTTGCAATAAGAATGGAATAGGGCTTCGAGGGACCAGTAATCCTTATAAGCTTGTTAATATTGATGACCCATTTTTTATTGATAGTTCGCAGGGGAATGATAAAATTTGGATTTTGATTACTAAAAAAAATAAAAGTGAAATTGAAAATCGGATTTTAAACTCTATAGAGTGGATTGGCAAAGCGGTACAGGAAAAAGATAGTTCAAAGTCATTGGTTCAATTGATTTTTGCGATTGAGGGTATGCTACAGCTTAGTAATAAAGGGGAGCTAATCGTACCTTCAATTGTCCAGCATATGAGTGAGTGGTTAGCTTTTATTATTCAAGACAATTCGGAGGAGCGCATTAAAATCGTCAAACATTTTAAAAAGGTTTACGAAAAAAGGTCAGCAGTTGCGCATGGTAGAATAAATGAGGTATCAGATAATGATTTATCAGTTGCATTACAATTAGCGAAACTTATGGTGATTTCTTTCCTGACAAGAAAGCCTTTTTGTGAAATGTCAAAAATGGAAGAAGTAAGGGTTCATGTTGAAAAATTGAAATTTCAGTAACCTATATTTTTAAAAATTGTGAGAAATGATTTCTTTGACGTTTAAGTCTGTTTTTTCTAGAAAAATGAAATAAAAACTTTAGGCTGGTTCATTTAATACTTTAACTGCCTTTAATTCAGGACATTATCAACGTCGAAATGTTAGAAAAACAGGGTTTGGAATTTAAAGAATAATGATGCATATTTGCGCTCCCAAAATAAAAAGTCATGAGCAAGGTATGTGAATTAACAGGTAAGCGCCCAATGTTTGGCAATTCAGTTTCGCACTCAAATGCGAAAACCAAACGTAAGTTTTTACCTAACTTGAAGAAAAAGAAATTCTTTATCCCTGAACTGGATGAATGGATTGAATTAAAGGTTTCTGTAGCTGCCCTGCGCACTATCAACAAGAAAGGTATTTACCCTTACTTAAAGGAACTGGCTAAGAAAGGCGAAATTAAATTGAATTAATAATTGTTCAACAAATAGACAATGGCAAAGAAATCAAAAGGTAACAGAATACAGGTTATTCTTGAATGCACCGAGCAGCGCGCTGCGGGCATTGCAGGAAGCAGCCGTTATATGACCTATAAAAACCGTAAAACAACTACCGAAAGACTGGAGTTGAAGAAGTACAATCCATTTTTGAAGAAAGTAACCGTACATAAAGAAATTAAATAATTAAGCCATGGCAAAAATTTCAAAGAACGCGAGAACTGACCGTGCTACCGTAGTAGGTTCTAAAGATTACGTTAAAGTAATTAAAGCGATAAAAGGCAAAACAAACAAATACTCTTTCCTTGAAAAGATAGTTCACAAGGATAAGGTTCAGGATTTTTTAGCTGGAAAAGAGTAATTCCTGGCTGTGAAAACTATATCATAAAGCATCTTTCGTAATGAGAGATGCTTTTTTCATTAAATAAACATGCCATTTATTAAGATGAAACAGGACGTATGAACGGATTGATTTTAGTATTGCATTTATTGCCGTCTGCTTTAGCTGACGGTCGGGAACAAACAGTATCACGGCTTTAGCCAAAAGAGACTGTGGCTAAAGCCGTGTTCTGTTTATTTTTTAACCGTCAGCTAAAGCAGACGGCAATAAGTTTTTTATTACATCGACATTATACTATGGCACTATTCGGCTTTTTTAATAAACAACATAAGGAAGACCTTGATAAAGGCCTGGAGAAAACCAAAGAAGGTTTCTTCTCAAAGCTAACCAAGGCTGTTGCAGGCAAATCGAAGATTGATGAAGAGGTGCTTGATAACCTGGAGGAGGCTTTGATATCATCGGATGTGGGGCTGCAAACAACTATTAAGATTATCAAACGCATTGAAGAGCGTGCTGCCCACGATAAGTTTGTTACTACCTCGGAAATGAACAAGCTGATACGTGAAGAAATTGAACGCATACTAGCCGAAAATAAGAACGAGGACCAGGAAAACTTTGACACACCTGCGGGAGTTAAACCCTACGTTATAATGGTGGTAGGCGTTAATGGCGTAGGCAAAACCACCACTATTGGCAAACTGGCATACCAGTTTAAGAAGGCGGGCAAAAAGGTGCTGGTAGGCGCCGGAGATACATTTAGAGCCGCTGCCATTGAACAGTTGCAGGTTTGGGCAAACAGGGCTGATGTGGAGATAGTAAAAAGCCAGATGAATGCCGACCCGGCTTCTGTAGCTTTTCAGGCAGTGGAAAGGGGTGTGGCCATTGAAGCAGATGTGGTGCTGATTGATACGGCAGGCCGTTTGCATAACCGGGTGGATTTGATGAATGAGCTGACCAAAATACGACGTGTAATGCAAAAGGTGATACCTGATGCGCCGCATGAGGTATTGCTGGTATTGGATGGCTCTACAGGACAGAATGCGGTTGAGCAGGCTAAACAGTTTACCGCAGCCACCCAGGTAACGGCTTTGGCCATTACCAAGCTGGATGGCACTGCAAAAGGCGGAGTGGTGTTGGGTATAAGCGACCAATTTCACATACCGGTAAAGTATATCGGGGTAGGAGAGCAGATGGATAAGTTGCAGGTGTTTAATAAAAAGTTGTTTGTAGAGACGTTGTTTAAAGGGGCTTAAATACAAATACATTTTTAACGCAAAGGCGCGAAGTAACAGATGGAGAGCGCAAAGATTTTTGCAATTACTCTGTGGTCTTTGCGTTGTATTTTCTTTGCGACCTTTGCGTGAACGGCTGTTTAATTTAAAATATGAAAACCAAAGCCATTAAAAAAGATAAGGTAAGTGTTATAACCCTGGGTTGTTCAAAAAACCTGGTGGATAGTGAGGTGCTGATGAGCCAGTTGCAACATGGTGGCTATGATGTGCAGCATGATAAATGGAACAAGGGCAGAAACATTGTAATTGTAAACACCTGTGGCTTTATTGACCGCGCGAAGGAAGAATCTATCAATACCATACTGGATTATGCCGATGCCAAAAACGCCGGTAAGATTGAGAAGCTGTATGTAACCGGTTGCCTGAGCCAGCGCTACAAGGATAACCTGGAAGCTGAAATCCCCGAAGTAGATGCCTTTTTCGGAACGCTTGAATTACCGCGCCTGCTAAAGACACTGAAAGTAGATTACCAGCACGAATTGATTGGCGAACGTTTTTTAACCACGCCGGTGCATTATGCCTATCTGAAAATATCGGAAGGGTGTAACCGCACCTGTTCTTTTTGCGCAATCCCGCTGATGAGAGGCAAGCATATTTCGCGCACCATTGAAGACCTGGTTGCGGAGGCTAAGAACCTTGCAGGGCAAGGGGTTAAAGAGTTGATACTAATAGCGCAGGAACTTACTTTTTACGGGCTTGATATTTATAAAAAACGCCGCCTGCCTGAGTTACTTGCGGAGCTATCGAAAGTAGATGGTATTGAATGGATACGGTTGCACTATGCATATCCGGCACAGTTTCCTTTAGAGATAATTGATGCTATTGCTGAAAATGAAAAGGTGTGCCATTACCTGGATATGCCGTTGCAGCACGCCAGCGATAACATACTTACCGCCATGCGCCGCAATATTACCAACGCTGAAACGCTGGAGCTGATAAGCAAAATAAGGGCGAAGGTGCCTGATATTGCCATCCGAACCACTATGTTAGTTGGTTTCCCCGGCGAGACGGAGCAGGATTTTGAAGACCTTAAAACGTTTATAGAAAAAGTAAAGTTCGACCGGTTGGGGGTGTTTACTTACTCGCATGAAGAAAGCACGCGCGCACATATACAGGCCGATGATGTACCGCAGGAATTGAAGGAAGAACGGGCGGCCGAACTTATGAGTATCCAGGAGCAGATTAGCAACGAACTGAACCAAAAGAAAGTAGGCCAAACCTTTAAAGTATTATTCGACCGCAAGGAGGGCGGTTATTTTATTGGCCGCACCGAATTTGACTCGCCCGAAGTAGATAACGAAGTTTTGGTGCCCGCCAAAGGTGCTTACGTGCGCGTAGGTGATTTTGCCAATGTGAAAATTACCAGTGCGGAGGAGTTTGATTTATATGGGGAGTTGGTGTAGATAGGTTAAGATTTGGCCTTAATGTTCATTTCTCCTTTTGCTGCAATTATAATTTCAATTAGGTTTGAATAATGATAACCCTGCTGAAAGAAATTGACCTGGATAAAACAGGATTGCTGCCGCCGCTGATTAGCGACTACCTGCATGATAAAGAATTACTCAAACCTCTTTATAGATACCCCTTTTCGTTTGACGCCTTTGCTGATGTTATTAAGGAGAAACAAAAAGATGAAACAGACCGCTTGTTATTGGTTGAAGTATTAAAGGACCAGTACAAAGATTTACAAAGGTCGGTTGCAGTGGATGATAATATCCTGTCGCTTTTATCTGATAAAACATTTACTGTGGTTGCTGCGCACCAGCCTTGTTTGTTTATGGGGCCGCTGTTTAACATCTATAAAATAGCCGGTGCTGTTAATCTGGCCGGCCAGTTAAAAAAAGCTTTTCCTGATTACCATTTTGTTCCCGTTTTCTGGATGGGGAGTGAGGACCATGATACCGAAGAACTAAACCATGCCTACGTTCAGGGTAAAAAGTTTGAATGGAAAGAAGCAGGCAGTGGCGCGATAGGCCGGATAAAAACTGAGGGGATGAGTTTGTTAATTGAGGAACTTAAAACTCTTCCGGTAAATAACGATGTTATAAGCATCCTTGAAAGCGGGTTAAAGAAATTTGAAACGTTTGGCCGGTTTATCCAAAACTTTGTGCACGAAACTTTTAAAGAACACGGACTGGTAGTTTTAGACCAGGACGACAAACGCTTTAAACAAAGCTTTGCTGAAATTATAAAAGAAGAGGTAACCAGCTTTACTGCAATTCGCATTTTAAAACCGGCCCTTGATTTGTTAGAAGCAGATTATAAAGTACAGGCAAAACCCCGCGATATTAATTTCTTCTATTTAGGTGACGGCTACCGCGAGCGCATATTATACAATTCGCTTACGCAAAAGTTTGAGGTAAAAGATAAAGGCCTGTTTTTTACGGATGAAGAGATGCAAGCTGAAATTGATGCACACCCCGGGCGGTTTAGCCCGAATGTTATTTACAGGCCCATTTACCAGGAACTGATATTGCCTAACCTGGCGTTTATTGGCGGGGCCGGCGAGCTAAGTTACTGGCTTGAACTGGAGGCTTTGTTCGACCACTATCAGCTGAATTTTCCTATGCTGGTGCTCAGAACCTCGATGGCTATAGTGAGTGTGGGCTTTGGGAAAAAGCTGGAAAAGTTAAGTTTAGATACTGTAGACTTATTTGGTGATTTAGAGCAACTTATAGTGCGATATGTAAAGGATAATCTGGAGGGCGATATTCAGTTGACTGAAGAGAAGCGCAGGCTGGAAGAGATATTCAGTGCTATCTCTTTAAAAGCAGAATCGGCCGACCCTACCCTGAAACAAAATGTGGCATCAGAGAAGCAAAAGGCATTAGCCTCATTTGATAACATGGAGGGCAAAATGCTGAAGGCAGAAAAAAGAAAACAGGAAACCGCCATTAACCAGATACGGGGTGCCCACTCTGTTCTTTTTCCTGATGGTGTTTTGCAGGAGAGGAGGGATGGTTTTTTGCCTTATTATGATGGTGAATTTATAGCTGAAATAGTGAATCTGGCAAACCCGTTTGATAAAACGTTTAAGGTTATAGTGAAGGAATAAGACTTTTTAGATTCGCCGTCTTTTTAAAAGTTATCCAATCTAGTTATTCTCTTACTATATTCAATCCATGAAAATACTTTCCTCTGAACAGATACATGAACTTGATAAGTATACAATTGTGCATGAGCCTGTATCATCCATTGATTTGATGGAGCGTGCGACTTCGAAACTGGTTGAGGAATTTAAGGCTTTGATTCAACCGGATGAAGTGGTTAATATTTTTTGCGGCACGGGCAATAATGGCGGTGACGGGCTTGCCGTTGCGCGGTTGCTGATTGAGGCAGGCTATAAATCTATCCATACTTTTGTTGTGAGACAAAACCCGGGTGGCAGCAGTGACTTTTTGGTGAATGAAGAGCGCCTGAAAAAGTTAACTTCTGTTACCGACATAGAAAGCGAAACACAGATACCTGCCATTGAAAAGGGTTCGGTAATAATTGACGCCATTTTTGGCAGCGGCTTAACAAGGCCTGCCGATGATATTGTTGCGCTGGTTATAAATGCTATCAACCAGTCCAACAGTATTGTTTATGCAATAGACCTGCCATCTGGTTTGTTTTGCGATACGGCGAATGCCCCTACCGATGTAATTGTAAAATCAACCTGCACGTTTACTTTTCATGCCCCCAAGCTTGGTTTTCTGTTTGCCGATAATGGAAAATTTATTCCTGAATTTAAAATACTTGATATAGGCCTGAGCCAGGAATATGAACAGGAGCTTGTAGTTAATTACGAATATGTTGATGATGCTTTGATTGAAGGTATTTTTAAAAAGCGCGACAAGTTTTCGCACAAAGGAAATTATGGACATGCGCTTATATGTGCCGGAAGCTTTGGCAAAATAGGTGCGGCAGTTTTATCGGTTGGTGCGGCTTTGCGCAGCGGTGCGGGGCTTGTAAGTACACACATACCTAAGTGCGGATACGATATTATGCAAACGGCCAATCCGGAGGCCATGGTAATGGTGGATGAATCTGAAACTGAATTGACCGGGTACACCGACTACTCGAAATTTGCAGCCATTGGTGTTGGGCCGGGCATAGGCAAAGACCCTAAAACAGCCAACTTTGTTGAAAATCTTTTGCGCACCAACCACAGGCCCATGGTTATTGATGCCGATGCTTTGAACATTATTTCAGATATGCATTATTTGCGGCCGTTGATATCACCCGGGTCAGTATTAACGCCACATCCCGGCGAGTTTAAGCGGTTGCAGGGAGCCTGGAAAGATGATATGGCTAAAATTCAAAAGCAAATTGCCCTTTCAAAGCAATCGCGGATAGTTATTGTTTTAAAAGGGGCTAATACATCTATCTCAACACCCGATGGAAAAGTGTATTTCAACAGTACGGGAAATCCGGGTATGGCAAAGGGGGGGAGTGGAGATGTATTGACCGGTATTATAACCGCCTTACTGGCACAGGGTTATTCGCCTGAAAATGCCGCTATTTTAGGAACATTCATTCATGGCCGGGCAGGTGATATTGCGGCAGCGGTCCTTGGTGTAACAGGTATTAAGGCAGGAGACATTATTCAGTTTTTGCCGGAAGCTTTTGCGGCGTTTGAGTAGTGAGAATTTGCTGATTCGGCAATTCGGTAATTTAATAACAGACTTCTTCGGAAAATAGCCCAATACAAACTCACTCCGTCCGCCGCAGCGGACACCCCTCTCTTTGAAAAAGAACTATGCTTTACCCAAATTTTAAGTTTAGTCGGCTGGCTTTAATTGCCGTTCTTTTTTCTTGATAAAAAAGAACCAAAAAATCAAGGCTGCTAAGCAATTTCCTAAAAATGCTTCTCCACGCAGGAAATAAACGAACTCGACGCACCGGCGGTCATTGTAGCTTCCTGTGAGGCTATAGGCCCTCATAATTTACTGTGCTTTGGTCTCAAACAGCGTTTCTTTCTTCTGGCTATGCATGAATCATTTTCTTAACGGAAATAGCTTAGAGGCCGGATGAAAATACAGCCACATACCAAGGTTAGATGGATTGAAAATCTGGGTAAGGCATAGTGAAAAAAAGAAAAGGGAAAGGCATAATACCAATACGGCTATTGCCCAATCATTTAAGATTAAATCTATTTTCCAAGGATATTTAATGAAAGCAAAAGCTGTAGGCTTTGCCCGGTGCTGAATGGAAAATTAATTGATATATGTGAAAACTTTGACTGTGGTTCAATAATTGTCAAATTACCGAATTATCACATTGCCGAATTAGTGGCATATTTAGAAATGAGGTCCCAGATAAGCAGGAAACTGGTGTCTTTATAATTTATAAGGTCGCTCTTTTTAACCCAGCGCACTTCTTCAATGTCTTCTTCGGTTTGCGGGGTAAGGTTGGTTTGACCGGGTTTTGCCTTCATCTCAAACCAGCTTGTTTCTTTTATGCAGGGGCGGCCCTTTAAGCGGTAAGCATGGTAGGTTGTGCAGGGTTTTTGATTTACAGAATCAATTTTTACGCCCGTTTCCTCTTCTACTTCGCGCATAGCGCCTTCAATTATTTTTTCATTCAGCTCAATTTTACCTTTAGCCATGTCCCATTTTCCACGGCGGAAAATCAATAGCAGTTCATCAAACCCGTTGGTTACTATGCCACCGCCGGCAATTACTATTTCCATGTTTTCCAGGATATTGCACATGGTTTCACCGGGCTTACAGCAGGCTACAAAAATGTTACCTTTAGTTTCTTTATCGAACAAAATAGCAGGGTTATTGAAAAAATCCCTGATCTCCTTTTCTTCGGTAAAAACACGCGTAAAGTTTTTGTTTATTTGCGTCCGGTCTCCTGAAAGGAGCACGTACGAATCATTAAAGTAAATTTTATAATTGCAGTACATATGGTGTATAACAACGTAATTGCCCGTGAAGTTGCAGAGTATTTGTTGGAAATTAAAGCAGTTGTGTTAAATCCTGCCGAACCATTTACCTGGGCCAGTGGTTTAAAGAGCCCCATTTACTGCGATAACCGCAAAACTTTATCGTACCCCAGGGTGCGGAATTTTATTAAAACCGCGTTTGTAGATATTATAGCCGACGAGTTTAAGGAGTGTGATGTTATTGCAGGAGTAGCCACCGCAGGTATACCACATGGGGTATTGATAGCGGATGTTATTAATAAGCCCTTTGTGTATGTGCGCGATAAGGCCAAAGGGCATGGGCTTGAAAACCTGATTGAAGGTAAACTGGAAAGGGGGCAGCGGGTAGTGGTAATTGAAGACCTTATTTCTACCGGAGGAAGTTCGTTAAAAGCAGTAAGTGCCTTGCGGGATGCCGGGGCAGAGGTGCTGGGCATGGGCGCAATTTTTACTTATGGTTTTCAAAAAGCGGTTGATGCCTTTGCCGAGGCTGATTGCAAATTCTTTACTTTATCGGAATACCCTATTTTACTTGAAATAGCGGCCAAGCTGGATTATGTGAAGCCTGAGGAGAAAGCTACACTCATGAAATGGTACCAGGACCCGGCTGGGTGGATGGTGTGAAAGCGGTCTAATATCAATTATGGAGGGCTTCGTTCCAGTCCTTACTCAGAAGCTGTTTAAAATTAAATCCAAATGCAATTTAACACAAAGAGCACAAAGGAAAATGCCAATACAAAGGCCACAAAGAGCATATTTTTGGTGTTCTCTGTATTGAACTTTGTGTTAACATGTATTTCTTTTCTTTTAAACAGCTTTTCAGTTATAGCTGGGATTAACTCCGGCTTTGTTTGCCACTACTTTGGTTGAACCGGGGTTACCGCTTTCTACTTTGGTAACAAACTCATCAATAATTTCCGCAGTTCGTTTGGGATGTACCATGTGGTAAAGGTGTTCGCGGAACAAGTCGTCTTCGTGAGGGTTAGTTATGTCTATAATTTCAACCCCCTTGCCTTCATAAATGCGGGGCACAAAACGCGCTACGCCATCGCGCTCGGTTTTAAGTATTAAAACCGGGATATTTTGTTTGGGCATATTAATAAGCCCGTACTGATTATCAAACGCAATACTTTCTTCCAGGGCCGAATGAATTTGAATGGCAAATACTTTTGCGGGCAAGTGGTTCAGTGCCTTCTCAATAGGTATGCGGTTAAGGTGTGGCAGCGAATCCATGTTGGTCATCAGGTATAAAATACGCTCTTTGGCTGCCTGCCAGATACGTTCGCGCAGGGCGCTTTCTTTACTGATAAGCCATTCGGAAAGTTGAATGCCTCTTTTGCGCACACCTGATTTAGTATCAATAGGAATAACGTTGCGCAGCGTAAATATCAGCGTTTTGGCGGCAAAGCCTTTGGTAAAAGACAATGCCGGAATAATAACGTTATCTAAAAAACCAAGTGTGGCATGCTTTGCTTCTTCACCAAAAAACGGATTGGCCCCAATACGGCCACGCAGATATTTTTTTATGGCGGGGTATTTGTTCAACTCGCGGTCAATCATCATAAAATAAAGATTGCCCATGGAGTGGTCGAATATATATACATGGTGGCCCCTGGCGCCGAAAAATTCTACAACGGCCTCTATATTTTTGGCAACGTGCTCTGAATATTCGGAGGGTGGAAGGTCGTGAGGTATAGAACCATAATGCATAGCCGCAGCTATATACCGGTGTGTACTTACGCGGGCCAACAGACCATCAAAAGAGTTTAGCCCTAAAAAGCCATGCACCATTACAATAACCGGAAGCTTTTCTTTGGCATTTTCAATATAAGGATAGGCTGTATCTACCCTGATGGTACTAATGCCATATGGGGTTTTACGCTCTACCTCAATTTGCGGCCAGGTAAGGGCTTTATCGTCAACAAAAACGGTCATACGCTTATGCACGTCGGGTAGAAAGCGCAAAAATGCGGGGCTCCGGTTGGGGTTTACATCGGTGGAATACAGCCATGCCAATGCCCGCCGTTTGTCGGCCTTGGTAGCCAGAAACGCTATACGTTTTGAGCGGAGCAGGAAGCCGGGGGTACCGGTCAATTCCTTCTCACCCCGGTTGGTTACAACTACAGCTATTTGGTTAGAATCGAATGCTGTTGACTTATGTTCAATGGCAGCTACACGGCCGGTTGGGTCGCAGGCTAAAAAAACATAGTCAAAACCTTCTTTATCATGCTCTTTCAGGTAAGCGGATATGGACAGGTTAAAATCTGCGGCATAGGCTTCAAGGCTTTCGCGGTTAAAGTTGTACCCTATTATCTGGCTGCGTGTAACCTTACCGGTACGGAAGAGTTTTTTAATAAACCCGCGGGCATCCATAATCCCCTCAAGGTTACGTTGCTTTATCATGGGCGAGTTTACAAACGTATATAAAATGTTTTGTGGGTTTGCCAGCTCTTTGTAGTGTTCAAATATGTATCGGTAAGCACCGGCCGGGGATTTGCCATGCGACAGGCCAACCATAAATTTGCGCCCTTTTTCGAGGGTGCGGTTGGCAGATTTTATAAAATCTTTTCCTACGGCTTTGTCAAACTCTTCCGTGGTCAGAAAATATTTGGTGTTTGGTACTTCGGGGGTAAGTGTTCCGTAATGGTTTTGCGCATCAACCGATGCCATTAATTCTTCTCCTGGGCTCAAGGTTTCTCTGATTAAAAATGCCTGTGCGATATTGCATTTAAGTTATACGCAGCCCGTGGGGAGATTGTTAAGCTGTTGGTTTGTTTTTTTTAATTCACTTCGTCTAAAGTAGGGATTAATTTCAAATTTCATATCCTAATCTTAATCATAATTTCATGTTGAAACATGCGTTTGGTTAATTTTATAGCAGGGCAATCGGGTCTAAATTTTTCCGGGCATATCGGCTGGTCGTGGAAACCGTTGAAACGGTTTTGTCCAGTTTTTACCTTTACATAGCCCACGATTTAAATCGTGGGCTATGTAAATTGCCGGCAAAAAATGGTTTTAACCATTTAAATGAGGCCAAAA